>Ga0335070_10000720_pt1 | contig 37497 bp, 35 predicted proteins | sample Lox_Sample_13_FD_206722 | JGI IMG/M metagenome (GOLD analysis project Ga0335070, IMG submission 206722) | Soil microbial communities from Loxahatchee National Wildlife Refuge, Florida, United States - Lox_Sample_1.3 | ecosystem: Environmental > Terrestrial > Soil > Wetlands | place: USA... | reverse complement strand
ACACCAAGTTCTATTTCGTCGGCATCGACAAGGCGCGTTTCCGCAAGCCGGTCGAGCCGGGTGACCAGCTGGTGCTCAATGTGCGCCTGGAGCGCGCCCTGAAGGGCATCTGGCGGTTCTCCTCCACCGCGCTGGTGGGTGAGACGGAAGTGGCCAACGCCGACATGATGGTGGCGCCGGAGACCGGCAAGTGATCGATCCCCACGCCCTGGTCTCACCACAGGCGCGCCTGGCTCCCGATGTGTCCGTGGGGCCGTTCTCGATCATCGGCCCCGATGTTGAAATCGGGCCGCGCACCGTTGTCGGACCCCATGTGGTCATCAACGGACCGACACGCATTGGCGCGGACAACCGCTTCTTCCAGTTCGCCTCCATCGGCGATGCGCCCCAGGACAAGAAGTACAAGGGCGAGCCCACCCGGCTGGAGATTGGCGATCGCAACGTGTTTCGCGAGAGCTGCACGGTCAATCGCGGCACCACGCATGACAAAGGCGTCACGCGCATCGGCGATGACAACCTGCTGATGGCCTATGCGCATGTCGCCCATGACTGCACCGTCGGCAACAACGCAATCTTCGCAAACTGCGCCGCGCTCGGCGGCCATGTCGAGATCGGCGACTGGGTCATCCTCGGCGGACTCACGGCCGTGCACCAGTTCACCAAGGTTGGTGCCCATGCCTTCCTGGCCGGGGGCGCCATCGTCACGCGGGATGTGCCTCCCTATGTCATGGTCGCGGGCAACCCCGCGCAGCCGCATGCCGTGAATGCCGAAGGACTCAAGCGCCGCGGCTTCGACGAGGAGCAGGTCAAGAACATCCGCGACGCCTACCGGGTCCTGTACCGCTCGGACCTGCGCCTGGCCGAAGCGCTCGAGCGCCTGCGGCCCGTGGCCGAAGCCCGCTCAGAGATCCGCGCCTTCGTCGATTTCATCGGCAGGTCCACGCGCAGTATCGTCCGATGAGCGCGGCGGTCGGGCCGAGTCCCGACCCGGGCCCGCTGCGGGTCGGCATCGTCGCCGGGGAGTCCTCGGGCGACACGCTCGGGGCAGCCCTCATCGGCGCGCTGCGACAACTGGATCCCGGCGTGCAGTGTTTTGGAGTCGCAGGCCCCAGGATGATCGCGGCCGGCTGCGAGGCCTGGGTCGGCTCGGAAGAACTGGCCGTCATGGGCCTGGTCGAGGTGCTGCACCATCTGCCCAGGCTCCTGCGACTGCGATCCTCGCTCACCACCCGCTTTGCCGCCGCGCGGCCCGACGTGTTCGTCGGCATCGATGCGCCGGAATTCAATCTCGGTCTCGCCCGGCGCCTGAAGGCACGCGGCCTGCGGACAGTGCAGTACGTGAGTCCGCAGGTCTGGGCCTGGCGGCAGGGAAGGGTCCGGACCATCGGACGCTCCTGCGATCTGGTGCTGTGTCTGCTGCCGTTCGAGACCGACTTCTATACGCGCCATGCCGTCCACGCGCAATTCGTGGGGCATCCATTGGCCGATCAGATCCCGCTCGAGGCCGATCAGGCGGGAGCGCGCGCCGCCTTGGGAATTTCCAGCCAGGCGCGGGTCATCGCGCTGCTGCCGGGCAGTCGCCTCGGAGAGGTCGAGCGACTGGGCGCCGATTTCGCCGCCGCCGCAGCATGGATCGGCGCACAGCGGCCGGGAACCCAGTTCATCGCACCCATGGCGTCCAGCGGCGTGCGAGAGATCTTCGAGCGTCAGATCGCCGCCTCGCAGCCGGTTCCCCGGATCACCCTGATCGATGGTCAGTCGCAGCGAGTGCTGGCTGCAGCGGATGCGGCCATCGTCGCTTCCGGCACCGCCACGCTGGAAACCCTGCTGACCGGGCGCCCGATGGTGGTAGCGTACCGGCTGAGCGCGATCACCGCTTTCCTGCTGCGCGCGCTGGGGATGATCAAGGTGCCGTACTTCTCGCAACCCAACCTGCTGATGGGCCGCGCCCTGGTACCCGAATTCCTCCAGGAGCAGGTTACCGGCCCCGCCCTCGGAGCCGCGCTGCTGGCGCAGACGGAGAACGAGGCGCACGTGGCGCAGTTGCGCCGCGAATTCCGCCAGGTCCACGAGAATCTGCGCCGCGGCGGCGCGCGGCTCGCGGCGACCGCCATTCTCGATTGCGCGCGACGGCCCCGGTGAGCGGTTCTTCTCAGGCGGCCCTCGCGAGCAGTCCCCGTGAGGCTTCCCTGGTGAGGCTTCCCTGGTGAGGCGGTCGAAGCTCCTTGCGCGGGCAGGGCAGATGCGCTGCGCCGGTGTGGATGAAGCGGGTCGTGGTCCGCTAGCAGGTCCGGTGGTCGCCGCCGCCGTGATTTTGCATCCGCAGCGACGCATCCGAGGACTCGCGGACTCCAAGTCACTGGCTCCCGAGGAGCGCACGCGACTGGCCGTGCTGATCCGCGAGCGGGCGCTCGCCTGGTCGGTAGCGTGGTCGGACTGTGAGGAGATCGATGCGCTGAACATCCTCGGCGCCACCTTCCTCGCCATGCGCAGAGCGCTGCTGGGATTATGCGTGCGGCCGACCCACGTGCAGGTGGACGGCAACCTGCCACCGCCGCTCGAGGACCTGGGGCTGGGGTGCTCGATCGAAGCGATCATCGGAGGAGATGCGCAGGTTGCCTCGATCAGCGCCGCCTCGATTCTCGCCAAGACCTTCCGTGACGCCATGATGGAACGGCTGGATACGTGCTACCCGGGTTTCGAGCTGGCCACGCACAAAGGCTACGGCACGCCGGCCCACCTGCAGGCGCTGACCCGGCAGCCGCCGTCGCCGCTGCATCGAAAGTCCTTTAGTCCCGTGAAGCTCTGCTTTGAATCGCAAGGGATTTTGAAAGACGGGGCAGTCGTTTCCTGAGCGCTGGATAGCGCGGACGCTGACAGGCGCCGCGGTTCGTGAATAATGCGCGCGTGCTTTCCTTCGCGATGACCTGATGGCCGAATTCACTCACCTGCGACTGCATACCGAGTACTCGCTGATCGACAGTGTCGTGCGGGTGCCGGAACTCGTGGACGCCGTGGCCGGCGCGGGCATGGCGGCAGTGGCGGTCACCGACCAGAACAACCTGTTCGCGATGGTGAAGTTCTATCGCGCGGCTCTCGCGCGCGGCGTCAAACCCATCATCGGCGTCGATCTGCTGGTGCGTGAGCCGGGCGACCGCGCGCAACCCTCGCGGCTCACCCTGCTGTGCCAGTCGCAGACCGGTTACCGCAACATCACGCGCCTCGTGAGCCGCACCTACCTCGAAGGTCAGCAGCGCGGCGTGCCTCTCGTGGACCGGACCTGGCTCGAACCTGACAGTGTCGCCGGGCTGATTGCGCTCTCAGGCGCGACCGAGGGCGACATCGGCCGCGGACTCCTCAACGCCCGCGAGCGTGACGCCGAGCGGGCCCTGGAACAGTGGCTGGCCCTGTTCGGCGACCGCTTCTACGTCGAGCTGCAACGACTTGGCCGGCCCGAGGAGGAAAGCTACATCGCCGCCTGCGTGGCGCTCGCGAGCCGGCGCGGCGTGCCGGTCGTGGCCACCAACGACGTGCGCTTCCTCAAGCCCGATGACTTCGAGTCGCACGAGGCGCGGGTGTGCATTCACGACGGTACGCTGCTGGCGGATGCCGGTCGGCAGCGGCGCTACACGCAGCAGCAGTACCTGCGCAGTGCGGACGAGATGGCGGCGCTGTTTGCCGATGTCCCCGAGGCGCTGGCCAACTCGGTTGCCATTGCCCAGCGCTGCAGCCTGGTCCTGAAACTGGGGGAGGCGCGACTGCCGCAATACCCCGTGCCGGCTGGTCTCACGACCGAGCAGTTCGTGAAGGACGAGGCGGCGCGCGGCCTCGAGCAACGCCTGGCCACTTTGGCCGTCGGTGAGGAGGCGCAGGCTTACCAGGACCGCTTGCGCCTGGAACTCGATGTCATCTGCCAGATGGGCTTCGCGGGTTACTTCCTCATCGTCGCGGACTTCATCCGCTGGGCGCGCGCGAATGGCGTGCCGGTGGGACCGGGTCGCGGCTCCGGCGCCGGTTCGCTGGTGGCCTACAGCCTGGGCATCACCGACCTGGATCCGATCCGGCACGGCCTGCTGTTCGAGCGCTTCCTGAATCCCGAACGCGTGTCCATGCCCGACTTCGACGTCGATTTCTGCATGGACGGGCGCGATCGGGTGATCGACTACGTCGCCGGCAAGTACGGCCGCGAGCGCGTGTCGCAGATCATCACGTACGGCACGATGGCCGCGAAGGCGGTGGTGCGCGACGTCGGCCGTGTACTGGGCATGAGTTACGGCTACGTCGACAAGATCGCAAAGCTGATTCCGTTCGAACTCGGCATCACCCTGGATGACGCGCTGACCAAGGAGCCCGAACTCAAGCGCCTGTACGAGACGGAAGACGAGATCCGCAATCTGATCGACCTCGCGCGCTCGCTCGAAGGTGTGACACGTAACGCGGGAATGCACGCCGGTGGCGTCGTGATCGCGCCATCGATACTCACGGACTTCGCACCGCTGTACTGCGACGATTCCGGCGGCAACGTCGTCACGCAATTCGACAAGGACGATGTCGAGGCCGCGGGCCTGGTGAAGTTCGACTTCCTCGGACTGCGCACGCTGACGGTCATCGACTGGGCCGTGGCGACCATCAATCGCATCCGTGAAAAAAGCGGCGAACCACCGCTCGATATCGGTGCTCTGCCCATGGACGACGCGAAGACCTTTGCGTTGCTCAAGGCCTGCAGCACCACCGCTGTCTTCCAGCTCGAGTCGCGCGGCATGAAGGACCTCGTGCGTCGGCTGCAGCCCGACCGGTTCGAGGACATCGTCGCGCTGGTGGCACTGTTCCGTCCGGGTCCACTGCAATCCGGCATGGTGGATGACTTCATCGATCGCAAGCACGGCCGCTCCAGCGGCCCGATCGATTACCTGCACCCGAGCCTGCAACCGGTGCTGGAGCCCACCTACGGGGTGATCCTCTACCAGGAGCAGGTGATGCAGATCGCCCAGGTGCTGGCGGGCTACACGCTCGGCGGTGCCGACCTGCTGCGCCGGGCCATGGGCAAGAAGAAGCCCGAGGAGATGGCGAAGCAGCGCTCCGTGTTCGTGGACGGCGCGGTGGCTCGTGGCGTGGATCCGCAGCAGGCCGCGCACATCTTCGATCTGATGGAGAAGTTCGCCGGCTACGGCTTCAACAAGTCGCACTCGGCAGCCTACGCACTGCTGTCTTATCAGACTGGATATCTCAAGGCCCACTATCCGGCGGCCTACATGGCGGCCGTGCTCTCCGCCGACATGGACCACACCGACAAGGTCGTGACGCTCATCAAGGAATGCGCGGATATCTCCCTCAAGGTGATGCCACCCGACGTCAACGAATCGCAGTACCGGTTTGCGGTGGGGGGTGAGCGCACGATCCGCTATGGATTGGGCGCCGTGCGCGGCGTCGGTCGCGGTGCGGTCGAGGAGATCATCGCGCAACGTCAGGCGCATGGGCCGTTCACGAGCATCGAGGATCTGTGCCGCCGGCTGGATCTGCAGAAGGTCAATCGCCGCGTACTCGAAGCGCTGGTGCGCTCCGGAAGCATGGACGGGTTGGGCGCGAATCGCGCGACGCTCATGCAGCGCCTGCCGGCTGCGATGCAGCTCGGGGACCAGAAATCGCGCGCCTCCGAGGCTGGACAGAATGATCTGTTCGGGCTCTCGGGGGATGAGCGCGCGCACGCTCCGCCACCGCAGCGCCTGGCGGAGCTACCCGAATGGAGCGAGGCCGTGCGGCTCGCCGGTGAGCGTGAGACGCTCGGCCTGTATCTGACTGGTCACCCGATCTGCCAATTCGAGGCCGGCCTGAGCCGCTTCGTCACGCATCGTATCGGTGACCTGATCAGCGACAGGCCGATGGAACCGGTGCGTTTCGGCGGCGGCAAGTCAGTGACGGTGGCCGGATTGATCGATGAAGTGAAGAAGCGCGGCCCGCGCGTCATTGTCAACCTCGATGACCGGACCGGGCGGCTCGAGGTGACACTGTTCGACGATGTCTATCAGCGCTATCGGGAGCTGGTGGCCAAGGATGCCCTGGTCCTCGTCGAGGGCATGCTGCGTTTCGACGAATTCAGCGACGCCTGGCGCCTGTCAGCGCGGCGCATTACAGAACTGGACAAGATGCGGGAACAACAGGCACGCCGCATCGTCCTGAAGTGGCCGGCCACGTCCAGCGGCGCACAGTCCACCGCCGCGCATTCCGCCCTGCTCACGCGCCTGGAGGAAACCCTCCGTCCCTGGCGCGGCGGATCCTGTCCGATCACGATCGAGTACACCGGCTCCGGGGCCAGCGGTGCCCTGACACTGGGTGCGGAATGGTCGGTGCGTGCCGGCCGGGAACTGCTGGAGAAGCTCGAAGGCCTCGTGGGACGCGGCGGCGTCGAGGTCGTCTACCACCTGCCACCCGGCAGCGGCGGTTCGTCCACGTATTCGGCGGACGGGGGCTGATGCTTGCACCCCGGGTGGCGCGCCCGTAACCTCGCCCAGCATCGGAAGCAAACCGGGAACCTCATGGCCGTTGCCTTTCTGGATTTCGAACAGCCCATTGCCGAGCTCGAAGCGAAAATCGAGGAGCTGCGGCATGTGACCTCGGAGTCCGAGGTCAACATCCAGGACGAGATCAACCGCCTGCAGGCCAAGAGCCGCCAGCTCACCACCAGCATCTTCGCCAGCCTGACACCCTGGCAGATCACGCAGCTCGCGCGCCACCCGCATCGTCCGTACACGCTCGATTACGTCAATTCGATCTTCAACGACTTCAACGAGCTGCATGGCGACCGCATGTTTGCCGACGATCTGGCCATCGTCGGCGGTCTGGCACGGCTGGACAATCGGGCGGTGATGGTGATCGGCCACCAGAAGGGCCGCGACACCAAGGAGCGCGTGCGTCGCAACTACGGCATGCCGAAGCCCGAGGGCTATCGCAAGGCGCTGCGGCTGATGCGGTTGGCCGAGCGCTTCGGGCTGCCGCTGATCACGCTGATCGACACGCAGGGCGCCTATCCCGGAGTCGGCGCCGAGGAGCGCGGGCAGAGCGAGGCGATCGCGCGCAACCTCTTCGAGATGTCGGTGCTGAGCGTGCCGATCATCACTGTCGTGACAGGCGAGGGTGGCTCGGGCGGAGCTCTCGCCATCGGCGTGTGCGACCGCTTGCTGATGCTGCAATTCAGCACCTACTCGGTCATCTCGCCCGAAGGTTGCGCCTCGATCCTGTGGAAGAGCCAGGATAAGAAGGAAGCGGCTGCCGACGCTCTCAATCTGACCGCTGACCGGCTCCTGAAGCTGGGTCTCGTGGACGAGGTGATCGAGGAGCCCCTGGGGGGCGCGCACCGTGATCCGGCGGAGACGGCCGCGCGGCTCAAGGCGGCCCTGGTGCGTCACCTGGATCAGCTCGAGGCGCTGCCGCGGGATGAGCTGCGCACCGCGCGCTCGGCCCGTATCAGCTCCTTCGGCGTCTTCTCCGAGACTCCGCAATAGCCGCGACCCGCAAGTTCGGTTCCGACTGGCTGGTACGACACCTGGCCGCGCTGCTGCCCGGCTCCGAGGCTGCGCGCTTTGTCGTGGCATTCAGTGGCGGTATGGACTCCACGGTGTTGCTCGCGGCACTCGCGAGCAAGGTGCCACAGGAGCGGCTGCGTGCCGTTCATGTCGATCACGGTCTGCACACGAGGTCCGGCGAATGGGCCGAGCATTGCAGGAGCGTGGCCCGCGACTTGCGCGTACCGCTCGAAGTCATCCAGATCAGCGTGCCGCGCAGGCGTGGCCACTCACTCGAGGCGACAGCCCGCGATCTGCGTTACCAGGCGCTCGCCGGCACACTGCGGAAGGATGAAGTACTCCTCACGGCGCACCACGCCGATGACCAGCTGGAAACCGTGCTGCTGCAATTGTTTCGCGGCGCAGGACTCGCGGGGCTCGCGGCCATGCCGGAGTGGGCGCCGTTTGCAGGTGCGGGGCTGGCGCCGTTTGCAGGTGCGGGGCTGGCGCGTCCCCTTCTGACGCGGACGCGCCACGAGCTGCAGGACTGGGCGCGCGAGCGGGCACTGCGCTGGGTGGAGGACGAAACCAACCTCGACGAGCGGTTCGACCGCAATTACCTGCGCCGCCAGATTCTTCCGCTGATTCAGAGCCGCTGGAAGGGCGCTGCCACCGCGGTCGCGCGCAGTGCGCGCCATGCCGCGCAAGCCCAGCGCCTTCTGGATGCGCTGGCCCGTGCGGATGTGGAGCGCGCCTCGGACGGGCCCGATCTGTCGCTGAAATCACTGCGGGCTCTGCACCCTGATCGGCGCCGCAATGCGTTGCGCTTCTGGATCACACGTTCGGGATTTCGTGCGCCCGATGCGCGCCGTCTGGAAGAACTGGCCGGACCGCTCATCGCGGCGCGCCCCGATTCGCATCCGCGTTTGAGCTGGGGGGATGCGGTCGTGCGGCGTCACGCTGATGTTCTTTCCATTGCCCCGGCGCCCGAGGCGGCTCGTGGCGCCTCCCGCGATCAGGGGGGGCGGCAGCTCCCCGCTGCGAGCCGCGGCCCGCCGCCCTCCGCCTCGCGAGACGCGACTGCGCGATCGGTCAAGTGGTCCTGGCAATCGCAGCCACTCATCGACTGGCCGGTGGGTTCGATGAAGCTCGAGCTGCGACCGCATGCGCACGGTGCGATCGATCTGGATGCGCTTCCGGACACATTGGTGATCCGCACGCGCGCCGGCGGCGAGCGACTGCGGCCGCGACGCGGTGGTGCGCGCAGGGCGCTCAAGAGCCTCTTGCAGGAGGCGCATGTGCCGCTGGAGGAGCGCGCCAGACTGCCGCTCCTGTTCTCCGGCAAGACGCTGCTCGCCGCGGGCGCCAGGTGGCTGGACGCCTCCATCCAGGCGACGTCCGCGAGCGCGCACCGCGGCCGGCTGCAGTTGCACCTGCGCGAACGAAGCTTGACGTAACCTGCCGTCGCTGCGCTTGTTTCGTCCGCCCGGCGGCTTGCTGCGCCGGCAGGATCGACTCGCGCCGCGACCGCATCGGGGCGGCCGACCTCAAGTCGGGTCGCGGGCGAGGGGCCGATGTGGTAACTTGTCTGCCCGTCGTCCACACAGCCTTCACGGCTCGGTCCCCGCGACGGAAACCCCCGCAATACATCTATGACGCGCTTCGTATTCGTCACCGGCGGTGTCGTGTCCTCATTGGGCAAGGGCATCGCTTCGGCCTCACTGGGAGCGATACTCGAGGCCCGCGGCCTCAAGGTCGCCATGGTCAAGCTCGATCCGTACATCAACGTCGATCCGGGGACGATGAGTCCATTCCAGCACGGTGAGGTGTTCGTCACGCAGGATGGCACCGAGACCGATCTGGATCTCGGCCACTATGAGCGCTTCGTGCGCACCACCACCGGGCGCAACAGCAATTTCACCACCGGGCGCATCTACGAGCGGGTCATCGCCAAGGAGCGACGCGGCGATTATCTGGGCGCCACGGTGCAGGTGATTCCGCACATCACCGATGAGATCAAGAGAAGCATCAAGCTGGGCGCCGATGGCTCGGATGTGTGCATGGTCGAGATCGGCGGCACGGTCGGTGACATCGAGTCGCTGCCGTTCCTGGAGGCGATCCGCCAGCTCGGTGTGGAACTCGGCCGCAGCAACGTCGTGTACATGCACCTCACCCTGGTGCCGGTCGTGGGGGGCTCGGGCGAGATCAAGACGAAACCCACCCAGCACTCGGTGAAGGAACTGCGCGGCATCGGCATCCAGCCCGATATCCTCCTGTGCCGCTGCAAGCATCCATTGCCGGAGGAACAGAGACGCAAGATCGCCCTGTTCACCAACGTCGAGGAGCGTGCGGTGATCTCGGCGGTGGACGCCGATGACATCTACAAGATTCCGATCCTGCTGCGCGAGCAGGCGCTCGATGACATCGTGGTGGACAAGCTGCGCCTGGACGTGCCGCCCACCGATCTGGCCGAGTGGCGCCAGGTGGTCAGCGCGAAGGCGAATCCCGACGGACAGGTCGATATCGCGATGGTCGGCAAGTACGTGCAGATCCGCGATTCCTACCTGTCGTTGCACGAGGCGCTGATGCACGCGGGCCTCAAGAGCCGTACCCGTGTGAACATCCACTACATCGAGTCCACGGACATCGAGCAGCACGGTACGCATGCGCTGCAGGGCATGGATGCGATCCTGGTGCCCGGCGGCTTCGGTGAGCGCGGCATCGAGGGGAAGATCCAGGCGGCGCGTCATGCACGCGAGCATGGGGTACCCTATCTGGGCATCTGTCTCGGGATGCAGGTGGCAATCGTCGAATACGGCCGGCACGCGCTGGGGCTGACGGATGCCAACAGCACCGAATTCAACCGCGCGACGCCGCATCCGGTGATCGCGCTGATCTCCGAGTGGCAGGACCAGGCCCACGGTGTGCAGACCCGCAGCGAGGATTCCGCCAAGGGCGCGACGATGCGGCTGGGCGCCCAGGAGGTCGTACTGGGGGCGGGCACGCGTGCGCGCGAGATCTTCGCGCGCGACATCATCATGGAGCGGCACCGCCACCGCTACGAATTCAACAACAACTACCTGGACCGTTACCGCCAGGGTGGCTTGCGCTTCTCGGGCTTCTCGCGCGATGGCCTGGTCGAGATGATCGAGCTGACCAGTCACCCCTGGTTCATCGCTACGCAATTCCACCCGGAGTTCACCTCGACGCCGCGCGACGGCCACCCGCTGTTCACCGGATTCATCCGCGCTGCACGGGCGCATCGGGCCGCGCAGCTGCCGCAAGCGGCCGGTGCATGAGGCTCGCCGGCCAAGAGATCGGGCTGCAGCGGCCGTTCTTCCTGATAGCCGGTCCATGCGTGATCGAGGGCGAGACGCTCGTGCAGGAAGTGGCCGGCCGCCTGCGCGAGGTCACGGCGCGGCTGGGCATCCCTTATGTATTCAAGGCGTCGTATGACAAGGCCAACCGTTCCTCCAGCCGCAGCTTTCGCGGTCCGGGGATCGACGCGGGGCTGAAGATCCTGCAGGGCGTGCGCGCGGCGGTGGGAGTGCCGGTGCTCACGGACGTGCACGAAGACACGCCGCTGGCTGAAGTCGCGGCGGTTGTCGACATCCTGCAGACGCCGGCCTTCCTGTGCCGTCAGACCAACTTCATCGTCAATACCGCATCCCAGGGCAAGCCGGTCAACATCAAGAAGGGCCAGTTCCTCTCCCCCTGGGAGATGCGCAACGTGGTGGAGAAGGCACGCTCCACCGGCAATCCGGACATCATGGTGTGCGAGCGGGGCTTCTCGTTCGGCTACAACAACCTGGTGTCCGACATGCGCTCGCTGGCCATCATGCGCGCCACCGGCTGCCCGGTGGTGTTCGATGCCACGCATTCCGTCCAGCTGCCCGGCGGTCAGGGTTCCGCCTCCGGGGGGCAGCGCGAGTTCATTCCCGTGCTGGCGCGCGCCGCCGTCGCCGCCGGCGTCGCGGGATTGTTCATGGAAACCCATCCGGATCCGGAAAAGGCGCTGTCCGATGGTCCCAACGCCTGGCCGCTGGCCCGCATGGAGCCGCTGCTGACCACGCTCAAGGCGCTGGACAACGCCGTGAAAGCCACTGCATTCGAGGAAAGCCTGTTATGAGCCGTATTGCCGACATCCGCGGTCGCGAAATCATCGATTCGCGGGGCAACCCCACTGTGGAAGCCGATGTCGTACTGGATTCCGGCGCGCGGGGTCGCGCGGCGGTACCCTCGGGAGCGTCAACCGGGACGCGCGAAGCGGTTGAGCTGCGCGATGGAGACAAGAAGCGCTATGGCGGCAAAGGCGTGCTGAAGGCCGTCGAGCACGTGAATACGGTGCTGCGCGAGGCGCTGCTCGGTCACGACGCGCTCGACCAGGCCGGCCTGGATGCACGCATGACGCAGCTGGATGGCACCGAGACGAAAGGGCGACTGGGCGCAAATGCGCTGCTGGCGATTTCCCTCGCGAATGCACACGCGGCCGCCGTGCACAACCGCGTGCCGCTGTATCGACATCTCGGCAAGGGCCGCGAGCCGGTGATGCCGGTGCCCATGATGAACATCATCAATGGTGGCGCGCACGCGGACAACAGCCTGGACATCCAGGAGTTCATGATTCTGCCGGTGGGGGCACCCACGTTCCGCGAGGCGCTGCGCTACGGTTGCGAGATCTTCCACACGCTGAAGAAGCTGCTGCACGAGAAGGGACTGACGACCGCCGTGGGAGACGAGGGCGGGTTCGCGCCCAACCTGGGTTCCAACGCCGAAGCGCTCGAGATCATCCTCACCGCCATCGGGCAGGCCGGGTATCGCGCGGGCCAGGACGTGTACCTGGGCCTGGACGTGGCGAGTTCCGAGTTCTTCAAGGACGGTCACTACGAGCTCGAGTCGGAGAACCGCCGCTTCACCCCGGCCCAGTTCAGCGCCTACCTGGCAGATCTAGCGGGCCGCTATCCCATCATCACCATCGAGGACGGGATGAGCGAGGGAGACTGGGAGGGGTGGGGAATACTCACCCGCGAGCTGGGCCGCAAGGTGCAGCTGGTGGGGGATGACCTGTTCGTGACCAACACGAGCATCCTGCGCGAGGGCATCGACCGGAAGATCGCCAACGCCATCCTCATCAAGCCGAACCAGATCGGCACGCTGACCGAGACCCTGGCGGCCATCTCGATGGCCGATCAGGCCCGCTATGCGGCCGTGGTGTCGCACCGCTCGGGGGAAACCGAGGACGCGACGATCGCGGACATCGCGGTCGCGACGGCCGCCACGCAGATCAAGACGGGCTCGCTGTCCCGCTCGGACCGCATGGCCAAGTACAACCAGCTGTTGCGCATCGAGGCGGAGCTGGGCACGGTCAGATACGCGGGGCGCGCGGCGTTTCCCATCAGCCTGTAGATGGTTCAGGGTCCTTCCACCGTGTAGCCCCGGGCCCGCAGTTCGGCCAGGAACCCATGATCGCCCAGCAACCGGTCCATGGACTGGACCGCCAGGATGGTGTGATTGCGCGCCATCGCCTCCTGCGCCTCGACGATCCAGTCATCTTCCGCTCGCGATACGAGATTGCGGATTCGCGCAGAGGAGGAGACGGCCGCGAGACACGCCGTGCGGTCGTCCACGGAGTGAGGCAGTTTGCGGAGCGTATCCACGTCACCAAGAGCCCATGCGCGTGCACGCGCCTGCATCGGTCCGAGGTCCGTCTCCAGCCGGGTGACGATCGCGGCCAGGCACGAGATCTCGCCGGCCTTGGGCGTCTCACCCAGGTCCTTCAGCACATCGACCGGATCTTCGACCTTCATTCTGGTCTGATGCACCTTCACCCCCTGCCTGCCCGCCAGCTTGAGCACGGTGCGCTGCACTTCGTTGCGCATCGTAAGCCCCGAGGCGTCGAAGGCCTTGTCGAGCAACCGGCCCCCGGCCAGCATCGGGCGCAGCTCCTCGATCCGGTCATCCCCCGGGGCGAAGCGCTGTTTCAGCGCCATGAAGCGCGCATACAGATCCGGGGGCAGCTGCTCGCGCAGCTTCATGCGATCCGGGCTCTTCTGGATCTTCCGCCACGTGAAGTACAGCCGCAGCGCCGTGAACGGATTGGCGCCCACGCCGATCGACGGCCACGCGGGCAATACTTCCTGCGACTCCTTCAGCACGCCCTCGACAGCATCCGACTGCCAGGTCATCTTGCGTGGCAGCGGCGAAATCGTGCCCAGCACCCACATGACATGGTCCGCCTTGCTGACCCGCCACATCTGCGGACCGGCGTGCTGACCTTCGACGACCACTTCTTCCGTGGGCGTTTCCGGCTGTGGGGCCGCGGAAGAGTTCGCCGCCGACGCCGTGCCCATGCCCAGGAGCACCACGCACATCAACAGTGTCCCCAACGACACCTCAGCGGCCAGCCGGCTCTCCGCCACCGAGTGGGGTGGCCGCCTCCTCCGCAGTTTCAGGTTCTGTCCCTGCTGCACGCTCATCTCCTGTTGGAGCTCCGTCGCGCGGGAATGTTTCCGCCGCGCAGCCGCGTCCCGCGCGGGCGTGGCGCTTCGCGCGGGGCGCGCTGTCTGATAGGCTATCGCGTCCATGAAATGGCTTGCCGTCGCACTTCTGGTGGTTGCCGTGCTCCTGCAGTACAGGATATGGCTGTCGCCCGATGGAGTGCGAGAGCTTGACCGCCTGCAGTCGGCGGTCGCCGCCCAGCGCGCCGAGAATGACCAGCTCGTGGAGCGCAACCGGCAGCTCGCTGCCGAAGTGCGTGACCTGAAGAGCGGCATGCAAGCCCTCGAGGAACGCGCCCGCAGCGACCTGGGCATGATTGCAGGCAACGAGACGTTCTATCAGGTCGTGCCGCCGCGTCCCGCCGCCGCCTCCAACCAGTCTCCCACCCGGACCGCGGCCCGGTAACGGCCACGGGCGTTGCCACCATGCGCTACTGGCTCGTCATGCCGGCCGCCGGCGTGGGCCGCCGCTTCGGAGATTCCATGCCGAAGCAATACGCGGATCTACATGGCCGCACCGTCATGGAGTGGGCACTCGCTCCCTTTCTGGCCGACGCGCGTTGCGCGGCTGCCGTCATCGTTATCGCCACCTCCGATCCCTACTGGCCCGAGGTCTGCCACCGCCTGGCGAAGCAGGGGCGGGTCACGACGGCTGGCGGTGGAACCGAACGCAGCCATTCCGTGCGCAACGGACTTGCGGCGCTTGCCGGACGCGCCAGCCCCGAGGACTGGGTTCTGGTTCACGATGCGGCGCGTCCTTGCCTTCTGGCGCGCGATCTCGACCGCCTGGTACAGCAGCTGGAAGCGCACCCCGTCGGGGGACTGTTGGCTTCGCCGGCGGCCGATACGCTGAAACGGGCCGAGGCGGGCGGCGAGATCGCCGCAACCGTGGATCGCTCCGCGCTGTGGCGGGCGCTGACGCCGCAGATGTTTCGCTACGCGGCGCTCAGTGAGGCCCTGGATCGGGCGGCGGGCGCGGGCCGCACGCCCACCGATGAAGCCCAGGCGATCGAATGGACCGGAGCGCGGCCCATCGTGGTCGAAGGGTCCAGCACCAACATCAAGATCACCAGCGCCGATGACCTGGTGATCGCCAGAGCCCTGCTCGATGCCAGCCGCCGGGCCGGCGGGAGATCCGGATGAGAATCGGTTCGGGAGTGGATGTGCACAGTTTCGGTCCGGGCGATCACGTGATGCTGGGCGGAGTGCGTGTGCCGCATTCGCGTGGCGTCATCGCTCACTCGGATGGCGACGTGGTTCTGCACGCTTTGTGCGATGCGCTGTTGGGCGCCGCGGGGCTGGGCGACATCGGCCAGCATTTCCGTGACACCGATCCGCGGTGGAAAGGCGCCGACAGCCGCCGCTTCATCGTGGGAGCCATGGAAATGCTCCGTGCGCGGAAGCTTCGCGTAGGCAACGCGGATGTGACGGTCCTCGCGGAGGCACCCAAGGTGGGACCGGTGCGCGAGCAGATCCGCTCGCAGATCGCCGAGCTGCTGGGGGTGGCGGCGGATCGGGTGAACGTCAAGGCCACCACCACGGAGAAGCTCGGGTTTCTCGGTCGTGCCGAAGGGATCGCGGCACAGGCAGTGGTGCTGCTCCTGGACGGGTGAGCGCTCCAGCCGCGCTCATGTCCAACTCCGATCCTGCCGAGGGACCGCCGCCGCGTCCGCTGCCCGTCCCGGATGACTGGCGGCGCTGTGCACTCGATCCGCCGCGCGCCGCGGGGGCCCCCCTGGCGGAGGGCGTGCTGCGCGCGCAGCCGGACGATTTCCAGGTCGAGGAGGTGTTGGGTTTCGCGCCTTCAGGTTGCGGAGCCCACGTCCTGCTCAAGGTGCGCAAGCGCGATGCCAACACCCAGTGGGTGGCGCGCGAGCTGGCCAGGCGGTGCGGCTGCCGACCCGGTGATGTCGGATTCGCAGGACTGAAGGACCGGCATGCGGTGGCCACCCAGTGGTTCAGTGTGCCCCGTTCGAAGCTCGGTACGGAGGATTGGCGCCGGGCGCAGGCGCCGGACTTCGAGGTCCTCGAGGCTCACGCCCACGCTCGCAAGCTGCCGCGCGGTGCCCTGGCCGGCAACCGCTTCGTGATACGGGTGCGCGGTGTCCTGCCCGCCGATGCGGGGCAGGCGGCGGTTCTTGCGCAGAGCGTCGCGGCGCGGTGCGAGCACCTGCGCCGTCAAGGTGTTCCCAACTATTTCGGTGCGCAGCGATTCGGACGCGACGGCGGCAATCTGGCCACGCTGCAGCATCTGTCCCGGCTGCCGCAGCAACCCCTGCCGCTGCATCAGCCCGAGCGCGGGTTCGTGCTGTCGGCGGCCCGCAGTCTTGTGTTCAACGCCGTTCTGGCCGAACGCGTGCGCGAGGGCAGCTGGAATGGGCTCGAGGCGGGAGATCTGGCGAATCTGGACGGTCGCGGCAGCTTCTTCGCGGTCAGCGCGCTGGATGCGGTCCTGCAGGAGCGCGCGGAGCGGCTCGAGATCCACCCGACAGGCCCGATGTGGGGACAGGGCGCGCCAGCCACGCAGTCGCGCATCCTGGAACTGGAGCGCCGTGTGGCGGCGGATCTGCCGGCCGCGGCGGATCTGTGCGTGGCAGCGGGCATGGCGCAGGAGCGGCGCAGCCTGCGTCTGCGGGTCGCCGATCTCGAGTGCCGGTTCGAAGGCGCGGATGTGTCGCTGAGTTTCCAGCTCACCCGGGGAAGTTTCGCCACCGTCGTGCTGCGGGAACTGTTTACCACCCGCTCGGCGGTCGACCTACCCGACAGCGAGGGTTAACCGGGCCGGAGCAGGCGGTATGCGCGGTCAGCGGCCAAGAGTGCTCGGTGCGCGCCGGTCAGCGGGCCAGGAGCACATACAGCGCGCCCGTTCCTCCATCGACCTGCCGCGCCGAGACGTAGGCGAGCACGGGTCCGATGCGCCGCAGTACGCTGCTCACGGCCCCCTTGAGTACCGGCCCTCGATGGCCTGAGCGCAGTCCCTTGCCGTGCACGATGCGAACGCAGTGCAGGTTGCGCGACAAGGCCGCCGCGAGGAAATCGCGCAGGGCTTCTTTCGCCTCGGCCACAGTCAGTCCATGCAGGTCGATCTCCGCCTGCACCCGATACTGACCGCGCCGCAGCTTTCTGACGACCGACGCCTGGACGCCGGGTCGCTGGAAGACGAGCTCCTCGCCACTGGCCAGCTCGGGATCGCCGGCGTCCGGTCCCAGGCTTTCCTGGAGGACGGCTCGCCGGTCTGCTCGTGCGAAGCGCGCGCGAGGTGCGGGCCGGCGCCCCCGCGCCACGTCCGGCTGTCCGGACAGTGGCTTCACTCCCCGTACCGCCTCACGAAAGAGGTGCGCATCCTCATCGTCCGACTCGTTCATCACGCGCCCCCGGCATGGCCTCGTTCCGTACCCGTTGCCCCATGATCGTGCGCCGTTCCGGGCCGCGAAGCCGGCGTGCCGCTCGAGGTCACAGGCCCGGGACAAAACAGTATAGTGACGCGCCTTTTGAAGGCTCCAGTACGGCGATCGATTCCTTGAAGATCCTGGTCAGCAACGATGACGGCTTTCGCGCGGAGGGCATCCGGCGCCTGCGCGAAGCACTGCTCACCCTGGCTGAGGTGACTGTCGTCGCGCCGGACCGCAACCGCAGTGGCGCCAGCAATTCCCTCACCCTGGACGTTCCGCTGCGGGTGTTCGAAGCCGAGCCCGGTGTGCATTACGTTCCGGGCACCCCCACCGATTGCGTGCACCTGGCCATCTCCGGTCTGTTCGACTTCCACCATGACATGGTGGTGTCCGGCGTCAACGATGGACCGAATCTCGGGGATGACGTGCTCTACTCGGGGACCGTCGCCGCGGCCATCGAAGGGCGCTTTCTGGGCTTGCCGACGATGGCCGTGTCGCTCTGTACGAGCGCGGGCAGCGGACGGCACTTCGCGACCGGTGCCGAAGTGGCCCGTCGCCTCGTGGCCCAGGTGCTGCGAAAGCCGCTGGAGCGGGCGCGCATTCTGAACATCAATGTCCCCGATCGGCCCCTCGATCAGCTGCGAGGATTCCGCACCACACGGCTGGGCTTCCGTCACCCCTCCGAGCCCATCGTGCGTGCCCGGGACCCGCACGGCCGCCCCGTGTACTGGGTGGGGCCGGCCGGTCCGCAGGACGAGGCGGGACCAGGAACCGATTTTCATGCGGTGGAGGCGGGATATGTCTCGGTCACCCCACTGCAGGTTGATCTGACTCGGCACGACGCTCTGCCTGCGGTGGAGAGCTGGCTGGAAGGCATCGATGGTTGACGTTCGGTTGACGGGTATCGGCATGACGTCGGCGCGCACTCGCGATCGCCTCGTGCAACGGCTGCGCGATCAGGGCATAAGCAACCTGGCGGTTCTTGACCGGATCCGCAATGTGCCGCGCCACATCTTTGTCGACGAAGCACTCGGTAGTCGCGCCTATGAAGACACCGCGTTACCCATCGGGTTCGGACAGACGATATCGCAGCCCTACATCGTTGCCAGGATGACGGAGGCTCTGCTGGAAGCCGGCCCGGTCCACAGCGTTCTGGAAGTCGGCACTGGATGTGGATACCAGACGGCCGTACTCGCGCCTCTCGTGGACCGCGTTTACACGATCGAGCGCATCGAGCCGCTGCTCGCGCGCGCCCGGGAGCGCATCAAGGAACTCGAAATACGCAATGTTCGCTTCCGCCATGGCGACGGCAGCGTTGGATGGAAGGCGCACGCGCCGTTCGACGGCATTCTGGTGGCCGCCGCGCCGCTGACGGTTCCGGAAGCTTTGATCAAACAGCTCAAGGTGGGTGGTCGTCTGCTCGTGCCCGTGGGCCCCGAGGGAGAGCAGGAGCTCATCCGCTTCACGCGCCGCGAGCAGCGGGTCGAGCGCGAGTCGCTGGGGCCCGTGGCCTTCGTGCCGCTGCTGGGCGGTACGGCCTGAACGCCTGCGCAGCCGGAGCATTGTATCGAAACAACATTATATTATTATTGTAACTACATGTTTAAATGTACAATAAAATGACATAGCGACGAGAATCAATGCCCAAAAGCGGCGCGAAAACCGCCGCGCGCGCACCGGAAAGGCTCGCTCCAGGCCCCGGTACGGGTGGAAAAAGTCTTAAGCGAGTAAAGAGCTTGCGCGCGGATCTGCGACCCGTTTAGTATCTGGCCCTGTCGCGTAACACCGACATCCCGGAGTGACAGTGAAAGTCCCCGGGCGGACTGAAGAAGACACAGGGAGGAGGGGAGTCGAAACAAGAGCAATAAGGTTGGACAAGAAGAACAACAATGATGGGCAATTGTTCGAGTCTGTCAGCTTCGAATGATTGTTTGGTTGGTTGAGCTTTCTCCCCCTGTGTCTTCTTGAGCCCGCCGTCCGGCGGGCCGCGGCTCCGGCGCCGCACCCGTGCCCCTATTTCAGGAACAACGCTGCCGCGACGCGGCGCTCCTCCTGAACCAGCACGTTGAACGTGCGACATGCCGCGCCCAGATCCATGAACTCGACGCCGATGCGCTGAGCGCCGAACGCGGCACGCACCTCCGCTGAGGCGAAGCGTTGCCGCGCTCCAGTGCCAACCAGCACCAGCTCCGGCCGCAACGCGAAGATCGCTTCGAGGTGGCTGACGGTGAGTTCATCGAGTGTGGCCGGCGCCCAGGGTGCGATCGCTGTCTCGGCAGTGACGATGCAGCTCGAGGAGATGAACCGATCGCCGACGCGGATGCCATCGGCCGCATAGGCGCGGATCAGATTCGCGCCGCCACCGGGGTCGAGCGTGAATTTCATAGGTGGGGTTGCAGGGCTGTCGGCGCGCGTCTCGTCATGGTGTGTACGATACCGGCTCGTGAACGAAGCCGTCATTGTCCTCGCCGACCTGTACCTCGACCCTGAGACACCGCTCGAGCTGCCCGAAGAGCTGCCGCTGCCCGGGCTTTCACTTCTCGCGCGCTTCGCCACGCGCGAGCGGCTGACCGCCGGATGGCGGGACTGGGTCGCACGCTGGACCTGGCGGGGCGGTGTGGGCAGCGGCTCCACCGATGCGCGAGCACCTGCGATGGCACCTGCCACGGTCCCGGCACCTGCCACGGTCGCGGCGAGCGCGGTCTGGCACGACAGGCACAGATGGATCGGTGCGGAAGCCCCTTCGCCTGCGGCGGTCTGGCTGGCGACCCCGGTGCATCTGCTCGCCGGACTCGCCAGCGCGCATCTGGACCGGCGCGGCATCCTGCGGCTGTCGCCAGAAGAGCAGGCACGGCTGGCCGAAGACTTTCGCCAGTCCTTTGCCGGGACGCCATTCGGTCTCATCCCGCTGCCGGCAGGCGGGTTTCTCCTCACCGGGCCTGGACTGTCCACCGAGCCCGCACTGCCCACCGCGCCTGAACCGCCGCTGGAGGGATCGCCCGAGCCGGCGCGCTGCGTGGGAGTGAACCTCGCGCGCAATCTCATTCTCCGCTCAGGCGTGCCCGCCCTGAGACAACTGGGAGCGGAGATCGAGATGTGGCTCCACGCGCAGGCGCTCAACACACAGCGTCAACACCAAGGCCTCCCCCCGCTCACAGCCCTGTGGCTGTGGGGAGGTGGACCGGCGCCGCAGCGGGCCGCGACCGACGCGAGTCGGATTCCCGATTCGACGGTGGCTTTTGGAAGAGATCCGTTCGTCGACGGACTGTGGGGTAGCGAGACGCCGCCTCTGCCACCACAGGCAGCGGAAATATTCGGCTATGCTGGCGCGGAGCGTGTCCTGGTGGTGGAGGAAGTGGGTCGCATGCTGCATTCGAATCCGAAATGGCTGCTTCCCGAGGCGCTCGCGGAGTGTGACCGGACCCTGCTCGTTCCCGCACTCCAAAGGCTGAGAGCCGGAGAGCTGGTCAGCCTGAGCGTACTGGCGAACGACCGACGCCTGACTTTGCGACGTGCGGATCTACAGAAGTTCTGGCGGCGTCGGTTGCGTGCTGCGGCGGCATTCGTATGAGCGTTCCCTCGACAGAGACAGGTTTGTCCTCGCGCGCCCCGGCGCGCGCCAACACGCTACACGTCGTTCGACGCTCGCCTGCCCCTGATACCGACCTCGGTGCTGAAATTCACCCGGTCCTGCGGCGGGTCTATGGCGCGCGCGGCATCCGATCGGCGGCGGAACTGGACCTTTCGCTGGAGCGGTTGCACCCGGTTCGCACCCTGGAGGGAATCCAGGCGGCCGTGGATCTGCTGCTGGAGCATCGCGCCGCCGGACGGATCCTCGTGATCGGTGACTTCGATGCCGATGGGGCGACCAGCACAGCGCTCATGCTTCGCGCGCTGCGTGGCTGGGGATTCGTCGCTGACTTCCTCGTCCCGAACCGCTTCGAGTTCGGGTATGGACTGACACCGGAGATCGTCGCGCTCGCGGCTTCGCGCCAGCCGACATTGATCGTCACGGTGGACAACGGCATTTCGAGCCTGGCCGGGGTGGCCGAGGCGCGCCGGCGTGGCATCGATGTGCTGGTCACCGATCACCATCTGCCCGGTGCGCAGCTCCCCCAGGCGCGGGTCATCGTGAATCCCAACCTGCCGGGCAGCGGCTTTGCCAGCCGCGCCCTCGCCGGCGTAGGAGTGGCTTTCTACGTCATGGCGGCCCTGAAGCGGCATCTGGACCAGCATCAGCTGACACCTGCGGGGGCGCCGGGCGCGGCGGAATTCCTCGATCTCGTGGCCCTGGGCACCGTGGCCGATCTCGTTCCGCTCGATGCCAACAACCGGATCCTCGTCACGCAGGGCCTGAAGCGGATCCGGCTGGATCGGTGTGTCCCCGGGATCCGCGCGCTCCTGGAGATCGCCGGCCGCAATCCGACCGAACTGACCGCCGCGGATCTGGCGTTCTGCGTTGCTCCCCGGTTGAACGCCGCCGGCCGCATCGACGACATGAGCATCGGCATCCAGTGCCTGCTGGCCCAGGACGCCGACTCCGCCAGGGCTCATGCCGCGCGGCTCGATGAACTCAATGTCGAACGCCGCGCCATCGAAGCGCGGATGCAGGTCGAGGCCATCGCCGCGGTGCGCTGCCTGGCGGAGCCCGGACCGCGAACCCTGCAGCGCCGCGGGGTATGCCTGTACGATGAGTCCTGGCATCAGGGGGTGGTCGGACTGGTGGCCAGTCGCATCAAGGATCGCCTGCGCAGGCCGGTGATCGCCTTCGCGCTCGCCGGAGAATCGGTGCTTCGGGGTTCGGCGCGCTCGGTCGCCGGGATTCACATCCGCGACGTTCTGGATCGCATCGCCACGCGTCACCCCGACCTCATCAGCCGGTTCGGCGGCCATGCGATGGCCGCCGGCCTCACGCTGGATCTGGCGCATCTCGACCGGTTCGCCGAGGCCTTCGACGAGGAAGTCGCCCACTGGGCCGAGCGCAGCCTCGGGGCGGATGCCATTGAAACGGATGGCGAACTCGCCGTGCAGGAGATCGCCCTGGAGACTGCTCATGCGCTGCGCGCGGGCGGACCCTGGGGCCAGGCATTCCCTGAACCCAGTTTCGACGGATTGTTCACCCTTCGCAGCGCCCGGATCGTGGGCGAGCGTCACCTGAAGATGTGGGTGGAGGTACCCAGGACAGGGCGCTCGTTCGATGCGATCGCTTTCAACCACGTCGAGGAGCCCGAGCGCTTCGTCCCACCCGAGGGGTTGGTGCGGCTGGTCTATCGCCTGGACGTCAACGAGTACCAGGGTGAGCGGCGCCTGCAGCTCCTCGTGGACCACGTATTGCCGGCGGTGAGTGGAAATCAAAGCTCCTGACCGCTAGCATCTGCGCACCGTCCGGTTCCCTCCCACCCGCACGCGGCGCCGTTGCCCTGCCATCGGCTTGTCTGCGCCGCTACGAGGACCGGCGCAGAAGCCGAAGGCGGACTCACGATGGAAGTCAATCAGCTCAAGCGCCAGCTCAAGGATCTCGGGGAGCGTATCGCCTCCCTCCGGGGGTTTCTTTGAGTACGACCAGAAGAAGGAGCGTCTCGAGGAGGTCGTGCGCGAGCTCGAAGACCCCGCGGTCTGGTCCAACCAGGAGCGCGCCCAGGAACTGGGTCGCGAGCGCGCGCGTCTCGCCGCCGCGGTAGAGGAGATCGACCGCACCGACAAGGGCATCGCCGACGCCAGCGAGTTGCTGGAGCTGGCCGAAGCGGAAAACGACGAGGCCGCCGCACGCGACATCGAGGGCGATGCCGCCAGGCTCGAGCAGGCGGTCCGCCATCTCGAACTCAAGCGGATGTTCCGCAACGAGATGGATTCACACAACGCCTTTCTCGACATCCAGGCCGGTGCCGGCGGCACCGAGGCGCAGGACTGGGCGCAGATGCTGCTGCGCATGTACCTGCGCTGGGCGGCCGCGCGGGGTTTCACCGCGGAAGTTTTCGATTCCAACCCGGGTGAGGTGGCCGGCATCAAGAGCGCCAGCCTGGAGATCAAGGGTGAGTACGCCTACGGCTGGCTGCGAACCGAGACCGGCGTGCATCGCCTGGTGCGCAAGTCACCTTTCGACTCCGGCAACCGCCGCCACACCTCATTCGCCTCGGTGTTCGTCTCTCCGGAGATCGACGATGACATCGAGATCGAGGTGAATCCGGCGGACCTGAAAACCGATGTCTATCGCTCCTCGGGCGCGGGCGGCCAGCACGTCAACAAGACCGAGTCGGCGGTGCGCATCACGCACATTCCCAGCGGCATCGTCGTCGCCTGCCAGAACGAGCGCAGCCAGCACAAGAACCGCTCCACCGCCATGAAGATGCTCAAGGCGAAGCTCTACGAGCTGGAAGTCAACAAGCGCAACGCCGCCGCGCGCGTGCTGGAGGATTCCAAATCGGACGTGAGCTGGGGCAACCAGATCCGCTCCTACGTGCTCGACCAGTCGCGCATCAAGGACCTGCGGACGGGCGTGGAAGTTGGCAACACGACAGCGGTGCTCGATGGCGATCTGGACCAGTTCATGGAAGCATCCTTGAAGGCTGGTGTATAAGAGTCTGGAGGCGGGGCGGAAAGCGGCGATGAGCGCTACGGAACACAACGACGACGAGAACAAACTGATCGCGGAGCGGCGCGCCAAGCTGGCACAGCTGCGCGCGGCCGGCGCGCCCGGCACCAGCGTGTTTCCCAACGATTTCCGGCGTGACTCGCTGGCGGGGCAGTTGCATGCGGCCTTCGGCGACCGCAGCGGCGAGTGGCTGGAGGCCCATCCGGCGCGCGTGCAGGTCGGCGGGCGCATCCTGTTCAAGCGCGTGATGGGCAAGGCGAGCTTCGCCAAGATCGCCGACCGCACGGGCCAGATCCAGCTGTTCCTGCAGCAGGATGCGCTCGGGGAGACCTACGAGGCGTTCAAGAGCTGGGATGTCGGTGATATCGTCGGTGCCAGCGGTGTGCTGTTCCGAACGAAGACCAATGAGCTGTCCGTCCGGGTCGACAGCCTGCGTCTGCTCGTCAAGTCGCTGCGACCCCTGCCGGACAAGTGGCATGGTCTGGCTGACACCGAGACGCGTTACCGCCGCCGTTACGTTGACCTGATCGTCAACGAGACCAGCCGCAACGTCTTCCTGACCCGCACGCGCATCATCCGCTACCTGCGTGACTTTCTCGATGCGCTGGATTTCATCGAAGTCGAAACTCCGATGATGCAGCCGATTCCGGGCGGTGCGGCGGCTTTGCCCTTCGTCACGCACCACAATGCGCTGGGCGTGGACATGTACCTGCGGATCGCGCCGGAGCTGTACCTGAAGCGCCTGGTGGTCGGTGGCTTCGAGCGCGTCTACGAGATCAACCGCAATTTCCGCAACGAGGGGCTGTCCACGCGACACAACCCCGAGTTCACCATGCTGGAGCTGTATCTGGCCTACGCCGATTACCGCGACCTGATGGACTGGATCGAGAAAGCAGTACGCGGACTTGCCGATACCCTGCATGGCAAGCGGCAGATCGACTACCAGGGCCGCAGCTACGATCTGGCCGCGCCGTTCCGGCGCCTGACCGTGGAGCAGGCCATCATCGCCAACAATCCCGGGATCGATCCGCTCTCGCTGCGTGACGTGACCTACCTGCGCAAGGTGTGCGAGCAGCTGGGCATCGCGACCAGCCCACACGATGGACCGGGCAAGCTGCAGATCGAGATCTTCGAGAAGACCGCCGAACATACGCTGCTCGATCCGACGTTCGTGCACGCGTATCCGGCCGAGGTCTCACCGCTATCGCGCGCCAACGATGCGGATCCGTTTCTCACCGACAGGTTCGAGTTCTTCATCGCGGGGCGCGAACTGGCCAACGGATTCTCCGAACTCAACGATCCGGAAGACCAGGCCGCGCGCTTCCGCGCACAGGTGGCACGCAAGGATCGCGGTGATCAGGAAGCGATGTTCTACGATGCCGACTACGTCCGCGCCCTGGAGTACGGCATGCCGCCCACTGCGGGACTGGGCGCCGGAATCGATCGGCTGGTGATGTTCTTCACCGATTCACCTTCGATCCGGGACGTGATCCTGTTCCCGCACATGCGCCCGGAAGTGGACTGACGTGTCGGCGGAGCTCAGTTGAGCGAGGCGCCGATTGGGGTCTTCGATTCCGGCATGGGCGGGCTCACGGTACTGAAGGCCCTCCTGCGCCGGTTGCCGGGCGAAGACTTCGTCTACCTGGGCGACACCGCACGCCTGCCGTACGGGACCAAAAGCCCGGAAACCGTCGCCCGCTATGCGCTGCAGGCGGCTGAGGCGCTCGAAGCCTACCGGGTCAAATGCCTGGTGATCGCCTGTAACACGGCTTCGTCGGTCGGGTTGCCCATCATCCAGGAGCGCATTGAGTCGGTGCCCGTCGTAGGCGTGATCGAGCCCGGGGCCCGCGCTGCGTGTGAGGCCTCGTCCTCCGGGCACATCGCCGTGATTGCCACCGAGGGCACTGTGCGCGGCGGCGCCTACCAGCAGGCGATCCTGCGATTGCGGCCTGGCGCCCGGGTCACGGCGCTGCCGGCACCGCTGTTCGTGTCCCTCGCCGAAGAGGGACTGCATACGGGATCGATCGCAGGCGCGGTTGCTCGTCACTATCTGCGGCCGATTTTCGGCGCAACCGATTCCGCCGAGTCGCGACCCGACACGCTCGTGTTGGGATGCACGCATTTCCTCATGCTCGCCGCGTCGATCCGGCGTGCTGCCGGTCGCGGCGTGCGCATCGTCGATTCGGCGGCCACAACCGCCGAAGCAGTGGAACAAGGCCTGTCGAACGCCGGTCTGCTGCGCGCCGGCGCCACCGGTTCGTTCTCCGGTGTTCCCAAATCCGCTCGCAAATCCTCATGTACCGGCGGCACGGTGCGCTTTCTCGCCACCGATGGCATCGAGCGTTTTGCACGCATCGGCGGCGGATTCCTCGGCCGCGCCATCACGCCTGGCGAGGTCGAACTGATCGACCTCTGACGGCCCGGCTCATCAGTCGGGCAGCGTGTAGGGCAGGGGCAGTGCAGTTGCCTTGAGGACGGGGCCGGATGTCGAGTCCGCCACGGTGGATTGCGCCGTGGCGATGGCCACCGCGTTGGAATCTGCCACCGTGGAATCCGCACGTGCCAGTTTCGCTCCCTCCTCACCTGTCTCGAGAGCCGTCACGGCGAGAAACTCGCTGCGGCCATCGGCAAGCTGCACGGACTGCACGACTTTGAACGGCCGTCCGTCGGCGAGGCGTCCACTGTCACCGGGCGCGAGTTGGCAAGGCTCGTCGGATTGGAAGCGCTGCATGCGGCGCTTGACACGACCGCGATAGTGCGCGCGCGCGATGACTTCCTGGCCCGTGTAGCAGCCCTTGTCGAAAGCAATTGCGTCGAGAGCGTCGAGATTCAGCATCTGGGCGACGAACTCCTCGGAGGTCGCGGCGCGGATCTGCGGCTCACCTGCCGCGATCTCGTAGCGCCGCCAGACCTGCAGCGATTGCTCCTCGCGGGAGCCCGGTGTGCCGTTTGCCGCCGGCGTGAGTTCCAGCCAATGCAGGCCGTCCGATCCGAAGGGCATTCGCCAAGAGCCGTCGGATGTGCTCGGCGCAGCGGTCGTGGCGGTCGTGGCGGTCGCGGCGGGCGCGGCGGGCGCAGCGGGCGCAGCGGTCGTGGCGGCTGTGGCCGCCCCGGCCGGTGTCCTCGGCGCGGACGTCGCTGCATCCGCACTGATTCCGCTGACCTGCCACTCAGCGGAGGCATCGGAGATCCTGACCTTCGCCCGCAGCACGAAGCGCGACAGGCGGCTCGCGACCGCGGCTGCCAGCTCGCGCGGCAGCACGGCGAGGATGTCATCGGGTGCAACCTGCACCAGGCGCAGCAGCGCGATCGCGCGACCCTGTGGATTGTGATAGCCGGCCAGCTGCCCGGGTCGCCCCGGCAGTCGCATCACATCGCTGGACAGCTGTCCCTGCAGAAAGCGCGCGGCATCAGGCCCCTGCAGCCGCAGGACTCCCAGATCAGGCAGGCTGACTCGCTGCTGCATGCAATGCTTCCGCGTTGTTTTTCCAGAGGTTAGCAATGGTCCCGAGCGGCGAATTCTGGCAGACTTGGAGCGTATGCCCAATGCCGCAGACCTGCGCGCCGGAGCTTCCGCACCGGTCGTCGCCCACACTACGCCGTCCGTCCAATACGACACCGCCGTCGGCGCATCAGTTCCTTCCGCTGACCTCGCGACCACACCGGTCGGTCAGGGAGAGCGTGCGCCCCGGCCGGTCGAGATTGGCGGACCGCAGGGGCCGGAGCCGACGCGCTTCGGCGACTGGGAGCGCAAGGGTCGCTGCATCGACTTCTAGGCCGGCTTCACGCGCCAGCGGCCGGGCTGCCGCGGACGCTACGGATCACACAGTTCACTATGCGCGCAAGACCTTTGTCGCCTCATCTGAGCGTGTACCGCTTCAAGTACACGCTGACCACCTCGATCCTCAACCGCCTGACCGGGATGGTGCTGTCGGCCGGCCTGCTGGTGCTGGTCTACTGGCTGATGGCGCTGTCGGGTGGTGCGCGCGGGTATGAGCAGGCTCGGGCGCTGCTCGGGCTTGCCCCGTTCAAACTGGTTTACGCCGCGCTGCTGATCGCGTTCTGCTATCACCTGGTGGCCGGCATCCGCCACCTGGTGTGGGACACGGGACGAGGGCTGGAAAAGAGGCAGTCACAGCGCAGCGCGTGGCTCATCACTGTTGTCAGCCTGGTGCTCATGGCCCTGCTCGGGTACTGGTGGCTCGCCGCCGGAGGGCGCGCTCCATGAAATCCTTGCGTAGCCCACTGGGTCGGGTCGTAGGCCTGGGTTCCGCCGGCGATGGCGTGCACCACTGGTGGATGCAACGGCTCACTTCCATCGCGCTGGTGCCGCTGACCATCTGGTTTGTCGTTTCCATTCTCTCGCTGAAGACGCTTGATCACGTAACGGTAATCGCGTGGATGGCGCAGAGCTGGACCGCGGTGCTGCTGATACTGCTGGTTCTGGTCGCAACATGGCACTCGCAGCTCGGCGTCCGCGTCGTCGTCGAGGACTACGTACACTCGGCCGGCACTAAAACGCTCACGCTCGTGATAGTGACGTTTGCGCACACACTGCTGGCTGCCGCCGGAGTCTTTGCCATTCTCAAGGTGGCCTTCGGAGGGGCAGCGTGAGCGACTACCAGTTCATCGATCACACCTATGATGTTCTGGTAGTCGGTGCCGGTGGCGCCGGACTGCGCGCCACGCTCGGACTGGCCGAGGCGGGACTGTCCACGGCCTGCATCACCAAACTCTTTCCGACGCGCAGTCACACCGTGGCGGCCCAGGGCGGCATCAGCGCCGCGCTCGGCAACATGGGTGAAGACGACTGGCGCTGGCACATGTACGACACGGTCAAGGGTTCCGACTGGCTCGGCGACCAGGATGCGATCGAGTTCATGTGCCGCGAGGCGCCGGCCGCCGTCATCGAACTCGAGCACTACGGAGTCCCGTTCTCGCGGACCGAACAGGGGCGCATCTACCAGCGTCCCTTCGGCGGCATGACCACCCACTTCGGCAAAGGCATCGCACAGCGCACCTGCGCGGCGGCCGACCGCACCGGTCATGCCATGCTGCACGCGCTCTATCAGCAGTCGATCCGCCACTCCGCCACCTTCTTCGTCGAGTACTTCGCGATCGACCTGATCATGGAGAACGGCGCCTGCCGCGGCGTCGTGGCCCTCGACATGACCGAGGGGCGGCTGCATCGATTCCGCTCCCACATGACTATTCTGGCCACGGGTGGTTACGGCCGGGCCTATTTCACGTGCACCTCCGCCCACTCGTGCACAGGCGACGGCAACGCGATGGTGCTGCGCGCCGGTCTGCCGCTGCAGGACATGGAGTTCGTGCAATTCCACCCCACGGGTATCTACGGCGCCGGGTGTCTGATCACGGAAGGCGCGCGCGGCGAGGGCGGCTACCTGACCAACTCGCGCGGCGAGCGCTTCATGGAGCGCTACGCTCCCAACGCGAAGGATCTCGCCTCGCGGGATGTCGTGAGCCGCGCGATGACCGTGGAGGTGCGTGAGGGTCGCGGCATCGGCGCCGAACACGATCACATCGAGCTGCACCTGGAGCACCTGGGACCGGAGGTCATCCATGAGCGCCTGCCCGGCATCGCCGAGACGGCCCGGATCTTCGCGGGCGTCGATGTCACCAAGCAGCCGATACCAGTGCAGCCCACCGTCCACTACAACATGGGCGGAATCCCCTGCAATTACCATGGCGAAGTCGTGCTTCCCAGAGGTGGCAACGCCGACAGCGTCGTACCAGGACTGATGGCGGTGGGCGAAGCCGCGTGCGTGTCCGTGCACGGCGCCAACCGTCTAGGCTCGAACTCCCTGCTCGACCTGGCCGTGTTCGGTCGCGAGGCGGCACGCCGTTGTGCCGAGATCGTCAAACCGGGTGTGAGCCACAAACCCCTGGCACGTGATGCCGGGGAAGTCGCGGTCGCCCGGCTGGACCGCTTGCGCAACGCCAACGGCTCGCGCCCGACCGCGGAGATCCGGCTGGAGATGCAAAAGACGATGCAGCGCGATGCGGCGGTGTTCCGCACGGGCGAGTCGCTTGCCGAAGGCATCGTCAAGGTGGCGCGGACCTTCGAGTCGTTCTCCGAGGTGCGCATCAGCGACCGCTCACTGGTGTGGAACACGGATCTGGTGGAGACCCTGGAGCTGGAGAACCTGCTGCTGCAGGCCACGGCGACCATCCATTCGGCGGCCAACCGTACCGAGAGCCGCGGCGCGCAGGCACGCGAGGACTATCCCGAGCGCGATGACCGGAACTGGCTCAAGCACTCGCTGGTGTGGGTGGAGGGGCCCGGCAAGGTGCGTTTCGACTACCGACCCGTGCACCTGGCCACGCTGAGCTCGGATGTGGAATCCATTCCGCCCAAGGCGCGGACGTACTGAAGCGAGCACGCATGGCCGAATTCCGACTGCCCGAGAACTCCCGCATCCGCCCCGGCAAGGTCCACCGCGCTCCGGGCGCGCGCGAGCTGCGCACGTTGCGCATCTATCGCTTTGAACCGGACTCCGGCGAGAACCCGCGCGTGGACACTTTCGAGCTGGATATGAAGGGCTGCGGGCCCATGGTTCTGGATGCCCTGATCCAGATCAAGGCGGGGATCGATTCGAGCCTGACCTTCCGCCGCTCCTGCCGCGAGGGTATCTGCGGCTCGTGCGCCATGAACATCAACGGCGTGAATCGCCTGGCCTGCACCACGGCAATGGAGGACCTCGGCGAGCAGATCCGCATCTATCCGCTGCCGCACATGCCCGTGGTGAAGGATCTGGTACCGGATCTCACGAATTTCTATGCACAGTACGCCTCCGTGAAGCCCTGGCTGCAGACCCGCAGCCCCGCTCCGCCCGATCAGGAGCGGCTGCAGTCCAAGGAGGAGCAGGAGAAGATCGACCGGCCGGCCGCGTGCATCCTGTGCGCCTGCTGCTCGACCGCTTGCCCCAGCTACTGGTGGAACAGCGATCGCTTCCTGGGACCGGCCGCGCTGCTGGCCGCGTACCGCTGGATCATCGACAGCCGCGACGAGGCCACCGGCGAGCGCCTCGACGAGCTGGAGGATCCCTTCCGGCTGTACCGCTGCCACACCATCATGAACTGCACCGACGTGTGTCCGAAGGACCTCAATCCCGCGCGTGCCATCGCCGAGATCAAGAAGATGATGCTGGAGCGCCAAGGCTGAGCGCGCATGACAGGCGCGCTCGACAGCGATGCCCGTGGCCTGCTGTGGCGTTGCCGCCGTGGCATGAAGGAACTCGACCTGCTGCTGGAGCGGTTTGCCCACCCGTACCTCGCCGATGCTCCGCTCGCGCAGCGGCGGCTGCTGGCGCGGCTGCTCGATACCCCCGACCCGGATCTGGCCGACTGGCTGCTGGGACCCGGTGTGTGCGCCGACCCGGAGCTCGCGCCGCTGGTGGCCGCCATCCGTGGCATGGTCCTACCCACCGCAGCCCTACCGACCGCAGCCCTACCCACAGCAGTCCCACCCACCGGGGCCCCCCTCACCGCCGCCGCGCCTGCCGCTGCACAGGCTGCCCCCGACCCGTCCACTGCCGCCCCGCGCACGGCCCATCGGCCTGCCGCCCCCGCCTTGCCCGGTGCGGCAACCGGGCCCGCGGTGGCGTGAGGCGATCCGCGGAGCACTCCGGAGCGCCATGGCGGGGAAGGCATGCGTGTGGCGGCCCAGGGGTCACTCAGGCATCATCCGGCCGCCCCGGGCGGGCCGCGAACCATCCCATGTTGCCCTCCATACCCCTCCATCGGACCTCCGTCACAACCGCGTCAACCCGGCACGCGGCAGCGTGCGCGGGTCTGAACTTTCCCGAGGGTTCAGGGTCTATTCAGGTCGCGGCGCGTCGGCCACTGTTCCTGTGGGAGTAGCGGGCGGGCATGAGCGCCGATGTCAGCGATCTGAGCCTGGTTCGACGCGTGCAACGCGGCGACAAGGGGGCGTTCGATGCGCTGGTGCTCAAGTATCAGCACAAACTCGTCAAGCTCGTCATGCGGTATGTGCGCAATCCGGCGGAAGCCGAGGACATCGCCCAGGAGGCCTTCATCAAGGCGTATCGGGCCCTACCGCAGTTTCGCGGTGACAGTGCCTTCTATACCTGGCTTTACCGGATAGCCATCAACACCGCCAAGAACGCCGTCGTATCGCGTGACCGCAGCCCGATCGAATACAACATCGACCGCAACGATGCCACCGAAGAGTCCTACGACATGCAGGGCAGAATGAAAGACTCGGAGACTCCGGAAGGCCTGGTGCTCACGGATGAGATCCGCACCACGGTGAACGCGGCCATCGACGCGTTGCCTGAAGATCTGCGCACGGCGATCATCCTGCGCGAGCTGGAAGGGTTGTCGTACGAGGAGATCGCCGCGGCGATGGATTGTCCGGTGGGCACCGTGCGCTCGCGGATCTTCCGCGCGCGGGAGGCCATCGACAAGCGGCTGCGCGAGGTCTTCGAGGGTGGGCTGGGTCGTACGGAGGAACTGGGATGAACGAGGAACTCGACAGCCAGTTGTCCGCGATGTTCGACAACGAACTGGCGGCCGGCGAGTGCGAGCTGATGGCGCGGCGGCTGTCGCGCGATGAGCAGCTCAAGGCCCGCTGGGGCCGCTATGCGGTCATCGGCGCGACCATCCGGGCCGAAGGGGGAACGCGCCTGCACGCGCGCATTGCCAGCCGCGTCAGCCTGGCCATTTCGGCCGAACCCGCCGTCGCGACCGGGATTGCCCAGCCGTACGCTTCGAATTTCGCCACCCGCTGGTGGCGTCCGGCCGCTGGAGTGGCTGTCGCCGCCAGCGTGGCGGCCGTCTCCATCCTGTGGCTGAGGATTCATTCGGGCCCCGCGGATCAGCTGCTGGCCCAGCAGGCGATACCGTCGCAGCCGAACGTCGCTGGCGGCGCCGCTCCTCCCTCGGGTGGCGCCGTGAGTTATGTGGTTCCGAAGGTCATGGCCCGCCGCTCCATCGTGCCGGCGACCCAGCTGGCCAACTACGTCGTCGCCCACAGCGAGTTCTCCTCACCGGTGAACCGGCGCAATCTGCTGTCGGCCCTGATGGCCAACGAGCCGGTGACGAGCGGCCAAACCTCAGGATCGGAAGAACCCCCTGACGATGTCTATGACGATTCCAAGACCGCGCAGTAGGGACCGGATCGGCTGGTTGGCCGTCGCGATGGTGGTGGCCACTGCCGCCGCTGCCGAGGAGCCGACCAAGTGGCTCGAGCGGATGAACCAGGCGCTGACCACGCGCAACTACGACGGCACCTTCTCGCACTGGCACGGCGGTCGTGTGGAGATGCTGCGGATCATCCACCGCGTGCAGGACGGTGCGGTGTCCGAGCGACTCGTTTCGCTCGACGGGTCGGGTCGCGAGTTCATTCGCCGCGGAACCGATCTGGCCTGCTACCTGCCCGACAAGCGCACCGTGCTGGTGGAGAGGCGCCCCCCGGATGAATCGCTGCTGGGCGGGTTCCCAGCGGTCAACGCGCAGAGCGTCAGCTATTACGACATCCGGGAAGTGGCGCGGACGCGCTTCAACCGGCGCGACACGCGCCTCATCACCGTGTCCCCCAGGGATGAGTTCCGTTACGGCTACCGGCTGTGGATCGATGAGACCACGGCCATGCCGCTGAAGACCCAGCTGTGCGACGGTCACGGGCATGTCATCGAGCAGATCGTCTTTGCCGATCTGACTCTCAAGTCGCATATCCCGGATACGGCCTTCAAGCCGGAAGTCTCCACCGAAGGCTTCCAGTGGCTGCGCAACGATGCCGCCCCCGCCAAGGAAGCACCCGAAAACGCCTCGATGGCCTGGAATGCGCTGATGCTGCCGCCCGGTTTCCGCATGGCGGTCCGCTCCTCCCAGCTCATGCCGGGCTCCAGCGGGCCGGTCTCCCACCTGGTCTTCACCGACGGTCTGGCCTCGGTATCGGTGTTCGTCGAGGCGAGGGTGCAGGGTCCTGCTGATGCGGAGACCGTTACCGAGGAATCCGCTCGCGTGGGTTCATCCTCCGTGTTCTCCACTGTCATGGGTGGGCGCAAGGTCACCGCCGTCGGCGAGGTACCGCCCGCCACGGTCCGCTCCATTGCCTCCTCGTTTTCCCAGCAGGGGACAGCCGGCTCTCCCCGCCACTGAGGCGGGCGAATGCCGCATGAACGTGAGTCTGACGGTGGTACACCGGCAGGGCTGTGAGCTGTGCGAGGAAATGCTCGCCGCGCTGTACACCCTGGGACAGAGCCTGAGCCTGCCGCCGATCGAGGTCGTGGACGTGGACAGCGATCCGGAGCTGCTGCGGCGGCACGGCCTGCATGTGCCGGTGCTCCTGCTGGACGGCAGCGTGGTGTGCCGCCATCGCCTGGATGTCGCCGAACTGCGCAGGCTGTTGCGCCCGCGGTCGTAAGGCCTCGAAATCCGGCTGATTTGGTCCGGGGCCACGCCTTACTTATAATCCGCCCGCCGCAGGATCCTGGCGCGGCGTACGCGACAGACTGCTGCTCATGCTGCTCACCCGCAACTTCTCCATCATTGCCCACGTCGATCACGGCAAGTCCACCCTGGCGGACCGCTTCATCCAGCTGTGCGGCGGGCTGCAGGATCGGGAGATGCAGGAGCAGGTGCTGGACTCCATGGAGCTGGAGCGTGAGCGCGGCATCACCATCAAGGCACAGAGCGTCACCCTCCATTACGACGCGCCGGATGGTCAGCGCTACCAGCTCAACATGATCGACACGCCCGGCCACGTCGACTTCTCGTATGAAGTCTCACGGTCGCTGGCTGCCTGCGATGGCGCACTGCTGGTGGTCGATGCCTCGCAGGGTGTAGAGGCGCAAAGCGTCGCCAACTGCTACACGGCCATCGAGCAGGGCCTGGAGGTACTGCCGGTCATCAACAAGATCGATCTGCCTTCGGCCGACCCGGACCGGGTCATGAAGGAGATCGAGGAGATCATCGGCATCGACGCGACCGATGCGGTGCAGGTGAGCGCGAAGACCGGCGATGGCGTGCCCGCGCTGCTGGAGGCGCTGGTGAAGCGCATTCCGCCGCCGAAGGGCGACCCGCAGGCCCCGTTGCAGGCGCTCATCATCGATTCCTGGTTCGACAACTACGTGGGGGTGGTGTCCCTGGTCCGCGTCGTCAACGGGAGCCTGCGTAGCGGTGACAAGATCCGCGTGATGTCCACGGGACGCAGTCACACCGCCGACAAGCTCGGACGATTCACGCCCAAGTCGGTGGTGCTGCCCGAACTGGCCACCGGCGATGTGGGCTTCGTCGTGGCCGGCATCAAGGAGATCGACGGCGCGCCGGTCGGCGATACCATCACGCTCGAGCACCGGCCGAGCCCGCAGAGCCTGCCCGGCTTCAAGCAGATCAAGCCACGGGTGTTCGCCGGGCTGTTTCCGGTCAACTCCGATGACTACGAGAGCTTTCGCGATGCGCTCGCCAAGCTGCGCCTGAACGACTCGGCGCTGCATTACGAACCGGAAGTGTCCGGTGCGCTGGGATTCGGCTTCCGTTGTGGTTTCCTCGGCCTGCTGCACATGGACATCGTGCAGGAGCGATTAGAGCGCGAGTACAGCCTCGATCTCGTCACGAGCGCGCCCACGGTCATCTACGAAGTCGCGCGCACCGACGGTGGCGTCGTCTACGTGGACAACCCCGCGAAGCTGCCGGCGGCCAACGAGATCGAGGAGATCCGCGAGCCCATCATCACCGCCAACATCCTCGTTCCGCCGGATCACGTGGGCGCGGTCCTCAAGCTCTGCAACGACAAGCGCGGCTCGCAGAAGAAGATGCAGTACCTGGGCACCCAGGTGTCACTGCAGTACGCGCTGCCGCTGGCGGAGGTGGTGCTGGATTTCTTCGACCGGCTGAAGTCGGTGAGTCGCGGCTACGCCTCGTTCGACTACGAGTTCAGCCACTTCGAGCTGGCGCCCCTGGTGAAGCTCGACATCCTGATCAACGGCGACAAGGTGGATGCGCTCTCGATCATCGTGCATCGCGAGAACGCGTATCAGCGCGGCCGCGAGCTGGTGGACAAGATGCAGGAGCTCATCCCGCGGCAGATGTTCGAGGTGGCGGTGCAGGCGGCGATCGGCGGCGCGATCATCGCGCGCGCCTCGGTGAAGGCGCTGCGCAAGAACGTGCTCGCCAAGTGTTATGGCGGCGATGTCAGCCGCAAGCGCAAACTGCTCGAGAAACAGAAAGAAGGCAAGAAACGCATGAAGCAGCTCGGTCACGTGGAGATCCCGCAGGAAGCGTTCCTCGCGGTGTTACAGGTCGGACGCAAGTCCTGACGGGGCGCGGGCATGCTGCTGCAGATCATCGTACCCCTGTCCTGGCTGGCGATTCCCGTGGGGCTTGCCGCCATCATCGACGACTGGTTCATCCGGCCGCGGCGCCAGATCGCCGCCTCGCCCCAGCCACCGCGCGATCCACCGCTGATGCGGGCGACCTACATCGTGCTGCCGATCCTGATCGCCGCCGTGGTGCTGCGACTGTTGCTGGCGGAGCGGCTGGATTTCAGCACCGTGCTGTCCGGCATCACCGCGGTAACGGGGCTGGTGTGGGCGGTGGATGTGGCGCTGCTGCGCCGGGGGCGGGCTGCCGCGGCGCGCGCGGCCGGCAAGGATCCGGCGGCCATCCCGGAGCCGGGCACCGTGGATTACGCGCGCAGCTTCTTTCCGGTTGCGCTCGTGGTGCTGGTGCTGCGCTCCTTCATATTCGAACCGTTCCGCATCCCCTCCGACTCAATGATGCCCACCCTGCTGGATGGCGATTTCATCATCGTCAACAAGTACGCCTACGGCCTGCGCCTGCCGGTCATCAACCGCAAGGTGATCGGCATCGGCGAGCCGCAGCGCGGGGATGTGGTGGTATTCCGCTATCCGCTCGATCCTTCGGTGAATTACATCAAGCGCCTGGTGGGCCTGCCGGGTGATCACGTCGAGATCCGCAATGACCGCCTGACCATCAACGGCACCGTGGTGCCCTTCACCATCCAGCGGCCCTACAACGACGGCTGCTACATCAACATGCAGCTGGCCGAGGAGCATCTGGGGAGCCATGTCCATCAGGCGATGCTCTGCCCGGTGCCCCTGGATGTGACGCCCGTCCCACCCGCGGGCTGCAATCGGAGCGAATCGCGCGGCTACTATTGCAATATCGACAACCAGCAGACCTCGGGTCTGTTCGCGGAAGCGCCGCCCCTGGTGCGGGACGTGCCGCCGGGCATGTACCTGATGATGGGCGACAACCGCGACAACAGCGAGGACGGCCGGGTGTGGGGCTTCGTGCCCGAGGACAATCTGGTCGGCAAAGCCACGCGAATCTGGTTCAATTGGGACCTGAAGCGCAGCGGCGGCCCGGCCTGGCGCCGGATCGGCTCGGCGATCCGGTAAGGAGCGCGGTGTGTCACGGGGGAGTGTTATGCGGTCCAAACAGACGGGCGTCACGCTGATCGGCTGGATCTTCCTGCTGATCCCGATGGCCGTGGTCTTCTATGCCGG
>Ga0335070_10000719_pt1 | contig 37532 bp, 21 predicted proteins | sample Lox_Sample_13_FD_206722 | JGI IMG/M metagenome (GOLD analysis project Ga0335070, IMG submission 206722) | Soil microbial communities from Loxahatchee National Wildlife Refuge, Florida, United States - Lox_Sample_1.3 | ecosystem: Environmental > Terrestrial > Soil > Wetlands | place: USA... | reverse complement strand
ACCCCCTTTGATTCAAATAGGGAAGAGACTCTCTTGGCCTCTTCCCTCTTGACATCTCAATTCATCGGTCGGGGTGAGTCATGCCTCCGTTCTTTTAATTTATTTCCTCCACAGCGCCCAGGTAAGCAGGGCAACAACTACCCCCAGCAAAAAACCAACGAACACTTCGATCGGCGTGTGGCCGAGGACTTCCCTGAGCTGCTCTTCGCTGATCGGCTGGCCGCTGAACAGCTTGTTGACCAAAATATTGATTTTTTGGGCGTGGATGCCAGCCTGGCGGCGGATGTTGGTCGCATCATAGATTACCACCATCGAAGTCGCCACCCCAAGCGCGAAGACCGGGGTATCGAACCCGGCAAACAGACCAATTGCAAGGGTCGTCGCGGTCATCAGGGCAGTATGCGAGCTGGGCATCCCCCCCGGGCTGATCAGGATGGCCCAGTTCCAGCGCCGTTTGGCATGATAATCCAGCGGCAGCTTCAAAACCTGCGCGATGAGCCAGGCGATCAGCCCTGCAGCCAATACCGGATTTGAGAACCATGAGTGGGTCGCCATGCGTCTCAGCCTTCTTCGAGATCGACTTGATCAGCGCTGCCTTTTTCTTCCCCAAAAAACAGGTTGGAAGGTTCACCCTGGCCGCCGGTCAGAAGCTGCACCTTTAATTCCGCGCGATCCAGGAGAGCGGCACAGTGCTGCGCCAGGGCTTGCCCGCGCTCGAAGAGCGCCATCGCCTCTTCCAGCGGCTTCTGATTGGTCTCCAGGGCCGCTACAATGGATTCCAGCTCGGTGAATGCCTGTTCGTAAGTCATTTGGTCGATGGGGGGGACGCCGTCCATTTGGGTTGTTGCCTCCGAGTGAGGTGAAGCAATAGATTCAGGGTTGTCAGCCGCCGTCGGTAGCTTCGACCACTTCTGCCCCCAGGGTCCCGTCCGCCAGGCGCACCTGCACCCGCTCGCCGGGCTGGACCTGGCTGGCGCTCCGGACGATCCGTCCGTCCGCGGAGCGGGTCACCAGGGCATAGCCGCGCTGCAAGATCGCCAGGGGATTTAACGCGCCCAGGTGGCTCTGAGCGCCTTCCAGCCGGCTGCGAGATAGATCCAGGCAGTGCAGCATCGTCTGTGCGGAAGCGTGGGAGAGCTCGTCCAGGCGCTGGCGATAGCCGCGGATCTGGCCGAGCGGCGAGTACAGGCGCAGGCGGTGCTGACGCTCGTTAAGCTCCCAGCGGTAGCGATCCACAGTGGCAGCGAACCCATGCGAAAGGCTGCTGGCGAGCTCGCGGACGTTGGTCAGCAGGTCCGCCCGGTCGGGGGTGGCCAGCTCGGCCGCGGCGGTAGGCGTTGGGGCGCGCAGATCAGCAACAAAATCGGCGATGGTGAAGTCCGTCTCGTGGCCGATCCCGGTGATCACCGGAGCGGCGGAAGCGACGATGGCATAGGCGACGCGCTCATCGTTGAACGCCCACAAGTCCTCGATCGAACCGCCGCCGCGCGCCACCAGAATCACATCGGGACGGGCTATACGGTTGACCCGCAGGATCGCCTCGGCGATGGCGGCGGGCGCTTCGTCTCCCTGGACCAGGGTCGGCGAGAGGATCACCTCAGCGAGCGGGAAGCGGCGCCGGATCGTGTTGAGCATATCCTGCAGCGCAGCCCCACTCGGGGACGTGACCAGGCCAATCCGCTGCGGACAGGTTGGAACAGGCCGCTTGCGGCCCGGATCGAACAGGCCTTCCGCTTCCAGGCGCGTCTTCAGGCGCAGGAATTCTAAAAAGAGCAACCCTTCTCCGGCAGAACGGACCTGGTCGATGTATAATTGGTATTGGCCCCCCGCTTCATACAGGCTTACACTGCCATGAGCCTGGATTGCCACACCGTCCTTCAGATCGGCCTTGATCCGCAAAACAGTATTCCGCCAGATGACGCAGCGCAGAGACGCGCCCGCGTCCTTCAGTGTAAAATACACGTGCCCCGAGGGCGGTCTGGAGAAGTTGGATATCTCTCCTTCGACCCAGATTTCCTGAAGGAGGTCATCGCTTTCCAGTAACTGGCGGAGATAATGAGTCAGATCGGAAACGCTGATGCAGGGAAGTTGATAAAAAGGGAAAGGATCCATTCTTGCATAGCATACCCTGCTTGCGAAATGGTGTCAACTCTTGCTATCCTTGGGACGGGCAAAGTCTGTTAAAATGAGAATATCCATGAAACACATCTGGTCTCCCTGGCGCATGAAATATATCGAAAAACCCGATCCTGAATCTGGCTGCATATTTTGCGCAGCGATCAACCAAACCGATGGGCCGGAAAACCTGGTGGTCTACCGGGGCCGGACCTCTTTCGTGATCTTAAACCGGTATCCCTATACCAGCGGCCATCTGATGGTGGTGCCCTTTGCCCACCTGGGCTCGCTCGAGCTGCTGGATTCGGATACGAGGGCTGAACTGATGGAACTGGCTGCGTTTTCCCTCCAGGTCCTCCGCGAGATTTACCATCCGGGAGGATTTAACATGGGGGTAAACATCGGCACTGCAGCGGGCGCGGGGATCGTCGGCCACATTCATTTCCACGTAGTTCCCCGCTGGGGTGGAGATACGAATTTCATGACCTCCCTCGCCGAGACGCGCGTTCTCCCCGAGACCCTGGAAGAAACCTACCAGCGAACCTACCAGACCTGGTCGCTATTGTCGCCTGACATATAAAGCAATCACTTCACCAGTATAAGGACCCCAAGGGTTTTCGAAACCCTTGGGGTCCTTATACTGGTGAAGTGAGCGTATCAGTGCTCGGAATCCGGTTTCTGAGAGGGAGAAGGAAACGGGGTCGGCGAATATTGTGGGGTGGGCGATTTCGAAGAGTGCTCTTCCTCCCGATCGGGGGTCGACGTGGACTGCTGTCCCTGCCCGGGCTCCGGTGTGGTTGTGGGATTGGGTTTGGGAATCCGCTCGTGCTCATCGTCAGGTTGAGGAGTGCGAGTATTGCGAGCAGGTTCCGATTCCTCGGTTCCCGCAGGTTTCCTCGTCGGCTCGGTTTCGACTTCAGGCGTATCCGATGGGCTGGTGGTATTTTCTACCTGGTGCTCTTCCGTCGAGCCGGGCTGCGGGTTTTCGTCGCCTTCAGCCGGCATAGATTCTGTACTTGCTGACCTTTGAATTTCAGGTTCCGAGGTGGACGCCTCAGTCGCGTTCCGGTTGATTGGAACCCGGTCCCACAGGTCCTGCCAGACGGTTTTTACGGTGATCGAGTGGGCGACCAGCACCTGGTTGGCGCGCTGCGCTGCGATGATTCCAACGAGGTTACCCACCTTTGGATCGCCGTTCAGTTGAGTATCCGCATTCACCTGGATGTGGATCCCGCTGACCAACCATTCCGTGCCAGAAATGGATTCGATCCGGCCGTTGAACTGGGACATCCTAAACCGGATCCATTCCACCATGACTGTCCCATCCGGGAGCGCCATGCCTTGGACGTCGACGTAATCGCCTTCCTGAAAAGTTACTTTTCTGGATGTCACTTCGAGAAGAATGATTGGGACATGGTTTACCAACCAGCCCCCGCTGGAAGAGCGGGTCAAAAAACCCGCGAAGGCGACCGCTGTATGGCGGTTCCGACTGAAGAGTGCTTCTACCTCGTCCGTGCGTTCCTGGTCGAACTCATTTTGGAGCTGCAGGCGTTGGACCGGGTCGTTGGTGATCAGCAGGCGGGTACGCTCTGCTGTGATCTTCAACGGGTAGAGGCTATCGCCGGGCAGAGCCTGGGCCGAGGCAATTCCGGTGCAGACCAATCCGGCGGTCAAGATGATCAAAACAACCGCCATAGACCGGGCGGAACGCTGGAGAACCGCAGGCGAATACCAGGGCGCCCTGTGAGAGGGGTTGAACAGCGCCTCCAAAAAATTGCTCTTGCTCTTCGCCTGAGCCTTGACCGGGACGGTTTTCTGGAGATTGATCGCGATGGCCAGAGCAGCGGTTTCCAGCAGCGGGCGCAGCCGGGTCTCGTACTCCGGGTAAGCCTTGAGAACCTGGTCCAGCGGGATACCCCGGCGGATCTGGCGCAGGCATTCTTCAAAAATAAGATCAAAGCGATCTTCTGTCATTCTTTCTTCCTTCGAGAATGCGGCGAAGGGAGGCAAGCGCCCGGAACTGCAGAGTCTTCACCGCCCCGATCGTTTTGCCCATCAACCTGGCCGTCTCTTCCAGGGACCGGTCCTCAGAAAAACGAAGGGCCAGCACGTGCTGCTGGTCTTCGGTAAGCCGGAAAATCGCCTCGCGGACCTCACGGTTTTGCCAGGCCTGATCCACGGACTGTTCCGTGCTGGCGCTGGAAATCAACTCCTGGTCCTCCAGCGAATTCATCTTACGCAGGTAACGACTGCGGAAATGATCGTTCACCAGGTGTGACGCGGTCCCGAGCAGCCAGCCTTGCAGATTCTGGTTCGGCCCCCGATGGTGGTGGAGAGCGTCCAGCAGGCGCAAAAAAACTTCGGCAGCAATATCCTCACAGGCCTGAGCATCATCCAGGCGATACCGGACGTAACGGTATACGACCGGGTAATACTGGTCGTGAATGCCGGCCAGTATGAGAGGATCGAGCTGTCGAGCGCGCGCCAGAATGGTTTCGGAATTCATGATCTCTGCAACGACCGATCGGATATGTACCTCGCCCTTCAAGGCTGATTTTTTCCGAATCTGGTCAAAAATCGCTGAATATTGTCCACTGAGATGCATCGAAGCCATACTTTGCACTGGCCCCAAATTGAGCTCCCCTGGCTGTGGAAGCCATCCGCTCGTTCTCTGGTCCTTTCTAACCGCTTAAGTCTGTTGCTGATATAGTCGGATTCACCCCCAAAAAGTAACGAACCCCAGAATCTCAGGGTTCTTTGAGCATCACCAATCATTATTCCATGCCCACAAGCGAGAATCTGGCCCCGCGGTCCACGGCGACGAGAAAATGCTGCCAGTTGATATTAAACGGATTGATTTCCACGGCGTGGATCAGGTCGCGAATCGATTTCTCTTCCACCTGAGTCGCTGGACAGATCTGGTAGCTTTCCCCTGATTCTATCGTCCCCAATAATCAGCCCTGGTTTGCTAACAGTTCTTCCAGGATCTTCCGGGCAAGGCCTGGGTCGGCCTTGCCGCGCATTTGTTTCATCACCTGGCCGACGAACCAGCCCATCAGGGTGACCTTCCCCCCCCGGTAGGACTCCACTTCTTTGGGATTTTCAGCCAGGACTTCCTGGACCACAGTCCGGATGGCGCTGTCGTCGCTGACCTTCGCCAGTCCCTCGGCCTGGACGATCTCCGCCGGAGCCCGGCCGCTCGCCTGGACCTTGCCAAGCAGGTCTTTGCCGGTATTGGCGTTGATCGTCCCCGCATCGACCAGGCGCACGATCTCGGCCAGGGTTGCCGGCGTGACCTTGAGCTGGCCCGCGGTGATGCCCAGATCGTTGAGCATGCGCAGGACGTCGTTCATCATCCAGTTGGAGATGCGCTTTGGGTCGCCCTGGTAGGCCTGCACGGCTGCTTCGAAATAATCGGACAGTTGGCGCTCGCCGGTCAGGATATCCGCGTCGTACTCCGGCAGCCCGTACTGGCGGATAAAGCGTTCCTTGCGCTCGAGGGGCAGCTCGGGAAAACCGGCCAGGATGCTTTCCTTCCAGGCGGCATTCAGGCGAATGGGGAGCAGATCGGGCTCGCGGAAATAGCGGTAATCGGCCTCGGTCTCTTTGGAGCGCATCTTGCGCAACACCCCACGGTCCTCGTCCCACTCCAGGGTCCAGGCTTCGATGCGCCGGCCCGCCTCCACTTCGCGAATCTGGCGCTCGATCTCCTTCTGGATGGCTTCGCGGACAGCGTCGATGGAGTTGACATTCTTGATCTCTGTCTTCGGATTGAGGTAGTCGGCTCCCCTGGGCCGGATCGAGACATTCGCATCGCAGCGCAGGTGGGCTTTTTCCATATCCGCCTCAGAGATCCCCAGCCAGCGGAGCAACTGGCGCAGGCGGATCAGGTATTGGGCTGCCTCGTCAGCCGTACGCAGGTCGGGGCCGGTGACCATCTCGATCAACGGCACCCCACAGCGGTTGAAATCGATCAGGCGCTGGCCGTGGTCGTTCCTGGTTTTCCCCGCGTCTTCCTCGATATGGAGCTTGATGATGCTTACCCGCCGGGTGTAACCTTGCGGCATGGGCAGGTCGAGAAAGCCGCCCTTTCCCAGCGACTGGTCGTACTGGGAGATCTGGTAACCCTTGGGGAGATCCGGATAGAAGTAATTTTTACGGTCAAAGAAAGACAGGTCGCGGACTTCCGAATGCATCGCAGTTGCCAGCAGCACCGCCTTTTCCACGACGGCGCGGTTGAGCACCGGCAGAACTCCGGGCAGCCCGGTGCACACCGGGCAAATGTTGGTGTTGGGCGGATCGAACCACGAATCGGCCTTGCAGGAGCAAAAAATCTTGGTGGTCGTATTGAGCTGGATGTGTGTCTCCAGGCCGATCACAGCTTCATAATCGGTCATAATCCACTCCACAGAATTTAGGGCTGAACTTCATAAACCGATCCTTCACTAAATCGTTCCTTTAAGACCATTCCCTGAAACAGTTGCTGCTCGTCAACGTTATACAAATCCGGGGGCATCGAATCGATGATCACCAGTAATCCGTGGTTTGTGCGCAAATAATTTCGCATCTCGACCGGGCTCGGAAAGGATGAAATCGATGGGTATAAGGTGCCGGTCCAGAAATAAACACCGACGTTGCCCGTGCAAACAAAGGGAACATCCGGGCGATTGCGGATATAGGCGACCGTTTCCGAGATGTGCCAGCGAGAACTCGCGAACCCCTGCCCCTCGACGCTCAAATAGCGAACCCAATCCACCGAGCGGTAGGTATACACTCCCGCGATCAGCAGACACACGATGATGGCCGCTGCCTGAAAGCCGCGCAGCCGATCAGACCAAAGCTTTGCGAGGATACAGCTCAGCGCCATTAGCGTGACCAGCAGACAGGGCGATAAATACCGGCTGTTAAAGGGATCTCCTCTTCCGAAGGTACCTGTACCCGCGGTCAGCAAGGCGAAATTCAGGACTATAAACAGGATCCATAGCAATGGCATCGGCATTCGGATAGATTCCCCAATGATCCGCAATCCAGTCGGGCGATGGGTCAGCAGGAACACCAGGAGCGCCGCCAATCCGACCCCTACAAGCAGGCCCCCTACGAGCAGCGCTTTGCCGTGCACAAAGCGACCCGGAATAAACCAGGTCAATATTCCCTCGATCGTGCCCTGGATGCGGCTGATACTGGGGAACTGCCAGATAAAGTTTCTGGATCCGATGGGTTTTGCGTAAAAAATGATGTTCCGCACCACATAAAGTGAGATGGGAAGGACTGCGATCGCCGCAAAAATGACCACGCGGTAGAACCGGCTGCTCCACGAACGCCGGTTGGTCAGTAACAAGACGATGACGCCTGCCCCAATCAGGGTGATTCCTGCATAGCGAGTGATGGCTGCCAAACCTGCCAGGATAGCGGAAAGGATCAGCCATCGCATATTCTGTTTTGAAAAATAGATTTCCAGCCCCGCCATACTGGACAGGAACAGGACAAAATACAACGGCTCACTCAACGCCCAGGAAAAAACATCGATCAGGATCTCGGAAGTCAGGCCGATCAATGCGCCAAATAACCCAAACAGATATGACCCGCTGACTTTATAGACCAACCAACCCGACAGGATCACCGCCAACCCGAAGGACAGCGCATTGACCAAGCGGATACTGACCAATGGATCCACCTTCAGAAAGCCAAAGCCAATTAACAGGATGGGCAGCAGGGGCGGGAATGCCGGGTCAAGCGTAAATCCCTGCCCCGCAATTAAATCACGAGCCGGCTTAATATAGGCAAAAGAATCATCGCTTAATCCTGCGCCCAAACGGGTTGCAGTCAGAATGACCGCTACTCCGGCCAGCCCCAGGACAGCCAGGGATAGAAGAAATATCTCTCGACGGTGATGAACGATGCTGTTCATTACTCTCTGAGATCGCTAAGAATTTGGCTGCAGCGCGGCGGGCTGCGCTTTACGCCAATCTTCCCCGGCAGTGGCCATTTCGTAGGCGCGCCCGATCTGGAACAGCTTTGCCTCGCAAAAGTCTGCGCCCAGGAGCTGGATCGCCAGGGGCAGGCCCTGCCTGTCGAGGCCGGCAGGCAGGGAAATTCCCGGGGTGCCGGCGTGGTTTGCGGCCACGGTGAGCTGGTCGGCATACTGCATGAGGACCGAGTTTCCGTAGACGGCGTTAAACGCAAAGGCCGTAGTCGGGGTAGTTGGGGTGAGGAGCGCGTCCAGGCGGTACTTCCCGTCGGGGTCGAAGACCTGCTCGAAATCCCGCCGGATGAGCGTACGCACCCTCAGGGCGCGCTCGTAGTACTGCTGGCTGTACTGAGCCGCGCTAACGTACATGCCCATCAGGATACGCAGCTTTGGTTCCTTGCCAAACCCCCAGGCGCGGGATTTGCGGTACATCTCGCCCAGGTCCGCCGTCTGGACGGGGGTGCGGTAGCCGTATTTCACGCCATCATAACGGTGCAGGTTCGAGGCAGCCTCCACCCGGCTGATCACGAAATACGTCGGGATGCCATGGCGGTTGTTGGGCATGGGAACGTCCTCGACGATCTCCGCGCCCAGGCCGGCGTAAATCTCCGCTGCCTGGCGAACCACCTGCTCGATCTCCGCCGGGAGCGGCAATTGGAGCAGCTCGCCGGTCTGTGGGTCGGGGTAGGTGATCCGGAAATAGTCGGGGGAGAGGCCAATGCGCATCCCGCGGATGCTTTCTTCCAACGCGGCGAGATAATCTGGGACGGGCAGGACCGCGGCGCTACCGTCGTGAGGATCAGGGCCGGCGATCATCTTCAAGGCCAGGGCCGCGTCGGTCACGTTGCGCGCGACCGGCCCGGGGCAGTCCAGCGAAGAAGCAAAGGCGATCAGCCCGTAGCGCGAGACCCGGCCATAAGTCGGCTTGACCCCCACCACGCCGCAGAAGGCCGCGGGTTGGCGGATGGATCCGGCGGTATCGGTGCCCAGCGAAAGAGGGGCTTCGCCGGCCGCTACGGAGGCAGTGCTGCCGCCCGAGGAACCGCCGGGGACGCGGTCCAGCTTCCAGGGGTTACGCGGGCTGGGCTGAAAGGCAGAGGACTCGCAGGAGGAGCCGAACGCGAACTCATCCATGTTGACCTTGCCCAGCATCACCGCCCCCGCCGCTTCCATTCGTTCCACCGGGGTAGCGGTGTACGGCGCGCAGAAGTTGGCCAGGATGCGCGAGCCCGCCGTCGAGGGAGTGCCCCTGACGCAGAAGATATCCTTCACCGTGAACGGTACCCCTGCCAGGGGACCAGGATCTTCCCCGGCCGCCAGCATTTGATCGACCGTCTCAGCTCGAGCGCGAGCGCGATTCGCGGTGAGGTTGATCAGGGCATGGACCTTTTGCAGGTCCTCGAGCGTCAGCTCTCCCGGCTCGATGCTGCCCGGTCGCCCATCCACTGCTTCGACCCGGCGCAGCGCCGCTTCCAGGACTTCGACCGCGCTGATCTCTCGCCTGTGAATCAGCGCGCTGATTTCATACGCAGAAAAGCCGCATAGATCCATGGTCATTCCAGTTCCGTGTGAGGGATATCCGGGACGACGATATACCGGTCCTCCACCTGGGGCGCCTGGGCCAGGATTTCCTCCGGCTGCTGGTAAGGGATCCAGCTATCGGTGCGGGGTTTTGGGCTAATCTGGGGGGGAAACGGCACGCCGTGAGCCGCCGGTTGCACGTCCTCAGGGATCGGAATTTCTCGCAGCTCCTGGATGACCTTCAACTGGTTGTTCAGTTGCCCGCGCAGGTACTCGGCCTCGTCGGCATCGAGCTCCAGTGCGGCCAGGCTGACCAGGTGATCGAACAATTCGGGTGTGATCAAGTCGCTCATCTCGTTCCTTTTGGGTAATCCAGCCTACCGACCCCTGTGAGTATAGTTTACTTTATTGGCCTGTCAAGGCAGGCGCGCCCTTTAGCCGCCCTTTTTCAGCGGGTGAAAGCCTTCTCCCAGCGCCTCCTGGGCGTGACCGATGACCATAAACGCATTTGGATCGACCTCGCGGACCAGGGCCTTCAGCACGTTGACCTCCGCCCGGGAGATGACGCAGAGGAGCACCGGACGGTCCGCGCCGGTATAGCCGCCGACGCCGGGCAGAACAGTCACCCCGCGCTCCATGTCATCCAGGATACGCCGGGATACTTTCTCAGCCTCGTTGGTGATAATTAAAGCCGTACGGAAAACGTCGGTCCCCTCCGAAGTCATCTCTGCCGTGATCCCGCTGACATAGATCATCACCAGCCCGTAGAGCGCCCGGTCCCAACCGAAGACGAAACCCGCCCCAAGGACCACCAGGCCGTCCACGACCAGGTAGGCCTGGGAGAGGGGGACGTGCAGACGGTCGTTGAGGATCCGGCCGAGGATATCACTCCCACCGCTGGTCCCCCGCCCGCGGTAGACCAGTCCCAACCCGACCCCCAGCAGCACCCCTCCGTACAGGCTGTTCAAGACCAGGTCGCTGGTCACTCCGTTGGCTGGAAGGTATGGGGCGAGATTATCCGTTAGGAGAGAAAAAGAAGCGACGGCGAAAGCGGTGCGCAGGGCAAAGCGCGGACCGCCCAGAAAGCGCCAGCCAAGTATGAAGAGAGGCACGTTGCCAATGAAAACCATCAGGCCGATCGGCCAGTGGGTGTAATGATTGATCAACTGCGCCAGACCGCTGATCCCACCGCTGACGATATTGGCGGGTATCAGAAACAGACGCATGGCGAGCGCCTGGATCAGGCTGCCAATGAAAATATATCCGTAATCACGGCCAGTCTTCCAGGAAATATCCAGGACCGAGCTGAGCTGCGTCAGGCTTTGAGTTGGGCTGGGGGAGGTTTGAGACACGGGAGGCTGCCTTTTCCTGCGAGAAGTCGGGTGGAGGATATTATAATATTGGTGAGAGGCATATGGAGGAGCTCAAGAAAAACCCGTTGATCCAGGACCTGCCCGAGACCGAGCTGGAATGGCTGCTGGCACACAGCCGCCCCCAGGACCTGTCAGCAGGGGACATCTTCGTCCGTGAGGGCGACCCGCCGGGGGAATATTACATCGTCCTGCAGGGCGAACTGCAGATCATCCGCCGGGAGAAGGACGGCAAAGAAAGCGTCCTGGGCACTACCCCGGTCGGGGTGATGGGCGGCGAGATCTCCCTGCTGCTCGATGAGCCCTCGATCTTCACCGCGCGGGCGATTCTACCCAGCCGCCTGCTGGTCCTCGACCAGAAAGCATTCCGCGAGCTGTTCGCAAACTGCCCGATGCTCGCCAGGCGGGTTTTCCAGACAGCCGCCGAGCGGGCGTTTGGGCTGGCTAACAACCTCAAACAACAGGAAAAGCTGGCCGCGATGGGTAAGCTCTCCGCCGGGCTGGCTCACGAGCTGAACAACCCCTCGGCCGCCTCGGGGCGGGCGGCCAAATCGCTGCGCGAGCTGCTCCCCGAGCTGCAGGCCAGCGCGGTGCGCCTGAACCGCCAGTGCCTGCCCGCCGACCTGCTCGAGCGCCTGCTGGTCTTCCAGCAGGAAGCCCAGGAGCGGGCCAAATTTGCCGGTCCGCTGCTGCCCCTCGAGCGCGCCGATCGCGAGGAAGAGCTGGGCCGCTGGCTCGCCGGGCGAGGCGTCGAAAAGACCTGGAAAGCCGCGGCGACCTTCGCCGCCGCGCGCGTGCAGCCCGCCGAGCTCGATAGCCTGCTGGTGGGCCTCCCGCCAACCGCCTCCCAACCCGAGGTCCTCGCCTGGATCGAGGAGACCCTCTGCGCCAGCCAGATGCTGGTCGAGATCGAGGAGAGCACCCGGCGCATCTCTGAGCTGGTCCGATCAATCAAAGAATACACGTACATGGATCAGACCCCACTCCAGGCCGTGGATGTGCATAAAGGGCTGGAGAATACTCTCATCGTGCTGGGCCATAAGCTGCATGGAGTGACCCTGGTCCGCGAGTACGACCCCAATCTGCCGCAGATCCAGGCCCATGGCAGCGACCTGAACCAGGTGTGGACCAACCTGATCGACAATGCCATCGACGCCACCGGCGGTAAGGGGGAGATCCGCCTGATTACGCGCTGCGAGAACAGCTATGTGATGGTCGAGGTGACCGACAGCGGTCCAGGAATCCCGCCGGAGGTGCTCGAGCATCTCTTCGAGCCATTCTTCACCACCAAGGAGATCGGCGTGGGGACCGGCCTGGGGCTGGATATCACGTATCGCATCGTCCACCAGCACAACGGGACGATCGAAGTTCAATCCGAACCCGGTCGCACCCGCTTTATCGTCCGCCTGCCGGTGGCCAATCCTGGCGAGGGCTGAATGCCGCCAGTTGGCCGATTTGCGTCTCATCGCCAGCCAGTCCCAGGATGCCCTCTGCGCGGGCGATTTCGCTCGATTGGGCGCAGCGATGGTTGCCAACACCGAGGCGCAGCGCCGGCTGCATCCCGCCCTGGTCGGTTCGGACGCGGCGCGGCTGATCGAGCAGGACCGCCCCTATCGCAATATCCCCATCGATCTCAGCCGCACCGGCCTGCGCGTCTGGAATCAGGAATTTACTCCTCCATCTTGAACTGCCAGGCGGCCATGCTGCCCACGATCTCAGGGATGTTCTGCCTTCCGAGGGTCTGGAGGATGGCGCAGGCTTCGCCCAGGTGGTACCAGTAGTGATAGATGTTACGCAGCAGCAGCGTGCCGATGTTTTCCGTGGCCGGTTTCCCCTGCCATTCAAAACAGGTTTCGATGGTCTGCGAGGTCAGCGTATCCAGGTAGGGGTCGGCGGCCAGGGTGATCTCGCGCCAGACGGCCCACATCTTTTCGATCGGAGGCGTGCTGGCTGGTTTGCCGGTGCCAACCTGGTCGTTCAGCTCAGGGTAGAGCAGCTTACCCTGCTGGGCGCGCTGCAGCCAGTAGCGCTGTTCCTGGTTGGCCAGATGGCCGACGATCCAGCTAATGCTGTTCACCGGCTCTGCCCGGTAGACTGCGTCTTCCGGGCTCACGCCGGTCAGGACGCGCACAAACTCGCTGCGCGTAAAGCGCAACTGGGTGACGAGGGGATGGGGCATACGTACCTGCCTGTTTCAAATCTAGCAAAAGAGCGAACTGGCAAAAGACAACAACTCTAATAAATCTTAGCACAATCCGCTGGAGCCGGGCAAGCCCATCCCCCCGATAGCCAGATCAAAGATAGATCAGAAAGCCGCACTCGCTGGAGCCGGAGATGGCTGTTTCGAGCATCGCGACCTGAACGGGGCGCTCGAGGATGGCTTCTCAATACTCCTGTGTCTTCGCGTCTTCGCGGTTCAAGCTCTTTCTCCCCAATCCCACGATTCCATCGCTTCCAGCGCGGTATACGAGGTTAAATCTAGCTGGAGCGGGGTGACCGAGACGTAGCCGCGCGAAAAGGCCCCGAAATCGGTGCCTTCGTCGGGCACGCCCGTGGGGGCCTCGCCGCCGATCCAGTAATACGGCCGCCCGCGTGGGTCCTCGCGCCGCACCAGCAGGTCCCGGTAGATGCGCAGGCCCATGCGCGTGACCAGGATCCCACGGATCTGGTCTTCGGGCAGGTAGGGCACGTTGACGTTGAGCAGGGTCCGCTCGGGAAGCCCGTGGGCGATGACCTGCTCGGCCACCCGGCGCGCGATCCGCGCCGTAGGGCCGTAATCCAGCGGTCCGATCACCGGCTCATTGGGCTCGACCGAGACCGCGATAGACGGCAGCCCGGCGATCGCGCCTTCCATCGCCGCGGTGACCGTGCCAGAGTAGGTCACGTCGTGGCCGAAGTTGCCGTTGGGGTTGATCCCCGAGACGACCATGTCGATCTTTTCGGAGAAGAGACCCAGCAAGGCGAGGGCAACGCAGTCGGATGGGGCCCCGTCCGAGGTGAATGCCGGGGTGCCGTCGGCCAGGAGGGTTTCGCGCACACGCAGCGGCCGGTCCAGGGTCTTGACGTGTCCGGAGGCCGACCAGTTGCGGTCGGGGGCCAGCACACTGACCTGCCCGATCTTACGCATCTCCTGGGCCAGCGCCAGCAGCCCGGGAGCGGTAATGCCGTCATCATTGGTAACCAGAATGTGCATCCTGTGGTGAGATTTTTTAACCTTGAGTCGCTAATACCTGCTCCAGACGCTCGATGAGAGCCCGGCGGTCGTCTTCGGCGAGAAAGGCCGCCTGGGCAGCGGCGAGGATACGCCCGTGAAGCTGCGCGGTGGTCAGGCCTAGCTCCTGGCAGGCCAGGCAGTATTCGTTGGAAAGAGTGATTTGCGAGATGCTCGGGTCATCGGTATTGATAGTCACATTGAGGCCCTGGTTGAGCATGCTTAACAGCGGGTGCTGGCGCAGCGTCGGGAAAACGCCGGTCTGGTAATTGCTGGTGATGCAGACCTCGAAAGGAGTGCCCAGGTCGCGGGCCAGCGCGACCACCTCGGGATCTTCGAGGACGCGCACGCCGTGGGCGATCCGCTCCGCGCCGATGTCTTCGATCGCCTCGCGGACGTTGTCCGCCCCGCGCCACTCCCCGGCGTGGACGGTGATGTGCAGGCCGCTCTCGCGGGCCTCGCGGAAGATGCCCATGAAAGGCCGGGCGGAGAACTCGACCTCATTGCCTGCCAGGTCGAGGCCGCAGATGCCGCGCGACTGGCGTTCTGCCGCCAGCCGGGCGACCTTTTCGGCCAGGGATGGGTTCTCGTGGCGGTTGACCGAGGCGATCAGGCGGGTGGTCAGGCCGGTGGCCTGCTCGCCTTCGCGGGCTGCGTCGCAGACCCAGTCCATCACATCGGCGAGGGGAAAATCTTCCGCGCGGCTGAGGGCGACCGGGGTGAAGCGCAGCTCCAGGTATACCACCTGGTCGCGCGCAGCGTCCTCGATCGCCTCGCGAGTGACACGGGCGATGGCCTCCGGGGAACGGTAGAACAGGCGCAGGGTTTGGAATTTGGAGAGAAAGTTGCTGAAAGTGAAAGGCTCGTCGGGCTGCATCTGGACCAGCGCCCGGAGGTGCTGCTCCATCGGCAGGGTGATGCCATGCGTGCGGGCGATGTCCAGCATGGTCTTCAGGCGCAGCGTACCTTCGAGGTGGCGGTGCAGTTCCACTTTGGGAAGCTGGACGAAGAAGGTGTCCGTCGGTGCGGGTAGCGAGCTCAAAAGGTCACCTGGCCTGGGATGAAATGAGGATGCGTTAAAAATATTATACTGGAAAATAGTGAAAGACAGTAAATGCAGTGCAGTGAAGTCAGAGGTATGCGAAAGCTGGATGCACCCCTATTCTTTGAGAATTAGTTGAGGTTCCTTGATTGTAAACGAAAAAAGGGCCAAAAACGATTCATATCCAGGGGCACCTTACAAAAGTATCAGGTGAAAATGAGACATAAAACATGACTCACCTCGAAAAGATTAAAATCGGGGTGAGTCATGTCTTCGTATCGGTTCTCGTTTTCCTAATGCCGCTTGCGCTTCTTCTTCCCGGAGGGCATCTGGACGTTGGCCGCCGGCGCGGCTACAGCCCTGGACGGCCCCGACGGAGGCGTTGAAGCCGGGCCCTGCCCTTCTCCGCTGGCGCTGGCCGGGTAGGGCTCGGGAACGGACTGACCATCTCCTGACGGCGCCGCGGCGACCGTGGTGACGATCCGCGGACGGTAGGTCAGCATGCGGCTGATCACCCCCGAGCGGATGTCACGTAGAAGCTCGCCGAACATCTCCATCGCCCGGCTCTTGTACTGCACCAGCGGATCGCGCTGGGCATAAGCCTCCAACCCGATGGAGACGCGCAGCGCCTCGACCTTCGTCAGGTATTCCACCCACAGCTCGGAAATGACCTGCAGCAAGAGCTGCCGGTAGATCTCGTTCATCACCCGCTTGCCCAGAGCGGTCTCGATCGTGCGGCGGTCCTCTTTGTCTATCGTTTCCAGCGGGACCTGGGTCAGCCCGGCAAAGCGGATCTCTCCCAGGGTCTCTTTCAGCTCAACCTGGATCGGCTCGGCCAGGTGCTCGAGGCGGGCGCCCTGCTGGTGCATGCGTAGATACTCGCTTTTCCCCCACACCAGCGACATCCGCTCCTGGGCTTCTTCCAGGTGGTCGAGGACGTCGTCGGTCACCTGCTGGACGGGCCGGTCCTGGAGCAGGCGCGCGGCGAGGAAGCTGTAGCGCAGGCGGGTGGTGTACTGCCAGGTCTGGCGGTGGGTCTTGCGGTCGAAAGACATCTTCGCCCCGCGGCCCATCACGCCGATGAGCTGGATCAGGTCGCTCTCGCTGGCGTCGCTACCCAGGCGGTTGACCTGCGGCTCCAGGTCGCGGGCAATCTGGCCCTGAGAACCGAGCAGCCGCTCACGCCGGCGCTGGAATACCTCGCCGGTTAGCTTGAGCAGGTACTCGGAGAGCTCGCCCCATTCGTACTCCTGGAGCTGGCTGGCGTGCACGTTAAGGCTTTCCTCCAGCCGGCGCTCGAAGCTGCCGATGATGCGCTGAATTGTCAGCGCAGTGAGGGTGTTCTTGATCTGCGCTTTGATCGGCCCCGCCACGGCCTGCGGGTCGGTCGACAGGCTGCGCATCTGCTCGTTGGTCAGCTTGACCGGCATGCGGATGGCCACCGAAAGTTCCTCGATCAGCTCCTGCGGGCGGCGCGGCGGCTCGCCTTCCTCTTGTTCCTGTTCGCGCAACCCATCCAGGTAGGTGTCGAGAATGTCTATCCGCTCATCGACCTGGACCTGGAGCGAGTCGGCAGTATTCTCGAGCAGCTCCTGGGCCGAGCGCTGGAAGTGCTCCTGTTCGGCGTCGATGGTCTTCTCGGCCAGGTCGAGCAGCGCGTCCATCGTTGTGTTGTGCAGGTCGCCGGGGTCGTGGGCGGCTTCGATCTTCTGGTTGACCAGCTCGAGCAACAGCCGCTGCGGGTAGGAGGGAAAGACCACGTCCTCGTACTCGATCGCCGGCTGGATCTCGTCCAGATAGGCGAGCAGCTTCCAGGGGCCTTCATCATCCTGGAGCGCTTTGGGGATGCGCTCTTGCAGCTCAGTGTCGAGCATGCCGGTCACGTCTTCGCTAAGGTCTTGCTTGGTGAACACCCGGTCGCGCTGCGAGTAGATCCGCTCCCGCTGAGTGTTGAGCACGTCGTCGTATTCGAGGAGGTGCTTGCGCACGTCAAAGTTGGAGCCTTCCACCCGGGTCTGCGATTGCTCGACCAAGCGGCCGACGATGCCGCTCTCGATCGGCAGGGCCTCATCGATGTTGAGCCGCTCCATCAGGCCCTCGACCTGCCCGCCGCCGAAGAGGCGCATCAGGTCGTCGTCCAGGGCCAGGTAGAAGCGCGAGGACCCCGGGTCTCCCTGGCGGGCAGAGCGCCCGCGAAGCTGGTTATCGATGCGGCGCGCTTCGTGCCGCTCGGAGCCGATCACGTGCAACCCGCCCAACGCGCGCACTCGCTCCATGTTGTCCATGTACTCGAGGAAGGCTTTGGCCGCCTCTTCGTAGATGCCGTATTCGGCCGGGTCGATCGAGAGGAGCGCCTTGCGCCGCTCCTCGTTGTTCATGTCGAAGGCGTCCTCGTGCCCGGCATGGGTGAGGATGTGGATCACGTCGCCAAGGATCTCCTCGGGCAGTTCGCCGCCCAGTTTGATGTCGACCCCGCGGCCGGCCATGTTGGTGGCGATGGTCACCGCGCCAAACGCGCCGGCGCGAGCGATGATCTGCGACTCCTCGTCATGCTTGCGGGCGTTCAGGACCTGGTGGGGGATGCCGCCCTGCAGCACAGATACCAGCCGTGGAGCGTCCTCTTCTTCGAGATTGAGCACCCGCAGCAGGACCGCCAGGTTAGCCGGGTCCTCGAGGTTGATTGTGAGCTCGAGCGGTTTGGCCATCTGGCGCAGGTCGCCGGGCGCGAGGCTTTCCAGCGGCTTGTAGAGCGGGGCCAGCTCGGGGATGGCGCGCTCGCTCTCCTGCATATGATGCTTCTCCAGCCAGACCTCGCGGATCAGCAGCACCTGGAGCAGGCGGCGGATCGGCTCGGGGGTCAGGCGGTCCGAGAGGCGCTCGGAGTGCTCGACCGAGGTGGTGCCGACCAACTGCGGCCGGCCGGTGACGTAATAATGGATGATCTCCTGGGTGATGGCGCGCAGTTTGGCTTCCTGGGTACGGTAGACCACGTCGGGGAAGTCCTGCCGCCGCCAGTAGACGGCTTTTTTCTGGAGATCATCCCGGCGAGCATAGTAGCTGTATTTGTAGTTGTTGGCGTCGCGGGTTTCGATCTCGACCAGCCCGGTGGTGGGGCGTAGTGCCTGGTACTCCAGGTTCGTCGGAATGGGCAGCACGTCGAGCTTGTAGATCTTGTAGAACTCTTCAGCCTCGGTCAGTGCGGTACCGGTCATGCCGGCTAGCTTCTCGTACATGCGGAAGTAGTTCTGCAGGGTGATGGTTGCGTACGTGACGTTTTCCGCCTCGACCTTGACCCCTTCCTTGGCTTCCACCGCCTGGTGGAGCCCATCAGACCATCGCCGGCCCGGCATCAGCCGACCGGTGAACTCGTCGACGATGATCACCTTGCCCGCCTGGACGAGATAATCCTTGTTACGGCGGTAGAGGAACTGGGCGCGCAAGGCCTGTTCGAGATATCCCATCAGGCGGGCCTGCTCGGGGGTGATGTCCTCCGGGCGTTCGGGATCCCGCAGCGGCATCTCGAGGAGCTGCTCGACGTGCAGGTCGCCGATCTCGGTCAGGCTGACCGTGCGGTCCTTCTCTTCGATATCGTAGTCTTCAGGATTGAGCTGGCGGACAATCTGGGCCATCTTGACGTACCACTCGGTGTCCTCGGAGGCTGGCCCGGAGATAATCAGCGGCGTGCGGGCCTCGTCGATGAGGATGTTATCGACCTCGTCGACGATGGCGTAGTAGTGCCCGCGCTGGACGCGGTCTTCCAGGCGCATGGTCAGGTTGTCGCGCAGGTAGTCGAAGCCAAACTCGGAGTTGGTCCCGTAAGTGATGTCGGCCTTGTAGGCTTCAGCGCGGGGAACCAGCTCGAGCTGGTGCTGGTCCTCGTGGGGCGAGGTCTTTTCCAGGTTGACCAGGAAGGCCAGGCGCCCGTTCTCGGTGCGGGCGGCCATTTGCAGCACCCCGACCGTCAGGCCGAGGGCCTGGTAGATGGGCGCCATCCAGCGAGCATCGCGCCGGGCCAGGTAGTCGTTGACGGTGACCAGGTGGACGCCGCGCCCGGTCAAAGCGTTCAGATAGAGGGGCAGCGTGGCGACCAGGGTCTTGCCCTCGCCAGTGCGCATCTCGGCGATCTTCTTCTGGTGCAGGGCAATTCCACCGATCATCTGCACGTCGTAATGACGCAGGCCAATGGTGCGTTTGCTCGCCTCGCGGACCGCGGCGAAGGCCTCGGGGAGGATGTCGTCGAGGTCCTCTTTTTCGCTGGCGAGGCGCTCCTTGAATTCGGCGGTTTTGTTCTTGAGAGCCTCATCGCTCAGGTCTTCGTATTCATTTTCGAGGGAGTTGATCTGGTCGACGATCTCGCTCAGCCGCTCGACTTCCTTGCGGTTAGGGTCTCCGCCCAGAAATTTGACGATTTTCGTAAACATAATCTTCCTGTAGGAAAGTAATCGGTTGCTCGGTAATTGGTAACCAGGCGTTGTCTGCTTGATAACAGGATCAGGACGCCGGACGAATCTTAAGAATCAGTGCGGTCCCTCAGGATGTGATGATCAAGAATAAACCGCATAGACGAAGGAAAATTATAGCATAGGTTGTGGATGGATAATATCAGAGAACCATTAGAAGTCTTGGTGCTAAAATGGATAAGCTCCTTGATCGCTCCCACATCCGGGCGACTCGGGAAGCGAGAGGTGGAAAAACGCCCTCATTAACGGATACTGGTCTGGATGGGAAAAGGAAAGGAGATTATGAAGCGGCTTCAATATATTCACAATCTATATTGGTGACCGGCTGGGCCTCTACCGGGCACTGGCCGATGGCGGTCCCGCAACCGCGGCAGAGCTCGCCGCACGCACCCAGACGCACGAGCGCTATATTCGTGAGTGGCTTGAACAGCAGACCGTCGCCGGAATTCTCGAAGTGGAGGATGAGACTGAGGCGGCAGAGGCACGCTGTTTCAACATCCCGGCAGGATATATCGAGCCACTGATCCAGTGCGACAGCCTGAACTACCTGGCCCCACTGGCGCAGTTATTCGCCGGTGCGGTACGTCCTACGCCTGAGCTCCTGGAGGCTTATCGCACCGGCGGGGGCGTGCCGTTCAGCGCCTATGGAACCGACCTGCGCGAAGGCCAGGCCGCGGTGAACTATCCCGCTTTTGCCAACCAGTTGTCCAGCGAGTGGCTGCCGGTGATGGCGGACGTGCGCGCCCGCCTTCAATCCGATCCGCCAGCGCGCGTTGCCGATATCGGCTGCGGGTTTGGCTGGTCGAGCCTTGGTATGGCACGCGGCTATGCCAACATCCGCGTGGATGGCTTCGACCTGGATGCCCCTTCTATCGCGCGAGCTCAGGAAAATGCCCGGCGCAACAACCTGGCCGACCGGGTGAAATTCCAGGTCCGTGACGCCGGTGACCTGGCCCTCTCGGGTCAGTACGACCTTGTCACGGCGTTCGAATGCGTCCACGATATGGCCGATCCCGTGGGGGTGCTAGGCACCATGCGCCAACTGGCCGGCGAGCGTAACGCGGTCCTGATCGTCGACGAGCGCGTCGGGCATTCCTTTACTACAAAAGGGAACGACGTGGAGTGGATGATGTACAGCTGGAGCGTCCTCCACTGCCTGCCGATGGGGATGGCCGATCCGCCAGCGTTGGGGACAGGCACGGTGATGCGCCCCAGCACCCTGGAGCGTTACGCGCTCGAAGCTGGTTTCCGCAGCCTCGAGATCCTACCGATCGAGAACAACTTCTTTCGTTTCTACCGACTAAGGGGGTAAATTCCCAACCATTTCATTGCCAGACGTGGGAACCAGATTAAGCCCGGCGGTGTATTCTATGCAAACCACCTGTGTCAGTGCATAAGGAGAGCTAGGCTCTTTGGGATCCGCCGTGGTATCTCCCTCTTCACGCGTATTCCCAATGAATCGAGAGCTATGGCGACGAGATGGATCTGGGTCGTGGTACTATCGCTGGTCGGACTCGCTTCTGTAGTCTTCCTGATCCGTAATACGTAAATCCTGGCGAGATCCGCGTGGGGCCCACGCGGATCTCGCCGACGTGCCGCCCACCGCGTTTCCTCAGACTTTCTCAACCACCATCTGAAGCGGACGGACCATTTGCGGCTTGATCATGGTGTTGAACTTGCGCCGGATCGGGGGAAGATTGATGATTGGAGCGACAAAGGTGTTCAGCAGCGCGCTCTGCAGGTCGCGCTGGGGGAAGGTCTGGTAGAAGCCCAGCCTCTGATAGGCGCGGTGGTCGGCGGGGAAGACGAAGCGCAGCCGGCTGTAGACGTCGTCACGGAAGATCTTCATCCCACCCACGCCGAGAAAGGTCTGCGGGCGGGTGCAGCCAATGCGCGCATTCTCCAGCAGGCGCGCGGCGAGCTGGTCGATCAGCCGGTCGATATCGGCGGATTCGCCGTTCTCATCGCTGACCACCCCGACCAGGGTTGCGCCCTGGAACTGGAAAAAGCCTTCCATGATCTCCATCAGGTTGGGCACCTGGCTGAACGGCCCGGAGACCAGCAGGGCGACCTGCTTGCCCTGCAGCACGGGGGTGTGGGTGTTGAAGAAAATGCGGTCAAAGAACATCTTCCAGCGCGCGGAGAGGTAGCGATCGACCATGCTGCCGGCGTAGACCAGCACGTCCGCGGTCATCACCGTGTTTTTGTAAAATTCAATGTACTCATCCTTGCCCTCGTAAGCGCAGTGGTAGTTCCCGCCGCACTGCAGGCAGCCCAGGCAACTGCCCTTGATCTGCAGCTCGCGGATGTTGACCATGGTCACCTCGCCGGAGAAGGTAGCGCGGCAGCGCTGGACCATCCCCGCCAGGTTGCTGGACGGATCGTTCGTATCGTGAAGGATGACGACCTTTTTCTCGGCGGTCGGGACAGGCCTGGTGGTCGGGCCCGGCTGATAGGCGAAGTCGCGGTAGACCAGGGGCAGGTAACGGCGCTGGGTCAGGACCTGTTTCTCGACGCCGTCGAGAAACTGCTGCCCGAACTGGACCAACTGGCGGCGGCCTTCTTCCTTGAGCAGGTCGGTCATATCCGGGGAAAACGAGCCCAGGAAGCGCATTCCCAGGTCATCGCAGATGGCGTGGATGTAATTATGGGCGGTATGGTCGAAGAAGTGGATTGAGGTGGAGAGCGCCGCAGCGTATTTCCCGGCGAAGGCATCCTGGACGCCCCGCTCGGAGATCAGCTCGATAAAGCGCTTATAGTGGGCGTGGACGAGGAGGATGTAAAGTGGGAATCCCCACAGGACCGCGGCGGCGGCGCGCACCTGGGCGATTATCTCGTCGAAGGCGGCGCGGTCGTTTTCCAGGCGCTTGATCTTTTGGGCGACGTTCACGATCGAGAATTCGTGCTGCGGATAGATCTTGGCAAGGTAAGCGACGTACTGCATGGTGACGCTCAGCTCACCCTTGGGGCTGCCGTTGAGGACGATGATTTTCATGGCTGATTATCCTTTCTGTGACATTAATGACATGTCAAAACTGACATTAGCGGATAAAAAAATTATAGTTCCTGCACGGTCTGGATGGCTTCCTCCAGCCAGGCCAGATAAGCCTCTTCGTAGCGAATACCCATCTTCAGGGTCAGCCGCCAGAACGCCTCGTCACGTTCCAGGTTGGCTTCACCCTGGTGGCTGTACTCCGACATGTGGGCGGCGATGACCTGGTAGGCAGCGGCTTTTTCGCGGTGCAGCTCGCGCTGCAGGATCAGCTCGGCGAGGACCTCTTGCGGGTCGCGTTGAGCGGAGAAAAAAATACGCACCAGCAGCTCTTCCTTGATCGGCGAGACCTCTCGCAGCGGGTGGTCGAGCCACTCCTTGAGCGCCTGCTTTCCGGCGGGGGTAATCGTGTACACGCGCCGGTCCGGCTGGCTTTCCTCCTGGACGAAGCGCGAAACGACCAGCCCGTCGGCCTCCATCTGGCGCAGGGTGGTGTAGATCTGGCTGTGGTAAGCGTGCCAGAAATGGGCAGTAGAGGAATCGATGGCCTGCTTGAGATTGTAGCCGGTCATCGGCTGGTAGTTGAGGAAACCCAAGAGGATGAACCTGATCATGTTTACAGTATACTATTCCATAATTTATATGTCAATAATGACATATGTCACATCTATAATAACTTTTTACGTCATTTTTAAGGGATATTTTTTTTTGATCCGTATACTTTAATTGTTAAAAATTCTTTATTCATAACCAAATTGGTATAATTTTCGCATTCATTTCCCAGTCCAATCTACTGATTGCCGTCACCCGCGAGGTCCTATGCAGCCCACCATCACCATCAACATCCCCGCCACTTTTCGCCTTTCCGTGAGGTGGTTTTACTTATTCGTCCTGGTCTGCCTGGTTGTCACGGGCCTGGTCAGCGCCCCTGTAAAACCAGTCCAGGCTTTTGATCTGAACATTCCGGCCGATATGAATAAGAGCTTCTCCCCGATTTCGATTTCGGCGGGTGGGATCTCCACGCTGACTGTGACAATGGTCAACTCGAATTCCTTCGCGCTGACCCTCTCCACCGATCCGGCTGCCTGGACGGATACCCTTCCGGCGGGGATGAGCTTTGCCAACCCACCCGACCCGACCACCACCTGCGGCGGCACGGTGCTCACCATGGGGAACAAGCTATCCCTGGTCGGCGGGAATGTGCCTGCCAAGGTCGGGATGACCGTGGGGACATGCCTGGTCACAGTCAAAGTGACTTCGATCACCCCGGGGAACCTGGTCAACACCATCGCCGCCAATACCCTCATCGCCACAGATCCCAGCGGCCTGGTCCCGATCACCAATCAGGAAAAGGCTGAAGCGACATTGCAGGTCAGTTCGGTCCAGCCCCCATCGCTGAATAAAACCTTTGCTCCGAATACCGTTTGGGTCGGGCAGAACAGCCTGGCAACGATCACCATCCGCAATACCGATACCGCGGCGGACCTGACCGGGGTCAATCTGACCGATCACCTGCCTGCCGGGGTAACCGTGACGGCTGCCCCGACCTCACCGCAGTGCGGTGGGACGGTCACCAGCACGGCGACATCGATCGCCATCAGCGGAGGAACGGTACCGAAACAGGTGGGCTCGACCCCCGGCACCTGCCAGATTACCTTCAATGTTAAATCGGTGACGCCGGGTATCTATACCAACCTGATCCCGGCCAACGCCTTGCAGACCAATCAGGGGGTCACCAACGCTGGCGCGGCATCTGCTCCGTTGAATGTGCAGAGCATCGGGCTGACCAAGGCGTTCTCTCCCGGCGCAATCCAGGCAGGCGGGACGAGCACATTAACCATCACTCTCCGGAACCCGAGCGCCGCGCCTTATACCGGGGTGGGATTCACGGACAACCTGCCGGTGGGGATGAGCGTCTACTCGGCGCCTGTCTCCCCTCAATGTGGGGGGGCGGTGACCAGCACGGCCAGCTCGATCACTCTGGCGGGTGGGACGATCCCCGCCGGGGATATCTCCACTCCTGGGAGCTGTACCGTTTCGGTGGAGGTCACGGCAGCGACGCCGGCGACCTATACCAACCGCATCAACTCCGGCAGCCTCGCCACTGACCAGGGAGCGACCAATACGTTGGCGGCGACTGCCAACCTGACCGTATATACGCCTGGCCAGGGCATGGGTGGGAGCAAAAGTTTTAACCCGTCCACCATCGCTGTGGGGGGCATTTCCCACCTGACGATCAACGTCACCGCCCCAGCAGATTCCTCGCTGACCAGCTTTTCGCTCAGCGACGCGCTCCCCGCCTGGATCGTTGTGGCGAACCCACCCGCGGCCTCGAAAAACGCGAACTGCGGGGCCGGCATGACCTTTGCGCCCTCCGCCGGCGATACGCTGCTGGTCGCTTCTGGCGGGACGATCCCCGCCGCGCAAACCTGTACCCTCGCAGTGGACGTCGTCGGCACCACCACCGGCGTCTTTACCAACACGATCTCCGCGGCCAATATTTCTAACACCGAAAACCGCAATGTGAGCGGGAATTTCTCCGCCACATTAACCGTCAGCGGCCTCTCGGTGGGAAAATCCTTTACCCCCACCACAGTCAACCCCAACGGCATTTCGACCCTGACAATCCAATTGACCAACACCAACACCAGCCAGGTCGAAGGCGTCTCATTGACCGATAACCTGCCGGGTGCAGTCCGCGTTGCGGCCGCACCCAATGCCAGCACCACCTGCGGCGGTGGGATCCTTTCCGCGTCACCCGGATCGGCGCTGATCACCTTGAGCGGCGGCGTCATTCCCGCCCAGGTGCTTGGCGTACCGGGTACGTGCACCATCAACGTCGACGTGACCGGGGGAATTACCCCCGGGACATTCACCAACTCGATTGGCGCCGGCACGGTGTCTGGTACCATCCACGCCACTTCTACGGTGATTACCAATCCTCAGGCGGCCAGCGCTAACCTGACCGTGCAGGCGATCACCATCGGCGTGGTCAAAGGCTTTAACCCCGTCACTGTTTTTGGCGGCTCCTCTTCCAAACTGACCGTCCAGCTCTCCAACCCGAACAACGTTCCCTTGTTAGGGATCGCCTTCAGCGACAATTTACCTGCCGGCGGTGGGGGACAAATGACCGTGGCTAACCCGCCGAATGCATCGGTGGGCACCTGTGGGGGGATACTCGACGCGATCCCCGGGACGACCTCCTTCTCGTTCAGCGGCGGTAGCCTGGCGCCGAACGTCAACTGTTTTGTAACCCTCGATGTGACCATGGACGCCAACAGCAACCTGGTCAACACGATCCCCATCGGGGCGGTTACTACCAGCAATGGGGCCACGAACCCGCAGGCAGCTTCCGCAACTCTGACCAACCAGGCCGGGGCCAGTGTGCGCAAATATTTCTCGCCGAACCCGATCCTGGCCGGAGGGGTATCCACCTTGACGATCGAGATCCAGAATACATCGACGGTTCTCCTCTCCGGGTTGGGCCTGATCGATACTCTGCCAGGAGACCTGACCGTCGCCGACAACGCGGCGGTAACCACCTGCAACGACCCAAGTGCCAGTCCAGACCCGATCCTGGCGACCCTGACCGCGGCTCAGGGCGAAAATGCCATCACGATGAGCGGAGGGATCTTGCACGGCATGCAAACCTGTACCATCACGGTCCACGTGCTGGCCCCAAGCAGGGGGAGCTTCAAGAACTGTATTGAGAAAGACGCCCTGGTCAACGATCAGGACGCATCGAACGACGCCCAGGTCTGCGACACGCTGGAGGTCGAGACCCTGCCAGACCCGCCGGTGATCGCCAAAGCTTTCTCCCCGGCTTCCATCCCCACCGGAGGGACCTCGGCATTGAGGTTTACGCTGACCAACCCCACTGGAAACACGGTGTCCCTGACCGGGGTGGGCTTCAGCGATACTTTCCCGGCCGGATTGAGCGTCGCCAGCCTGCCCATCACCCCGCAGTGCGGCGGGACTGTGTCCAGCACCACCAATTCGATCTCGCTAAGCGGAGGAACGATAGCGCCGAACAACTCCTGCACAGTGGCGGTCAGTGTGACGGCCGCTGCAGGCGGCAGCTATCCTAACACCAGCGGTGCGGTGACTTCTACCAACGGCGGTACGGGCAATACCGCCTCGGCCACCCTGGCGGTGGTCGCCCCGCCGGCCATCAGCAAGGCTTTCTCGCCAGATACCATCGCTGTGGGCGAGGTCTCGACCCTGGCGTTTACCCTGACCAACCCCAATTTAGGAAACGCTCTGACCGGGGTCGCGTTTACGGACGCGTTCCCGGCGGGATTGCGCGTGGCCGGCACACCGAACATCCAGGTGAGCGGCTGCGGCTCGCCTGTCTTCGCCCCCACGGCGGGAGCGACCGGCCTGGGCTTTAGCGGCGGGTCGATTGCTGCCGGCGGGTCCTGCACCGCCAGCGTCGACGTGACCGGCTTTGGCGGCAGCTATGTCAATACGACCAGCGCCGTCACTTCCATCAACGGTGGCGCGGGTAACACTGCGAGTGATACCCTGGACGTTACCGGCTGGGGCCTGTCGCTGACCAAAGTGAAATCCTCCGTCCGCACCGGCTTCCGGGCAGGGGATACCATCGACTACACCTACACTCTGACCAACACCGGCGACGTGACCCTGACCGGCCCTGGCGCGAGCGGGGAATTTACCATCACAGATAATAAAACTACCGCTATCTGCCCGGCTGGCACCACCACACTGGCCTCTGGGGAATCGGTCAACTGCACGGCAAGCTATGCTGTCCAGCCAGCGGACGTGACTGCACGCGTGGTGACCAATACCGCGGTCGGCCACGCCCTTTTTGGAGCGACGCCGGTGGATTCTAACCCTGCCAGCGCGACCGTTGTGCTCGAAGCGCTGACCTTTAAGAAAACGTCGCTCACCCCCGGTTACCGCCAGGCCGGGGACACGCTTACCTACAGCTACACCCTGACCAACACCGGCAGCGTGACCCTCTCCGGTACGGATGCCAGCGGAAAATTCCTGATCAGCGACGATCATATCGCCGCGCCGTTCACCTGCGACTCGGCCACCAGCTTGGCTCCGGGGGCAAACGTCTCCTGCACGGCGGCGTATATCGTCAAAGCGGCAGATGTGACCGCAAAATCGGTGACCAACGTGGCCGTCGCCGCCGCAAAGGACCCGGCTAACCAGCCGCTGGCTTCCAACCCCGACAGCGCGACCGTCCACCTGGTCGCCCCGCCGGTGATCACCAAGGCCTTCTCGCCAGCATCGATCCCGGTCGGGACGAACTCCCTGCTCACCTTTACAGTCGACAACCCCGCCGGCAACACGGTCCCGCTGGTTGGCGTCGGGTTTACCGACGTATTTCCCGCCGGTTTGGCCGTCGCGGATTCCCCCGACGCGGCGCAGTGTGGGGGGACGGTGACCAGCACGTCTAGCTCGATCACCCTGACCGGCGGCACGGTCATGCCGGATGGCTCCTGCACAGTGATGGTCAGCGTGACCGCTGCCGTACCCGGCGACTACGCCAACACCAGCGGAGCGGTGACCTCCACCAACGGCGGTTTGGGCAATACCGCCTCAGCCACCCTCACCGTGGTGGCTCCGCCGGTGATCGGCAAGTCATTCTCGCCGGATACGATCGATGTGGGCGGAGTATCGACCTTATTCTTATCCCTGATCAACCCCAACCCGGCCGTCGTCCTGACCAGCGTCGGTTTTACCGACCCTTTCCCGGGTGACCTGCATGTAGCCGCCACACCCAATATCCAGGTAAACGGCTGCGGCTCGCCTGCCTTCGCACCCCTGGCCGGAGCGACCAGCCTGACGTTCAGCGGCGGGACTATCGCCGCGGGGGGCACCTGTAGTGTCAGCGTGGATGTGACCGGTTCGGGCGGCAACTACGTCAATACCACCAGCGTCGTTACCTCCACCAACGGCGGCACGGGGGCGACTTCCAATCCCGCTGCTTTGCTCATCTACTATCCCGAGCTGACCCTGTCCAAGAGCATCGCCGCGGGAGACCCCTATTCAACCCTGGGCGGCACGATTTCCTACGACTATATCCTGCGCAATACCGGCAACGTCACTCTGATCGGCAATGGGGTGGGAGGGCTGTTTACTGTCACCGATGACAGGGCCGCAGTCACCTGCCCGGCGACGCCGGCCGGCCTGGCCCCGGGCGACCAGATCACTTGCACCGCCAGCTACACGGTCACCCAGGCGGACCTCGACGTGGGCCAGGTGACCAATCAGGCTACCGCGCACGCTAGATTTAACTCGACCGATGTCCCCTCGAACCAGGACACGAAGACGGCCAATGCCAACCAGAACCCCGCGCTGAACCTGGTCAAGAGCATCGTCTCCGGCAACCCATATAAGGTTGCAGGCGGAACGATCCGTTACGGCTACCAACTGACCAACACCGGCAACATCACCCTGAAAGGGGGGGGCGCGGGGGGGCTGTTTACCATCAGCGACGATCACACCGGCGCGCCCTTTACCTGCGGCAGCGCTACCAGCCTGGCCCCGGGAGCCAGCGTATCCTGCATGGCTGATTACAACGTGCTCCAGGCCGACGTCGACCGTGGCTACGTGACCAACAAGGCCACCGGCGCCGGCAAGGTCACCGACCAATCCGTCACAGGCAATGCGAACCAGACGGTCACCTCCAACGAGGAGACCCAGACCGCTTACGTCCACGACCTGGCAGTGGTCAAGACCGACAACGTCAGCGGTGTGGCCGTGTTGAAAAAGCCGTTCACCTGGGCCATGACCGTCAGCTCAATCCCGCCGGCGCGGGCGGTATTTGATGCCGGGGAAACGATCCTGTCTGACCCGCTGCCGGCCACCGCCACCTACGGCAGCCCGACCCTGGTCCCCGGTGCAAATGTGACCGGGACCGTCGCCTGCGCGATCGTGAGCAAAAACCTGACTTGCACGGCCAGCGGCGGGCCGGTGATGATCGGAACGGACCAATCCGCGGGGAGCTTGACCGTCTCGTTCAGCGCCACGCCGGACACCCTCGCCCCGCTGAGCAACACCGCCACGGCCAACCCGGATCGCTTGGGCGAGGAGATCGATACGACCGATAACACCAGCACGGACGACCTGACCGTGACCGCGCCCGACCTGGTCGTGACCAAGTCCAATGACGCGGGCGGCAGCGTGCTGCTCGGCGCGCCGGGGGTTTCCACCTTCCAGTGGACCCTGCGAGTGGAGAACCACGGTGACGCCAGCGCCACCTTTGCCAGCGGTGAGACCATCCTCAGCGATGCGCTGCCCGCTGCGGCGACCTATGCCGCTCCCGTGGCCGCCAAATCCGCCGGGGTGACCGGCGCGATCGCCTGTTCCATCGTCAGCAAGAGCCTGACCTGCACCGCCTCTGGCGGCACCGTCACCATCCCGATCGGGTCGGAATACTTCACCGTCACGTTTGGCGTAACCCCCACCGCTGCGGGGAACCTGACCAATCATTCCGCGACCGTCGACCCGGACGATTGCTCCGCCGAAAGAGATGAGACGAATAACACCGCCGCGGACACCGTCGTGGTCCACGCCCCGGATCTGATCGTCATCAAAACCAATAACGTCAGCGGCAGCGTCCTGCTCAACCTTCCCGGGACACCCACCTTCCAGTGGAACCTGAAGGTCGAAAACGTGGGCGACGCCAGCGCCACCTTTACCAGCGGTAAGAATATCTTCACCGACACGCTGCCCGGCGCGGCGACCTATCCCGGTTCGCTCTCTCCTACCACCTCGCCCGGGTTGGCCGGCGCGGCCAACATTTCCTGCTCTATCGCCGGGAATGGCCTGACCTGCGCAGCCAGCGGTGGCGATGTGACCCTCGCGCCAAACGAGTGGATTGAACTGGCCTTCGACGTGGCCCCCACTGCCTTCGGCAGCCTGGTCAATTCAGCGACCGTCGACCCGGATGCGCAGATCATCGAAGGCGATGAGACGAATAACACCGCCTCCAACACCGTGGTGGTCCACGCCCCGAACGTAAGGGTCGCCAAAACCAATGATACCGGTTCCGGCGAGGTCCTTCTGGGCCGAACCTTCCAGTGGATGCTCAAAGTGGATAACGTCGGCGACGCAGCCGCCACCTTTGCCAGCGGCGATACAATTCTGACCGACGCGCTGCCAGGCAACGCGAACTATGCCGCCCCTACCCTGGGCGCTTCGACCGGTATCAGCGGCGTTGGGACGATCAGTTGCGGCATCGCCGGCAGCGCGCTGGCTTGCGCCGCTTCGGGCGGGCCTGTCACCATCGCCGCCGGCACCGGCAGTTTCACTCTCTCCTTCGTCGTCACCCCTTCGGACGTGGGGAACCTGGTCAACAACCCTGCCACGGTCGACCCTGATGGGCATGTCATTGAGAGCAACGAAAGCGATAACACCGCCGCTAACACGGTTAAGGTGACCATCGCCGACCTGACCGTGACTAAAAGCGACGGCTCGCTGACCTATGTCCCCGGCGCGACCACCACCTATACGATCGTGGTCGGCAACACGGGCGACGGCACCGTCGCCAATGCGCAGCTCAGCGACGCCCTCCCGCCCGTGGCCACCCGTTGGACGTGGACGTGCGGCGCGGCGACCGGCGGGGCGACCGGCTGCACCGGCGTCACTAACAGCACGGCCTCCTTTACCGATGCGATCAATCTGCCTCCCGGCTCGACCATCACCTACACGGTGGTGGCGACGACGAATTCCGCCGCACTGACCAATCTGGTTAATACGGCGGTGATCGACCCACCGGCCGGGGTCACCGAGAAAACGCCCGCGGACAACACCGCCACTGATACCGACACGCCGGATCCCCACGCCACGCTGACCGTGGGCAAGGCTGACGGCGTGACCCAATACACACCCGGGCAGTCGACCCTCACCTACACCGTGACCATCGGCAACAACGGGCCATCGGACGCGACCGGGGCAACTCTGACCGATGCCAAACCTTCTCAACTGGCCTCCTGGAGCTGGACCTGCACCGGCTCGACCGGCAGCCCGACGGGCTGCGACGGCGGCGCAAGCGATCCCTTCTCCGATACGGTCAATTTACCGGCCGGGTCCAGCCTGACTTACACGGTGACCACCCCCCAGGTGGCTTCTAACCAGACCGGCAACCTGGTCAATACCGCTACCCTTAGCTCACCCATCAGTACCACCGTCACAGCTACAGACACGGATACGCCCAACCTGCGCGCCGACCTGTGGGTCACCAAGACCGATGGCGTGACGAGCTACGTCCCCGGCCAGTCGGTCCTGACTTACACCGTCACGATCGGCAACGACGGACCTTCTGATGTGATCGGAACCACTCTGACCGACACAAAACCTGCGAAACTGGCCTCGTGGAGCTGGACCTGCACCGGCTCGACGGGCAGTCCCTCGGGCTGCGACGGCGGCATAAGCGTTCCCTTCTCCGATACGGTCAATTTACCGGCCGGGTCCAGCCTTACTTATACCGTTACCACGCCGATGGTAGCCGCGGACCAGACGGGGAACCTGTCCAATGTGGCTGCAATCACTGCCCCGGGTGGAGTAATCGACCCGAATTTAGCGAATAACTCTGTGACGGACACCGATGCGCCTGATCTGCGCGCCGATCTGAGCATCACAAAAACCGACAGCCAGACCGGCTACACCCCTGGCGTCAACCTGACCTATACCGTCACTGTCAGCAACGCCGGACCCTCGGCAGTCGTCGGGGCAGTGGTCACCGACAACCGGCCATCCCAGATCGCCTCGTGGTCCTGGACCTGCTCCGGGACCGACGGCGGGGCGAGCGGCTGCACGCCGCAGCCATCCAGCTCGGCGAATTTCAGCGACTCGGTCGATCTGCCGGTTGGCGGCTCGATAACCTATTCGATATTGGCGATGGTTCCCTCCAACGCAAGCGGAAATCTGGTCAATACCATCACGGTTACCCCGCCCGGAGGTGTGACGGACGCCGATCTGACGAATAACACCGCCACGGATACCGACACCCCGGATCCTCAGGCCAACCTGAGTGTAACAAAGAATGATGGAGTTTCGCTGTACGTCCCCGGGACAACCTTAACCTATACCATCATCGCCAGCAACGCCGGCCCCAGCGACGCGCCTGGGGTTGTGCTCAACGACGCCATCCCGGCCCGGTTCTCCGCCTGGACCTGGGTTTGCGGGGCCGCGACCGGTTCAGCCAGCGGATGCGATGGTGCGCTGTCCAACAGCACGGACTTCAGCGACACCATCGACCTCCCTGTGGGCAGCTCGCAGACCTATACCGTCACTGCCCAGGTGAAATCCGATGCAATCGGAGACCTGGCCAATACAGTCTCGCTCGTCACCCTACCCGGACTGACCGAGACCACACCGGGGGATAACCGCGCCACTGACACGGATATGGCTTCTCCCATGACCGACCTGGCGCTGGCCAAGAGCAACGCTCCCGCTGCGCTCAATGCTGGCGAGAACATGGTCTACACCCTGACCGTGACCAACAACGGGCCCAGCGACCAGAGCCCGGTGTCCTTCACCGACACGCTCCCCGCGGAGGTCAGCTATACCTCCTTCAGCGGCGCGGGCTGGTCCTGCAACATGACCGCCGGGAAGGTTCATTGTTCATTGCCGTACCTGGCCAGTGGAGCGAACTCCAGTGTGGATCTGACTGCCCAGGTCAGGCCGGGGACCCCGGCGGGCACCATCCAGAACACCGCTGAACTCGACTCGAATCCCAACGATCCGGACGCAAGCAACAACACTGCCAGCTCTTCTGCAGAGGTGGGCACAGAAGCCGACCTCTCAGTTGTCAAGAGCGTTACCGGCGGTCCCTTCTCCTCCGGCGACGCTTTGGCCTATACCCTGACCATCGCCAATGCCGGCCCGTCGGATGCCCTGGCGGTATCGCTCAGCGATCCACTCCCCGCCGGCGCACAATACATCTCTGCCAGCGGTACTGGTTGGACCTGTGCGTATGGTACGCTGACCCACATCGTCGACTGCACCCTCCCGGGCCTGCCCGCCGGGGGCTCGACAACGGTGACCGTGAACGTTTTGATCGCCCAGAGTTTTGCCGGGCAGATGGATAACACTGCGGCGGTTTCAGCCAGTACCACGGATCCAAATCCCGAAAACAACACCAGCGCCAGCACGGTGATCGTACAGTCAAAGCCAATCGTTACCGCCACCAAGACCGCGACCCTGATCGACCAGGACGGCGACGGCCTCGCCGGACCGGGCGACCAGCTCGAATACACGGTCTCGATCGCCAACAGCGGCTCGGCGGATGCGTTGAACGTGGTCTTCAGCGATACGCCCGGTGCGCACACCAGCCTGGTGGACCTGCCCCCCGTGACCGTCAGTTCAGGCGGCACGGTGGTAACCGGGAATGCCTCAGGCGATACCATAGTGGAAGTCACCTTCCCACAGATCCCCGCCGGAGGTCATGCCGATATCACCTTCCAGGTGCGCATCGACAGCCCGCTCCCGGCTGGGGTAAACCAGGTCAGCAACCAGGGTCTGGTCGAAGGCAACAACTTTCCCAGTCTCTATACCGACGACCCGCAGACAGAGGATATCCCTGACGATCCTACCGTGATTCCCGTCAGCGCCCCGAATGTGGTCGTCACCAAGACCGCCGGGCTGGTCACCGACGCGAATGGCGACGGCCTGGTCAACCCCGGCGACACCCTGCGCTACACGATCCACGTCAGAAATACGGGGCGCGTGACGGCTTCCGGGCTCTCGCTGGCCGATACGCCCGACCCCAACACCAGCCTGGTCATTCCGACTGTGACCGCCAGCCAGGGAACAGTGACCCTCGGCAACGCCCCCGGCGATGACCGCGTCGGCGTCGACCTGGGCAGTCTGGCGCCGGATGCGGATGTGACCATCACCTTCGAGGCCCGCGTCCACCCGGCGCCGCTCCCGAAAGGCGTGACCACCATCTCCAACCAGGCAGTCGCCAGCGGGACGAACATCAGTACCGTGAGCAGCGACGACCCCGGCACCAGCCCACCCGCAGACCCGACGGTGACCATCATCTCCAACCCCACTGCGGTCACCCTGCTCTACTTTCGCGCCGACCCGTTCGGCGATGGCAGGCAGGTCCGCCTGAGCTGGGCGACGGCGGCCGAGATCGACAACTACGGCTTCTATCTCTACCGCGCCGCGGAGGAAGATCTCACGAAAGCCGAAGAGATCGCCTTCCTCCCGGCCAAAGAGGCGGGAGCACAGAGCGGCGGGGCTGAGTACGAGTACCTGGATACCCCCGGGGAAGGCGACGTCTGGTTCTACTGGCTGGCGGACGTGAACAATAAGGGGGTGCGCACGTACCACTCCCTGAACGCGACCCAGGTCGTCCTCTGCCATCCGAAGATCTACCTGCCTCTCATCTGGCGGTGAGTTGAGCGCCAGGCGCATCCTCCTCTCTTTTGTCCTCGGGTTGGGCATGCTTCTGCCCAACCCAGGCCCGGTCCTGGCCGCCTCCGGGCTGCAGGTCAGCCAGCGGCCGGATGGGCTGGACCTGGACTGGCAGATCGCTGTGCCGGAGCTCGTCCTCCGGGCAGATGGTCTGGCTCGCTTCACCCTGGCAGGCTGTGCCGCACTGGATGAGCCCGGCGGTCCGCTCTTCCCCGCTTGCCGCGAGCTGGTCGCTTTGCCCAGCGGGAGCGAGGAGTCGGCCCTGAGGATTGCCGGCGCTGAGTTTGAAGAGATCTCGCTGCCCGCCGGCGCGTGGATCGCCGCTTACCAGGCGCCGCATCTCCAACCGGACGGGATGGAGGTCGCCACGGATCCCCGGCCTTATGGTGGCGACTTCACCGCCGGCCCATTGCGTCTCGATCGCCTCGGCCGTCTGGACGGCGTGGAGCTGGCCCGCCTGACTCTCTACCCGCTCCAGGTCCGCGCCGGGAAGCTGCTCGCTCTTCGTCACATCAAGGCCAGCCTGGATTTCGGCTCCGGCGTTTCCGAATTTTCTCCCGATCTTGCTCCATCCTCTGGGGACGACAGCCTGTTGGCTGCTGCGCTGCGCGGCCAGGTACTCAACCCCTCCCAGGTGCGTGAGGCGGCTCCTATCGCGGGTCTGGCAATGGCCAATTCTGCGACAGAGAGCGCGGGCCCACGGGCAGCAGTCGAGGTCGACCAGCCTGGCCTCACTGCGTTGAGCTATACCGCCCTGAAAACCGCTGGCTTCCCCGTAGACCAGGTGGATCCTCATTCCCTGCACCTGGGCCGCGCTGGCGTGGAGATCGCCATCGAATGGGATGGCGATACAGACGCCTATTTTGAGAACGGCGAGCGGATCATTTTTTACGCCGACCCGCGCTTCAGCCGCTACACCGCCAGCGACGTCTATTTTCTCACCATATCTTCCACGCCTTCACTCCTCGTCGCATCACAGAACGCCGATCCCGGCGTTTTGCCCGCTGGCCAGCCGCGCGCCCGCGCTTTGTTCGAGCAAAACTGGATCTATTCCCCCGACTGCAACTGCGCCCCGCTGCCCCCCGGGCGCAACGGCGACCGCTGGGTCTGGGATGCCCTGCGCCTCCCCGACCGCGCCGCTGCCACGTACGCATTCAACCTGCCCGACCTGCAGGCCGGACAGGCGGGCAGCCTGACCGTCTGGCTGATCGGCTACACCGACGTGCCGGCCGCGCCCGATCACAAGGTCCAGGCCGAGGTCAATGGCATCGCAGCCGGCACACTGACCTTTGACGGCAAACAGGCCCAATCCGCAACCTGGAGCCTGGACCCGGGCGTGCTCAAAGCCGGGGCGAACAGTCTCAAGCTGTCCCTGCCGGGCATTGCCGGGCCGGTCGAGGGCGTCTGGCTGGATGCTTTCGCTGTCGATTATATCCGCACCTCTACCGCGGCCGGCGCCCAGGCCAGCTTCAGCGGGGACGCCGCCGGGGGAAAGAGCTATTCGGTCGCCTTGACCAGCAATTCAGGCCTGCGCGCCTACGACGTCACGTCGCCGGACCACCCCACCCGGCTAACCGGTTGGAAGCTGAACGGCAGCACGCTCCAGATCGGCGACCCCGCCGGTTCCGCTGCGGCCCATACCTACGGTCTGGCGGCCGAGAGCGGGCTGCTCGCCCCGGGTCGGGTGCGCCTGGCCGCGCAGCTGGGAAACGCGAGCGGCGCGGACGAGCTAATCATTGCTCCGGCTGCCTGGATCCCCTCGCTGGCTCCTCTGGTCAGCCTGCGCCAGGGGCAGGGTCTCCGCGTGGAGGTCGAGGACGTGCAGGCCATCGATGACTGGTTCGACGGCCGCCCAACGCCCGAGGCGATCCATGCTTACCTGGCCTGGATCTATGCTACCTGGAAGCCGCGCCCGGCGTATGTTCTCCTGGTGGGAGATGGGACGTCCGATCCGCGCCGCTACCGCGCCAGCTCCAGCGCCACCTGGATCCCGCCCTACCTGGCCGTGGTCGACCCGCTGGCTGGGGAGACCGCCGCCGACAACCGTTACGCGGCGGTGGACGGCGACGACAATCTCCCCGATTTCCTCCTCGGCCGGCTGCCGGTCAATTCGGTTGCCGAGCTGGGCGCTGTGGTCCAGAAGCTGGTTCTCTTCGAGGGCGGCCCGGGATCGGGCGCCTGGGGTCAGATGGTGAACTTTTTCGCCGATAACGCCGATGAGGCCGGGGATTTCCCTACGGACGTGGAGCAATGGATCGCGAGTGATTTACGCTTCCCGCAGACACCTGACCGCCTGTTTTATACACCCGGTGCGGTCGCCGACGCCGCTTTTCGGCAGTCCGTCCTTGGCCGCTGGCAGGCGGGGGGGTGGGTTTTCGTCTATCACGGCCATTCTTCGATCCACCAGTGGGGCGTGGAGCGTTTTTTCCACCTCGATGATGTCGCTGATCT
>Ga0335070_10000718_pt1 | contig 37554 bp, 4 predicted proteins | sample Lox_Sample_13_FD_206722 | JGI IMG/M metagenome (GOLD analysis project Ga0335070, IMG submission 206722) | Soil microbial communities from Loxahatchee National Wildlife Refuge, Florida, United States - Lox_Sample_1.3 | ecosystem: Environmental > Terrestrial > Soil > Wetlands | place: USA: Florida... | reverse complement strand
TAACCAGACCCGCAGAGGATACTGGGTAGTAAACCAACCGATCGTCCGCGAGAGATCTACGGGCCGGTCGATCTCCTCTCTGCCATGGCCTTCCAGCTCGATCTGCCATGCGGATTTTCTCGACCAGGCGCGCAGCGCGTGCACCAGGGCCGCGACCAGCAAGGTCTGGACTTCGCAGTGATAAGCTGCCGGAGCTGAGTGGAGCAGTTCGTGGGTTTCGTTCCAATTCAGCCCGACGGTGATGCTACGTGCATCTGCTTCGGTGTTCGACCCACCCGGATGGTCCAGACGAATGCGAGCCATTTTGTGGACCGCGGGATTCAGCCAGTAAGCGGTCTCATCCAGCACAGCTTGGCTGCGAGCATACACCGCCAGGGCTTGCGACCATTCCCGGAAGGAGGTGGTTTTCGGAGGCAGGACGACCGGGAGGTTCTGGCTCATCTGGCTGAATATCGCGCCCAGGTCTTCGAGCAGGATGCGCCAGGAGACTCCATCCATGACCAGGTGGTGAGCGGTGATCAACAACCGTCCACCGCGCTCTTCACCCAGCCAGCAGACGCCAAAGCGGATCACCTCTCCTCTTTCCAGGTTCAGGCTGCTCTGCAGCTCTTCGGCTACCTGGCCCAGGGCGGCTTCGCGGTCGGTGTCGGCCAGGGTAGAAAGGTCCTGCCAGATCACGGGCGCTTTCTCTGGCAGCGGAGCGTGCTCGGCATTCCAGGCGCCATCGCTGCCTAAGAAGAACCTCAACCGTAGGGCGTCGTGGTGGGCAAGCAGCGCCAGGACGATCTGCTCGGTCTGGGATGGATTCGGCTCCTCATTGAACTTCAGCAGGAGCGATTGGTTCCAGTGATTTGGCCGCGAGAGGTTCAGGTTCGTGAACCAGGTCTGGATGGGTGTCAGGTCGACTTCTCCATCAACCAGACCCTGTTCTGCCTGGACGAGTTTGCTGCTGCCCGCCTGGGCGAGCCCGGCGATGGTTGGAAATTCAAAGATCATTCGCGGCGAGAGGTTCAAGCCGGCCTGCCTGGCGCGGGACACAATCTGGATGCTCACGATCGAATCCCCGCCCAGCTCGAAGAAATTATCCTCGACGCTGACCTCTTGCAGGCCCAGCATCTCGCGCCAGATCGCGGCCAGGATTTGTTCCGCCTGGGTCCGTGGGGCTACCCGTTCAGAACCGCCCTCTTGCGATGCCGGGTCGACGGGATGGGGCAGCGCCTTGCGGTCGAGCTTGCCGTTGGGGGTCAGCGGCAGGTGGTCCAGGACGACAAAGGCTGAGGGGATCATGTAATCGGGCAGGCGGGTCTGGAGGAAGCCGCGCAGGCGGTCCAGGTTGGGTGTCGTGTTGAGGTCATCGGGTACCAGATAGGCCACCAGCCGCTTGCGCTCGTTTTCTTCCAACACCCAGGCCGCGGCTTCTTTGATGCCCGTAAACTGGCCTAACAAGGCCTCAATTTCGCCCAGCTCGATGCGGAAACCGCGCAGCTTGATCTGGAAATCGACCCGGCCCAGGCACTCTATGTTCCCATCGGGTAGATAGCGGACCACGTCCCCGGTCTTGTACATCCGGTCTTCCGGATTGACGCTGAATGGATCGGGGAGGAAGCGTTCAGCGGTGAGCTCGGGCCGGTTCAGGTATCCGCGCGCCACGCCTGCTCCTGCGATGTACAGCTCACCACGCACACCGACCGGGACTGGCTGGAGGAATCGGTCGAGGACATACAGGCGGGTATTGATGATCGGCTTGCCGATAGGAATGACGCCGGTTTTGTGTTTTCCGCGGGGCGCGGTGTAGACGCAGCAGCCCACGACAGTCTCGGTCGGCCCGTACTCGTTGACCAGGTCGGTCGCCGGGGCATTTTCCTGCCAGGCGGCGATGTGGTCCACCAGCAGGTTTTCGCCCCCAATGATAAAGGAATGGGTGAGCCGGGCAGCTTCTCGCGGGTTGACCTGCTCGCCAATCAATTTGAGGTGCGCCGGGGTGATCTTGATCAGGCTGAGGTCCTTCTCGCGGCTCAAAAACTCGGAGAGCGCCTCCACGCCCTGATCCTCGGGGAGCATGAAGACCGTCTTTCCGGCCAGCAGTGCCGGGAAAAGGCTGGTGACGGTCAGATCGAAGGAGATCGATGAATGAACCGGCGTCCCTCGACCTTCGACCAGCGGGTAAGCGCGCTGGCACCAGGTCAGGTAATTGACCAGACCGCGGTGAATGATCATCGCGCCTTTTGGCTTTCCGGTGGACCCGGAGGTGTAGATCACATAGGCCAGATTATCGGGGCCTACACCACTTTCGGCGGGTACATCGCTTTCCTGGGCAATGACATCCCAATCCCGATCCAGGCAGATCACCTCTACGCCCATTTCAGGCAACCCGGCGAGCAGCCTTTCCTGGGTCAGCAAAACAGGGACCCGGGAGTCCTCCAGCATAAACGCCAGGCGGTCGGGGGGATAATGGGGATCGATGGGGATATAGGCGCCCCCGGCTTTCCAGATTCCCAGGAAACCCACCATTAGTTCCAGCGAGCGCTCCATACATATGCCCACGCAAACCTCTGGACCGACCCCACGCTTGCGGAGGAACTGGGCCAACTGGTTAGCCTGCCGGTTTAGCCCGGCGTAAGTCAGCGAGCTGCCCTGGAACGTGACCGCCACCGCGTCGGGAGTACGGGAGATCTGCTCCTCGATCAATTGATGGGCGCAGAGGTGGGATGGGAATTCCGCCTGCGTATCGTTCCACCCTTCGATGATCTGCTGGCTTTCAGCGAGGGTGAGCAGCGGGAGGTGGCCTAAGGTTTGGTCCGGGTTCTGGACGATCCCTTCCAGGAGCACCTGGAAATGGTTGATCAGGCGGGTGATTGTCGAGTCATCGAACAGGTCGGTGTTGTATTCCAGGGCGCCACCGATTTGCTCGCCCTCTTCGAGCATAAAGAGGGTCAGGTCGAATTTGGCCGTTCCGCTGTGGACCTCCAGTGGGGAAACGCTCATCCCGGGGAATTCCTGGATGCGCTGCGGAGTATTTTGAAAAACCAGCATCACCTGGAAGAGCGGCGTGTAACTGAGGTTTCGCTCGGGCTGCAGGGCGTCGACAATCTTCTCAAAGGGCATATCCTGGTGGGCATATGCTGAAAATGCGATTTCGCGGACGCGCTTGAGCAGGTCGCGAAAAGACGGATCTCCGGAAAGATCGGTTCGCAGGACGAGCGTGTTGACAAAAAATCCGATCAGCGGCTCGATATCCGCGCGGTTGCGGTTGGCGATGGGGGTGCCCACGCTGATATCCTCCTGACCACTGTAACGGGCCAGGAGAACCTGGAATGCAGCCAGGATCAGCATGAACAGGGTCGCATTTTCTTGCTGGCAGAGAGCCCGGATCCGCGCAGACAGCTCGGACGAGAGACCGAACGTCTGGTAAGCGCCGCGGAACGACTGCACCGCTGGTCGAGGTCGATCTGTGGGCAGCTCGAGGAGCGGGGGGAGACCTGCCAGCATCTCTTTCCAGAAGCTGAGTTGACGTTCCAGCACCTCCCCTTGCATCCATCCCTTTTGCCAGACGGCGTAGTCCGCGTACTGGATGGGAAGCCCGGGGAGCGGGGAGGCTTTTCCAGCGGAGAAGGCGGCATACAGTTGAGTGATTTCCTGGACGAGGACGTTCGTCGACCAATCATCCCCGATGATGTGATGCATGGTGATCAGGATGACGTGATCTTCCGCGGATAGGCGCAGCAGAAGGACGCGCATCAACGGCCAAACCGCCAGGTTGAAGGGCTGTTGGGCTTCGATCTGGGCCAGACGGATCACTTCCCGATCGCGCGCGTCGGCGGGCAACCCTTCCAGGTCGATGACCTTCACACGCATTTTGCTTTCCGCCGCAATACGCTGGATGGGCTTGCCATCGATGGTTTCGAAGGTGGTGCGAAGGATCTCGTGGCGGCGAACCACTTCATTCAGCGCCCGTTCGAAGATCCCAATGTCCAGCTTGCCGGTCAGATGAACCGACTCGGGGATGTTATAGAAGGGGCTATTCGGCTCGAGCTGGTCCAGGAACCACAGGCGCTGTTGTGCAAACGACAGGGGTAGATCCTGGTCGCGCGAGACGGGCTGGATCGAGCCGCCCTGAACACCTGCCTGGGTACGCCGGGCCTCATCGATTTCTGCGGCGAAGGAGGCGATCGTGGGGGATTCGAATATTCTCCGCAGGGGTAAATCGACCTGGAAAACATCCCTGACCCTGGAGATGACCTGGGTGGCCAGGAGCGAATGTCCACCCAGGTCAAAGAAATTATCTTGCATGCTGATCCGCGCCGGTTCCAGATCCAGGATCTGGCTCCAGATCCCCAGCAGGGTTTCTTCCGTGGGGGTGCTGGGAGCGACATAGGTCTCTTCCCATTCCTGGCGTGAAATCTCGGGCTCCGGCAGCGCCTGGCGGTTGACTTTGCCATTCGGGGTCAGCGGCAGTTTATCAAGGATGACATAAGCCGCGGGAAACATATAATCGGGCAGGTGGGCTTTGAGGAAGGAACGCAGGTGGGCAAGACTGAAGCCCTGCATTTGGAGAAGCGCTTCCACCGCCTGGTCGATCTTTGCCTGTTCTCCAGCACGCGGATCGAAGCGGATCCCGATCGTGCTGCCCCGCACCCACCAGACGGTGCCGGCGACATTCAGCTCGGGGAGCTCCTCAGGCAGGTGGATCGAAAGCTGCAGAGATTGGCCTTTTTGCCAAGGCAGTCCTGAGCCAGACAAGCGAAGACCTCCGGTGGAGAGGTTTTCCACCTGTGCTTCGAAGGACTCGCCGCCGTCCCATTCGATCCGGCATCCTGCTTTGACTGGGATGCGGATCCTGCCGCGGCGCAGGTCGGTGACCGCGTGTTCCGCTTCCTTGAGCTGAATTTCGCGGGCTTTGCGCAGGACCGGGCGCAGCCCTACCGCTTTCCCAGGCTCGCTGTAGAAGACCACCCCAGCGTCCATCCCCTGCCGCCAGACAATCCGGCCTTCGAGTGACATCTCTTGCTCCTGGTCCGGAAAACTGATTTTCACAATCAGGCTTTGGCCTGCGCTCCACTCCACGGGCACATCGACCAGACAGGCCCCTTTTTCAGAGAGATCGATAGCCATCAGATCTACAGGCTGGCTCTCAGCCTCGACCATCGAATCAGGCAGCATCGCGCTGACCTGGCAGCGAGCCTGAAGGGGAATGCGGTCCATGGAAATATCCGCCACCAGGTAAGCAACCAGGCACTGATTCTTCCCTCTGGTGACGCTTTTCTTTTCCGGGTTCACATCGCGCGCGACGACCACGGCGTCATGTACCGCCGGGTGCTGGCGCAGGACCGATTCGATCTCGCCAATTTCCACGCGGAAGCCGCGGATTTTTACCTGCTCGTCGAGACGACCCAAGAATTCGATCTGTCCGTCTTTCAGATACCGGGCCAGATCTCCCGTCCGGTACAATCGTGATCCTGGGGTGGTATCAAAGGGATCGGGGATAAACTTTTGTGCGGTCAGCTCGGGTTGGTTCAGGTATCCTTTGGCGACACTGAGGCCTCCCACGAATAGCTCGCCGTGGACCAGTGGAGGAACGGGTTGAAGATGCTTATCCAGGATATACAGGCGCTGGTTTGGATAGGGTCTGCCGATTGGGACAACCGCGTCAGGCGGGAAAGGTAACTCTGAGCCTTCAAAGTAAGAGCTGTCGATGGTAGCTTCGGTTACCCCGAACGAGTTGATCACCCGGGTCTGCGGCCCGCACAGGCTGCGGATCTGGTTGAACTCTTCCACATACCAGATGTCCGACCCGCAGATTAACCGGCGCATAAAGGCCAGGTCCTGGCGGCTGGCCTGCAGGTAGTGGATCAGCCCGCGCAGCACTACCGGGACAAACTCCGCGCATTCGACCAACTCGTGAACCATCAATCCGTATAAATCCTGCGGTGAAAGGAGATATTCCCGCGGGCACAGAACCAGTTTCCCACCTGAACACAGGGCTCGAACCAGGTCCCCCGAGAATACATCAAAGGCAAAATTCGCCATCTGCAGGTGAGAGCGTATCTCCCCCAGATCGTATGCTTTTTCCCAGGCCAGGTAAGCGTTGACCAGGTTCCGCTGGTGAACGAGGACCCCTTTTGGCCGGCCGGTCGACCCGGATGTGTAGATCAGGTAGGCCAGGTTTTCGGGACTGGTCCGGTTTTCCAGCGGCTCCGCACTTTCCAGCTCGATTGATGGCCATTGAGCATCGATGCAAATCGTCCGGGCGGAATGTTCCGGAAGATTAGCGACCAGGCGTTCCTGAGTCAGCAAGATCGATACGCCCGAATCTGCAAGCATGTAAGCGAGTCGTTCGGAGGGGTATGTAGGGTCGATGGGTAGATATGCGCAGCCCGCTTTTAAGACACCCAATACTGCAACCACCATTTCCAGCGAGCGTTCCATGCAAATACCGACAGCCACGTCCGGACCGGTTTCGAGCCGGGACAGGAACCGGGCAAGCCGGTTCGAACGCTGGTCCAGTTCCCCATAAGTCAGGATTTCGCGTTCGCCGGTTTTCGATTCCGGGGGCATCCAGACCAGCGCGATCGTATCGGGATGCTTAGCCGCCTGGGACGCAAACAGGCCCTGAACGGTAGCCGTTGAGCGCGGGTCGACCAGCACTGTATTGTTCCAATCTTCCAGTATCGCCCGGCGTTCTTCACCCAGTAGGATTTGGATCGTCGAGATGGACTGGTCAGGATTGGTGAGGATTCCTTCCAGCAGCAGCTCAAATCGGTCCAGCATGGCGCTGATCGTGTCTTCGTCAAAAAGGTCGGTGTTATATTCGATCGAGGCATCCATGCCGTCGATCATTTCGGACAGGGATAGGGTCAGGTCGAACGTGGAGGTGCCTGTTTCGGCTTCGATGTTGGTCAAATTCAAACCCGGGAGTGAATACCAGCGGACCGGGGCATTCTGTAAGATGAACATGACCTGAAAGATGGGGTTGTGGCTCAGGTCGCGATCGGGTTTGAGGATCTCTACCAGGGTGTCAAAAGGAAGATCCTGGTTGGCAAACGCGTCCAGGATAACCGGTTTGATCCGTGCGAGCAGGGCGCGGAAAGAGGGCTCGCCCGAAAGATCTCCCCGGACGACCAGGGTATTGACGAAGAAGCCGATTAGATCTTCCAGCTCCGTGGTGGTCCGGCTGTGGTAAGGCGTTCCCACGCACAGGTCGTCTTGCCCGGTATAGCGGTACAGAAGGACCTGAAAGGCGGTCAGAAGGGTCATGAACAGGGTCGCGCCTTCCGCCCGGCTGAAGGTTTTGACCCGGGATAACAATGAAGCCGGTATTTTGCGAGAGAAGGATGCCCCGCGGAACGACTGCACTGGTGGGCGAGAGCGGTCGGAAGGTAGTTTGAGAACGGGGAGGTTCTCCCCCAGTTGTTTTTTCCAGTACTCGATCTGGGTCTGCAGGCCGATTCCCGCGAGTCGGTCGCGCTGCCAGATGGTGAAATCGGCGTACTGGATGGGCAGGTCCGGCAACGGTGAAGGCTCTCCACGTGAAAAAGTCGTATACAGAACCACGATCTCGCGGATCAATACCCCCATCGACCAGCCATCGGAAATGATGTGGTGCATGGTCAGCAGAAGAACGTGCTCCTCAACCCCCAGAACGAGCAGGCTCACCCGGAACAAGGGCCCGCGGTGCAGATCAAAGGGCCGGCGGGCTTCCTCTACCGCCAGCCGCTGAATTTCACTCTCCCTTTCTTCAACCGGCAAGGACTGGAGGTTTACCAGGGATAGGTTCAGCGGTTGATCCAGGGCGATCACCTGGACAGGCTGGCCGTCCTGTACGTGAAATGTTGTCCGCAGGGTTTCGTGACGGCGAACGATCTCGTTCAGCGCGGTGCTAAGCGCGGACACATTTAAATGGCCCTGCAAGCGCACGGCCGCAGGGATATTGTAAAATGCACTCCCCGGTTCGAGCTGGTCCAGAAACCACAGGCGCTGTTGAGAGTAGGAGGCCGGAAAAACATAGACCTCCTCTGCCGGTAAGTCAAGCTCAGAATTCATCCCCACTGTCTGTCCTTCCGATAACGACTGCATATTATTGTTCCTTCCCGCCTTCCGTTAATGGTGGGCTGCCTTTTTCAATCTCTCTAGCCAGGTCCCGGCGCAGTACGCGCCGTTCTGCTCGGGAAACCGGCTGGATGACCGGTATAGGCGCTTGGACCGGGTTGACTTTGCTCTTTTCAACGTCTTCGGCCAGCTCGGCGATCCGAGGGTGTTCGAACAGGACCTTTAGCGCTAACTCGGAGGAAAATTCTTCTCTCACCCGCGAGATGAACTGCGTGGCGAGCAGAGAATGGCCTCCCAGGTCAAAGAAGTTGTCAAGAACCCCAACCCGGTCCAGATTCAACAGGTCGGCCGCGATTTCAGCCAATCGAGCCTCTATCTCATTCCGCGGAGCCACGTATTCGCGTTCCAGAAATGGACGGCTGGAGTCTGGAGCTGGGAGCGCGCGGTGATCGACTTTCCCGCTTGGGCTCAAGGGGAGCGTCTCCATGATCGTGAAGGTTCCCGGCAGCATGTATTCGGGCAGCGTCTTGTGTAAGAAGCTGCGCAGCTCCGCGAGCGAGGGTGCCGGTAACCCAGCCGGGACGATATAGGCATCCAGACGGTCCTGATGTATCGTCGCAGCAGCCTGCAAGATGCCCGGGTGCTGGAGGATGGCTGCTTCCACTTCTCCAAGCTCGATGCGGAAGCCGTGCAGCTTCACCTGGTGATCCGCCCGTCCGAGAAATTCCAGGTTCCCGTCGGGCCGGTAACGCACCCAGTCCCCGGTCCGGTACAGGCGGGTGGTTGGATCCTGGCTGAATGGGTCGTGAATAAATCTTTCCGCGGTCAGGTCGGGCCGGTTCAGATACCCTCGGGCCAGGGGGACTCCCCCAACCAGCAGCTCACCCGGAACCCCGACTGGCACCGGCTGCAGGTGTTTGTCCACCACCATGAGATAGGCATTGAGAACAGGCCGCCCAATCGGGGGCAGGCCGGTTTCGCCTGGATCGCAGCGGTACATCGAAGCACACACTGTGGTTTCGGTAGGTCCATAGGCATTGAAGAACCAGCGGCCCGGGGCCCAGCGGTTAACCAGCTCTGCGGGACAGGCCTCGCCTGCTGCCACCAGGACACGCAGGTCTGGCAGGCTCGCCGCGGGGAGCAGTTGCAGCACCGATGGAGGCAGTGTGGCATGGGTGACCCGGGCTTCCTGGAGCAAATGGAGCAGATCGGGAATGGAGGCCAGGACCTCCTGGCGGGCCAGCACCAGGGCGCCGCCGTTGCCCAACGCCATGAACGTTTCCCAGACGGAGGCGTCAAAACTGTAGGAGGAGAATTGGAGCACCCGGCTGCGCGCCTGGACCGCGAACGCTTTGCGCTGGGTTTCGACGAGATTGCACAGCCCGTGGTGTTGGAGAAGCACGCCCTTGGGCTTTCCGGTTGACCCTGATGTATAGATGGCGTAAGCCAGGTTTTCAGGGCTGGCCCTGGACGGCAGGTTCGCGGCTTCGTATCCGGCGATTTCTTTCCAGACGGTGTCCAGAAGGATTCGGTTGCCAGAAAATTCAGGCAGGTGGTCTTGCAGGACTGCCTGGGTCAGCAGGATCGAAATCCCCGAATCGGCGATCATAAAGGCCAGGCGGTCGGTTGGGTAGGATGGATCGAGAGGCAGATAAGCACCGCCCGCTTTGAGGATCCCCAAGATCCCAACGATGCACTCAATGGAACGGGCGGCGCTGACCCCCACCAGTGTTTCGGGCCCGACCCCCATCGATTGGAGATGCCGCGCCAGCCGGTTCGCCCGCTGGTTCAGCTCGTGATAGCTGAGCACCTGGTCTTCGAAAAACAACGCCGGGTTATCGGGATTAGCCTGGACGTGAGCTTCAAATAACTGGTGGGCGCAGCGGTCCAGCGGCGCGGGAGCCTGGGTCTGGTTCCACTCGACCTGCTGCTGGTGGAGCTCCTCGGGAGAAAGGTAAGGGATCTTCCAGATTGGTTGGTCCGGGTCGCGGATGATCGCCGCGAGCAAACTTTCAAAATGGCCCGCCATCCTCTCGATGGTCTTCGCGTCCCACAGATCAGCGCTGTATTCCAAGTCACCCACCAGGCCTTTGGGGGTAAGCGAGCAGGATAGGGTCAGGTCGAAGGTGGCGGTCCCGGTGTGAACCGGCAGCTCGGTGATTGTCAGCTTCTCCAGCCGGTGGATTTCGTTCAGCGGCGGCTCCAGGACGAACATCACCTGGAACAACGGGGTATGGCTGAGGTCGCGCTCGGGCTGTAGCGCTTCCACCAGGTTCTCAAAGGGTAAATCCTGGTGTGTGTACGCGCCCAGGCAGGCCTCGCGGGTACGGGTTAACAAATCGCGGAAGGTGGGCTCTCCAGAAAGGTCGCCGCGCAGCACCTGGGTGTTGACGAAGAAACCGATCAGTCCTTCGGTCTCAGCGCGGTTGCGGTTGGCGATGGCGGTTCCCACGGGGATATCTTCCTGCCCGCTGTAGCGAGCCAGCAAGACCTGAAATGCCGCCAGGAGGGTCATGAACAGGGTGACGTTTTCCTGTTTGTCCAGCTCTTCCAGCATCCGGCTTAGCTCTGCGGAGAGGCGGAAAGAAACCACACCTCCCTGAGAAGATCTAAGCGCCTGGCGCGGGAGGTCGGTGGGCAGCTCCAGGAGGGGCGGCAGATTGGCCAGTTGCTTTTTCCAGTAGGCCAACTGCTGCTCATAATTCTCGCCGCTCATCCAATCCCGCTGCCAGATGGTATAATCGGCGTACTGGATCGGGAGAGGGGCGAGAGGAGATGGATATCCGCCCGTATAAGCCGCGTACAGGCTGGTCAGCTCGTGCAGCAGCACGCCCAGGGACCAACCATCCGAGATGATGTGGTGGATGACCATCAGCCCGACGTATTTCTGGGGCGCGAGTTCGAACAGATACGCTCTCAGCAGTGGCCCGGCAGTCAGGTCGAATGGTTTTTGTGAGTAAGCCTTCAGCCAGTTTTGCAGGTCTTCTTCTCGCCTTTCTGGCGGGGTCCCGGTCAAATCATGGCGTTGCAGTGGAATCTCAAGCTCAGGCAAAATGTCCTGCGCGGGGACGTCGTTCTGGAGGATGAAGCGGGTGCGGAGCGTCTCATGGCGGCGTACAATTTCGTTCAGGCTGGCCTGCAGCGCTGAATAATCAAGGTCTCCTTCGAGGCGGACCGCCAGGGGCAGATTGTAGGATAGGTCCCCTGGGGCCAGTTGCTCCAGGAACCAGAGGCGCTTTTGGGCAAAGGAAAGCGGCGTGGGTCCCGAGCGTGAAGCTCGCTGGAGGGGGGGTTGCTTCAAGCCGTTGCTGGCAGTCAGGTAGGAATTGACCCGGGTCGAAAATCCCTCCAGGGTCGGCGCTTCGAACAGGTCGCGCAGCGGCAGGTTGATCTCATAGGTTTCCCGGACCCGCGAAACCAACCGGGTCGCCAGCAGAGAATGCCCTCCCATTTCAAAGAAGTGACTGTCCGGGCGGATCTGGCGTACACCCAACACCTCTCGCCACAGCTCCGCCAGTCCCAGCTCGAGAGGAGTGCTGTTCGCCTGCCCGAAGGCATCCGTGTCCTTAAACGGGTCCTCAGGGGCAGGCAGTGCATGCCGGTTCACCTTACCGCTGGGTAATAACGGAAGCGCAGGTAAGAACACATATGCCTGAGGTACCATGTAGATGGGTAACCGGCTCTGGAGGAAGCTGCGCACGTCGTTGATCGCGGGCGGGTATTTCGTGTCGTTTGCGACGAGATAGGCCACGAGGCGCTTGTCGCCGGGGATATCTTCACGGGCCAGCACGACCCCCTGGCGCAACCCGGGATGCTGCTCGAGGGAGGCTTCGATCTCACCCAGCTCGATGCGGAGCCCACGGATCTTGACCTGGTTATCCAGCCGGCCAAGGAATTCGATTTGCCCGTCCTCTCGCCAGCGACCCAAGTCACCGCTCTTATATATCCGCGTGCCGGGCTCGGGGTTGAATGGATCCGCCAAAAAACGTTCGCGGGTCAGGTCGGGTCGGTTCAGATACCCCCGGCCAACGCCAGCCCCGCCAATATACAACTCGCCCGGCACGCCAATGGGGAGGGGTTGGAGGTTCCTATCCAGAATGTAGATCCGGACGTTCGCAGCAGGGTAACCAATCGGCACGGGGCCGAAAATCTCCATGTTGGGCGAGATTAGCCCCAGGCAGGCGCCGATCGTTGTTTCCGTCGGTCCGTACCCGTTCCAGAACTGCACCTTTGCTGACCAGCGGGCCGCGGTCTGCGGTGGACAAACGTCTCCGACCGAGGTGACCGACCGCAGCAGGGAAAAATCATCCGGGGAGAGCAAATCGATGACCGCCGGGGGTAGGAGGAGATGGGTGATGCCCTGCTCCTGGATCAGCCGGGTCAAATCAGGCGCGGATAACAGGGTATTATATGGCGCGAGGACCAACTTTGCGCCGGAAGACAATCCAATCCCTATCTCATCCAGCGAGGCATCGAAGCTGGCAGAGGCGAATTGTAATATCGTGCAATCCGGATTCAAAGCCAGCAGGTTTTTATGGGCGGTGATGAAATGGACGTAATTGCGATGTTCCAGCATCGCGCCTTTTGGCTGGCCTGTCGACCCGGAGGTGTAGATGATGTAAGCCAATTGCTCCGGGTTCGCCCGGTTCTGAGGAACAGTTTCTGGTTGCGATTGGATTTCTGGCCAATCCCTATCGATCAGCATTGTTTCTATCTCAAATCCTGAAAAGCTGGAAAGAAGGGATTCCTGGGTGATCAGGATCCGGCTGCTGGAATCGGCCAGCATAAAGGCCAGGCGTTCCTGCGGAAGCCTGGATTCCAGGGGCAGATATGCACCTCCCGCCTTCCAGATCCCTAATAATCCAACGACCTGTTCGATGGATCGTTCCAGGCATACTGCGACACACACCTCCGGGCCCACCCCATGCGTCCGGAGATAGTGCGCCAGTTGGTTGGCCCGGCGGTCCAGGTCCGTATAGGTGATCGCCTGGTCCTGAAATACAACCGCAGTTGCTTGAGGGGAGCGGGCTGCCTGTTCCTCGATTAACTGGTGCACGCACCGATGAGCTGGAAAATCAGCCCGGGTTGCGGTCCATTCGTCCAGGATAAGTCGCCGTTCAGCAGGTGTGAGGTTATTCAACAGGCCAATGGGCAAAGCGGGATTTTGAGCAATACTTTCCAGGAGCGCAGTGAAGTGCCCAACCAATCGGGAGATGGTTGCCGGATCGAAACGGCTTGTATCGTAGGCGATCACGAACCGGATCGGGCTGCCAGGTGAGATGGCCATGGTCAGCGGGTAATTGGTCTGTGCATGAGCGGAACCCGGTTGGATCCTGATTACGCCAACCTCCATTTGGGAAGGATCGACCGGATAATTCTCATATACGAGCAGGGTCTCGAACAGAGGAAGGTCGCGCGGGACTTCGCTCCAACCCTGCACATCGATCAGAGAACAATATTCATACTGGCGCAGACGGGACTGCTGGATCTGCAGATCGCGAAGCCAATCCAGGCAGGGGCGCTCTGGTTGAACCTGGACTCGCACCGGCAGCGTATTGATCAGCATGCCCACCATGCTCTCCAACCCGGGCAGGTCCACCGGCCGTCCCGAGACAGTGGCGCCGAATACCACATCGTCCTCGCCCGAATAGCGGCTCAGCAGGAGGCCCCACATACCCTGGATGAGCGTGTTCAGGGTAATCTGGCTGCGGCGGGTCAGATCCCACAACCCCGCGCTCAGCTCCTCCGAAAGGGCGCGTTTCAGACTGGTGTATCCTTCTCCTGCGCCCGGCTGTGGGAATCCAATTTTCAAGGGAGTGGGGGTGGAAAACCCTTTTAACGCCTCACGCCAGGCTGTTTCTGCGGCTGTTTTGTTCTGGCGTTGGAGCCATGCGATGTATTCGCTATAGGGATACGGCGCTGGAAGGCGCGGGACGCTCCCCTGCCGGAAAGCGGAATAGGCCAGCGAGAATTCCTGAAGGAGGATAGGCTGCGACCAGCCATCCAGGAGCAGGTGGTGGTGGCTCCAGACGAAAATGTATTTTTCTGGGGCGGTTCGCAGCAGGGCAAAGCGCATGAGCGGCGGCTCGGCCAGGTCAAAGCCTTTTTGCCGGTCAACTTCCAGGAACCGGTCCAGGTCGGCCACCTGTTCCTCCTGGCTCCTTGAAGACCAATCCTGGATCACAAATTCCACGCATACGCTCCGGTAAACGATCTGGAGCGGCTCATCCACGTTCTCCCACAGGAAAGTCGAGCGCAATGCCATGTGCCGGTCGAGCAAGAACTGCCAGGCGCGTTGAAATGCGTTCAGATCGATCGCCCCGCTGAGGGTCCAATTGGATTGTTCGAAATACACGCCTGACTGTGGCGCGTAGAGGCTGTGAAACAGCATGCCCTGTTGCAAGGGAGATAAGGGTAGGATTTCCTCGATGTCCTGGTCGTTCATGGATTCCCTTTCCTTCTCGCTCGATCTAATTTCGATAAGACCTGGTCCAGCTTCCTCTGATCCAGTTGCGCCAGCGGAAAATCAGAAGCGACCAGCGCGCCGGAATCAGGCGAAGCGGCGGAATCAAGGATCTGGCGCAGTGAATCCTGGCATATGTGGACAATCTCAAGAATAGTTGTATCCCTGTGCAGTCCGCGGCTGTAGGCCCATTCCACGCGTAGCTGTCCGCCGCTGATCACCGCGGTGACGTCCCAGATGGAAGATCGTGGATTGTCTGGCCCGTGGTCTGGCCCGTGGGGCTCTTCGGAAAGGGAGAAAGCAGATTTCTCCCCCGCCGCCTGCACCTGGCCGAGATAGTTGAAAGTGATTTCACCCCTGTCTGTATCATCCAACTCCTGGCGGATCTTTGGATCCGGATGGAGCCAGCGGAGCAGGCCGTATCCCACGCCGTTCCTCGGCACCTTGCGCAGTTCTTCCTTCACCTTTCGTAGAAGCTGCGCCGGGTTTTCCACCCCACTGAGATCTATCCCGAAGGGATACAATGCGGTGAACCAACCGATGGTGTGAGAAAGATCGAAGGTATCGAACTGGCTCTCGCGGCCATGGCTCTCTAACAGGATCTGCCAGCGCGCCTTTCCGGACCAGCTCACCAGAGACTGGAATAGGGCCGCGACCAGCAGGGTCTGGATATCGGTGTGATAGGCTGCCGTGGCTTGATGAAGGAGACGGTCTGTCTCACCTTTGGAGAGCACGAAGGCCTGGGAAGCAATATCGGCTTCACGATTGGCGCCAGCAGGAACATCCAAAGGAACGCGCGAACTTGAGATGGGCTGGCTCTGCCAGTATGTCAGTTGTTCCAGGAGCTGAGGTGAGCTGGTCACACCCGGTAAAGCCCGCGACCAGGTCGGGAAGGAGACTGTCGGCGGTGGGAGAGGCTGTCCCTGGGAGGCCAGGATCAGGTCTTCCAGGAGGATGCGCCAGGAAACGCCGTCCATGATCAGATGGTGGGCAGCAAGCAGCAGCCTGGAGCCGCGTTCCTGCCCCAAATCGAAGAGGGCAGCCCGGAAAAGCGGCGGCTGGGCCAGGTTCATGCTCGTCTGGACCTGGCCACCCAGGGCTTCCATCTCACGGTTCTGGTTTTCTGGGGCCAGCCCGCGGAGGTCAAACTCAAGCAGCCGGAATTCATACGGCGGTTCCACCAGCGTCGATGCCCATTCCCCATCCGGGTCATGTATAAAGGCCAGATGGAAAGCGGGATGCTGGTCGATCACAGCCTGCAGCGCGGATTTCAACGCGGCCAGATCCGTACCCTGGGGAATGCTCAGAAGGAGGGACTGGTTCCAATGGTGAGGGGCGGGCAGGTTCTGGTCGAAGAACCAGCGCTGGATTGGAGAAAGATCCACCAGCCCGGCAGGCGTGGGTGGAGGGGGGGTATTCTCAAACGCGGAGGCTTTTACAGCTTCACCCAGTTTGGCCAGGGTGGGGTTCTCGAAGAGATCGCGCGGGGTCAGGAGCAGCCCGGCCTGGCGAGCACGAGAAACGACCTGGATCGAAAGGATCGAATCACCGCCCAGGGCGAAGAAATTATCATACGGCGAGATCGAGCCAGGATCGAGGGAGAGCACTTTGGCCCAGATCGAGCGCAGAGCGGTCTGCACTGGCGTCAGCTCGGCGCTGGCTTCCAGGGAGGGGGCCGGCAGATCGGGGACCGGGAGAGATTTGCGGTCCAGCTTACCGGTCGGGGTCAGGGGGAGGCGGTCCAGCGGCACAATGGCAGAGGGCAGCAGGTACTCGGGCAGCCGGGAGTGGAGAAAATCGGCCAACTCCCCGGGTGATGGGGCAGCTCCTGGATCAGTGGGTACATAATACGCTGCCAGGCGCTTGCGCCCATGATTTTCGTGGACGCAGGCCGTCGTCTCCTTGACCCCCGGATGCTGGCTTAGAACCGCTTCGATCTCTCCCAGCTCAATCCGGAACCCGCGCAGCTTGATCTGCTGGTCGATCCGGCCGATGTATTCCAGGTTGCCGTCAGCCAGGTAACGAACCCGGTCGCCGGTTTTGTACATCCGTGCGCCGGGGGTGGGATCGAACGGCTCGCGGACAAAGCGTTCCGCGGTCAGCTCGGGCTGGTTCAAATACCCGCGGGCCAGGCCGATGCCGGCGATATTCAGTTCGCCCTGCACGCCAACCGGAACGATCTGCCCGTGACGGTCCAGCACGTAGAAGCGCATATTTTGAATGGGCCGGCCGATGGGCATCCGCGCTTGTGCGTCCATCTCGGGGGTCGGGCGATACCAGGATGCGATGATCGCGGCTTCTGTTGGACCGTAGGTGTTGAGCCAATCGACCCCGGTGATCTCTTTCCAGGCAGCATATTTTTCGTAAAATGCCTTTTCTCCACCGACCGCCGCCAGGCGGAGGGAGGCAGGCACGGGACGCTTGATTTCCGCAAGGTCCGCCACCAGGGCGTGCCAGTAGGCTGTGGAGCAGTCCAGGATTGTCAGCCCGAATCGTTCGAACCAGTCGAAGATCTGTTCTCCAGTCGGCGCTTCTCCCACGGGACGGAGGACGACCAAACCGCCGCTGATCCAGACCGGGAAGATCTCTTCGACGGCGGCGTCGAAATTGAGCGAGGAAAACTGCAGGATCCGGTCCTGGGGCGTCAGGCTAAACAGGTCCACACAGGCCAGGTTGTGGTTGACGATAGCCCGGTGAGGAAGGGCCACTCCCTTGGGTTTCCCGGTCGATCCCGAGGTGTAGATCACATAGACCAGGTTTTCGGGAAGAGCCCCCGAGGCAGGGTTCTGATCCGGCCGGGTTTGAATCTCAGGCCAGTCCTGATCCAGGCGCACGATCCGGTCTGGCGGGAAGGGGATTTTCCCGGCGTGTTCGGCAGTGGTCACGACCAGGCTGACCTGGGCATCGGAGAGCATGAATTCCAGCCGTTCGTGGGGGAAGCTCACGTCCAGGGGAAGGTAAGCACCTCCGGCCTTCATAATTCCCAACAGGCCAACTCCCATCTCCGGCGAGCGCTGGACGCTCAGCCCAACCACCGTGTCGGGCTGGACACCCAATTCGTGGAGATAGTGAGCCAACTGGTTGGCGCGCCGGTTGAGCTCCGCGTAGGTCAGGCGCTCCAGGAAAGCGACCCCGGCGAGGGCAATCGCATCGGGCGTGCGCTCCACCTGTTCTTCGATCAATTGGTGAACGGTCCGGTCAAGCAAAGGGCTCGGGCGGGCAGTAGCGTTCCATTCGAACAGGATTTGCCTTTCCTCAGCTTCAGAGAGAAGAGGTAGATTCCAGATGGGTCTGTTTGGCTCCAGCAGGGCAGCTTTCAGAAGGATTTGGAAATGGGCCGCCATTTGCTCGATGGTCATCGGATCAAACAGGTCAGTATTGTATTCGAACCCGCCTGAAAAATGATCGCCGGCTTCTTCTAACACCAGGCTCAGGTCGAACATGGAACCACCGGGATCAAAATCCACCCAGTCGATCGCTAACCCAGGCAGCGGTGGAAAACTCATCGGTGCGTTTTGTAAGATGAACATCACCTGGAAGAGCGGCGAGCGGCTGGTATCTCGCTCTGGCTGTAATGCATCGACGAGCTTTTCAAAGGGAATATCCTGGTGGGCATACGCGCCCAGGCAGGTTTCGCGAGTACGAGCCAGCAGTTCCCTGAATGTAGGCTCGCCGCCCAGTTCGCCGCGGATCACCAATGTGTTGACGAAGAAGCCGATCAGGGATTCAACCTCGGGACGGGTGCGGTTGGCAAATACCGTCCCAACCGGGATCGTGTCCTGGTCTGCGTATCGCCCGAGGAGCGCCTGGAAGGCCGCCAGGAGCAGCATAAAGGGGGTGACATTTTCCTGCAGGGCCAATGTCTTGAGGAGTGGCATCATCTCTGCCGACAGAACGAAGTGGTAATGCGCCCCGTTCGATGTTTGAACGGCAGGGCGCGGGTGGTCCGTGGGCAGCTCCAGGACCGGAAGGTCCGCTAATCGCGCTTCCCAATACTTTTGCTGGCGGTCGAGAACATCCCCATGCAGCCACTCCCGCTGCCAGGCGGCGTAATCGGCGTACTGGATTGGTAGATCAGAAAGACTCGCCGGCTGCCCGGAGACTTCGGCTATATACAGGCTAACCAGCTCGGAAATAAAGATACCGGACGACCAGCCGTCCGAGATAATGTGGTGCATGACCAGGGAAATGATGGTTTCCTCAGGAGCCAGGCGGACCAGCAGCATGCGTAGCAGGGGCCCCTTGGCCAGATCGAACGGGCGGACGGATTCTTCCCGGACCAGCCGGATGGCTTCCGCCTCACATTGGGCTGCTGGAAGTGCGCTCAGATTAACCAACGGGATGGGGATGTGCAGCTCCGGTAATATCTTCAAGCCCGGCTGCCCCGATTGATCCGGGAAAGTGGTACGCAAAATCTCGTGGCGGGCGATGACCCCTGAAAGGGCGGCCTCAAGCCTGTTCAGGTCCAATGAGCCTTTCAGGCGATGGGCAGAAGGTATGTTATACACCGGATTGCCGGGTTCGAACTGGTCCAGGAACCAGAGGCGCTGCTGGCCCAGGGAAAGCAGCATGGGTTCCAGACGGGAAATGGGCCGAATAGGAAGGATTGGAACATCAACACCCCGGGCAAGCATTTGATCGATCGCTGATGCCATCTCCGCTAACGAGTGCGTGGCAAAAAACTGGCGGAGGGCAAAATCGACCCGAAAAACTTCGCGGATCCTGGAGACCAGGCGCATCGCCATGAGCGAATGGCCGCCCAGCTCAAAGAAATCGTCCTTCCGGTTAATCTGGGGAATCCCCAAAATCTGACCCCAAAGGTTGGCCAGGATTTGCTCGGTGGGCGTTGCCGGAGCGCTGTTTTTGTCTGCGTTGTGCTGAGATGCCCAGTCCGGTTCTGGAAGGGCCTTGCGGTCGAGCTTGCCGTTTTGCGTCTGCGGAAAAGCCTCCATAAAGACGTATGCTGAGGGCAACATATACTCGGGAAGCCTGGCTTTCAGGTAATGCCGCAGCACATCTGGCGATTGGAGGATGGATGGATCAGGGATCACGTAAGCGATCAGGTGTTTTTCGGGCGAATCGCTGCTGGAGCGGGGGTCGTTCCTTGCCAGGACCACCACGGATCGTACCCCTGGATGGCTGCCCAGCAGGTGTTCCACCTCGCCCGTCTCGACGCGGAACCCGCGAATCTTCACCTGGTGGTCCATCCTGCCTACAAATTCGATCAGGCCGTCGGGCAGGATCCGGGCCAGGTCTCCCGTCCGGTATGCCATCTCCCCCGGTTGGTCTGCAAACGGATTGGAGATGAACTTTTCGGCGGTCAGCTCAGGATTGTTTAGATAACCTCTTGCCAGCCCCGGTCCCGCGATGAGGATCTCTCCAATTGCGCCGGGCGGAGATAACTGCAGGTTCTGATCTACCAGGTAGACTGAATACCCTGGCACTGGGCTTCCCAATGGCGTCCGTCGTTCGGGTTCTTTCGCCTCCACGAAGTTGTAGAAGGTCGCGCAAATGGTGGTCTCGGTTGGCCCGTACCCGTTGATGACATGGATCCCAGGTGCAAGATCCACATAGCGCTGCAGCGTCGCCTGTTTGATGGGTTCAACCCCAACCAGGACTCGTCGGAGAGGGAGAGTTAGCTGGTTCTGTTCAAACCATCCCGCAAGATCCGAGAGCAGCGCCGGGGGGAAATAGGCGCTGTTGACGCCGTGATCGATCAGGTACTGTCCGATTGCTTCTGGGTTCGCAGCCATATCCTGCTGCAAAATGTGTAAAGTCCCTCCCCAGCAGAGAACCGAGAAAATCTCCTGTACCGAGACATCAAAGCCAAAGGGCGCCACCGAGGTACCCACCGGTGGCACTGTCATTGGCGCGACTTGTTCGTAGGCAGCTAATAAGTGTAAAGCGCTGCCGTGTTCAATCATCACCCCTTTGGGCCGCCCGGTTGAACCGGAGGTATATAAGATGTATGCCAGATGCCTCGGATCGGAAGCCGGCAGGATAATTTCTGCTGAGGCCGGTGATTCTGAGTCGAAAGCGTCCTGGACGTGCAGGACGGCTTGATCTGGAAAGAGGTCCACCGCCAGGTCCTGGTTTTCTGGTCCGGCAACTACGACCTTTAATTGAGCATTTTGAGAGATATAGCTCAGTCGGTCGGCAGGATAGTTAGGATCCAGTGGAACGTAGGCTCCGCCTGCGCGAAGGATCCCTAGCATGGCGGTGATCGCATCAACCGACCGGTTAGCATAAAGGCCAACGGGAGTGTCCGGCATGACCCCATGAGCTGCCAAGTCATGAGCCAGGGCCGTTGAGATGCGGTCCAGTTGGGAATAGGTAATCTGTTGATCGCCACAGATCACAGCCACCGTTTCGGGATGTAAAGAGGCCATCTGCAAGATGCGCTGGTGCAGGCTGGGTGAGTCGATCTTGAAACTGGCCTTGGGGAAAGCCAGAAGAGCATGTTTATCACCTGGTGCGAGGATTTCCAACCTGCCCAGGCAGGTCTCGGGGTGGCTCAGGGCGCTTTCCAGCAGGGTAGAGAAATATTTACCCATGCGCTCCACGCTGGCGGGCAGGAACAGGTCGTCCCTGTATTCCAGCGTTCCACTGATCTGGCCATTTTCTTCTCCCAGGATCAAGGAAAGATCGTATTTTGAGGTACTATTGTGGAGAGAGATGGATTCAAGAATCAGGTCTGGTAAGGTATACATGGTGGTCGGCATGTTCTGTAGGACAAACATCACCTGGAATAATGGAGGTTGGTCAGTAACCCGCTCCACGCCAAGTGCGTCGACCAGCATTTCAAAGGGAATTTCCTGGTGAGCGAATCCTTCCAGGCAGGTATCTCGGGTTTGGCGGAGCAGATCCAGAAAGGTCCAATCCGAGGACACGTGGAGCATCAAAGGCAGCGTGTTGACGAAGAAACCGATCAACTCTTCCAGATCGCGCACGCTGCGCCCGGCAACTGGCGTGCCAATGCAGAAATCTTCCTGCCCCGTGCAGCGGTAGAGGAGGGTTTGAAAAACTCCCAGCAGTCCCATAAAAAGTGTGACGCCTTGTTCGCGGCACAGACGGTTGAAGGATGTGGCAATCTCTACGGGGATGGAAAAATGGACTACAGACCCTCGGCCAGAAATTTGGGCGGGCCGGGGAAAATCGAACGGCAGTTCCAGAGAAGGGGAAGGCCCGGCAAACTGCTGCTTCCAATATCCAAGATGTTCGTCCAGGCATTTCCCGCTCAGCCGCTCGCGCTGCCATGCGCTGTAATCACAATACTGCAGCTCTAAATCCGGTAAGGGGGAATCCTGGTTTGCGCAGCGAGCGCTGTAGAGCGTCGCTAATTCCCTGAGAAACACACCAATCGACCATCCATCCGCAATGATATGGTGAAAAGTCAGTAGGGCGATATGTTCCCGCGGCGCGAGGCGGATCAACAGCAGGCGCACCAGGGGACCGGTTTCCAGGTGAAACGGCTGTGAAGCTTCCCCCTGGGCAAGCCGTAGTGCCTCGGATTCTCTTTTCTCCTCAGGAAGCGTATCCAGGTTGATAAAGGATAGGGGAAACTCGATTTCAGGGTGAATTACCTGGAGCGGCTCGCCATTTCGAGCCGTAAACGTGGTGCGCAGCACTTCGTGGCGCCGGGTAATTTCATTCAGGCTGGCGATCAATGCCGGTAGATTTAATTGCCCGCGCATCCGCACCGGGCAGGGGATGTTGTACAGCGGGCTTTCTGGATCAAGCTGATCCAGGAACCACAGCCGTTCCTGGGCAAAGGAAGCGGCGAATTCAGTCCTTCCACCCCGTTCCAGGGGAAAAATCAGGGTGCTTAGATCAATCCCTCTGGCGCTCAGGATCTGTTTAAATACCTCCCGCCTTTCAGGGGTAAGCGCACCCACTTGGCGGAGAATTTCATTCATAAACCCACCTCACTGTTTGGATGACGCAGGCCGGTTAATGTATTCAGCGATCTGTTCAGGGGTCATTTCTTGAACAGCCTTCAGTGCTTCGAGGAGCGGGTCATTCTGGCTGGCCGGCGATACGGGGACCGAGGCTCGCCGGGCATCGATACAGTCCGCCAGCTCGCGCAGTGTGGAATGCTCAAACAAGGTCCGCAGCGAGAGCTCAACCTGGAATTTCTCCTGGATTCGCGTGATCAGTTGGGTGGCCAGTAATGAATGACCACCCAGGTCGAAGAAGCTTTCGTCGATGCTGGCTCCTTTGGTTTGCAGCAGCTCCTCGGTCATTTCCAGGAGCGCTTTTTCCGTCGGGGTGGCGGGCTCGACCCCCCGGGCCTTTGGTTCCAGTTTGGCGGCAGCGCTGGGGGAAGGAAGCCGCTTACGGTCGATTTTCCCGCTGGGGGTTAATGGGAAAGCGTCCAGGAAAATAAAGTGGCCTGGCAGCATATATTCGGGCAGTTGTGCCCGGATTCCGGCGCGTAAATCAGCGGTCGCTGGCTTTTGAGCGGGATCGCTGGGGATCAGGTACGCCACCAACCGCTTTTCGCCGCCGTCCACTGCAAACGCTGTGACCAGCGCCTGGGAAATTCCGGGATGCTGGGTCAGGATCGCTTCGATTTCACCGAGTTCGATGCGGAAGCCGCGAATTTTGACCTGGGTGTCCATACGTTCGAGGAACTCGATCTTCCCGTCTGCTCGATAGCGTGCCCGATCCCCCGTCCGGTACAGCCGCGCTTCCGGATCAGAGCGGAATGGATCCCGGACAAATTTTTCCGCGGTCAGATCAGGGCGGTTCAAATAGCCGCGGCCAACACAAACGCCTCCGATATACAGTTCCCCGGGCACGCCGATGGGCACGGGTTCCAGGTATGGATCTAAGATATACAGTTGAGTATTGGAGATCGGGTGCCCGATGGATGGCGGTCTGGAGTCCCCGTCATTGCACCGCTCGATGCTGGCGCAAACCGTCGTTTCGGTAGGGCCGTAAGCATTGAAGAAATTGCGTTCCGGAGCCCAGCGGGCAACCAACTCCACCGGGCAGGCCTCCCCGGCGGCGACCAATACGCGCAGGTCGGGTAGACTCTCAGACGGCAGCACCTGTAAGACTGACGGCGGCAAGGTCGCGTGCGTCACGCGTTGGCTTTGCAGCAGGCGATATATGTCCTGTGGGGAGGCCAAAATTTCCTGTTTTGAAAGGACCAGGGTCGCGCCGTTCCCCAGAGCCATGAAGGTTTCCCATACCGAAGCGTCGAAGCTGGAAGATGAGAACTGCAGGATTCGTTGGCCTGGGCAGACGTCAAAAATGCGTTGCTGAAATTCGATCAGGTTGCACAACCCGCGGTGGTGGAGCATAGCTCCTTTGGGTTTGCCAGTGGACCCTGAGGTGAATATGACATATGCCAGGCTATCAGGTCCGGCGGCAGCTTCAGGAGCCTGGGCCAGATGAAGACTCTGAGCATTCCAGACCTCCTCCAGGCTGACCACCCGGGCGGTTGTGGAGGGGATCAGCTCTGCCAGGTGGGCCTGGGTGAGCAGGATAGAGGATCGCGAATCTTCGAGCATGAAGGCGAGGCGCCCACGCGGGTAGGTCGGGTCCAGGGGGAGGAAAGCTCCGCCGGCTTTCAGAACACCCAGCAGTGCGCAGACACTGTCAAAGGAACGCTCCGTGAAGATCCCAACCAGAGTTTCCGGCCCGACCCCGAGGTCTCTCAGATAGGCGGCGAGGTGGTCCGCTTTTTCATCCACCTGCCTATATGACATCTGTTGGTCGCCGAGGATCAGGGCCGGCTCTTCTGGATGGCGACGGACCTGATCCTCAAATACCTGGTGAGCGCAAAGATCATCCCGGAAGGGTCGAGAGGTGGCGTTCCATTCCACCAGCATTTGACTGCGCTCTTCTGCAGTAAGCAGGGGAAGATGGTGAACGGGCTGGTTCGGATTGGTGAGAGCGGCGGTGAGAAGAGATTCAAAATGGCGGAGAAGCCTTTGGATAGTGGTCTCGTGGAAGATATCCAGGTTGTATTCCATCACCGCCACCAGACCACTTTCTGTTTCCCCGATGTTCAAGAAAAGGTCAAACGAGGTGCCGTTGTTATGGATGATCAAGGGCTCCATCTCCAGGTCCGGCAGCGAATAGCGGTCCACCGGCACGCTCTGCATGTTGAAGGCCACCTGGAACAATGGGCTGTGGCTGAGGCTGCGTTCGGGCTGGAGGGCGTCCACCAGCATCTCGAAAGGCAGGTCTTGGTTTGCGTACGCTCCCAGGCAGGTATCCCTAACCTGGCGCAGGTAGGCGCGGAAAGTAGTCTCGCTGCTGATTTTTCCGCGGAGGACGAGGGTGTTCACAAAGAAACCAACCAGCGGCTCGATTTCTGCGTGCGTGCGGTTGGCCAACGCGGTGCCAATAGCGATGTCGTCCTGACCGGTGTAGCGGGCCATCAGAACCTGGTACACCGCCAGAAGCAGCATGTAAACTGTTACTCCTTCTTTCTGGCAGACCGCTTTCATCTGCGAGACGAGCTCTTTGGGCAGGCTCAGCTCCTGGATGGCTCCCCGGTAAGACTGAATGCTCGGCCGGGGCCTGTCGGTGGGCAGCTCGAGGATCGGCGAAAGATCTGCCAGTTGGCCTTTCCAGTAAGCCATCTGATCTTCAATGACCCTGTCCTTGAGCCAATCCTGCTGCCAGGCAGCGTAATCGGCATACTGCAGGGTGAGGTCCTGAAGAGGGGAGGGTAGACCATTGTGGAAAGATTCGTACAATATGGTCAGTTCTTTTAACAGGATATCCATCGACCAGCCATCGGAGATGATGTGGTGGAGGACAAATAGCAGGATAAATTCATCCTCCTCCAGTTGGTAAAGGACGACGCGGATCAATGGGCCGGCGGTGAGGGAAAACGGCTGTTGAGCAACCGCTTGAGCATGCTGCAAGGCCGCATCTTCACGTGCCTCAGGAGCCAGGTCCCGTAGATCCATAAGGGGGATCTCCACGTAAAATGGGGGGGAAATCACCTGGACCGGTTTTCCGTCCATTCGCTGGAAGTTCGTCCTTAATGCCTCATGCCGGCGGATGATCTCATCGAAGCTTTTTTGCAGCGATTGCCGGTCCAGCCAGCCTTTCAAACGAACCGCAGTCGGCAGATTGTAGAATGAATTCCCGGGCTCGAGCTGGTCGAGGAACCACAACCTCTGTTGGGAATAAGAAAGAGGAAGCGGGTTCACCCCGCGGGGAACGGGCTGGATTGGAGGGAACGTCTTGATCGCAGAGGAGCCTCGCCGCCTGTCCACCTGGGCAGCCAGGCCAGAGAGAACCGGGTTCTCGAAGATGATTTTCAACGGGATTTCGACGTCAAACGCTTCGCGGATCCGCGAGGCCAACTGAGTGGCCAAAAGGGAGTGGCCGCCCATCTCGAAAAAGTTCATTGTCGATCCAACCGGGCTGATCCCCAATAACCGCTCCCAGATCTCCGAAAGGATTTCTTCTGTGGGGGAACGCGGAGCCTGGAAGGGCGTCTTTGAGTCAGCATAGCTTGCCTGGTCGGGAACTGGCAGCGCTTTCCGGTTCACTTTTCCATTCGGCGTCAGAGGGAGCTGGTCCAGGTAAATAAAAGCGGCCGGGTGCATGTAATCGGGTAAATTCTGTGCCAGAAAACTGCGCAGCTCTGTAATGGGAACCGGGTGGTCAGCATCTGTAGAGACCAGGTATGCCACCAGGCGTTGTTCGCCAGGGTTGTCCTCGCGGACGATGACCGCCGCGTTCCTCAGACCGGGCAGGCGCACGAGAATATTTTCGATTTCACCCAGCTCGATGCGAAAACCGCGCAGCTTTACCTGCTGGTCGATTCTGCCCAGAAATTCAAGCTGGCGGTCCGGCAGGTAGCGGACCAGGTCGCCGGTTTTGTACATTCTTGACCCGGGATCGCTGCTGAATGGATCCCGGATAAACTTTTCCGCGGTCAGACCAGGCTGGTTGAGATAGCCGCGCGCCAGGCTGACCCCCGCGACATGCAGCTCACCCGGGATGCCTACCGGCAGCGGGTGGAGATCTGGATCGAGCACATACATCTGGGTATTGGGGATTGGCCGGCCAATCGGCACGCTGGAGTACTTACCGGGGTCTCCCTCCACTTGATATATGGCGGCTTCCACAGTAGTCTCCGTGGGCCCATACGCATTGATAAATGTCCGGCCCTGCAACCACCGTGCCGCGATTTCTGGCGGGCAGGCTTCTCCAGCGGAGATCACAGTGGTGAGCCCTGGGAGCTCTTCGTATGGAAGGAGAGCCAGCAGGGAAGGGGGAAGCGTGATCGTGGTGATATGCTGGCTCTTCAGAAGGGAAACCAGGTCAGGCAGGTTTACCAGGACATCTCTAGGAGCCAGCACCAGGGTGCCGCCGCCGCAAAGGGTGTGGTAAATTTCAGCGACTGCCGCGTCGAATCCGGTTGACGCGAACTGCAGCACTCGTTTTCCGGGCTGGATTTGAAAATCAGGCACCTGGGTATGGATCAGATTGACCAGGCCTTTGTGCTCCAAGAGAGTCCCCTTGGGTTTCCCAGTCGATCCAGAGGTGTAAATCACATAGGCCAGGTTTTGCGGCCCAACTTTTGCTTCCGCCCGGGTCTCTGGAAGATAGCCAATTTCGGGCTGGTACGGATCGATGATGGTCAATCCGGGCATTTGAAACAATCCCGCCTGGGTAATCAGAATAGATGCGCCCGAATCTTCCAGCATATAGGCGATCCGGTCCGCTGGATACCCAGGGTCGATGGGCAGGAAAGCCCCACCGGCCTTTTGAACCGCCAGAAGAGAGATGATCAGCTCGAAGGAGCGATCGAGCAGGACGGCTGCCAGCGATTCGGGGCCAAAACCGTGTTGCTGAAGCCGGTGAGCCAATTGGTTGGCGCGCCGGTCTAGCTGCGTATAGGTGAGTAATTGCCCACCCATTTCGAGGGCCGGCGCATCCGGCGCTTGGTCGACCTGCGCTTCGAAAACCTGGTGAGCGCAGTAATTCGGGATGGTCTGGTTCTGATTCCGGTTCCATTCGATGACGATCTGTTTGTGCTCCTCCGGCGTTAGCAGGGAGATGCTTCTGATGGGAGCATTCGGGTCAGCAATCATTTGCTGGAGGATCACCCCCAGGTGTCCCAAAGTGCGTTGCGCTGCGCCGGGATCGATCCGTCCCGCATCGTACGCCAGCTTGAGGATCAAATTTTGCCGCGCTGAGGCCACTAAGGTGACCGGGTAGTTGGTATGGGCCAGGCTGCGGATATCCTTGAACTTCAGGCCCGTTCGATTTTCCACTTCGGCCTGAACGGGGTAATTTTCAAAAACAACGATTGAATGGAAAAGAGGCGTGCCAGAAGGGATCTGGCTCCACTCCTGGATTTTTACCAGCGGCGTGTATTCGTACTGGCTCTGGCGAGCCAGGATCCATTGAATCTCTTTGAGCCATTGCAGAATGGGCATCTGAGGTGAGATTTGAATCCGGACGGGGAGGGTATTGATCATCAAACCGATCATCGTTTCGGAGCCGCTCAACGAAGCCGGCCGTCCCGAAACAGTCAGGCCAAAGAGGATATCCTCTTCACGGGTATAACGATATAAGAGGTATGCCCAGGCTGCCTGGATCACCGCGCTGGTAGTAAGCCCATTCTTCTGGACGAATTTCTGCAGAGCCAACCAGGTCTCCACCGGAAGGGCAGATTCAAGCTCCCGCCAATCGGCGCCCATTCGCGTGATAGGCGAAGGCTCTGGAAAACCGAGCGGCGTGGGGGCGTCCAAACTGTTCAGGGTTTTTCGCCAGTAGGCTTCGGCCTGGGAAAGATCCTGCTTCTTCAACCAGTTGATAAAATCGCGGTAGGGCCGGATTGATGGCAACTGGAGTGGGGCACCTTTCTGATACGCTTCGTACCTGGCAATCACCTCCTGGACTACCAGCGGTAAGGACCATCCATCCAGGAGAATATGGTGATGCGTCCAAACCAGCACGTGCTCGGTTGTGGCCAGGCGGAACACCGCCAGGTGAAACAGGGGAGGTTTGGCAAGATCAAAAGCCTGTTCTCGATCTACCCGGAGATAATCATTCAGACATGCCTGAACGTCGCGGCCAGGTTCCCCGGACCAGTCCTCGTAATGGAACGGGATCCAGATCTGCCGTTGAACTACCTGCACGGGCTGTTCAATGCCGCGCCAGACGAAAGAAGTGCGAAAAATGGAATGGCGCTCAGCGACCTGTTGCCAGGCACCTTCGAACGCGACCAGGTTCAGTTCTCCCTCGAGACTGCAGGTTATTTGCTCGAGATAATCCCGAGAATCAGGATCGTACAGGCTGTGAAAAAGCATACCCTGCTGCATGGGAGAAAGTGGATAGATTGCTTCGATATCGGAGCTGTTCATGCTGTGCCTTTTCCCTGGCTCATACTGTACCGCCAACTTCCCGAAGGATGCTTTCCAACTCCTCCTGGCTCAAATCGACATCCTGGAAATCCTCTGGAGTCAGAGCGGTCGCCCGGGAGGTGTTGCGAAGAAGATCCAATAAAGAATAGTAACAATCGCTGCTAAAGCGGGCGATCGTCTCGGCTAAGAATTGACCACGTGAATAGGAAAAATTGATCCGCAGCGAATTGGAAACTACGGCGGCAGTCACGATCAGCGGACAAACGCGCTCCACGGCTGGAGAATGCTCTGGCCCTGGATTCTCCTGGGCCAAAGCAAAGGTTGGGTCTTCATACTTTGTGTCCTTTATGTCTATCTGCCCCAGGTAATTAAAGGAGAATTGCGGATGATAGATCTGCCCGAGGCGCTCCCGAACCGCAGGATCTGGATGGAAATTACGGAGAAGACCGTACGATAATCCCTGAACCGGGAGCTCGTGGAAATAATGCTTGAAAGACAGTAGAATTTGGTCCAACGAAGGGCTGGAACGCAGGTCTAGAAGCATGGGAAAGAGAGAGGTGAACCAGCCGACCGTCCGGGAAATATCGATGTCCGCGGCGATATCTTCCCGCCCGTGACCTTCCATTTCTACTTGATAACAGCCGGGACCGGCCCAGGATTGCAAAGCCCTGGCGAGGGCCGTGAGGAGGAGCAAGCGCGGCTCAGCATGGTATGCCCCGGGCGCATCCCGCAGAAAAAGGTGAGTATCCTCGGGAGCCAGGGAGATCGAGATGGTGGCTCCATCGGCTTCAAAATTGGAACCTTGCGGAAAGTCGAATGGAAGTGAATTCGCGGGGAAGCTGGCAAGTTGCTGCCAGAAGGGGAGCGATCCAAGTATTGCTTCCTGGGCAGCGAAGTCCGGTAGCCGCGATGACCAGCGCTGGAAAGAGGTGGTTTTGGCAGGGAGCAGGATGGCCTGACCGGCAGAAATTTGGACCAGGCAGGTAAAGAGGTCCTCGAGGAGGATCTGCCAGGATACCGTATCAATCACGAGATGGTGAGCGCAGAGTAAAATCCGGCCACCCTGTTCATTGCCGAGCCAGAAAAATGCGATCCGGAACAGCGGGCCCGTAGAAAGCTGGAAAGAAGCCTGGCAGCGCTGAAGCGATAGATCCAACAGGTGCTGCCGGGTTTCAGGATCGAGCGGTGAGAAGTCTTCGTAAACGATAGGCGCCGCGTCCAAATCGGCAGGAAGACTGGCTTCCCAGGTCCCGTCCGGCGCCAGGTTGAAGATCGTCCGCAGGGCGTCGTGGTGATCCAGCAGCGCCTGGGCGGCCCGCGAGAGCGCTTTCGGATCGAGCGGGTGATCCACTTTCAGCAGGACCGACTGGTTCCAGTGGTGAGGATCGGCCATCTGCTGGTCAAAGAACCAGCGCTGGACCGGGCTCAATGGCACCGGGCCAGAGACCGTCCCCTGTTCGGCTTCAACGAGGGGAGAGGTAGAAATCGCATGCGCCAGAGAAGCGATGGTGGGGTATTCAAACAACAACCGCGGCGAGAGGTGCAGCCCAACCTGCCGGGCGCGAGCGACTACCTGGATCGATAAAATCGAATCCCCCCCAAGCTCGAAGAAATTATCGTGAATACCGATCTGGTCCAGCCCCAATACCTGTTTCCAGACGGTGACGAGCGCGGCTTCTTCGGGCGATGTAGCTTCCGCGAGAGGCACGTTCAGTGCGGGGCGAGTGCTCACTGCACTGGGCAAAGCCTTGCGGTCGAGTTTCCCTGTGGGAGTGAGGGGCAGCGCGGGAAGGAAATGGAAAGCTGCGGGGATCATATAATCCGGAAGGCGCGCCTTCAGAAATTCGCGCAGATCGGCTGGGGTCGGATTGGAGCCGTCGAGTATGACGATGTAGGCGGCTAACCTGCGCAGGCCGGGAGCATCTTCATAAGGGAGGACAGCAGCCTCGGCGACGTCCGGGTACTGGAGTAGAGCGGCCACGATCTCCCCTGGCTCGACCCGGAAACCGCGGATTTTTACCTGGTCGTCCTGGCGCCCGGTATATTCGACGTTGCCATCCGGGAGCCAGCGGGCCAGGTCGCCGGTGCGGAACATGCGCCCACCCGGCGTTGAGCTGAACGGGTCAGCCAGGAATTTTTCGGCGTTCAATTCGGGGCGATTGAGATATCCCCTGGCAACCCCGACTCCGCCGATATACAGCTCGCCGGTCACTCCGACCGGTACTGGCTTGAGCAGCGGATCGAGAATGTACAATGCGATGTTGGGTAGAGGGCGCCCAATCGGCAACGAGTGAACAGGTCGCCGGGTAACATTTGCCTCAGGAATATAAAAGGAAGCGATGATTGTTCCCTCGGTAGGCCCGTAGGTGTTCATCCAGAGTGGGTAGGTCCCAACGGACCCTTCCCAGGCCGCCAGCTTTTCTGGATACGCCTTCTCGCCCCCCACGATCACCAGCCGCAGGCAGGCGGGTAATGGGTGATGGGTCGTTCCCATCTCTGAAACCCATTCGTGCCAGTAGGCGGTGGGCAGATCCAGCACCGTGATCCCGTAGGTGGCCACCCAATCGAGTAAATCGTTCGTCGCAGGTAGCTCTCCGGCCGGGCGCAGGATAATGCTGGCGCCGCTGATCCAGGCAGGAAATATCTCTTCTAACGCCGTGTCAAAATTCAGGGTAGAGAATTGCAGCACACGGTCGGCCGGCGTCAGGGAAAACAGGCGTGCGGCAGACAGGTTGTGGTTGACCAGCGATCGCTGGGACACCAACACTCCCTTCGGCACCCCGGTTGAGCCCGATGTATATTGGACGTAGGCCAGGTTTTCCGGGCCTGCCAGCGGTTCGAGATCTGTATCATTTTCCCCGGCAATGCTCTCCCAATCGGTATCGAGGCAATGAACAGAGCAGGTCGCATCTGAAAATATTCCTATAAATTTCTCGCAGGTCAGGATCAGCGCGGCCGAGGTTTCGGATAGCATGAAGGCCAGCCTCTCCTGCGGGTAGTTCCAGTCCAAGGGGAGGAACGCCGCGCCGGACTTGAGTATGCCCAGGAGGGCAACGCTCATCACCAGCGACCGGTCCAGGCACAGACCAACGATACTTTCTGGTCCAATCCCAGCCCCGCGCAAGCGGCGGGCAAGCTGGTTGGCGCGACGGTTCAAATCCTGGTAGGAAAACGAAGAACCTTCCGCGATCGAGAATACGGCTGGCGCCTCTGGGGTGCGGGCTACCTGAGCCTCAAACAGTTGGTGTACCGTGAGATTCAGGAGAGGCGTATCCCAGCGTGTTTGGTTCCATTCATTGAGGATCATTTGCTCTTCTTCCGCTGAGAGCAGGTTCAGGCGCGTGATCGCGGTCTCTGGTTCGGAAAGTGCGTGTTCCAGCAACCTCAGGTAATGGGCGACTATTCCCTCGATGAAGGATGGATCGAACAAATCCGTGTTATATTCAAAATTTCCCTGCAGGCCAGAAGGAGTTTCCTCAACTGCCAGGGACAGATCGAACATGGCGATCCCCGGGTCAAGGTCCATCCACTCCAGTTTCACTCCCGGGAGTTCCAGCTCGGCCCGGTTGTTATTCTGCAAAACAAACATCACCTGAAAGATCGGGTTATAGCTAAGGCTGCGCTCGATCTGAAGCGTGTCGAGCAGCTTCTCAAATGGCATCTCCTGATGGGCGTAGGCGCCCAGGCAGATCTCGCGAACACGGTGGATGAGCTCCCGGAATGTTGGCTGCCCTTTAAGATCGGCTCGCAATGCCAGGGTATTCACAAACAACCCTACCAACCCTTCCACCTCGGACCGGTTCCGGTTGGCTACCGGAGTGCCGATGCAGAAATCATCCTGAGCAGAGTACCGGTAGAGCAAGGTCTCAAAACCAGCCAGCAGAGCCATAAACAGGGTGGCGCCTTCTCTCTGGGCAAACGAGCGCAGCAGCCTGGTCAGCGGCTCGGGGAAGGTGAATTTCAAATTTGCACCTGCGCTGGTCTGAACCGGGGGTCGCGGACGAGAAGTGGGCAGTTCCAACAAATGCGGAATGCCCGCGAGTTGCTGTTTCCAATATCCAGCGATTTTTTCCAGGCGGCTTCCCTGCAGCCATTCACGCTGCCAGACAGCATAATCCACGTATTGGATCGGCAGGTCTGGAGGATTTTGCTCCTGGCCAGAAACCTGCTGGGTATAAAATGACTTCAGGTCTTGGACCAGGACGTTATTAGACCAGCCATCGGAAACGATGTGATGCATCGCGAACAGGGCGATGTGTTCTTCCGCCGCGATCTGGAGCAGGGTAACCCGCAACAGGGGCGCCTGAGTCAAATCGAAGGGAATGAATGGCTCGGTCTTGATCCGACGCTCGATGGCCTCCTGGCGTAGTTGATCCGGTACGCCAGAGAGATCGACGAGCTCGAACGGCAGCCTGGCTTCTTCAGCGATGACCTGGACCGCTCTCCCATCAACGGTCTGGAAGCTTGTCCGCAGGATTTCGTGGCGTTGGACGATCCGCTCCAGGCTGGCCTGGAATCTAGGGACGTCCAGTTCTCCCGTGATCCGCAACGCTGAAAACAGGTTATAGGAAGGGTTATCCGGTTCCAGGTGGTTGAGGAACCACAGCCTTTGCTGGGCAAACGAGAGCGGCAGCTCGATTCGCCGGTCTAAGTGCTGGATGGGAGCGGCGTCGGTTCTCAGGCTCTCATCTTGAAGAGCTATGTCAATTTTTTGCGCAAAATCCGTGAGGATAGGGGCCTCGAACAAAGCCCGGATGGGCAGGTCAATTTGGAATGCGTCCCGGACGCGAGTGATCACCTGTGAAGCCAGCAGGGAATGCCCGCCTAACTCAAAGAAGTTGGAGAAAGCCCCAATCGAGCCCTGTATCCCAAGGATGCGCCCCCAAATCCCGGAAAGAATTTCTTCCGTGGGTGTTCGCGGCGGGCAGTTTTGACTCTCTTCCAGGAGGTTGGACCAGGCCGGTGCGGGCAGCCGGCCGCGGTCGATCTTTCCACTGGCTGTGAGGGGCATGGAGTCCAGGAAGATGTATCCACTCGGGATCATATAATCCGGCAGCGTCTGCTTGAGGAAGCTTCGCAGTTCTGCGGAAGTTGGTTGGGGATAAGATTCTTCCGGGATCAGGTAAGCGATCAGTCGTTTATCGCCGGGGATATCTTCGCGGGCCAGAACCGCGGCCTGGCGGATCCCCGGTTGCAACTCGAGCTGGCTCTCAATCTCGCCGAGCTCGATCCGGTAACCACGAATTTTGACTTGATGGTCGATGCGTCCAATATACTCGATGCAGCCGTCCCGCCGCTGTCTGACGAAATCCCCTGAAGCGTACATGCGTGCGCCTGAAACTTCACTGAAAGGGTCAAGGAGGAACTTCTCCTGGGTGAGCTCGGGTCGCCGGAGGTAGCCGCGCGCCACTCCCAGCCCACCAATCCAGAGCTCTCCGGGAATGCCCACGGGAACCGGTTGCCGGTGAGGGTCGAGAACGTAGAGCCTCGTGTTGGAAATTGGCCGGCCAATGGGCGGCGCCCCTGACTCCTCCGGGTTGCACAGCATCAAACTGGCTACAACAGTGGTCTCCGTTGGGCCATATGCGTTGATGAAACGCCTGCCAGCCCCCCACCGGCGAACGACTTCCGCCGGGCAGGCTTCTCCCCCGGCGATCAGGGTGGTTAACCGGGGAAGTGGAGTGACTGGCAGAACCGCCAGCAGGGATGGCGGAAGTGAGACCAAGTTGACCTCCTGGTCAGCGAGCAGCGCAATCAGACCCTGCGTGGAGGCCACTACATCCTGTGGGGCGAGAACCAGCGTCCCCCCGCAGCTCAGCATGGTGAAGATCTCCAAAACCGAGGCGTCGAAAGTGAACGATGCAAACTGCAGCATGCGGGTGCCGGGTTTCGCCTGGAGCACTTCGAGCTGCGGAAGAACCAGGTTGACCACTCCGCGATGCTGGAGGAGCACCCCTTTGGGCTTGCCGGTGGTCCCGGAGGTGTAAATCACATAAGCCAGGTTGTCCAGGGAAGCCAGGCAGGGAAAATCGCCACTGTCTTCCAATGCCGCCTCCGCCCAGCCACGGTCCATGCAGAACGTGGTAATGGGAACGCCATCCAACTCTTCGAGGAGGCTGGATTGTGTCAGCAGGATTTGGGCGCCTGAGTCGAGGAGCATGAAAGCGACTCGCTCCCGCGGGTAAACCGGGTCGATGGGCAAATAAGCGCCGCCCGCCTTAAGCACTCCCAGGATCGCGATCACCCGTTCGAATGAGCGCTCTAAATAGATGGGGACCAGGGTTTCAGGGACGACCCCGCGGCGGATCAGCCAGCGAGCCAGTTGGTTGGCTTTCTGGTTGAGTTCAGCGTAAGAGATGGCCAGGTCGCCGAAGACCAGCGCGGGCGCCTGCGGGTGTTGCCGGACCTGGTCCTCAAAGATCTGCTGGATGAGCAGAGGAGGAAGATCTACCTGCGTGTCATTCCATGCCTGCAATTGCCGCTTCTCGGCGGGCGTCAGTAGGTTCAGATGGAAAACGGGTTCGTCCGGATGAGCATTGACCTCTTCCAGCAGGCGCTGGTAGTGGCTCAGGAAATCTTGAATGTATTCTCGATCAAATAGGTCCGTGCTGTACTCGATGAAGCCCGCCAACCGGCCGGCCTGTTCGTAAATGGAGAGTGTCAGGTCAAATCGAGAGGTCCCCGGATCGATCTCCAGCGGTTGAACCTCCAGGAACGGCAGGTTCAGCGGAGGGATGGGCTCGTTTTGCATGGCGAACATGATCTGGAACAGCGGCGAGTGGCTCATGTCACGGGGGGGTTGGAGCGCCTCGACCAGCATCTCAAAGGGCAGATCCTGATGTGCGTACGCCCTTAGCGTGGTGGTTCGCACTCGCCGGAGTAGTTCCCGATAGGAAGGAGAACCATCCAACCTGGCCCGGATGACCAGGGTATTGACAAAAAAGCCCACCAGGTCCTCGGTTTCAGGTCGGGTCCGGTTGGCGATCGGAGTGCCGAGGCAGAATTCAGCCTGGCCACTGTAACGTGAGATCAGGAGTTCAAACCCGGCGAGCAGCGCCATAAAAAGGGTCGCTCCTTCTTGCCGGGCGAGTGACTGCAGGGCAGCATTAAGGGATGCGGGGAATTCAAATGGTTCCCGAGCGCCCTGATAAGATTGGAGGGCTGGTCGCGGGAAAACGGATGGCAGCTCGAGAACCGTTGGCATTCCTGCGAGTTGCTGTTTCCAATCCCCCAGTTGCTCTTCCAGCGTTTGGCCTTGCATCCAGCTTCTCTGCCAGACGGCGAAGTCTGCATACTGAATGGGAAGGTCTGGCTGGTGAGGCGCATTCCCACCCAGAAACGCCGGGTAACAGGCAGCCAGCTCGCGGACCAGCACGCCGAGCGACCAGCCATCCGATACGATGTGGTGCATGGCGAGTACCAGGATGTGATCTTTTTCATCCAGCCGGATTAAGAGGGGCCGGATCAGAGTGCCGGAGCTGAGATCAAACGACTGGCAGGCGCTTTCGCGAGCGATGCGCAACGCTTCACGCTCGCGTTCAGACGCAGCGATCTCGCGCAAGTCGATGATCGGCAGATCGAACGCCAAATCGGGGGAAATTGACTGGCTTGGTTCTCCGTCTTGAACAGTGAAGCGGGTGCGCAGGATGGAATGTCTGCGCAGGATCTCCTTCAGGCTGAGCTCCAGAGCGGAGACATCCAGGGTCCCGGTCAGCCGTACCGCCGCCGGAATGGTGTAAAACGGATTGTTGGGTTCCATCTGGGTGAGGAACCACAGGCGCTGTTGGGAAAAAGACAGCGGCGCGGGATCAGAGGGGTTCGAGCGGAGTGGAATGCGCTGCTGAGTCGCGGTCGCGGCGCGCTGTTTCTGCAAACGGAGCGTCAACAGAGCTCGTTTATCAGGAGATAATTTTGCGATGCGATCTTCCAGGTCGCTCATAGCCAGATCACTCCACTCAATTCGATTGGTTTTCCTCATCAGCCATGCGGCCGGCTTCATCATCGGGCAGCTCTTCGATCTCGCTCAGAAGCACATCCAAATCCTGATCCGCCGTCTGTGCAGCCAACTGTTGAACAATGACCAGCGACAGGCTGGCAACTGTGGGATGTTCGAACAGCAGGCGCAGGGGCAGCTCCACCTGAAATTCAGTCCGCAAGCGAGAGGCTAACTGAGTGGCCAACAAGGAATGTCCACCCAGGTTGAAGAAATTATCGTATATCCCAACCTTCTTGACGTTGAGCAGCTCTGACCACAGGCAAGCCAGGCGCTCTTCGACCGGGTTCCGCGGCGGGACGTAGGCATTCTGCAGAGTCGCCAGCTCCAGAACGGCTCTCCTTCGCAGGTAGTCGCGGTCAATTTTGCCGCTCGGGGACTTAGGGAGGTGATCCAGCAGAACAAACGCAGCCGGGATCATGAATGGGGGTAATCTTCGGGCAAGAAATTCCCTGAGCTCGGGCTGCGTTGGGTCTGAACCAGCCTCGATCGCCAGGAAGGCGATTAATTGAGTGCCGCTTTCCCCTGCCTGGGGGATCACCAAGCATTCTGTGATCCCGGGATACTGGGTCAAAGCAGTTTCAATCTCGCCCGGCTCGATCCGGATCCCCCGGATTTTGAACTGTCGATCGGCGCGCCCCAGGAACTCCAGGTTTCCATCCGGCAGCCAGCGCGCCAGGTCACCGGTCCGGTACATGCGG
>Ga0335070_10000717_pt1 | contig 37661 bp, 23 predicted proteins | sample Lox_Sample_13_FD_206722 | JGI IMG/M metagenome (GOLD analysis project Ga0335070, IMG submission 206722) | Soil microbial communities from Loxahatchee National Wildlife Refuge, Florida, United States - Lox_Sample_1.3 | ecosystem: Environmental > Terrestrial > Soil > Wetlands | place: USA... | reverse complement strand
AGGTTAGAGTTGCCGGTAGCGGTGGTAGTTACCTGTCCAGCATTGGCTGTGTCTATGATGACTACATCGTGGGCGTTAACGGCGGCTGTGACTACCATAGCTTTAGTAATAATCTGGCTGGCATTGCCGGCGGTGCCAAAGTTTAAGTTATTAACTATGACCTTGTTGTTGTTGGTATCTACGGTCAGGACACTAGCACTACCGGAGTCTTGGACTTGGAAGGCGGCGTTAGAGTTTATTTTTACCGTGTTATCGCCGGTAAAGATCTGGCCAGCTCTGTTAAGTAAAGCTACGTTGCTGCTCAGACGACCATCGTTGAGCGTACCGCTACTGACATTAGAAGCGTTGAGACTGGTTAGGTTAGAACCATCGCCGGTAAAGCTGTTACCAGCGTTATTGAAGCTGTTGGTACCGGTAAAGGTCTGATTGCCATTGAGTTTGGCAAGATTAGCATCGTTGGATAGATTGGCTGAGCTGATTTGAGAGCCGTTAATCTGATATTGATTACCGCTCGCCAAACTCAAATTGCCGTTGACCGTAACCGTTGAGACAGCTTGACTGATTAGTGAATCACCTATCGTAAAGCCAGAGCCAGTAAACACCGGTAGCGTGCCGGCGGTGCCAGATCCACCAACGGCACCACCACCGCCAACCCCGACACAGTTATTTGAGGTATCGCAAACCTGGTTACCGTTTTGATAAATGTTTCCGTTAACATCCAGTGCGCCTAGGGTCGGAGCCTTACCTATGCCGATACGGCTATTGTTTGTGTCAGCAATAAGCAGGTTAGATGTCCCCAGAGAGTTTTGAATCTGAAAAGCAGTTGCGCTGTCAGTTTTGACCTGATTGGTGTTGGTAAAGACATTTACACCGTTAAGCAAAGCTACATTGGCGCTCAACCTCAAATCATTAAGGGTTCCGCTAGATATATTGCTAGCGTTAGTAAAGAAGGCCGAGTTATTGCCGTTAAGAGTGGCAGCGTTAACGTTGCTTAGGCCGGCTCCGTTTCCAGTAAACGAGTTGCTGGCGCTAGAAAAGGTATTATTGCCTGAAAACGTTTGATTAGTGTTGAGTTTGGCAAGGTTAGCCGAGTCAGATAAATTAGATGAGGCAATTTGACTCCCGTTAACCTGAAATTGACCGGTGGTGTTTACGTTGCCAGTTACCGAGATGCCAAGGCTATTTACCGCAAAATATTTGGTCGCTCCACCGTTGTTTGTAACTTCAAATAGATTAGTGGCAAGGGGTGAAGCAGCATCTTGTACTTGCAGTACACCGCTAGCATTACTCAAAACAATTTTTGCTGGTATTGATGCGTCATAGGATTGTTGCAGTGTTGAAACTGATACTCCTGCCCCCGGTACGCATATGCCGCTAACCAAGATACCGCCTTGGAATACCGGCTGCTCCAGCACATCGCCGGGCGAACAGGTAAATCCTACACCTGCTGTGCCGTTGACCTGATACGCCCCAGTTACATTAAGATTTCCGGCTACCTGCAGATTAGCTCCGCTCGCAATCGGAGCCAATCCAATACCAACCTTGCCGTTACTTGTGTCGGCCACAAGTAGGTTGCTATTACCTGCTGCATTCTGAACTTGGAATGCGGTAGTGGAATTTAGTTTCAGTGTATTGGAACCAGTAAAGGTTTGGTTGGCGCTAAGCTGTGCAAAACCGCTTAAATCAGGGGTAGATGTGGCGTTGTTAGAATTACATCCAGCTGCTGTACAGACCAGTACGTTGTTAATAACCAGGCCCTGGTTGCTCAACGAGGCGCCCCCACCGCTCGCTAAAACCTTGCCTTGGCTAGATATGTCACCGACAACTTGTAGTTGAGCGCCGCTGGCTGCGGGCTTTGCGCCAATTCCGACCTTATTATTTGTGGTATCCACAACCAAAAGGTCACTACCGGAAGCATTCTGAACATCAAGCGCTGCCGTAGAGTCTTTCTCATTTTGAATCAAAACTTGACCAGTGGCACTTAGGGTCTTGCCGTCGTCAACATAGGTGTTCCGGTTAAAGTGTATGCTGAGAGAACTCGGGCTCGCCAGCAGGTTTTGCTGAGAGACTGACTGATTATCCACATTGGCGGTGGGGTGTTTATTGGTTAAGAAAAATGTCGCTAAACCAATCAGCAACATCGTAGCCAACGCAACACCGGCGAACCGTAGCATGTTCAGTCTAGATAGGTTCAGCGCTGAAGATTCTGGAACCTGCACTATGACAGTGCGAGAATTGTCCAAAGAATCCTCTGAGCTCAGGTTTGTCTCCTGATAAGGCTTGGAGGCCGGCTTTGATGGTTTCGGTTCAGTATAAAAGCCGTACTCTGGAACTTCTGGCTTATTGTCGCCGGTAATCGGATTTACGGGCGCTAAGGTCTTGGGGTCAAACGGTGGAGGGTCTTTGACTTCAATTGGTTGCGTGGGCTGGCTTATGGTCTGGGCTGCAGGAGGTGTAGTCGACTCCAGGGGTAAGTCTTGAGAAGGAGCTTGTGATGCGGGCAAGGCGCTTTCACCTACAAAACCCTGTTCGCCGGCGAACTTTGGCTCAACGAGAGCCCCAAGTTCAAGTAAAGTCTGTTCTGCTGACCTCTTGATAGAATTAAGTTCTCGAGTAATAGATGGCTTTGCTCTCTGTAGGCGTTTGCGGCATTTGGCCGAGCAAGTCTTAGCATCTGCCCTTCCCAGAAAGGGCGTATTGCAAGCTGCGCAGAGTTTGGTCTTTTTTGCCATATTTTGATTTGTTGGTCTTGGTTTTGCTTTGAACAATTTTTATGTTCTTTGCTGACTCTAAGTATTTAGCACAAGCGTGACGCTGTCAAGATGAGAAGTGTGAAATGTCCCGGCTTTTTTAGGCCAATTTTTTTGGTAAAAAATAGCCAAAAAAATAATTATTTTACACAACGCGTCCTAATTTTAGCCCCTATAACCTAAAATTACCCCTATTGTCAAAGAGGTTATTGATGAGGATTTTCTGTAGTCATACTTACTACAGCAGAAAATGAGGCCTAAAGTTATCCACACTGGTTGGGTCAGCGGCAAATATTTACTCTAGTTTATCGCATAACAAACATACCCTACGTAACAGATCAATATACAATCTGAATACTGGTTTATACTTAGGTTCAAGATCTTTTAAGCACTTCACGACGCGAAAATAAAACTAAAAATACGCATAAAATACGCATTTAGTATAATAATCTTGCTTATTTTATGCCTTGTATTTTCGCCAGACCATAGCCAATACGGCTAACTACTGCAGCACAGTAATCACCCATTTTTGGAGTTTGCTTGTTATAATTAAACTACTATTGTATTTCTCACAACTAGCAATGGTGGTTTGAGGCAGCCGAGACTTTAAAGGTGTTAAATCGTGACATTCGGCCCTAAAGCCGACTTTGTACGTATTTATTTTAGTTGTTTTTTAGAATTGATGTAGAAAATACCCAGGCACGATAATCGCAGATCGCGGTAGTAAAACTAGTTATAATTTTTTATCCAAAATACAATCTCCCGCTAAATTTAGCGGGAGATATAAACGTATTTTTATTTACTATACTTTTGAAGCTGTTCTGCTGCGCTGCCAGCTTAAGGACTTGGCTTCGTAGTAGTGTTCTCTGGCTCTTTGATACCTTTTTCGGCACCTGGGCGAACAAGTCTTAGCATCACGCCTGGCTTCAAACAAACGCTGACAGCCTATGCATATTTTAGTTTTTCTAGTCATTTTATTTTTTATTTTGCTGAACTGATTCAGATTATAATCATAAGCATCACCCCTGTCAACAGGATAAACATCTTGTAGCCGTGCTGCTCTTGGCAATGACTGCCTGTCGGCGCATAATAAACCGCAAAGGGAATGGAGGATTATGCTGCGTCTACTAGCCCGATTGGTTTTGTCCTTACTGGCTAACGCCATAGGCCTTCTAGTGGCCTCTGTACTACTTGATAACTTTAGCATTAACGATTCCTCATTTTTGGTTGCTGTAGTGATATTTAGCCTGGCCACAACCATCCTAAGTCCGTTAATCATAAAGATTGCTCTAAGCAGTGCGCCATACCTAATGGGCGGAGTAGCCTTGGTTACCACCATCGTGGGGCTGATAATAACCGACCTATTTACAAATGGGCTATCTATCAGTGGACTAAGTACATGGGTTATAGCTACCCTTATCATCTGGCTATCCTCTATACTAGCCAACCTTGTGCTACCCCTGATAATCTTCAAAGAGCTGCTGGGTAACAAGAAGCATAAGGCCGACCGAGAAGAATAGGCTCTTAGTTCCTTTTGCCTAAGGTGCCGGTGTGCATAAAGAAGATGCATCCTTGACAAGCATAGGCGTTAGGATAAAAATAAAGACATATATCAAGTGGGTGGGGTATAAGGAGGATTCGCATGAGCGCACAAAATAACACACCCACGGGTTGGGTCGGATGGGCCTACTTTGCCAGCATTATGATGTTGGTAATGGGGGCTCTACAGGCAATCAATGGGCTGGTCGGCATCTTCAAGGGCAGCTATTACCTTGTTAGTTCAACTCACATAGTAGCTTTTGACTTTAGAACTTGGGGTTGGATTAACCTAATCCTGGGCATAGTCATCTTCATGGCAGGCCTGGAACTACTTCGTGGCGCCACGTGGGCTAAGGTAGTAGCGGTTTTCTTGGCGGGCCTAAGCCTTATTGCCAATATGGCTTTCATCAACGCCTACCCGCTCTGGTCTATCCTGATGATAGTCATTGATGCACTAATCATCTACGCCTTGACTGAGTCTTATAAGACTCCTGTTTTAATTTGGCTCTATCCCACTTCCCGCCATTTTATTACGGCGCGTCTTTCTTGACATTGCCCGGTAGTAAAATAATTGTTATTGTTTATGAAGTTAGTCAAAACATCAAAATGACAGAAGAAAGACTAGATAGCACACATCCCTTAGATAGTCTGGCGAAAGAGCTCCCAGGTGCTTTTCCTCATCACCGCATCTACGAGGACGACCAGGAACACTCAAATGCAGAGTCTAAAGAAGCTCAGAGAGAGCTAGAGTCTCCTTTAAGATTGCTTGAGCAGCGCAAAGAGATGGGCTACAGACCCGGGATAGACGACGATGGTCACACGATAGGTCTGGCGATGGACCCTGGTGGGTACACAGGGATTGTTGGCTTGGCCATGGCTAAAGAACTGGCCGACGCTGGCCTGCTAGATTATGTTGACGGCTATTACGGTTTATCTGTCGGTGGAGTTAATGCGGCATACACCGCTACCAGACAGTTTGAGGACGGCTTTAAGGTATATAAAGATCTGATGCCAGGCAGATTCACCCGTCGTTTTAGTCTAAAGGTTGACCTTGGCGTAGTGGAGCAAGCAATAGAGGAAGATACACCGCTAAAAACCGATAGGTTCAATGAGCATGCTCCGATTGTCTTGGGCGCCACAAGGCTAGAGGATTTCAAGCCGCTTATTATACGCAGTAACCAAATGACCCCGGAGGAATTTAAAGAATGGATGCTTCGTTGCTGCCACCTTCCGTACATTGCTGGGCCGCCTCCGATGGACAAAGATGGAAATCACTATTCAGACTCCACCTTGAGCTGGTTGTCGCCCATTGAACTAGCACAAAAAGATGGCTGTACTGATGTTATAAGTTTGGCCAATGCTGTAGCTGATAAGCCACCAAAGAAATCAAAGATAACCACTTGGTCTGGAAAGATTGGCAGTAAAGCAGCCCTGAAGGCCGCTGATGCCTTTATCAACAAACATGATCCTGATGCCACTGCTCAAGATATTATGCTCGCTAGTCTTGACGAGGGACGCTATGAGCGCCTGATTAAATTTAAGGAAGAGGCACAAAAACACTTTAAGGGCAGCCTGTTTGAGGATAATGGCACCGTCGTAGAGAGAATATATCCACTCGCTCTGAAAGATTTGCCAGAACTACTGACCGATGACCGTCGCAGGCTAATAATCGGACAAAGGGCCGGAGAACTTGCAGTCAAGAGAGCGCTTGACTCATCGTCAGAAGCAGTGGCCGCCTAAATCAATCCGCTTCTATCCCCGTTATCTTATTCCCAGCCGTTGATTTCTACACCTCGGAAGCGGGCCTCTTTGGCCGCCAGCATGCCGGCTCTTTGAATAACTTGCTTAGCTCTATCAATACGGTCAGGGTTGCCAGATTCTTCGGCCGCTTCTAAAAACATAAGCCCGAACTCTAGTTCGCCGGAAGCTCCAAAGTCGCCTATGGCCGCCTTTTCAGCCCAATGTCTCTCGTAATAAGCGTCTAGGTAACTGTCGTTCAAACCGCCCGGCTTGGCATGGTCGCCATAATATGCACTTCCCATATGGTCCTCCTATGATTAGTTTTTAAAGTACACTTTTATAGTGACTTCTACCTGAGGCTTTGTATGTGAGTAATCACACCGCTTATCTGTTATTTATCACACTGTGGTTTGTTACCATTCGCGTTATAATGAAATGAGGTACTATAAAAAGCAAAGAGAAAAGGAGTCCTTTCGGACTCCTTTTCTATAATTCGGCACCGTGCTATTTTCCCAAGGCTAAAGCCTAAGTATTGTAACCGCAGCTGGGCTTAACTTCTGTGTTCGGGATGGGAACAGGTGTTTCCCCAGCGCCATGGGCACCGAAAAGGCAACTTCTCAAAAGGGGCCTTTTCGGAGTCCATCTGCACGGAATTGTAAAGCAACGACAAACGATAATCTGTAATCTTTATCACAAGATTGCTGATTACCAATAGCTAGTCAAATCACACTTTTAGTTTCCAGAACGCTCAGGAGAAATGTCCTGAATGTTCTGGTCGTAAAAAGTCAATGTCTCTATTAGTACGCTTCCGCTCCATGTGTCACCACACTTCCACGTTGCGCCTATCAACCTGATGGTCTTTCAGGGAGATCTAGGGAAATCTAATCTTGAGGTCAGTTTCGCGCTTAATATGCTTTCAGCGCTTCTCTTTGCCGAACTATAGCTACCCAACAATGCTCTTGGTAGAACAATTGGTACACCAGAGGTTCGTTCATCCCGGTCCTCTCGTACTAGGGATAAATCCTCTCAAATTTCCTTACGTCCACAGCGGATATAAACCGAACTGTCTCACGACGTTCTGAACCCAGCTCACGTACCTCTTTAACCGGCGAACAGCCGGACCCTTGGAAGGTGCTCCCCCTCCAGGATGAGATGAGCCGACATCGAGGTGCCAAACAGCGCCGTCTATGTGAACTATCGGGCGCTATAAGCCTGTTATCCCCGGGGTAACTTTTATCCGTTTGCGCTGTCAATACCACTATCACGCACCAAAAGGTGCAATCAGCGGATCACTTACTCCCACTTTCGTGCCTGCTTGGGATGTATCCCTCACAGTCAAGCTGGCTTATGCGTATACACTACCGATACGATTTCCATCCGTATCTAGCCAACCTTTGAACGCCTCCGCTACTCTTTAGGAGGCAACCGCCCCAGTTAAACTACCCATCAGACACTGTTCCCGGACCTGTAACAGCTTTCGGCAAATCCTTTTTCTCCACCGAAAAAGTGCCAAAAGCTCTTAAAGGCCCAGGTAAGAATTAAACTGTAACAAGGGTGGTATTTCACCGATGACTCCACCTAAGCTAGCGCTTAAGCTTCAAAGTCTCCCACCTATCCTACACATGTTACAGCCGAATCCAATGTCAAACTGTAGTAAAGCTCCACGGGGTCTTTTCGTCCTGCTGCGGACAGACGGCATCTTTACCGTCAATGCACTTTCACCGAGCTCTTCGTCGAGACAGTACCCATATCATTACTCCATTCGTGCGGGTCAGAACTTACCTGACAAGGAATTTCGCTACCTTAGGACGGTTATAGTTACCGCCGCCGTTCACTGGGGCTTCAGTTCAGACCTTAAACAGCCCTCACCTTAACCTTCCAGCACCGGGCAGGAGTCAGCCCCTATACATCCACTTTCGTGTTAGCAGAGACCTGTGTTTTTGGTAAACAGTTGCATGGGTTCTTTAGCTGCGGCCTCGCCACAATATTTACAACAATATTGGACAATTAACAGTTCTAAAAGAACAATTTTTCTTAGAACTTTGCAAATTCCACTTTGTAAACATAGTGGCGAGGCAGACCTTATCGCTAACTTACGGTCGCTAATTTGCCGAGTTCCTTGACGAAGAATCACTCGTACACCTTGGTCTTCTCGACCTGAGCACCTGTGTCGGTTTGCGGTACGGACGACTTATGCCATAAGTTTCTAGGCTTTTCTGGTCAGTACTTTCACAGAAATCAATCTCCCGAAGGAAACCTTTCATTCCTGGCCCGTTAGACCAGTTAGACGGGTATAACCATGAACCCGCTTCTGCTATCATGCCGCGCATCTAGAAACAAGCATACGTCGGTACGGGAATATTAACCCGTTGTCCATCGCCTACGGCTACTGCCCTCGGCTTAGGACCGACTAACCCTGGGATGATTATCATGGCCCAGGAAACCTTGCTCTTTCGGTGGGCAGGATTCTCACCTGCCTTATGGTTACTCATTCCAGCATTCTCACTTGATAACGCTCCACGGCTACCTTACAGTGCCGCTTCAATACGATATCAACGCTCCTCTACCACGCATGCCGGACGAATCCGGCACACATCCATATCTTCGGTAATATGCTTTAGCCCCGTTACATTTTCCGCGCAAGACCTCTTGACTAGTGAGCTGTTACGCACTCTTTAAATGAATGGCTGCTTCTAAGCCAACATCCTAGTTGTTTAAGAAATCTCACCTCGTTTCCCACTGAGCATATATTTAGGGACCTTAGATGATGGTCTGGGCTGTTTCCCTTTCGAGCGCCGAGCTTAGCCCCGACGTTCTAACTGCTGTAGTTCCACCGTCCGTATTCGTAGTTTGTCAAAGGTGAGTACCATTACTGGCCCCAGTCTAAAACAGAGCTCTACCCCAGACGGCTACCGTACAACGCTAGCCCTAAAGCTATTTCGAGGAGAACCAGCTATCTCCAGGTTCGATTGGCATTTCACCGCTAACCACAGGTCATCCGGGCATTTTGCAATATGCTACGGTTCGGCCCTCCACGACGTTTTACCGTCGCTTCAGCCTGCCCATGGTTAGGTCACCTGGTTTCGGGTCTAATTCTGCCGACTAAAGACGGGCTATTAACCCTCGCTTTCACTGTGCCTCCGCCAAATGGCTTAGGCTTGCCGACAAAATTAACTCGCTGGATCGTTCTACAAAAAGCACGCCGTCACCGAATAAATCGGCTCCGACTCCTTGTACGCACACAATTTCAGGCTCTATTTCACTCCGCTATCCGCGGTTCTTTTAACCTTTCCCTCACGGTACTTGTTCACTATCGATCGTAAGACATATTTAGCCTTGGAGGGTGGTCCCCCCAGCTTCAGTCAGGGTTTCACGTGTCCCGACCTACTCGACACGCCGCAAGATAAATCTCACGGCTAAGTAATAATAAGGTTTCCGACACTTGGCATACCAGGCTTTCACTGTCTTTGGCCAGCCATTCCAGACTGTTCTGCTCGCCCCGGAAATTTTTTACCTTATGCAGGCTAAGTGGTAGCGCCTGCGCTCAGTACGGAAATCTAGAACTGGTCTAGAGCTCCGCACTGGTTAATTACTTGTCACAACCCCTTGTTACCTTTCGTCTACCAACTTATCCATCTAAATAAATAGATGGAAGATAATAAGGTTTGGGCTCATCCCGTTTCGCTCGCCACTACTCCGGGACTCGTTATTTACTTTCTTCTCCTCTGGGTACTAAGATGTTTCAGTTCCCCAGCTTACCGCCTATCCATCCTATTTAATTCAGATGGTGGCCACACGACTTTCCTCGTGCGAGGTTTCCCCATTCGGACATCCACGGTTCAAAGCTTGCTAGACAGCTCCCCGCGGCTTATCGCAATCTACTACGTCCTTCTTCGGTGTCTTACGTCAAGGCATCCTTTGTGCGCGCTTGAGTAACTTTTTACGATTTTAGTGCAATTGACTAGCTATTGGTTAATCACCAACTTCTACGACTTTCAGAACCATATATCCTTTGGTCGTAGTTTTTCGCCGTTTGTCATTTGCTTTCTCTCACGCGTGCAATTAGCTTGTTGCACGCGCCCTAATTATTAAGTTGCAGACCAACTCTCACCTATCAGCACCTGAAAGAATCTGATTTAAGTGACAGAAGAGTTTGAGTAAGCCCAGAAGGTGTCCGTCAGTCACTGATGTTCAACAACTGGCCGCACTCAAACAATCATTACTATGATAGCAATTATAACAGAGGTAGTCAATCCTATATTGATGTCAAAAAGCCTACGGTTTAGCCCCTCATGTGTGGAGGTATTCTGGCCTTGGCTTGGTGGAGATGCGGGGACTCGAACCCCGGACCCCCTGCTTGCAAAGCAGGTGCTCTAGCCAACTGAGCTACATCCCCTCGTCAGAGTCGACGTGCCGGCCTACGTAAGCTCAAAGTATTAACCTTACTCCGGTCTCAGGTCACCTCTTCCTCTCAATTTTGCGAAATACTGCAGTGCGAAATTTCGCAAAATTGTTGAAGAACAGAGCTGATTATAACAGATAAGCAGCTCATTTTATCCGCGAGCTTTGAGGATAAAGCGAGCGGAAAGGAGCGGCAGCGCAAGACCCCGCCTGATTTTGGCCACTTGATTGCCGAAATTGAGGCGGGGTTGAAGTTAGTTGCGACGTGGTGGGCGCGCCAGGACTTGAACCTGGGACCTCGTCATTAGTTCCGGATGAATTACCGGAAAAATTTAACAAAATGGTGGGCGCGCCAGGACTTGAACCTGGGACCTCGTCATTATCAGTGACGCGCTCTAACCAGCTGAGCTACGTGCCCCTACGCCCATTTTGTTAAATAACAGTGACGCGCAAAACCGGGGCCCCCGCAAAATTGCCTGATTTTGTGGGGTGTTCTTACCAGCTGAGCTACGTGCCCAAATAACAGATGAATTGTACCCAATCAGCCCCTAAAAAACAACCGGCTAGCAACTCTAGCCGGTTGTTTTATTAAAAACTGAGTAGTGCATCTCAACGCCGTAATTTTTAGTACTGTATCTTGTCCGCTTTGCAGCGGAGAAATAAGCTGTTCAGTACTGGTATCAACTTATCAAGACCGACCTAGCTACTAATTGATTACTCAAATTAGTGCTAGTTTTACTCCCTAGAAAGGAGGTAATCCATCCGCACCTTCCGGTACGGATACCTTGTTACGACTTAACCCCAATCATCTCCCCTACCTTAGGCCGGAGCAAGTCCAGACTTTGGGTATTGGCGACTTTCATGGTTTGACGGGCGGTGTGTACAAGACCCGGGAACGTATTCACGGTAGTGTGCTGACCTACCGTTACTAGCGATTCCAGCTTCATGCAGGCGAGTTTCAGCCTACAATCCGAACTGAGACCGGCTTTGATGGGATTTGCTCCGTCTCGCGACTTAGCTGCCCTTTGTACCGGCCATTGTAGCGTGTTTGTAGCCCAGGGTGTAAGGGAAATACTGACCTGACATCATCCCCTCCTTCCTCCCCGTTGCCGGGGCAGTCTAGCTAGAAAAGTCCAACTAACTATAAGGGTTGCGCTCGTTGATGGACTTAACCAAACATCTCACGACACGAGCTGACGACGGCCATGCATCACCTGTCATTGGATTCCCGAAGGCACTCTTTCCTTTCGGAAAGATTCCCAAGATGTCAAACCCTGGTAAGGTTCTTCGCTTACCATCGAATTAAACAACACGCTCCACCGCTTGTGCGGGTCCCCGTCAATTCCTTTGAGTTTTAAGCTTGCGCTCGTACTACTCAGGCGGCTTGCTTAACGCGTTAGCTTCGCTACTACCAGGGTCGATACTGATAACAGCTAGCAAGCATAGTTTACGGCGTGGACTACCGGGGTATCTAATCCCGTTCGCTCCCCACGCTTTCGTGCCTTAGTGTCAGCAATGAGCCAGTACCCTGCCTACGCCATCGGTGTTCCTCCTAATATCTACGGATTTCACTCCTACACTAGGAATTCCAGGTACCTCTCTCATGCTCAAGCTAAGCAGTTCAAATGATGGGCACGAGGTTGAGCCTCGTCATTTCATCAATTGCTTACTTTGCCACCTACGCAACTCTTTACGCCCAGTGATTCCGGATAACGCTTGGATCTTCCGTATGACCGCGGCTGCTGGCACGGAATTAGCCGATCCTTATTCATCTGCTACTGTCGAAGTCATCGCAGATAAAAGCAGTTTACAACCCGAAGGCCTTCCTCCTGCACGCGGCGTTGCTCCATCAGGGTTGCCCCCATTGTGGAAAATTCCCTACTGCTGCCTCCCGTAGGAGTCTGGACCGTTCTCAGTTCCAGTCAGGCTGATCATCCTCTCAGACCAGCTAATGATCGTCGCCTTGGTGAGCTATTACCTCACCAACAAGCTAATCATACGCAGGCCGCTCCCAAACCGCCGAAGCTTTAATCCGAAGATATTATGCGGTATTAGACACCGTTTCCGGTGCTTATCCCTCAGTTTGGGGTACGTTCCTACGCGTTACTCTGCCGTCCGCCGCTCGTGTAATTCCACAACTTGCTTGATTGGCTCCGCAGCCAGTTCAATCACTTCGTGATTGATGCGGCTGATTTTCCGAAAGGAAAATCCCCGCGTCCTGTCTGCGCATCCAGCAAGTGGTGGAACCCTTACCGCTCGACTTGCATGTATTAGGCACGCCGCCAGCGTTCATCCTGAGCCAGGATCAAACTCTCCAAAAAGAATCTGATTTATTGTTCAGATTTGAACTTGACGTTGATTTGCACTACTCAGTTTTCAATGAGCGTTCTAGGGAGGCTCTCACTATAGTCGTGAGCCTTCTTAATCCATTCTCGTATCTCAAAACTGGAGACACTTCAAAAAGAGCCCTAAAATCTACCCTTATACTACCTTAATATGCCCGGTGAAGTCAACGGCCTAGGGTTTGCTGCAATAATTCTACTCGGTCCGAAATAATTCCGTCGGCGCCGCTTTTTATAGCGTGCCTGATTGATAGCCTGGAGTTGCAGGTCCATATCAGAACTTTGGTATTATGCGAATGCAGCAGGTTAATCATGGATTTGCTCACCAGTGAGTGATGTAAGTGGACTGCATCCACGCGTGCCAGATGCCCGGCTTTAAGCATTTGCAAATTCTTATTCTTCAGTTTAGCGCTCCTACCTATATTGATGCAGGAGGCCGGCTTGTAGGGCTCCAGTAAATCTAGCAGCCTTTGAAGCCGTTGATAGTCAAAAGTGCCAACGCAAACTCTGTCTAGGACATTCAGTTTCTTCAAGAGAGCAGCCAGAGGTTCAATCACCTCATCAGTTTTTGCATCAATAAAAAACTTCATTCTAGGCTGGGATTTAAGCAGTTCTTCAAGCAGGGGTACTCTTTCTCCCCCAATCTTTATTTGCTGACGAACTTCGTCTGCTGTCATATTCTGCAGCACTGAGCGTGGTGTACGGTGTTTTTTTAGCAAGCTGTCCAGTCTGTTTCTGGATCCATGGATAGCAATAATCTTGCCGTCTGACGTTAGGACCGCGTCCGTCTCGCCGTACTTATAGCCCATGTCCCAAGCAGTTTTAAAAGCTAGTATCGTATTTTCTTTATTAAATCCGGCACCGTCGCCCCCTCTGTGAGCGATTGCCATACGGGCACCGTGGGGCGGCCAAAAATTATACCTTTTCGGGCTTTTTGGAGCTGTCATCTTCCTCGGTGTCTATTTCTTCTATCTTGTCTACTAATGCAAGTGACACCACGTTGTCGCCGTCATTCAGACGCATAATCCTTACTCCTTGAGTAGCTCTACCAAGCTCCGGGATGTTAGTAAGTCCAAGACGAATGGTCTGACCCTGAGCAGAAATTATTATCACTTCCTGATCATCGCCGATAAGCGTTTTTACGCCTACCAGTTGGCCTGTCTTCTTATTAACGACGGCCGAACGGATACCAACACCGCCCCTCTTGTGAGCTGTAAATTGCGAAACCTTAGTGCGTTTTCCATAGCCATATTCGCTAATTACAAAAATTGATGAGTCTTTTTCAACAATATCCATACCGATTACGTAGTCACCAGTGCGAAGTCGGATTCCTCTTACTCCTCTAGATGCACGACCCATGGGCCGGGCATCTTTTTCATGAAAGCGTATAGCTTGGCCTTGACTAGTGGAGATAATAACTTCGTTCTCACCTGTAGTCATCCGTATCCATTTAAGTTCATCACCCTCATCAAGTCTGATTGCTATCAAGCCTGTCTGTCTAACGTTCTGATACTGTTCAAAGGGAGTCTTCTTGACTACGCCCTTAACTGTACACATTAATAGGTGTCCTGTTTGTGGGCCCTTGCTAACATTAATCACAGAACTGACATATTCTTCGGGCTGAAGTTGTAGTAAATTAACCAACGCTACGCCTTTAGCGTTTAGGCCTACAGCCGGAACTTCGTATGTTTTTATCCTAAAAACCCGACCTTTATTAGTGAAGAAGAGTAAGAAATCGTGAGTTGAGGCATTTACAACATGTTCAATAACATCTTCTTCCCGAGTGGCCATACCACGACGACCCTTGCCGCCTCGTCCTTGACGTTTGTAGTCAGCAATAGGCGTTCGCTTTATGTAGTTAGCTGAAGTAAGTGTCACAACAACTTGTTCGTCAGGAACTAAGTCTTCGTCACTTAGTTTACCGAGTTCTGATGCTACGACCTTGGTGCGACGCTCATCACCGAACTGTTTTTTCATTTCCAAAAGCTCGTCTTTGACAATTGCCAGAATCTTCTTTTCGTCAGCCAGAATAGACTTTAAATTGGCAATTAGCTTAACCAGTTCGGCCAACTCATCTTCTATCTTCTTACGTTCTAGGCCCGCTAAGGTGCGTAGCTGCATAGCCAAAATTGCTCTGGCTTGAATTTCTGTTAACTTGAATCTCTTAATCAGGTTGGCTTGAGCTTCTTCTGTAGTTTGGCTGGCCCTGATGGTTTTTATGACCTCATCTATGTTGTCTAAAGCCGTCTTTAGTCCCTCTAAGACATGGGCTCGTTCCTCGGCCTTCCTAAGTTCAAACTCAGTCCGGCGGCGGACCACTGTTTGACGATGCTTTATATACTCACCAATGATGTCTTGTAGACCCAGAACTCTCGGCTGGATACCGTCAATCAAGGCCAGCATGTTGTAGTGGAAGGTTTGTTGCAGTGGGGTTAATTTATAAAGTTGATTTAGTAGTTTTTTGGGGTAAGCATCCTTTTTGAGGTCAATTACCACACGCACTACTCCACGGGCTGTCTCATCGCGCAAATCACGAAGACCGGAAATCTTCTTTTCTTTATGGAGTTCGGCAATTTTCTCCATTAACGATGCCTTATTAACACCGTATGGGACCTCGGAGATAATTATCTGAGAGGCACCTTTCTTATCCTCTTCTACACTAGCCACACCCCGAACTACCACGCCGCCCTTGCCGGTTGCCAGAGCCGTGCGGATTGATTCTTTACCATAAATTACTCCGCCGGTCGGAAAATCTGGCCCTTTAACATGTTCCATCAAATCTTCTAACGTAGCTTTTGGATTATCAATCTGAGTAACAGTAGCGTCAATGACTTCTCCCATGTTGTGCGGCGGAATATTGGTGGCCATGCCAACGGCAATTCCCAGCTGACCGTTTAACAGTAGGTTGGGAAGCTTGGCTGGCAATACTTCTGGTTCTTGTTCGCTGCCATCGTAGTTATCACGAAAACTTACAGTCTCTTTTTCAATGTCTTCTAGGAGAGCTTGGCCGGCCTTCGCCATCCTGGCTTCTGTATAGCGCTGAGCGGCTGGCGGATCGCCGTCCATACTACCAAAGTTACCCTGCCCGTCCACTAGCAAGTAACGGGTAGACCAGTCTTGCGCCAGCCGCACCATGGCGTCGTAGATGGCTACATCGCCATGAGGATGATACTTACCCATGACATCCCCAGTAATACGTGCGCTCTTGACGAATTTTGAGCCCGGTTTCCAGCCGTTTTTGTCCATAGAGTATAGAATGCGCCGATGCACAGGCTTTAGACCGTCGCGCACATCCGGAAGAGCTCTGGCAACGATAACGCTCATTGAGTAGCGCAGGTAACTGTCTTCCATGACGTCCTCTACGGTACGTAGCTCAACTGTCTTGGAATGCGTACTGCTGACGAACTCGGCATTATCAAAAACGTTATCGGGGTTGCTCATTACTTCGCCGCTGTCTCTGTTCTCTTCCATGTCTAAACGTCCAAATCCTTAACAAATTTGGCATGAGTCTGAATAAAGTTTTTACGCAACTCTACTTCTGTACCCATTAGCTTATTAAAAATGGCGTCCGCCTTTTCGGCGTCCTCAAGTCGAACTTGCACCAGCACGCGATTCTCGGGATTCATAGTTGTCTCCCATAACTGTTCGGCGTCCATCTCGCCAAGTCCTTTATAGCGTTGAAGATCGGATAGCCCTGCTTGTTTCTTGCGGTCGTCCGTGGAGTCTATGACTGTTCCGCGCTTTGCACGCTCAGCAATTAGTTTGTCTACCAACGAGTCGCGTTCGGCATCACTATAGGCATACTGGCGCTTGTTGCTGCCGCTTTTTAGCAGGTAAAGCGGCGGTTTTGCCAGATATAGGTGGCCCCGGTCTATAATCGGCCGCATGTTACGGAAGAAGAAAGTCAGTAGTAAAGTTGAGATGTGGCTGCCATCAACGTCGGCATCAGTCATGATAATAATGCGGTGGTAGCGTAACCCGTCCATACTAAACTGTTCCTCTATGCCAACCCCCAGGGCTTTGATTAGCGTAACAATCTCGTTGTTAGCCAGCATTTTATCCAAGCGCGCGCGCTCCACATTTAAAACTTTACCTCGCAATGGCAGGATGGCCTGAGTCTTACTGTCTCGTCCACTCTTGGCCGAGCCGCCGGCGCTATCGCCCTCTACTATGTATAGTTCACTGTCGGCAGGATTACGCGAAGAGCAATCAGCAAGCTTGCCAGGCAAACCGGATCCTTCCAGTACACCTTTGCGGATAATGTTGTCGCGGGCGGCACGGGCGGCCTTGCGGGCACGGGCAGCTAGCAGACCTTTGCCAACAATCTTGCGAGCCACGTTGGGGTGTTCTTCCAAATAATATGTAAACCACTCACCGACTACCTGCTCTACATAGCCGCGGACTTCGGGATTGCCAAGCTTATTCTTAGTCTGGCCTTCAAACTGGGGGTCGGGCAACTTGACCAATATGACCGCCGTCAGTCCCTCGCGGCAGTCTTCCCCAGAAAGGTTCTCTTCCTTGTCTTTGATAAGACCATTTTTGCGGGCATAGTCGTTAATAACCCTTGTCAGAGCAGTTCGAAAGCCAGTTAGGTGCATGCCTCCGTCTGGATTATAAACATTATTAGCAAAGGCCATTACCGTTTCTGAAAAGGCATCGTTGTACTGAATGGCAATTTCCACTACCGCATCCTTGATTTCTTTATCCACGTAAAAAATATCTTCGTCCAAGACCTCACGCCCGTCATTTAAGTGACGCACATAGCTCTGAATTCCGCCTTCAAAGTAGAACGAGTAGGCCTTTTCGGCCGAATTATCTTTTATAGAAGTCCTCACGCCTTTGGTTAGGTAGGCCTGGTGACGAAGTCGGTTTAAGATAGTGTCGTAATTGAATTCTGTAGTTTCAAAAATAGAGCCATCGGCGTAAAAAGTGATGTCGGTGCCAGTTTTGTTACTTTTGCCCACAATCTCTAGCTTGGTCTTAGGCACACCAAGCGCATATTCTTGCCTGTAGTGATTGCCCTTCTGATAAATATCCGCCACTAACCTGGAAGACAGCGCGTTAACCACACTAACACCCACGCCGTGCAGTCCACCCGAGACTTTATAGCCGCCTCCGCCGAACTTACCGCCGGCGTGCAGAATGGTTAACGCTGTTTCCACACCGCTCTTTCCGGTCTTGGCGTGCTTATCAGTTGGAATGCCACGACCATTATCACGTACAGTTATGCCGCCATCCGTAAGCAGCTCAACGGAAACTTCTGTAGCAAAACCAGCTAGAGCCTCGTCTATACCATTGTCTATGAGTTCCCAGACAAGATGATGCAGGCCCTCAACTCCAGTTGAACCAATGTACATACCCGGGCGTTTGCGTACCGGATCCAAGCCTTCTAGGACCTGAATCTGGCTTGCGTTATAGCCACCCTTTACAGTGTCTTTTTTAGCATTCAAAAAAGAATTTTCCCTCTCTTTATTTGTCCTTTATTCAATAACAATTATAGATTAAAACGGCCATAAATACAATACCCTAACACTGTCTGCGAGACCAGTTAAGCGCCGTATCTTACGTTACCGTCAGCATCTATCTTCATTGTCCCAGAATCGGCAGCCGACACAGGACCGTGCTCGTCCCGCGGAACCCTGAATTCGCCATCGGGCGCTGGGCTAGTTGTGGGCTGAACGGTCGCCGGCGCAGGCGCTCCAAAACCGCCACTTGCGGGCCTTGCCTGGGGCTGGCCGGTACTGGCCGGCATTTGCGGCCGAGGTGAGGCTGATTTTCGTTTCTCTAGCCACTCATCCAAGAAGCTAGATGCTTGGAGAGAGCCGGATGGCTTTTGGGCTGGAGTCGGCAAACCAGTACTTGCAGGCTGTACGGGTCCGGATAAGGGCGGACGAGACGAATTGGGGCTGCCGCTAGGAAATCCATATTGGTCAAACGGGCCTTGCCCGCCTGCTGGCAAGCTGGGCCGTGATGGAACGGTGGCTAAGCGGTGACTTATTTCGGACTCTACCTGAGCCTTAGGACGACCGTACTTGGCTGCAGACAGTTGCTTTAGCGCATCCGCTAATTCTTTATTGGGATTACCCAGCGGCGGTAAGGTGGCCATACTGAAAGGCTGCACTGGAACCCCGCCTATCATCATCCTGACTATGGTATTGGCATTAGGCAAAAATTGCAGGTCATCTATATCGAAAGTCGGCGTAAATTGTTTGGCTAGAAACTCGGCATCGGTGGTACCAACCCTAAACGACACAACCGTGCCGACGTTACCAAAAACCGCATCGCGAATCTCTTCACTCAATTGTGTCGTAAACTGGTTGGCGACAATCAGGTTGAGGTGATATTTGCGAGCTTGGCTCAAAATATCAGCGAACGAATCTGTAGAAAAGTTCTGAAACTCATCAACGTAAAGACAAAAGTCTCGGCGATATTCCTCCGGCACGTCGGCCCGGCTCATGGCTGCAGCCTCAAACTTCATGACAAAAATCATTCCGAGCAGCTTAGAATTTAAATCACCCGTCCGACCTCGGCTTAGGTTAACCAGTAATATCTTGCCGTTGTCCATTACGTCCCGCAGGTCAAAGCTACTCTTGGTCTGACCGATTATATTACGCATCATTTCGTTAGACAGAAAAGCACCGAACTTACTGACAAACCAGCTGGTGACTTCCCCAAACTCGTTTGACCTTTGTGAAGCTGGCATTTCCTTACGCCAAAACTCCAGTACATTGGGATCTGTCACGTGCTTAAGCTTCTGCTCCACGAAGGCCGGGTCTCTGAAAAGCTTTGGTATGTCAACAAAAGTGCCACCCTCGGGGTCAGCCATAACCGCCAACGCAGCGTTTCTAAACAAGTGTTCGTAGCGCGGCCCTATGATTCCCTGGTGCTGAGGATCATAGAGTTTGTAAAGCATGTTTATAGCTTCCTGAATCAGAAAGTCCTTTTGGTCAGCCGAGTGGTATTCAAACATGTTTAGCCCCAGGGGGTAATCCATGTCTGCTGGTGAGAAATATATGACATCTTCGGTCCGCTCTTTGGGAACCATAGCTAGCAGCTTCTCAGCGGTATCACCGTGCGGATCAACGAAAGCAAAGCCTCTGCCCTCCAGCATGTCTTGCAGAGCCAGGTTCTCCAAAAAAGTAGACTTACCAGTTCCGGTTTGACCAACAGCATACATATGCCGAGCCCTGTCGGCATCGGTAATTCGGATGGCTTTTTTGGCCCCACGAAAAACGTTATATCCCATCAACAAGCCGTGTTCTGGAGCGTTCCTGGGACCGTCAACCTGCTTAGAGGCTTGTCTTTCCAGCTGAGAAGTAGGAATGTTCTGCTGGTCCGGAAAATGAAACAAAGTGGCCAGTTCGGTCGCGTTTAAGATGTTGGAGTTACTGTCTTGAGGAAAAAACCTCAGGATGTAAGCCGTAATAAAACTATCAATGTCCCTCGCCGGAACAAATTTAAAACCATTGCGACCTGGAGCGTCAAACAAGGAGAAGGTGGCCACTATGTTGTTCAGGATAGTCTGCGCACGCTGGGAGATATTAGAGGAGGCTACGACCTTTATGCTGACTTCGTAGCCCGGCTGTTTAGTCTTTTCCTCAATGGCTTGGATAACGGACTGATCCAGACTTGATATGTCCTTTGGGTCGTCTGGCTTTTTTTCTCCTGGCTTATCCGGTGGCTTTGTAAGTGCGCCAAAGGCCTGTCCCGTCCACCAGAAAACCGACTCCAGTCCCTTGCTAGGTTTTTTTCCGTTGCGCAGCCTGGTAGCTTCCGATGTAGCTTTTCTGCGCCAATTACCATACGCCGGGCGCAGCAGAATCTGTATACCGGCACCGTCTTCCTTGGAGAGGGTTGATAAAGAGTTCAGCATAGACTGCATGGTGTCGCGCTTTATATCCTGATAGGTTGCGATTGGATAGACAAAATTCTCCTTTAGAACCAGTTCTCCACCTAGCGTGCCCGTTATCCTGCCAATTGGGCTGAAGATATTGTGTTCTGCCACCTCTTCCAGTCTAGCAGTAGGATATGCGCTAACAATTGCCTGTTCAACTATACCCAGTAGCGGTACTGGTACAGCTGCATAGAAGTGCACTGCCCCCTTATTAGCAATTATCTCTAGCGCTATATGCCTCTGGCCGTAAAACTTAGATTTTAAGCCCTTTTGAAAAGTACTCGCCAAAATGCTGTAAAGCACCTGAGCTCTAGATATATTTTCATCAACAAGGTCCCGCGCGTCTCTGCCGTTTGCCTCAGTATCGTCGCTGGGAGGCGGCAAATGAATCAAAACTGGGACCATTTTTAAAGCACGTTCGTAGTTCTTCTGTTCCCTTAAGAGCTTTCGTACATACAGATAGCCAACAGCGCTACCAGCCAGAATCATAACCAGAAAACACATCAGAACTAGTAAGGCTGTCATTTAGCTACCGTGTCGTCCGTTTTAATAGTCTTATTAAAGCGCTCCTGAATATACTCCGCCTTGACCTTGCTTATCTGTTGTTTTTGCTGAAATGGGTCATTCTTAGTCTGAGCAGCAACCGCTTTAGTTTTATCTATCCAAACTTTTTCTATACGCTCACCGCCGTTGCCTTGACTGCTGGCCTGGCTGCCGCTCGTTACTTGCATAGTATCATCGGTCATATCGCTCACCACCGGCTGGCCGGCTAGGGCGATTGCCGTCGCAACTTGAGCACTGGCCTGTGCCGCTTGATTGGCAGAACCTGATTCCGGCGAACCGGATGGCACTTCTTCTAGGCTATTATCACCTAGAGCTTCACCCTCAGGAGCCTTGGGCGATGCTTCCAAACCTTTATGAGTTTCTCCTCCGGAGGGATTCATACCTACATTATACTTTAGCGCCAAGCTGCTGCGCTAGTTACTTATGGGCGTCTGCTGAAATAAAAAGCTAGTCCACCGGAAATCAATATCATTATCAATGCGTCAACCCAACTCAATGATTGAGAGCTGCTAAACATTAACAGAGTAACCACGGTGGTCGTCACTATGACTAATATTTGCTTCGCAAGCCTGCTGAGCGTTCCGGTCTGGAATACTACAACGGAGCTTCCGAAGCTCAACAAGAAGACGTATAACAGTATAAAAAACGGTATTGAGTAAACGATGTTAGATGACGGAGTAGTTGAAGATACCAAAATTAACGCAAATACCAGGCTAAGTATCGCAACAATCACTAACCGCCTGGCCTTTTGATATCTGGATCTCATACACCTAGTTTAAAACGTGGAGCCACTGCGGTAAATGCGCCCGTATATATTACTTTATAGCGCTTACCGCTAAAGTGGCTTTGACTGACCGCTCTTCAATTGAAGAGCGCTATCCAAGACGACTCCATACGCCTGTCCGTAAGCATTTTTTTGTTTTTGACTTACCCATATAAACTACTACAAATAATGCTTATGGTCAATGCTAATATAGTTGTGTTATACACAACTATACAGATTGAATTGTCCCACTTTTGCCGTTGTATATATTATTACAGATTCTATTGAACAGCTCTGTGCTGCTTTAGATATTGTGCCGAGTTGGTCTTTTATATGTATATCCATGCCCTCGTACATGCCTAGGCCTGGGAACCGGGAGCTGAGTTATGGACCTGCGATTATTAATCACCTGAGAAATTAAGGATTAGTGTTCCAGCAGCTAATAAATATATGCGCCTAGACTAATCTAGAGCAATTTAGTAGCTAGTCGGCGCGGTTGCACATCAGCCGTCGCATGCCAATGATATCTGAATGGTCTGTATGGACTAGCCTACTGGGTTTTGGGTCGTTCAAGCGTAATGGGGCCTAGGCCCATGGCGCCGAAGCTTATCGTGCAGTGGGCTGTCCTAAATAGCCAACATGCTAATCCGGTTAATGGCAAGTTCATAAAGACCGGCAAGTTCATAAAGATAGGCAGAAGTCTTAGCCACTAGGTCTAGACATTGTGTAGCGCTACTTGGCCCGTTTAACGATGAGGCGCGGTTCTGTAAGCGCAACTAGTCGTTGGGCTAAATCGCAATTTACCAAAAGCCGGCCTAGTAGACATGGTTAATTTATGGGAATCGCTTGCTGGAGCTTATCGCCCGAATGTTTTTTAAATCTGAAACGCTAAAAATGCCGCTATTTGTTGGCGTTGGACCTGCGATAATTTTTTGATAGTTGGCATATTTGTGAAATTTAGTGAAAGTTATGCACAGGTTTTTAACATAAACGTGTTGACAGTTAAAAAAGCAATTTATAAGATGAAGAAAGCACTTGAATAAAAAAAGTGCTCAAAAACAAAAAGACTATGTAACAACCGCTTCTCGCAAGCGGTTGTTCCACCAAAAGCCATCTAACACACAAAAGTTCGACAACAAATTCGCCAAAACCAACAAACAACCAAAAACGCCCTGCAAACAAAAAATGCCGGGCGTTTTTGGTGTCAATTTAATTCATTAAACTTAATCTCTTTTTCTGAATCCTGAAAAGTGCGAAAATATATTTATGACAAAAGGCATAAAAAGTATCATAGATTATTCTGGAACAGACTCTGCCCTGGTGAATGTACAATGCCATATAACTAGCGGGCTGCCGGCAATTATAATCATCGGCTATGCTAGCAAGGCCGTAGACGAAGCAAAGGATCGGCTGCGGGCTAGTTTTGCAAGCTCTAATCTTCAGCTGCCAAAGAAGCGTATAACTATTAACTTGTCGCCGGCCGACTTGCCAAAAGACTCAACTAGCTTAGACTTGCCAATGGCTGTCTCAATTTTTGCTCAGAGCGGCCAAATCAAAACCGATAATCTTGATAACTTTGTGTTTTTTGGTGAACTAGGTTTAGATGGTTCGCTTAACCCCGTAAGGGGCCTGATTGGTCGAATATTGGAGGCTAAACGCCTTGGTTTTAAGCACTTCTATATCCCCTCGACGAATCTAGAACAAGCTCTACTAATCCCGGACATCAAAGTTAAAGCCGCTGCCAATCTTAGGGATGTATATCTAGACCTTGCCGGGACTCTGGCTTTAAAGCAGATTGACAGCGAAAATGGGCACCTAGAGGACTCTAAACCAAGTGTATATATAGTAGACTTCTCCGAAATATCCGGTCAGCCCATAGCTAAACGAGCACTACAGATTGCGGCAGCCGGGCACCACAACATATTGCTCCACGGCCCCCCGGGAACCGGTAAGACCATGCTTGCTAAAGCCATGTGTGGCATACTTCCATCGCTGAAACATAGCGAGATTTTAGAAGTTACTCATTTACATAGTCTTTCCAGCGGTGGTTTTAGTGACATTATAAGTACTCGCCCCTTCCGCTCGCCACATCACACCGTGAGCACAACAGCTTTGGTTGGTGGCGGATCAAAACCCAAGCCTGGAGAAGCCAGCTTAGCGCACCGAGGTGTTTTATTTTTGGATGAGCTACCAGAGTTTAGCCACTCTTCATTGGAAGCTCTAAGACAACCTCTGGAGGATAGGCTGGTGACTATAGCCAGAGTTAAAGACTCAGCTACATATCCAGCCGACTTTATATTAGTAGCCACTCAAAACCCCTGCCCGTGTGGTTACTATGGCACTGATAAACCCTGCGTGTGCAGTCCCGGTGCAATTGCGAAGTATCAAAAGAAAGTATCCGGGCCAATCCTAGACCGAATAGACCTACACTTAGCAGTTAACGATGTGGACCATAGGAAAATACTAGAGAAACGCGAAAGGAGCGCTGAGAGCAGCAGCATTCGCCAAAGAGTGGAGAAAGCATATGACTTACAGGTTAGTAGGTTCGGTTCAGCTAGATTCAACTCCTCCATGACCAACCAGGAAATTCGTCAACTGGCTCGTCTACCGGATGAGGCCAAGGATTTTCTTGATAATGCAGCTACTAGATTGGGCATATCTGCCAGAGCCTATATTAGGGTTGTTAGAGTAGCCCGTACAATTGCCGATTTAGAAGAAGCTGAGGCTATAGAAAAAACCCATATCAGTGAGGCTCTTAGTTACCGGCAGCAAGTTTATATTTAATATTCTTGCCTGTTATAAGGTGTTTTTGGTATTATCGTCGTAGTGTTGAAGGAGTACTTGAGATAGACAGAGCCCCACAGTTGAATCAGGCCATACGTGCCTCTAATTTGCGCGTGATAGGTGATAATGGCCAACAGTTAGGGGTTCTAACTCGTGCTGAAGCACTTGAGGCTGCCGAGTCGGCGGGTTTGGACATTGTAGTAGTATCACCTGAAGCTAACCCCCCCGTAGCCAAGATTGTTGACTGGGGTAAGTATAATTATCAAAGAACTAAGCTCCTCAAGAAAAATCGGGCCAAGAGCAAACCTTTGGAGTTAAAACAGATGCGTTTGGGGCTAAAAATCAGCAGTCACGACCTGGATGTAAAGATGACTAAGGTTCGCAACTTCTTAGAGGCTGGACATAAGGTCAAAATTACGCTAATCTATCGGGGACGTGAATTAGCCCACAAAGAGGTGGGCGATAAATTAGCCAGTCGGATTATAGAGGATTTCGGTGACACAGTTGTCGTCGATCAGGCTCCCGTCTTTGCGGGCCGTCAGCTTAGTTTTGTTGTAAGGAGTAAAAGTGCCAAAGCTAAAAACCCATAGTGGAACCAAGAAACGAATAACCATAACCAAAAATGGTAAGGTTATGCGTCGCCACGCCAGTGGTGGACACTTTCTGGAAAAGAAGAGCGCTTCTCGTAAGCGCACCTTTGCCGGTATGGAAGCGATGGCTGGAAAGCAGTCTAAGACCATTAGACGCAAGTTAGGGGTATAAGATGCGTGTTAAAAGAGGTGTGACGAGCCATGCACGTCATCAAAAAGTTCGCCGCCAGACTAAGGGCTACACCAAGGCGCACCGTTCCAGCGTCCGAAGGGGTCGTCAAGCCACGACTAAGGCTCTGCAGTATGCCTACAGAGACCGTCGCAACCGTAAACGAACCTTTCGCAGCCTATGGAATGCCCGGATTAATGCTGCTGCTCGTCTGCACGGCACCACTTACAGCCGCCTAATCTCTTCTTTGAAAACTGCTGATATATCCTTAGATCGCAAGGTCTTAGCCGAGCTGGCCGTTAACGAGCCAAAGGCCTTCGCAACAGTAGTCCAAACCGCTAGTAAAAAATAAAGTTTATGCTATAATTTAGCCTAGCCTGATTATTGGCTGATTGCCTGCGTTTTTATACGTAGGAGGAAAGTCCGGGCAGTGCAGGGCAAAGACAGTTGCTAACAGCAACCGGGGGTAACCCCAGGGAAAGTGCCACAGAAACGACACAACCGTCCGCCTAAAACGGATTGGAAATGGTGAAAAGAGTGGCCCGCATTTATGCGGGGTATTATCCACCAGCGAAAGCAGTTGGGTGATACGGTAAAAGCCCACAGTCCGACTTGGTGACTTGTCGGAGAGGTAAACCCTGTCTACTGCAAGGAGATATGTCGCATTATGAGTAGCCCGCTCGCGGCAGCATCAAAATAACCGCTTGATCCGCCGAGCAATTGGCGGACTAGATAGATAATCAGCTAAAACAGAACCCGGCTTACGGATAATCAGGCTACCAAAAACTGCTTGCCTAGCGAGCAGTTTTTGCTTCTTGACGCCCCTGCTCATCCAGGATTCGATTTACTTCCTTGTCGGCTACTTTGTTTAGCTCTCTAGGTACGTGCACAAAGCTAACTTTTTCAAATGAACCGGCTAAGTCTGATAATTGTTTATGCAGCGGTGCCAGCTCTTGATTTTTAACTTTGTAAAATCCATTCATTTGGTTAACTACTAACTGGCTGTCGGAAAAAAGCGTAATCTTATCAATTCCAAGATCCCTGGACCTCTCCAGGCCCTTTATCATCCCGTAATATTCGGCCTGATTGTTGGTGGCCATTCCCATGTAACATCCCGACTTTTCTACAACAGTATCGTCCAGTTTACAGATTACGAATGCACAGGCCGAGTCGCCTGGGTTGCCTCTTGAGCCACCGTCGGTATACAGCTTCGCCTCCTCTAAGAGCATTGCCCCAGTTGGTACTTCGTCCGCTGTATTGTTAAAGTCAAACAATATAATCTTTACCGGTTCTTCCAGACTTACCCTGTCTCCATAATAGCCCTTGTAGTGTTCTAGCATTTCTTCTTGGGTACTGAATGACTCGTGACCACGCATGTCCTCGGGCGTAACATCACCCAGTTTTTTTTCAATAATTTCAGTAACTTTGGCAATACCAATTACTTTCCAGGTATTGGAGTCATCCTCGTTAACTTTATCTACTACTTTGATGTCATCGTTTACGGAGAGGTCTTTGTCGTCAAATAACCGCCAGGTGGAGGTTTTTTCTTTATTTAGAATTTGCTGAGCAAACCTATGATCAAACTTCAGTGTTTTCATCTTTATCTATCTTATCAGATATAATGTACCTGCAGTTTTCAGCAATTTTGCAAAACTTTGTTTGCAAAATTGAGAGGAGTAAGCGAGCCGAGGCTGAAACCGAGCACTGTTTACAGACTCAAGGAAGCCAATGCCTCGATTGCAACGACGGGGTGTGGCGCAGTTGGCTAGCGCGTGCGGCTGGGGGCCGTGAGGTCGCAGGTTCAAGTCCTGTCACCCCGACCATGTAAAAAGCCCGGGTTTAAATCCGGGCTTTTTACATGGGTCGGTCTAGCGGACACTCAATTCACTCTTTCTTTACGAAAGGTGGGTGCCCTCACGCCCGGACCTCGGTCCGACGCGCATAGTTGAGCTCCCTAGTAAATTGTATTGAGAAAATTTATTGTGCCCTCTTCCGACCGCTTTAATTATACCACTGCGAAAATGCTAATGCCTAGCAGCCAGTTACTAAAGTGTAAGATGACATTGGATAACGGAACCGATAGCAAAACAAAGAATACAAACATAAAAAGTATGAGGCCGTTCATACCCATTTTCTCTATTGATTCCATAAATCCCTGCAGCGGTTTCGGAGCAAATGCATAGAGTAGCCTGGAGCCGTCCAAAGGCGGCCAAGGAATGCTATTAAATATAAAAAATCCGACGTTCACCAGCACACTGTACGACAGTATCTTAATCCAAAGTTCAGATGTAGGTACCGAATGCCTAAAAATAAGTGCGGCCAAAACGGCTAAAGCCAGGTTTGTCAGCGGTCCTACCATACCAACAATTGCTCCCCCAAACTCGTCATACTTAAGCCGACTAAAGTTGACTTGTACCGGCTTAGCCGCTCCAAACGGCGGCACATTGAGGATAACAAGTATCACCGGCAATAATATCGTTAAAAACGGGTCTATGTGCTTCAGGGGGTTTAACGAAACCCTACCCTGCAGATAAGCCGTGTCATCCCCCAACCAGTGGCTGGTAAAGGCGTGCATCATTTCATGAATTGTCATAGAAACGAGTACTATGGGCAAAACAATCAATAGGTTAGTCACAACGTCATTACTCATTGAACTTTAGTATACCTTATGGAGCGTTGACTTTATGAGCAATAACAGATAGAATAATGCGCTGGAGCCATTAATAAATTTATCATGCAGAAATGTGAAGTAACCGGTAAAGGCAAGCAATACGGACATAACGTCAGCTTCTCTCAGCGCCACACCCAAAAGGTGTGGAAGCCTAATTTGCAAACCAAAACTCTTACCGTAAACGGCAAAAAAGTAAAAATGAAAGTCAGTACTTCAGCGATTCGGTCTTTGAAGAAAAAAGGCCTTCTTTAAATCGTCTAAACAACTATTGGCGCTCTAGGACTATCAGTCGGGTAGTATCGGTAAGTTCAGCCGGCTTGAGCTTTAGTTTAGGCAGCCTCTCAGTGGGCTCCATAGACATGTTTTTCAGAGCCTCAGCCAACTCTTGTTGAGGAACATCATATTTAATCTGTTTGTCAGCAAAGTGTGTAGGTATAACAAGTTTAGGCTCAAGCTGCTTTATAATCTGCAAAGCTCCAGTTCCGTCTAGGGTGTAACCATTGCCGCCGACCGGCAAAATTAACACATCAACTATGCCTATTTGCTCTAATTGAGACTCGCTCAACTCCGGGTATATATGTCCAACTACAGCCAGCCTTACATCGTCTGCCTCAATAGTATAGATAACGGCAGTTTTTTTGGCCTGCTCATCCATATGTCCGCGGGCGGCGATGCCGTGGATGACGGCTCCTGCTATTTCGTATTCTCCCGGTATGTCCGTACTAAACTTTGTCTGTGAGTGCTCAGGAAGTGTTAGAGAGGTCCGTAAACTTATGTCAGTTGGCTTAGTGATTGACTTCAGCCCTACCTTATCTAGGTTATCGTCAATGACTATGACGGCCCTTTTTGTCGCGACCCGTATGCAATTAGCTCCAAAGTATTGTAGTTCCACTTATCCTCCTAGACTTCAACTGGCAGCGTTTGATTATCTATAATTACTTGTTTTTTAGCAGCCAAAACGTCGCTGATAAAACGATCATGTATTTGCACCCTGTACTGATAATTTGAAAGTGGTAAGGTAGTATATCTTAACTGCTTATTCTCTTCTTTTTCAAGTTCGTTAATAAACTTAGTTAACTTTGCTTGGTTAACATCGCCAACGATAAGTACATCAACTCCACCACTCTCATCGCGCGTAAATTGACCGGTTAAGAATGCAACTTCTACCCTTCCAAGTCCGCGAATTCTCCGAGCTAAAGGGTGCTCCGGAGTTGTCTCCGGCACAGTCTCGGCTTTGCTATTTGCAGATTTTTTATCTGAGCTGGGCTTAGCAGCCTTGGCTGCAAAAATCATTGATAGAGCCTTGTAGTGTTCGTAGCTTTGGTCAACTTCGTAATAAAGTCGGTTGTTGTTGGACTCGGAGTTGATGATACCAATGCCCATCAGATTTGCCAGCTCGCGACGAACAGAATTGATTTGCTCGTCTACTTTGCGAGTAATTTCACGTACGTAAAAAGCCCGGTTTGGGTTGCTATAAAAAAGCTGCAGTAGCTTAACTCTGGTTTTTGATCCAAATAGTTGCTCGAACATGACACTCCCCTCTCCTCTATTGTAACAAGTTGAACGTTATGCGCCAATTTGATTGTTCAATTGCTCAGTAACAGATAGGAATGCAGACTCCGGAGTCTCAAACCACTGAATAAATTTATTTCGTTTGAACCACGTCCTTTGTCTACGGGCATACTGCCAATCCGAAGTCTTGAACAAATCTTTGGTTTGCTCAAGGTTTGTTTCTCCTGCATTCAGCTGGCTGCATAACTTATATATAATTCCCCCGCTAACCACATCGTCTGCGGCGTAATGTTTTGTAAGGTCTTTGAATTCTTGAAGCACTCCGTCCTTAAACATCTGTTCGGCGCGCGCATTAATGTTGGCTTTCAGAATTTGGTCGCTTGGATATAGCCCTACTATCAAGCTACCATTTGGAGGCTTACTTTTTTTACTGCCCACTTTTCCCTGTCTTTCAATTGTTCTTATCAGGTGTCTTTTATTTTGATAGTTGGCTGGCATTGGAAGCTTCTGCTGCTTAATAATGGCCTGTAGCTGCTCAACATTTTTCGCCTCCAGACGATGTCTGAGCTTATCGTCGGGTTCTGTCTCAAATTTAAAGTCAAATAGTACAGCATCAATATAAAGGCCGGTGCCGCCGACCAAGATGGGCAGCCTACCCCGTTTTTTTATATCAGCAATTTTAGTGTTGGCATAAACTTTAAACTTAGCGGCGCTAAAATTTTCGCCCGGTTTTATAAGGTCTATACCCCAGTGCCTTATCACCGCTTGGTCTGCCTTTGATGGCTTTGCCGTACCAATATCCATACCTTTATATATGGCCCTGGAGTCGGCGGTTATTATCTCGCCGTTAAACTGTTTGGCGATTCTCATAGCCAGAGCGGACTTACCGCTAGCCGTGGGGCCAACTATGACTAGCAGTTCTACTTGCTCTTTGGTGGCCACCATATTAGCTGCTCAACCTCCACGGTGTAGTCTTCACGTACTGTTACTCCGTCTTTTTCTAAATCGCGTTTATGAGTCTCCCGGCCGCCGGGCACATAGCCGCTGGCTAGACCGCCCTCTTTATTAACCACCCGCTGCCAGGGAAGTTTACTAGGTCCAAAATGAGCGATTTGCCCCACCTCCCATGCCGCCCAAGGTGCTCCAGCCAAAGCAGCTAATTGGCCATAGGTCATTACTCGCCCCTTTGGAATAGCGGCCACCATCTCCAATACTTTGTCTTTAAAACCCTCGTCAACCCTACTCATAGAGCAGTACACTTTCTACTTCCGCCCAGTCCCTAGCCCTTATAACATTTTTGGGAAGCCTATCGGCTTGATTCCACGGAAAGTTTCCAAAAAGTATGCCGTCAATCCCGACTTTGGATACGCTCAGCACGTGTTCAAGGTGGTCGTCGATGAGCAGCTGTACTCCTAGCTCCTGGCAGATATCGCCCTTATGCCTGTGTTTGGACGGGTCATAAAAATTAGAAAATACTACATCCTCAAATATTTTGGGAAAATATTTAGCAATCCATTTTCGGGTAGCAATTTCTACAAAATCGGGTCTGCCAGTGATGATATATAATTTGTACTTTTGTTTAAGCTTCCCGATAACATCTACCGCCATGTGAATGGGCTCAGACTTAGAATATTCCGGAGTCTCTAGATAACTATTAACTCTTTTAACCGCGGTCTCAACATCGGCTGTCTTCCAGGTGTTTTTGTAATCATGAGAGTAATAATCGCTCAAGTCCAGCTCGGTTCCGTAGTTCCTATTGTAGTGCCTAAGGATGTCTTCGGCAGTATTTACGACCACCTCATCCAGGTCTATAGCTATAATCTTATAGACGGGACTTGGCATCTTGAGACAGCTTTTCTAAAAAGTCATCCACCCCAACTGTATTAGCTTTATCAGAAAGGTCCGATCTGGTTCTGGGCGACAACTGGCCCGATTCTACCTCTTTACTACCAATTACCACGGTGTATGGGACTTTCATGGTTTCTGCGTCGCGGATTTTTTTGCCGACCGACTCATTGGAGTCGTCCAACTCTACTCTCAGCCCTTGTGCTTTAGCCTTGGCAACAACTGCCTTAGCCAACTCAACAACCCGTTCATCATCATTAAGTGTCGCTACCCTAAGCTGTTCTGGTGCCAACCACAGTGGGAATCTGCCACTTACGTGCTCAATATATACTCCCAGAAATCGCTCTATAGAGCCCATTACCGCACAATGAATCATTACCGGTCGCTTCTCTTCATCCGCATCGTTGGTATAGGTTAGCTCCAGTCCCTCGGGTTGGGCAAAATCTAGCTGGATAGTAGCCACTTGCCACTCCCGATTGAGAGAGTCTTTGGCTACAAAATCAAGCTTAGGCCCGTAAAATGCAGCGTCACCTAGCCCCTCCTGTTCATTTTTGATACCCTTTTTGTCCATCGCCTTCTGCAGTTCTGCCTCGGCTAGTTCCCAGAGTTCCGGGGTACCAGCATAAGCGTCAGAGGTCGCTGGATCGCGTTTGGAAAAACGTAGGGATAGCTCAAAGTTCAGTGTCTTATAAAATCGTTCTACCACATCCCATAAATTTAATACTTCTTGAACGATGTCTTCCTCCCGACAAAAGACGTGAGCATCATCTTGAGTAAACGACCTAGCTCGCAAAATACCATTTAGTTCTCCTGATTGTTCGTCTCTGTAATTCATCGTTGTTTCACGATAGCGGATGGGAAGTTCCCTGTAGCTCCTCGGACGGCTGGCATAAATTTGGGCATGGTGTGGGCAATTCATCGGCTTCATAGCAAATTCGTGACCTTCCCGGCTCTTAACGTGAAACAGGTCATTCTTAAACTTGGTCCAGTGGCCGCTTTTCTCGTATAGGTCTTTTTTAGTGATGTGAGGAATAGTCACTGCTTGAAATCCATATCCATCCCGCATCTCCTGAACGTATCTGTCCAATTCAGCCCTAATAACTGTGCCTCTGGGTGTCCATAGCGGCAGGCCAGCTCCTACCAAATCAGAAAACACAAATAAGTCCAGCTCTTGGCCTAAGCGACGGTGGTCATTTTTGTCTAAATCTGCCTTTTCGTCCATCTGGTTTACATCATAACAGTTTATATATCCTCTAATAAAGATACTTACTTAAGGGAAAAGAGCAGCGAGCTTGCCCTTTAGGGGCGGCTTTGCCGACGAGCGATGAGAAAAACCGTAGGTTTGTCTCATGTTAAAAACCGGCCTCCAGCATACTCGCAAACGATGCTTGAGACCGGTATTGCCGTTAACACATCGGCAAAACACAACCTACTGGACTAGAGTATATATATACTAGCCGGATAGCGCTAGTAGTTTCTTGAGCTTTTATCCACAAGTTTCTGTGGATAGTTTTTATATCATATATGATAATTGCTAAGCTACTCTGTTCTGCGGTAATATATAGCCTGTTTAAGCGGGCACATAGCTCAGTTGGCTAGAGCGCCACATTGACGTTGTGGATGTCGGGGGTTCAAGTCCCTCTGTGCCCACCATTTTTGTATATATAAGGAGTCCTATGAGTAACGCTGAGCTGGCCGATGATGAGCGATATGTAATTACCGGATACGAAACAGTTACTCCACTGGGACTTGATAAAGTAACCAGCTGGCAGAATTTGGTATCGGGCCAGCACGGGCTTAGACATGTCAGTGAAACTCATCTGGCCAAGCACGAAGAGCTAGGCATCATGAAATCTCAGGTGGTGGGTGCCTTGCCTAACGAGTTTGAAGCAACTCTGAGAGCCGAGCCAATCTTGATGAATGACACCTATAATTATAAAGAGTTAGTTAGATACTCACACCTTAGCGCCCAGGTTGCTGGCCTCGTTGTACATAGAGCGATGCGTGAAGCCGGAGTACTGCAAGCCGATTCATCAAAACTTAATCCAGAGATAGTAGACCCCTACCGCACCGATTTATATATAGGTTCTACCTTTGCCGGCGTGAGCACCTTGGCGGAGTTTGACCCCCAAAATGTTAGGGCAACTGATCTCTTTAAGACTCTATTCGGCAGGGTCGCATCAGTGCCGGCAAATATCGCAGATATACGGCGGCGAGCCGTTGTGGTAGATGTTGAGTGCGCATCTGGTAGCATAACTTTTGATATGGCGGTTGATGCGCTTCAAAAGAAAGTCAAGGGTGACTATGCGGTTGACCTGGTTGTAGCGGCCGGTGTGGATGCCGGCTTACCGCCCAGGGGTGTAGAAATGTTTGAGGGGATGGGCGAAGAGGGCGTAGACACCCGAGACGACCCCGAGGTAGTATCACGGCCTTTTGATAAGAATAGACATGGCTTAGTCATGGGCGAAGGCGGCGGCGCTTTTGTGATTGAAAGGTTGTCCAGCGCTAAGGCCCGTGGTCTCACCGATGAACAAATTATCGCTGAACTGGTAGCTACCAGAAGTTACACGCACGCTGAGTCCAGAGTCCAGGCCGGCCTGGAGGGAGCGCAACGGGGACTAGAAGAACTTATTGAGGCCTCAGGTTTAACCGCCGAGGAACTGCTGTACATCAATAATCACGCTACTAGCACCGGTGTTGGCGACACCAATGAAGCTAAAATAACCAAGCTAGCGGTGGCTAGTAGGAACTTGGCCCCACAAAAAGTTTACGCCAACTCTACCAAAGGTGCGACCGGTCATGCACTGGGGGGTGCCGGAGCAATTGAAGCCGGTTTTGCCATTGAGGCCCTGCTACACGGCGAGACACCGCCGGGCCTGAAACTAACCGAGCCGGAAGAAGATATGGCACATTTTAACCTCAGCGCTCTGGAGTCAACGAAGGCTGACCTTGATGTAGTCATTAGCATATCGCTTGGTTTTGGCGGTTCATTTGCCGGAATTGCCCTTCGGAAATACGTCGGCCGCTAGCGATATTCTTCAGTAGTTCGTGCCAAGTAACGGAGGTTATGAATGGATGCCAATGAACCGGCTAAGGGGTTCTCGCTCCTGTATAACTGGCGCATATAGGCCCGGCTGTAGCCTGTTACGCAGGTATGGCAATCGCAGTTTTTATCAATCGGCTTAGGGTCACTAGCGAACTTGGCATTATTAAGATTTAACCTCTTTGTATCGGTTACCCAGACACTGCCGTGCCGGGCATTACGAGTTGGCATGACGCAGTCCATCATATCTATGCCGCTTTCTATTGCGTAACGTACATCAATAGGGTCGCCGACCCCCATTAAATAGCGTGCCCGGGAACTGTCGTAAAGCGGTGCCAAGAATTTCAGCATTGAATGCATTTCAGACCTGGATTCCCCAACCGATAGGCCGCCAATGGCCACCCCGTCAACAGCTTGGGATTGGACAAACTCCAGGCTTTTGGCCCTGAGCTTTTTATCCAGGCCTCCCTGCACTATCCCGAATAACAGAGGTGGGCTAGCATTGTTTTTGGTCAGTTTTTTAAACTCAGTTATTGAACGGACCAGCCAGCGATGAGTACGCTTTACGGCCTCTTCTGTACGGACACGGGCCGTGGCGTCAAGCCCTGTTAAATCGTCAAAAGCCATGATGATATCGGCGCCAAGTTCAAGCTGAATCTGCATAGAACGCTCTGGGCTGATAAAGATTGTATCGCCGGATTTAGGGTCTTTAAAGGTTACCCCGTCCTCTGTTATTTCGCGGACTTTTGATAGTGAGAAGACCTGAAACCCGCCAGAATCGGTCAGCATTGCCCCCCTCCAACCAGTAAATTGATGTAAACCACCCAGTTTTTTGATAACTTTCTCTCCCGGCGACAAATGAAGATGGTAGGTGTTGGCCAATAGTACTTGGGCCCCGGTAGCGGCGACCTGACTTGGCTCTAAACCCTTAACTGCCCCGCGGGTTGCTACTGGCATGAAAAAGGGCGTGTCCACCACCCCGCGGCGAGTTTTTAAACTACCGCTTCTGGCACCTTTGGCCCCTACTTTAATCTGTTGAAAGTGACTTTTCGGCATCACGTGCCATTGTACCAGTGATTGACATTTAGTCCGAGCAGTGATAACTTATTCAGGTTAATAGTGAGGTTTGAGTTTGAGTACCAAGAAGATTGGTGGGCCGCTTGAGGAATTTAAGCTTTTTTACGAAGAAATTACTGGTGTAAAGCCAGTCACAAACAGGATTAGAAGAGTTCGTTCGACCCCCGGTACCGTCTAAAAAACTAAATTGCCGACTTTCAAATGATGAAAGTCGGTTTTTTTGTGCCATTTTACAGAGACAAGTATGACTTCTACCCCGAAAATATGTAGTTTATCCACTGGTTTTTACTCAAGCGTTATGACAATATGTTGTCATGGTTTGTCTATATTGTGGCTCAGAAACGCAGGTTATAAATAGCCGACGCCAAAAACGAAATAATCAGGTGTGGCGACGCCGGCGCTGCCAGGAGTGTTCAGCCCTATTCACTACTCACGAGGCGGCTGATTTAACTGGAGTAATCAGAGTTCGGTCAAACGGCACCCTCAGGCCCTACGACAACAACATACTTTTTACAGAGGTTCTGCTGTCGCTGCAGGATAGAAAAAAATGCTACGAGGAAGCCCGCGAGATTACTAACACGGTTACACAAAAACTACTGTTAGCACCAGATTTCCCTCTTGTAGATACTAGCTACATCAGCCGGACCGCCGGAAAAGTTCTAAAATCATTTAGCAAGCGAGCTTGGCAAAGGTTTGTCCTGGAACACCCTTCGCTGCAGACCCAATTTACTTCTTGACGGCCTTGTCAGTAACGTCGAAATTGCCCATATAGCGGCCAAACATTAGCCGGGTTTGAGAATAGATTGCCGCAAAAGAGTTAAAGATAATAGTGGTAAACGGCAGATATACCCATTGCAACACCATCCACAGGCTACGATGACGCTTATAACGCTCTGGTTTGGGCGGTAGAATCTGGAAACTTAGAAATAGAGTAACAAGTATACCGGCTAAAGCTAGCTGCTGAATCCTGGAAGCCACCTGGGGTAACTCATTGGCTATATAACTCTGCGGGTTCAGCAAAAAGGGCGTTAACGCGGCAAGGGCTATTAAAAGAGGCGCTGTAGACCAGCTAATGTGCCCTTCTAGCAGTCTTAGGAACTTTGGCCAGATTTTATAGCGCGGGATGTTATTGGGCTTAAAAAAGCCTGTATAGGCCACATAAGACACATCAGAAGCGCCCCAGGCCCAACGCCTAATCTGCACAAATTGAGCTTTGATAGTTTTACGGTAACTAAAACTTAAGACCGCATCCTGATAAATAGGCACGTAGATAGGATAAACCTCGTGCTTGCCGTCATAGCGAAACCAGGTACGCCAGTATTGGTGACCGTCTTCAACAATGGTTCTGGCGCTCCAAAAATCGGTGTCTATAAGAGCATTCATCGGCTGAGCGTGCGATGAAAAATTTCTAAGCATGTGGGGCCGCATTGAGAGCACAATATTCCAAAAGGAATTGCCAGTGGCAATCACTCGCATTGGGGCCGGGGCATCCCAGATATTGTTGGTGTACATCGGTATCGGTTGGTATGAGGCATACTTTGGTTCCTCGGTAGAACAAAAAGTATACGTAAGGGCCGCAAAATATTGCTTGTCAGGACGGTTGTCAGCGTCCAGAGTGGTGACCAAAACCTTGGCCGGGTCTACTTTGCGCTTTTCCAGATAGACTTGCAGTTGGCGGGCAGCGTAAGTTATATTGCCGCCCTTGCCCCTTACCTCGCCGGGTGTTACCGGATGTTTGACGGCCATAATGTGCATAAATTTAGTTTTGTACTCACCAACAAGCTCTTTTACGGCGGCTTCTGACCGCGCGCCGTCGCGGCCTTCGTATGCAAACACCACTATGAGCTTTTTCATATCGTAGTCGCAGTTCAGAACCGATTTGAGGGTTGGGCCCAGTACGTCTTTAGACTCGTTATAGGCAGCAATCATAACAACGTGAACTACCTCGCTGGGCTTGGTGCGACTATGCAGCATGTA
>Ga0335070_10000716_pt1 | contig 37667 bp, 39 predicted proteins | sample Lox_Sample_13_FD_206722 | JGI IMG/M metagenome (GOLD analysis project Ga0335070, IMG submission 206722) | Soil microbial communities from Loxahatchee National Wildlife Refuge, Florida, United States - Lox_Sample_1.3 | ecosystem: Environmental > Terrestrial > Soil > Wetlands | place: USA... | reverse complement strand
GTGGCATCCGGAGCAATTCATCGTGTAAATCTTCATGCCGTCGATGAGGTTGTCGTCGGTGGGTGGCACCGGGTTGCTGACGCGCGGCGCGTGCCGGTCCATCGAGGCATCCAGAGCGCTCATCGCGATACGTTGCTCCCACGCCGGAGGAGTGGCATCGGCATTCGTCGGCAACAACCCCAGGTATGCGATCGCCAGTCCGGCCGCAACCAACACCAGCACTGTGATAACAACTCCAAGAATAAAACCGCGCATTTCGCCTCCTTGGGCGTTCGATGCATCTGGCAGAAAGGTTCAATAAGCTTTCAGCCGCCTCGCCTCACGAACTACGTCGCTCACCTTGGGCAAGAAATATTCTTCCTGTGGCGGAGAAAAGGGTACAGGCGTATCTGGTGCGGTGACGCGAACGATGGGGCCGTCGAGATCGTCGAAGGCCTCCTCATTAATAATAGCCGCGATTTCGCCGGCCAGTCCTCCCGTGCGTGAGTGCTCGTGAAGAATGATGACCTTGTTCGTCTTGCGCACGGTTTGCACGATGGTCTCGCGGTCGAGTGGAGCCAGCGTCCGCAAGTCGAGAACCTCGATGTCGATCCCTTCCTTGGCAAGTATCTCGGCGGCCTCAAGGGCAACGTAGCGCATGGCGGCATAAGTAATGATGCTCAAATCGCGCCCTTCGCGGACTGTCAACGCTTTGCCGAGGGGAACAACGTAGTCCCCGGCAGGGACATCTTCTTTGATGCGGCGATAGAGGTATTTGTGCTCGAAGAAGACTACCGGATTGTTATCGCGAATGGAGGCTTTGATCAGCCCTTTGGCGTCGTAAGCGCTGGCAGGACAGACGACCTTTAGCCCGGGATTGTGCACGAACCACATCTCGGGATTCTGCGAGTGGAACGGGCCGCCATGGACGTGGCCTCCGCTGGGCCCGCGCAGGACGAGGGGCGCGGGCGCGCCCCACAAGTAGTGGGTCTTGGCGACCATGTTGCTGATCTGGTTGAAGGCGCAGCCGATGAAATCCATGAACTGGAACTCGGCCACAGGACGCAGGCCGGTAAGCGCTGCGCCAAAGGCGGCACCGACGATGGCCGACTCGGCGATGGGCGTGTCGATGATGCGCTCGCGGCCGAAGCGCTCGATGAAACCGTCGGTGACTTTGAACGCGCCCCCGTAGACGCCGATGTCCTCGCCCAGGCAGAAAACGGTGGGGTCGCGCTCCATTTCCTCCCAGAGACCCTGGCGAATGGCTTCGAGATAGGTGAGGAGGGGCATAAATGACCCTGAACAGATTAGCGCAAATTTAGATTCACAACTGCGCAGAATAGTGATATAGTACATTTTGTACAATTGGTACGCAATGGTAAGAATATGGCTCCCACTCTAAGCGCTACCGCGGCCCGGGGGAAATTCGCAGAAATTGTGAACCGCGTCGAATACGGTGGCGAGCGCGTGATCGTGCGCCGGCACAACCGCGATGTCGCGGCCGTAATTCCCATCGAGGATCTCCGACTTCTCCAAGAGGTTGAGGATCGTATGGACATCAAGGATGCACTTAAAGCCTTAAGAGAGCCGCGCGGCAAAACATCGAAGCAGCTAAAGGCTGAACTCGGGCTGTAGAGCAACTCCAGCGGTCATGGCATACACCGTGATTTATCAGCGCCCGGCAGAAGTAGCGCTGCGAAAGCTGCCTCGCGAAATACAAGCCCGAATAATGCGCAAGGTAGATCAACTGGCGGACGATCCCTTCCCGTCTGGCACCGAGAAGCTTAAAGCACCTGTGGACTTGTGGCGGATACGTATCGGAGACTACCGTGTCATCTATACGGTCGAGCGGAAAGGATTGCTGGTACTGGTCTTGAAGGTGGGGCACCGAAGAGAAGTGTATCGTTAGGCTGTTGTCTAGAGTGACATGCGGTTGCGGACATCACCTCAAATGAATAGCGTCTTCGGTTTTCTTGTAGCCAGTGCCAGTTCCCTTCCTCACCTTCGGTATCCCGTATTTCGGTTTTATCTCGTGGCAGCCATCCTGGCAGAAAACGCCACCTATAGCTGACTCAGGCTCCGGCATTGGCGCGGCGAGGGCCATCTCCCGTTCTTGGTCTGTGACCCGCTCCACTTCCGCAATCAGGTCAGCATTCTGCTGTTCAGTCAGCCATTTCTTATCTTTCACCAAGTAGCGCGCGAAGCGCGCGATCGGGTCGCGTCTCTTCCAATACTCAAACATTGCCTTGGGGACGTAGTCCGCAGCATCATGGATGGCGTGGCCCTTCATGCGCATCATTTTCGCTTCGATGAGCGTTGGACCCTCCCCGCGATACGCTCGCTGCACGGCTTCGTAGGCGGCATCGTACACCTGGCAGGCGTCGGTGCCATCAACGATCACACCGGGAATTCCATAAGCAATGGCGCGCTCGGCCAGGTCCTGAACCCGAAACTGCATGGAAGCGGGCGTGGAATATCCCCACAGGTTGTTCTCGGCGAACAAAATCAGGCCAAGGTCCTGCACGGCGGCAAAGTTGATGCCTTCGTAGGTAACGCCGGTCGACTGGCCGCCATCGCCGATGTAGGTCATACAGGCCACGTTGCGTCCCTGCAGACGCGCGCCCAGAGCGACGCCGGCCATCACGGGAATGAGATCTCCCAACATGGAGATGGGTGAGACGACGTTCCGCTTCTCGATGTCGCCAAAATGTGAAGTGCCGTTGCGGCCTCCGGTCGGCGAGTCGGCCTTGGCCATGTATTGATTCATGATGTCGCGGGGAGCGAAGCCGCGCACCAGCAGCGATCCCTGGTTGCGAATCATGGGCGCGAGCCAGTCGTCTGGGCCGAGCGCATACGCTGAGGCGCAGGAGCAGGCTTCCTGGCCCAGCCCCAGGTAGACTCCTCCTACGACTTTTCCCTGCTTGTAGAGGTTCTCCAGCACCTGCTCCATCTTGCGATTCAGGAGCATCCAGCGGTAGATCTCGATGTGTTGCTGTTGGCTGAGATATTTGGACTCGCGAAGCGGCGGCGCAGGCGCACTCAGATCGCCGCTGACTTCGTAGCGGACCCCATCTCCGTGATGCATCTGGCGCACATGAAAGGCAGGTTTCTCCAGACGATAGTCAAGAATGGAGTAGGTGCGCTGCTGGGGGAGGACGAGGCTGTCGCGGGGGCGCGTGTTTTTCGGGCGAGTGGTCTTGCTCGCGGTTTTCGACCTTCGGCGGCTCTTCATGACGAAAGCAACTAATTTACTCCGGGAACTCGAGTAAATCCAAAACGGCTGCCGGATCTGGCCGCAAATGTTCAGGCCCAGGCGGAGTCGTCGTCGGCATGAACCTTGCGCAGATTCTCGGGTACTTTCAGGGGAATGCCTAGATCTGTGCCGATCAGAGCCTCCAGGCTATCGAGCCACAGAATCTGGCTCTGGAAGATAATGCCGAAGTTACGGGAGACGGAATGCGCGACTTCCTGGAGAGGAATCTGCTTGTTCAGTTCTTTTGCCAGCGAGGTGACAGGCTTGGCCTCGATCCCGCAAGGAATGATGAGATTGAAAAAGCTGAGGTCAGTGTTCACGTTGAGTGCGAAGCCATGAGAGGTGACGGCGCGAGAGATGTGGACACCTATGGCGGCAATCTTGGCTTCCGGGGCTGAGGCTGGATCTGTCGAGCTGCGCTCGACCGCACAGCCGGGGGCGGCTGTGCCCACATGGGCATTGGCAGTCCAAACGCCGGTCAGGCCGGTGATGCGCTTTGTGGGGATGCCGAAGTCGGCGCAGGTGCGGATAAGCACTTCTTCGAGCCGACGAACATATTCGATCGCACCCAGAGTCGGGCGTTTGCCCTCGGCTGAGGGGATGCCGCGCAGGTCGAAGATGGGATAGCCGACAAGTTGGCCAGGACCGTGGAAAGTGACGTCGCCTCCGCGGTCGCACTCGAAGACTTCGACGCCACGCTGGGAAAGCGATTCCGGTGAGGCCAGAATGTTCTTCTGCTTGGCGTTGCGTCCCATGGTGATTACTGGAGTGTGTTCGAGGAGAAGGAGCACGTCGCCGATGCGGCCGTCTTTGCGAAGTTCGACGAGCTTCTGCTGCAGCCGCAGGCCAGTGGAGTAATCGACGGTGCCGAGTTGGACGACGGAGATCATCGCAGCTCAGGGATGCATAGATCCTTCGCTTCGCTCAGGATGACAGATGTAAAGTCCGGTGTGCTACATTTCTTTGTCTTCTACGCATTGATGGCCAGTCCATACACACTATTCGATGCGTCGAGCATGGCCTCGGCCAGAGTCGGATGGGCGTGGATGGTCCACATCAAGTCCTCGACTGTGGCTTCGAGTTCCATGGCAGCGACGGCTTCGGCGATCAGTTCCGTTGCCTGAGGCCCGATGATGTGCACGCCGAGAATCTCGCCATGCTTGGCGTCGGACACAACTTTAACAAAACCCTCATGCTGGCCGACGATCGAGGCCCGCGAGTTGGCAGTGAAGGGGAATTTGCCGACCTTCACGTTGTAGCCGAGCTCTTTCGCTTTGGCCTCGGTCAGACCGACGCTGCCGATCTCGGGATGGCAGTATGTGCAGTTAGGAATCTTGCGCGGATCGACCGGTTTCGCCTCCTTCTCCGCGATGGTGGCAACGGCCACCAGGCCTTCCATCGCTCCCACGTGCGCCAGTTGCGGTGTGCCCAGCACGATGTCACCGATGGCGTAGATGCCGGGTTCGGAGGTTTGCATCCATTCGTCGGTCTGGATGAAACCGCGATCAGGCTTGATGCTGGTTTTCTCCAGGCCGATGTTTTCCGTGCGCGGTTTGCGGCCCACGGCGATCAGAATTTTCTCGGCTTCAATCTTCTGCCGTTTACCATCGACGCTGAAGGTCACGGAGATTCCCGCTTTTGTCTGTTCAACCTGCTCGACCTTGGCGCTGGTGTGGAAATCGATTCCGCGCTTGCGGTAGACGCGAGCGAGTTCTTTGGAAACGTCTTCATCCTCGACGGGCACCAGACGGGGCAGCATCTCGAGGATGGTCACCTGGGTATCAAACGAGCGGAAGATCGAGGCGAATTCCATGCCAACGGCACCGGCGCCGACGATCACCAGCGATCTGGGGACCTCCTTCAGCGCAAGGATTTCGATATTGGTCAGGATGCGCTCGCCAGGTTCGAGGCTGGGGATCATGCGGGCTTCCGAACCAGTAGAAAGAATGACGTTCCTGGCGTTGAGCTGGGAAGTCTTGCCGTCGGCAGTCAGATCGATGGTGAAGACACCGCTCTGCGCCGGACCGGTGAGCTTTCCGTAGCCACGCACTACCTGGACTTTGTTCTTTTTCATCAGGAAGTCAAGGCCCTTGGTGTGCTTGGTGACGATCTTGGCTTTGCGATCCTGAACCGCCGTCCAGTTGAGTTTGCGTGCGTCCACGCCTTCGATGCCAAATTCCTCGGCATCCTTCAGGTAATCCCACAGCTCGGCGTTGAACAGCAGCGCCTTGGTGGGAATGCAGCCCACGTGCAGACAGGTGCCTCCGAGCACGGCGTCTTTCTCAATGAGGGCAGTCTTCAGTCCATATTGACCGGCGCGTATGGCGGCCGTATATCCGGCGGGGCCGCTGCCGATGATGGCAACGTCGTAAAGGGTGTCAGGCAAGGGTTGTTTCCTCAGTTGGATGAGATGAGCTCGGGCAAACGCTTTGATTCTAGAACAGGGAAAGGGCAAGGCAAAACGTTAGCGCAAAGTGCGCAAAGGGTTTCGCGAAGTCCGCAGAGAAGACAGGGCACACGCGTGTCTAGGCCGATTGCTCGTAGTTGTGCGCGATGCGCAGGATGGTGGCTTCGTCGAAGTGGCGGCCAAGAATTTGCAGGCCGATGGGGAGGTTCTCTTTGGTTCTGCCGCAAGGGATGGACACGCCGGGGATGCCCGCGAGGTTGGCGGTTACGGTGTAGATATCGGCCAAATACATGGCAAGAGGATCGTCAACTTTGTCGCCGAGCTTGAAGGCTGCCGTCGGGCTTGTCGGCGTTACGATGGCGTCGACCTTGCGGAAGGCTTCGTCAAAATCGCGTGTCAACAACGTACGCACCTTCTGCGCCTTCAGATAGTAGGCGTCGTAGTAACCGGCGCTGAGAGCGTAGGTGCCGAGCATGATGCGGCGCTTTACTTCGGGGCCGAAACCGGTATCGCGGGTCTGACGGTACATCTCAGAAAGCGTGCGCGCCCCATCGGCGCGGTGGCCGTAGCGCACGCCGTCAAAGCGAGCGAGATTGGCCGAGGCCTCGGCGGTGGCCACAATGTAGTAGGTCGGTACGGCGTACCTGGTGTGCGGCAGGGAGATCTCGACGACTTCGCAACCCAGACTCGCCAACTTCTGCGTAGCGGCATCGACGGCGCGGCCGACTTCGCTGTCCAGTCCTTCGCCGAAGTATTCCTTGGCTACGCCGATCTTCAAGCCGCGGACTGGCTTGTCCAGTTCGGCGACGAAGTCAGGGACGGGAACTTCGGCAGAGGTGGAATCCATCGGGTCGCGCCCAGCAATCACACGAAGAATTAGCGCGGCGTCTTTTACGGTTTTGGTGAGTGGACCAACGTGGTCGAGAGAGGAGGCAAAGGCAATCAGTCCGTAGCGGGAAACACGGCCGTAGGTGGGCTTGAGACCGACCACGCCGCAGAAGGAAGCAGGCTGGCGAATGGAGCCTCCGGTATCCGATCCCAGCGTGGCTACCGCCATGTTTGCCGTAACCGCTGCCGCCGATCCGCCGGACGAGCCGCCTGGCACGCGGCTCAAGTCGCGAGGATTGTGCACTGGTTTCCAGGCAGAGTTCTCGTTCGACGAACCCATGGCGAATTCGTCGCAGTTCATCTTGCCCAGCACGACGGCTCCCGCCGCCTCCAGGCGGGCTACCGCGGTGCAGTCATAGGGCGGGACGTAGTTGCCCAGGATCTTGGAGCCGGCGGTCGTACGAACGCCGCGTGTCACCAGAACGTCTTTGATCCCGACCGGCACGCCACCCAGCGGAGGAAGCTTCTCACCCTTGGCGGCAAGCGCGTCCATCTCCGAGGCTTTGCCCAGCGCGCGTTCTTTCGACAACGCAAGGAACGCGCCGATCTTCGGGTCGTCGCTTTCGATTTTGGCGTAGAACGACTCAGCAAGCGCCGTCGCAGTGGTCCGGCGCTCCTGTACGGCGGAGCGGGCAGCGTCGATGGTGAGGGAGTCGAGGTTCATTTTGCGCGGCTGTTTATCGCTCGATCACTTTCGGTACCTTAAAGAACGTCCCATCGGAATCGGGAGCGTTCGCCAGGGCCACTTCATGAGGCAATGATTTCCGCAAGCCTTCGTGGATGTCGTCGCGGCTGGCGTAGGAGAAGCGGTCGCTTCCTTTCTTCGATTCGTCTGGGCCGTAACGATCGGAGACTTGTGCCATGGGAGCGACGTTGGCGGTGTCCAGTTCGTTCAAGTTGTCGATATAGCCGAGGATGGAGTTCAGATCGCGCACCATGCGGCTGCGCTCGGTCTCGGTCAGTTCAAGGTTCGCGAGGTCGGCTACGTACGCTACGTCCTTTTCGGTGACTTTCATTTCGCTTGGATAACGAACCGTGTGGGGACAGCGACTTTCGGCTGTCCAATTCGATGCCTAACGTGAAGCGGCCGCCGGTCCTGCGATCACAAAGTCGATCCGCTTCACGCCGTGTCCAACATAGCGGTTGATGGCTGCTACATATTGCGGCGCGAGCGCCTGCAACTCGGTGCGCCAACCCTTGTCGGGGACCTCTACCTGGAGGACACCGTCGTGAAACTGCAAGGCGCGGGTTCGCTGCGCTACGGCGTGTCCGCAAACGATGGGCCAGGCCAGCACCGGACCACGCCCCGCCGGAGCACGCCGCACATTGCCGGCAACAACTTTTTCCAGCCCTTGTGCGACATGTTCCATAGAAGAAGTCATCGGTCTTTAGCGACGATTGGGAAATGCGATTTTAGCATCTTGAAGAGCTTGCGGACTTGAGAACCACAGAGGGCACAGCGGACCACAGGTAACGGAATTGACCACAAAGGCGCACAAAGATTCACAAAGGAGTCAGCGAGGAAATCCGCGGCGCACGAATTCCAGAGCTGTGGCTTTCGATTGCAGGCGGCCTTCGAGTTGGGCGTCCTCGACCGCAGAGAGAATTTCTTTGAAAAGGGGCCCCGGCTCGTATCCAGCGGCGACCAGGTCGTCGCCGCTTAGCAGCGGAGCCGGACGCACGGCCGCGGGCGGCAGAGCAGCAATCTTCTCGCGCGTGAAGTTGTAGGACTCGAGATCGCCGTGGCTGGACTGGCAGTCGAGCCGGTGCAGTTCGAGATGTTCATCGAATCGCGGCATGCGCACGAACTTCTTGAAGGTCGATTCCTTCATTTGCTGCACATGAGCAAAGCGCATGTGGTTGTCGATCAGAGCCAGAATCTGCTCGGTGTCGTCATTGGCGAAACGCAGCCGGCGGCAAATGTCCTCCGCCATCTTCACTCCCACTTCGACATGGCCGTCGAAGCGAATGCGATCGGGCGCCACACGGAAGGTCGGAGGCTTTCCCACGTCATGAAGCAAGGCGCCCCAGGCGAGCGTCGGAGGGCAAGGCGGCGGCAGTTTATCGAGCAAGAGCAGGGTGTGCACGAATACGTCACCTTCCGGGTGGAACTCGGGAGGCTGCTCTACGCCTTTCATGGCCTCTATCTCCGGAAGCAACTCGCGCAGCAGGTTGGTTTCGTCCAGCAACAAAAATGCGCGACGGGCATGCCCTTCAGTGAGCATTTTGGTCAGTTCGTCGCGCACGCGTTCGCGCGAAACTTGATGAACGTCTGCCGCCAGCTTCTGGATCGCAGACATCGTTGCGGGGTCGATTGCATAGTCGAAGCGCGCGGCAAAACGTACCGCGCGCAACATGCGCAGCTTGTCCTCGGCGAAGCGGTGGCCGGGATCGCCGATGGTGCGAACGATCTTGGCCACCAAATCCTTCTGACCGCCGACAAAGTCGAGGACTTCGTTCTTGAGAGGATCAAGCAAGAGACCATTGATGGTGAAGTCACGGCGCTTTACGTCTTCTTGCGGGTTCTTGCTGAAGCGCACCTGGTCTGGGTGGCGGCCATCGGAGTAACCAATGTCACTGCGAAAAGTGGCGACTTCGACGACGTTGGCTTTGGTGTGATTCGTCGGCGCGTCATTGTGGACAGCATTCTGTTCTCTCTCCGGCACCGGCACGAGAACGACACCGAACTGCGCGCCCACCGCATATGTTTCGGGGAAGATGCGCATGACCTCGTCGGGGGTGGCGCTGGTGGATACGTCGTAGTCGGCAGGTTCCCTTCCCAGCAGCAGATCGCGCACACATCCGCCTACAAAATAGGCCTGATGGCCTTTCCCCCGCAGCGTGCGCACAATCGAGGTGGCGAAGTCCTTTGACATCCGGCGATCCCGTCCCGCCCTCGCTCAGTTAAGGCGGAGATCATCCTAAGCAGAAGGGTACCACTGGAGGATGTTAGGCGACGGTCTGAGGTTCCTCTGCTCCACCGAACCGGCGGCCCGGGTTAGACTAAAGTGCAAGCGAAGCATATGTCAGACGCCTACATTCTCGGGATTGAGAGTTCTTGCGATGAGACCGCGGCGGCGGTGGTGCGCACTGGCGAGGAGATTGTGTCGAACGTGGTTTTTTCGCAGATCGCCACGCACCAGCCCTATGGCGGAGTGGTACCGGAGCTGGCCTCGCGGGAACATCTGCGGGCGATCCTGCCGGTGGTGCGCAAGGCCTTGGCCGACGCCGGGCAGACTTACCAATCCGTGGATGCCTTCGCTGTAACCCAGGGGCCGGGCTTAGCCGGGTCGCTGCTGGTCGGGATCAGTTATGCCAAGGCCCTGGCGTTCGCGCTCGACAAGCCGCTCATCGCCGTTAACCATCTGGAAGGCCACATCCACGCTGTGTTGTTAGAAGAAAGGCAGAAGGGGAACCGGGAGCTGACTTTCCCCGTGCTCGCGCTCGTGGTCTCGGGCGGGCACACGCACCTTTTCTTGGCACGGCGGCATAAATCTGGCTGGACGTACGAGAACATCGGCCATACCCGGGACGACGCCGCCGGAGAAGCGTTCGACAAGGTCGCCAAGCTGCTGGGTCTGGGTTATCCCGGCGGACCCATCATCGAGAAGCTCTCCCAGCACGGCGCTACGAGTGCGATCAAGTTCCCCCCGTCGCAGATCAAGCACGCTGACCGTCGGACAAAGAAGAACGAATCCTCTCGGGAGGAAAACGCCCGCTTTGATTTTTCTTACAGTGGGCTCAAGACGGCCATCCTGCGCCACGTTGAAACCCACGGTATGCAGCCTTCGATCGATGCGCGAAGGAAAGCATTGGCCGGAATCCTCGAGCCGAAGTTGGAGCAGTACCTCGCGCTCTGTGATCGGCAGACGCTGGATCTGATCGCGTCTTTTCAGCTGGCGATCGTGAACGACTTGACCAGCAAGACGCTGGCAGCAGCCAGATCCTACGACGTGGCAACACTTTTTGTCACCGGGGGTGTAGCGGCCAATGGCGCGCTCCGCGCGCGCTTTGAGCATGACGCTGCTCTGGATGGCCTGCCGGTGTATTTTCCTTCTCGTCCGCTCTCCACCGACAACGCGGCTATGATCGCAGCTGCGGCCTATCCAAAGTTCCTTGCTAACGACTTCGCAGCGACGGATTTCTCAGCCGAAGCAGGAATGATCCTCAAGTGAGGCGGGGTGGATTACCTTCCGGCGGGATGGATTACCTTCCGGCGGCGTGACCTTGGGCCTTGTCTCCAAAGATGGCTTCAAGGGCGTTGGCCAGTTGGTCGGTGACGTTGATGTCCTTGAAGATAGTGAAGTTGGCACGCTTCTCCGTGGTGTGGAAGCCGCCTTGTTTGCTAGTGACGATTACGATGGGGATTGTGGCCGTAGCCGGCTGACTACGAAGGGCGGTAATGAGCTCACCGCCGTTCATCTTGGGCATTTCCATATCGGTGACCACAATGTCCGGCTTGAGGCGCTTCAGGGCCTCCATGGCATCCTGGCCATTGGTGGCTGATTCAACGGCAAATCCGCGATCTTCCAGAAAGCGGCAAACGGTATGGCGGATGAGCATGGAGTCATCCACGACTAACGCTAAACGCATTGCTGGGCTCCCGCGCGCAGTCTTCCCTTCAGCAGTGCTTCGTCCAACAGTCACACGATCGAAATGTCTGGACAAATCATCGCCCGGCGCGAGGGGGACGCCAAGTTACCGTAGTCATGGCAACCCGTTGGCGAAACTCAGGAGTCTGGGAGCTTGGTGTCTTCGATGACCATGTCCTTAAACTCGCTGGACTCAAAGATTTCGCCGCATTCCAAACACTCCACGAATTCGGCGTCCTCCTCGCGGGCCACGATTTGCACACGCGGGTGCTTGCACTGATGCATTTTGCTTGTCTCTTCGGAGGCTTGCGACGGCGGGATTGAACTCATAAATCCGGTTTGTCTGTCCGTGCCCGAGCGGGCGAAATTGCCGGAAGTTGGCGGTATTTTAGCCCTGCCCAATAGGTTGTCAAGCCCCAGATTTCAGGCAAAGAAAAGCACCCGACTGACCATTACACGCGAAGAATAGTTCTGCAGTCCGGGAGGGAACACGGGTGAAATTTTCATATCCGACTGTTTTCATCGTAAATTGTTAAGCCGCTTAGGGTTAGTAATTTACAGTTCAATGGTGGTTATTGACAGTCGCGTGCAAAGGGTTGCCATTGGCCGCTTCCTAAGGCTAGAATAGCTATATACGACTGAAAAGGTCGTAATTGAGGATTGAACGGGCTTCCATGCTGAAGCTGACCAAGAAAGCTGACTACGGGTTAATGGCGATGAAGCATCTGGCGGAGCACGCCCACGAGGGCGCGCACAGCGCCAAAGACGTGGCGGAAGCCTACAGCATCCCGCAGGAGGCGCTGGCCAAGATTCTGCAAAGACTGGTGAAGGCGGGTTTGCTCCAGTCTTCGCACGGAACCAAAGGGGGCTACGTTCTGGCCCGAGACCCGTCGAAGATCAGCGCCTTTGAAGTTATTCGTGCCATCGATGGGCCCCTGTTCATCACATCCTGCATTACGGTGCGGGGTGAATGCGATCAGAGCGAGCGTTGCACCATACGAGAACCTCTGCGCCGGGTGAACCAGAGCATTGAAGATGTTCTCAGGCGGATCACGATTTCGGAGATGAAAGAAGACGCGGACAGCGACCCGAGCGATGAGAAGAAGTCGGCGGAGCTGATCACCATATTGCGTGGATAGGCCGAAAGCGGCTGCCACCCACATGAGTCCCAGAAAGTGTAGGAGAGAGCAATCATGAGCACGGAAGTAAAGACGGCGACCCTGGCGCAGCACACCGCGCCTAACGGTATCAAGCTGCCCATCTACATGGATAACCATGCCACTACCCCGATGGATCCGCGGGTGCTGGAAGAAATGCTGCCCTATTTCATGGAGAAGTTCGGCAATGCCGCCAGTAGAAATCACTCTTTCGGCTGGGCCGCCGAAGAAGCCGTGGAAACCGCACGCGAGCGCATTGCCAAGCTGGTGGGTGCGACTTCCAAGGAAATCATCTTCACTTCGGGCGCCACTGAGAGCGACAACCTCGCCATTAAAGGCGTGGCTGAGATGTACCGGGAGAAGGGCAACCACATCATCACCGCCGTCACTGAACACAAGGCGGTGCTCGACACCTGCAAGCGTCTGGAGAAGTACGGCTATCGCGTTACTTACCTCCCCGTGCAGAAGGACGGCCTGATCGATCTGGACGATCTCAAGCGTGCCATTGACGACAAAACCATCCTGGTAACGATCATGGCCGCGAACAATGAAATTGGGGTACTGCAGCCGATTGCCGAGATCGGCAGGCTCTGTCACGAGAAGGGTGTCATCTTCCACTCCGACGCTACGCAGGCCGTTGGAAAAGTCCCCACCGATGTAAATAAGCAGAACATCGATCTGATGTCCATTTCCGCGCACAAGATGTACGGGCCGAAGGGTGTGGGAGCTCTATACGTCCGGCGCAAGAATCCACGAGTGCAGATTGCGGCGATCATCGACGGTGGCGGCCACGAACGTGGGATGCGTTCCGGCACGTTGAATGTGCCGGGAATTGTGGGCTTGGGCAAGGCTTGCGCGATCGCGTCGGAGGAGATGCCGCAGGAATCCTGTAAGCTGGCGGGCCTGCGAAATCGCCTGCGCGACCGGATCATGGGCCGTCTGGACGAGGTTTACATCAACGGCTCTATGGAGCATCGCTTGCCGGGAAATCTGAACATCAGCTTCGCCTACGTGGAGGGCGAGTCGCTGCTGATGGGGATCAACGATGTGGCGGTTTCCAGTGGTTCAGCCTGCACCTCCGCGACGCTGGAACCATCTTATGTATTGAAGGCCCTGGGTACGGGGGACGATTTGGCGCACAGCTCGATTCGCTTCGGCATCGGGCGCTTCAATACGGAGGCCGAAGTGGACTACGTGGCTGACCGCGTGATTGAGACAGTGCAACGTCTGCGCGAGTTGTCGCCTTTGTACGAGATGGCCAAGGAAGGCGTGGATTTGAAGTCGGTGAAGTGGGCGGCGGAGTGATCCGTCGTGGGATGGACGAATTTCGTTAAGGAGAAAGGAAGTCATGTCTTACAGCGACAAGGTAATTGACCACTACAATAACCCCCGTAACGTCGGCTCGCTGGATAAGGGCAGCGCGGACGTGGGCACCGGTTTGGTCGGCGCACCCGAGTGCGGTGACGTGATGAAGCTGCAGATCAAGGTCAATCCGCAGACGAACGTCATCGAAGATGCCAAGTTCAAGACGTTCGGTTGCGGCTCGGCGATTGCATCGTCGTCGCTGGCCACTGAGTGGGTGAAAGGCAAGACGGTAGACGAGGCCCTTGCCATCAAGAACATGGATATCGTGAAGGAGTTGTCGCTCCCTCCGGTTAAAATTCATTGTTCCGTGTTGGCAGAGGACGCCATTCGCGCCGCCATCCATGACTGGAAGAAGAAGCAGGAAACTGCGACTCCGGCGGCGGTGCAAGCGAAGTAAGTTGTCCGGCTCGCTAGTCGTCAGTCGTAGGCGGATGGGGGCCGGGTGGTTGGAAGGGCCCTGATTGTTTATGACGACAGTTGCGGAAGAACCGAAGACAGCGCCTGCCAAAGGCATCCAGGTGACGGACAAAGCCCTGGCGCGCATTCGTTCGGCGATGGCGAAGGAAAATATTTCGCCGGAGCAGGGCGGCCTGCGGCTGGGCGTGCAGGGCGGCGGATGTTCAGGCTTGAGTTATAACATCCGCTTCGACACGCAGCCACGCGAGCGCGACCGGATTTTTCAGTTTGGCGACGTGCGAGTGTTTGTCGATCCCAAATCTTTCATTTACCTGCATGGAATGACGCTGGATTACCAGGAAACCCTGATGCAGCAGGGCTTTGTGTTCGTGAATCCGAACGCGACGAAGTCATGCGGGTGCGGCACCTCATTCTCAGGGTAACCGTGGCGCGGCTCCTGGTCGCGCGTTCAGTTCACTTCCGCGTCCCTTTCCCGTTCTGACGCGAGAAATACAAAAATGTGAGAGCGGGACGCAGTGTGATTGAGGGCGGGAGAACGCCCGCGACGCAGCAGACATGGCAGATACATCGAAAACAGCGATACCGGTCATCAACAACGGTGAAACTACGGGCGCGTGCTGGTCCTGCGGCGAAATGCGTGCGGCACATTTCTGCAGCGCTTGTGGCAAAGTTCAGCCTCCGGCTCCGGCGGATTACTTCACATTTTTTGGCTTGCCGCGAAAACTGACACTTGACGGGCCGGAACTGGAACGCGGGTTCTACGAGCTAAGCCGGAAGCTGCATCCCGACCTCTACGCTCGAGCGCAGAAACAGGAGCAGCAGTGGAGCCTGGAGCAAAGTTCCCTGCTGAACGACGCGTATCGGACTCTGAAGGATCCCATCAAGCGCACGGAATATCTTCTGAAATTGGAAGGCGTGCATCTCGAAGAACAATCGAAGACCGCTACCGAAGAAGCCCGCGCCAGCGGCGCGATGAAGAAACAGGTCGTTCCTCCGGCCCTACTGGAAGAAGTTTTCGAGTTGAACATGCAGCTTGAGGAGATGCGCGCGAGCAAGAAGATGGGTGAACGTGAACCTGAGCTGGTGGCAGAACTAACGCAACACAAAGAGAAGCTGGAAGCGCAATACGCCAACCTATTCCATGAGCTCAAGCACGACTGGACCGAATGGGACAAGCTGGTCGATCGCGGGAGCGAGGAGGACCGCCGCGCGGTGCGCGACAAGATGGTGGATTTGCTGAACCGGCGAAACTACATCCGGAATCTGGTTCGAGATGTGAGTGAGGCTTTGGAAGAGTAGTCGACTATGTCATCTGATCGCATCGTCGGCATCGATCTAGGCACCACGAATTCACTGGTGGCGTTCATGCAGGGAGAGAGCCCTGTGGTCATTCCCGGTGAGGACGGATCAAACCTCGTTCCGTCGGTCGTAGCCCTTGATGCGAAGGACCAAGTGATTGTCGGCAACGCGGCGCGGAGGTATCTGATCGAGACGCCGGAGCGCGCCGTCTATTCCATCAAGCGTCTAATGGGCCGTGGGATGGAGGACATCCAAGAAGAGCTCAAGCTCTTTCCCTTCCGGCTGGCTGAAGACCTGCAGGCAGGCGAAGTGCTGCGCATCAGGCTGGGCGAACGAACCTTCACGCCGCCGGAGATTTCGGCGTTTATATTGCGGCAGCTCAAACGTAACGCAGAACGTTTCTTTGGTGCTCCAGTTACGAAGGCCGTCATCACAGTGCCGGCGTATTTCAACGATGCCCAGCGCCAGGCCACTAAGGATGCAGGCCGTATCGCGGGGCTTGACGTGCTGCGGCTGGTGAACGAACCGACGGCTGCTTCCCTGGCGTATGGGCTGGACAGGAAGCAGAACGGAATTGTCGCGGTGTATGACCTGGGCGGTGGCACCTTCGACATTTCCATCCTCCGCCTGCACGACGGCATTTTCGAAGTGATTGCCACCAACGGCGACACTCACCTCGGCGGAGACGACATCGATAATCTGCTCATCACCATTGCGCTGGACGATATCCTGGGCGACCTGAAGCTGGATCTGCGGCGCAACGCCGAAGCGGTGCAGGCGATCCGCAAGGCAGTCATCGAGGCGAAGATCCATCTTTCTCAGCACACTTCGGCCATGCTGGATCTGGAGTTGCCCGGTGGCAAGCGCTATGAGCGGGAGATTACGCGCGAGCAGTTTGAGCAATTGGCGCGGCCAATCATGGACCGCACGATCGCACCCTGCAAACAAGCTATGAAGGATGCCGGGCTTAAGTCCGAACAGATCGACGAGGTTGTGCTCGTCGGCGGCTCCACTCGCATTCCCAAAGTGCGTGGACTGGTCGAGGAACTGTTCCAGCGCAAGCCTCACACCGACCTGAATCCGGATGAAGTGGTCGCATTGGGCGCGGCAGTGCAGGCGAACATCCTGGGAGGAGGCTCGCAGGCTACGGAGAACATACTGCTGTTGGACGTGACGCCGTTGTCACTGGGGATTGAGGTTGCGGGCGGAGTGACCGACAAGATCATTCTGCGCAACTCGACCATTCCTGCGTCGGCCACGCAGTACTACACCACCCAGATCGACGGCCAGGCCAATGTCGCCATCCACGTGCTGCAAGGAGAGCGGGAACTGGCGAAGGATTGCCGCTCGCTGGCGCGCTTCGATCTGCGAGGCATTCCTCCCATGGCGGCAGGGATGCCGCGGATTGAAGTGAAGTTCCTGATTGACGCGAACGGCATTCTGCACGTCTCGGCGCGCGAACAGCGCAGCGGCAACGCAGCGGAAATCGAAGTCCAGCCCAGTTATGGGCTTACGGACGAGCAAGTCGAGGGCATGATTCTGGATTCGTTCGATTATGCGGAAGAGGATTTCCGGCAGCGGCAGGTGATCGAGGCGCGTCGCGAGGCCGAAACCATTCTTGCCGCGCTCGAAAAAGGACGGCAGAGCCCCGCGTGGGATGAACTCAGCGCCGACGAACGCCGGCGGATCACCAAGCTAGTGAAGGCGCTCAATGATGTGAAGGACGGCGACGAGTATCAGGCCATCCGCCAGGCCATCGATGCGCTGAATCAGGGCACCATGCATCTGGCCGAACTCATGATGGATAGCGCCGTCGCCACGGCCCTGAAGGGCAAAACGATGGATCAGGCCGATTTGGGTGAGGGGCCAGAAGCACCGCATCCGATGGCTAAAGCAGATTTTGAGTGAGCCTGTGCAGTGCTGGGGCAACCGGGCCAGAAGAAATTCCGATCACGGCGAACACACAGGCGCACAGGCCAGCGGGAGTATTCATGGCAGAGGAAAACGCAAAAGTTTCGGGAGCGGTGACCGAGGAAGCGCCGGGTGAAAACACGGTTCAGGTCACGTTCCTTCCTGAGGGAAAGACGGTGCAGTTCGAACACGGACAACTTCCCTACCAGGACCATGGCAAGGAAGAGTCCATACTGGACGTAGCGCTGAATTACGGCATCCCGCTGGACCATGCTTGCGGCGGGAATTGCGCCTGCACCACGTGTCATGTGTGGGTGAAGGAAGGTGCAGAGAATCTTTCAGAGATGGACGACGACGAGGCCGACCGCCTCGATATGGCGGCGGACCTGCAACTGAACTCGCGGCTGGGGTGTCAGGCGGTGATCAAGAAGCCTGGCAAGATGGTGGTGGAGATCCCGGCGTGGAACCGCAACTACGTATCAGAGGGACATTAAGAAGTTTCGGTCTATAGGGCAACGCCGAAATCAGGAATTTTTTCTCTGCGGCTTCACGGGTCCTTTAGCATTCTTTAGCGTTCTTTGCGGTTATTTCTAATCCCTACGAAAGAGCAAGCTAAACCGCAAAGTACGCACAGATTGCGTGAAGGCCGCCAAAGCACACGCTGAAGCCGCCATAGAGGAGTTGGAAACTCGAGACTCGCACGTGAACGAGGAATTGCTATGCCGAAAGAACTCACCTGGGATGATGCTGAAGACCTCGGAATTCTGCTATCCGAGGCGCACCCTGATATCGATCCGCTAGCCGTCCGCTTTACGGACCTGCACCGCTACGTCACCGAGTTGCCCGATTTCAAGGACGATCCCAAGAAATCCAACGAGGGCAAGCTGGAGGCCATCCAGATGGCCTGGCACGAGGAGTTTCAGGACCGGTAAGATCTGTCCGACTCCTCTGAATCACGAGAGATTCCCGGAAGGCCAATCCTACGGCTTCTCTTTCTCAGCCATCTCGCGGTAGAACTTCTGCAAGACGTAGAACGCCTGCTTGCGCTGGCCGCGATCGGAGATGAGACCCTTGCGATTGTGATAGTCAAGGATGCCTGGCAGTGTGCGGCGCGGCGAACGGAAGTCCATCAAAATCCAGGGCGCCATTCCAGCGAAACCAGGCGTCCGCTGCACCATCGAAATCTGATGGCGGTAGAGGTTGGCCTGATATTCCTCGGTCCATCGCTCGGCATCGTCGCCGTGGCGGCCATACTGCGCGTCCGCGCCAAACTCGCTGACGAGGAGTGGTTTGTTCCAGGTGATCCTCCACTGCATCGTGTCGGCGTCTTCCACGCGGAGCCAGTACCAGCCGACATATTCGTTGAGACCGAGTACATCCAGAAATTCGCCCAGAGGGTCATTAAGAGTGCGCAGTCCGGGCCCACTATCGTCCAGGCGGTCCATGGCAGAAGTGATGAGACGGGTCGAATCAAGCTCGCGTGCATCCATGGTCAACTGCTTGAGGAACGCGAGACGCTCAGGTTTGATCGGAGTTTCATTGGAAACCGACCAGAAGATGACAGAAGCGCGGTTGTGGTCGCGGGTGATCATTTCGCGAAGTTGCGATTGCGCGTTGGCGAGGGTAGCCGGGTTCTGCCAGTCGATGTCCCAGTACACCGGAATCTCTGCCCACACCAGCAGGCCCAGACGATCAGCCAAACGCACCTCATTTTCATTGTGGGGGTAGTGGGCAAAGCGCACAAAGTTGCAGCCCAGATCCTTCACCCAACCCAGCAAGGTTTGCGCATCTTCGGGGCTGAACGCGCGCCCGCCACGGAAGGGGGCTTCCTCGTGCATGGATATGCCACGCAAGAAAATCGGCTTGCCGTTCAGCAAAATCTTGGTTCCTTGTACTTCAACACTGCGAAAGCCGATCTGGTCGCGCACTTTGTCTGTGCCACTGCTAAGTACAACGTCGTAGAGCTTGGGATGCTCTGGGGACCAAAGATCGAGCTTAGCAGGAAAGCGGAAAGTCGCCCGGCCTGTGGCGTCCGTCTTAAATTCCTGGCGGATTCCTGCCTCGGGGATCTCCAGAGTGACCGGCTGTGTCGAGCCGGCGCCATTTAACTGCACCCAGCCCGCGATTTCATTTTGTGATCCTTTGGCCAACTGCACGAAGTAGTCTTGGATGAAAACCGCAGGAACTTCGATCAGTAGGACATCCCGTGTGAGCCCGCCGTAGTTCCACCAATCGAAGCGCAAAGCAGGAACGGCGTCCACACGGCGCTTGTTGATGACTTCCACGACGAGAAAGTTATCGCCGTCACGAATCTGGCTGGTCACCTCAAAATCGAAGGGAGTGTAGCCGCCTTCATGTTCGCTGATCTTCTCTCCATTCAGATAAACCCGGCACTGGAGATTAGCTGCACCGAAGTAAACAAACACACGCGTGCCGGCCTGCTTCTGGTAATGGAAAGTGCGCCGGTACCAGAGCGGACCTTCGTAGAACAGCAGTTGCTCGCGCTGGGTATTCCAGTCGCCGGGAACGTTGAGCACGGCTGAAGTATCGAAGTCGTATTCGATACGGTCACTCTTATCCTTGGGCTTAGCGTTCCGGAAGAAGGCGTCGTTGATTCCTTGTTCGTACGGATCCACAATGGCCGGCCACGCGCCATTCAGGTTGATGGTGGTTCGCGCGGGAATGTTGGTGATTAATGGGTTCGCATCAGAACCTGAAGCCAGGATAGCCACAGATAGAAGGAAAGAAAGTAGCAGCGAAAGCCTTATCATGGCCCGCCCATCGTAACGGGCATATGGGAGGCGGGTCAACGAAACGGCAGACGAGGTTGATTCATCTGCCGGATTTGACTAGCCCACCGAAGCCGCCGTTGGTTCTTCCACGCCTGCTTCACGCAAGAATCTGGCGGCTTCCTCGGGCGGAGTTGGATTGATGTAGAAACCGGTGCCCCATTCGAATCCCGCGGTCTTGGTCAGCTTGGGCATGAACTCGATATGCCAGTGGTAGTGGTCGTTGGTTGGATCTTGCACCGGGGAGCTGTGGATTACCAGATTGTAAGGTGGGTTGTCGAGCACACGATCGGCCTTGTTCAGAAGGAGCTTGATGGCTTTCGCCAGGTTCTCGAACATGTGCGAAGAAGAATTCTCAAAGGCTGACTCGTGCCGCTTCGGCAGGATCCAGGTTTCGAAGGGAAATCGCGGAGCGTATGGTGCCAGAGTCAGGAAGTCTTCGTTCTCGGCGACCACGCGCGTGCCTGCTTCGATTTCCTGGCGAATGATGTCGCAGAAAACGCAGCGTTCTTTGTAGATGTAGTACTGTTTTGCGCCTTCCAACTCTTCGGTCACGTAGATGGGAATAATGGGCAATGCGATGAGCTGGGAATGCGCATGCTCGAGCGACGCGCCGGCCGCTTCGCCGTGATTCTTGAAGATCAGGATGTACTTGAACCGCCGGTCCTTCTTCAAATCCAGAATGCGGTCACGGAAGGTCCACAAGACATCTTCGATGCGTTTCGGAGGCAGAGTCGCCAGACTGGCGGCGTGGTCGGGAGTCTCGATGATGACTTCATGCGCCCCGATGCCGTTCATCTTGTCGAACATGCCCTCGGCTTGACGGTTCAAGTTGCCTTCGATGCCGAGAGCAGGAAACTTGTTGGGGACGACGCGCACAGTCCATCCCGGCGTGTCCCGCTGCGGCGGAGGGCCTCCGTTAGGATTAGGACGATAGGCCTGAATCTCCGGAGGCGTCTTGCTCTCATTGCCGTAGCAGAACGGACAGAACCCACCCTTGATCTTGACACCTTCCCGCATGAAATCCGTGGGACGCTTGGCGCGGTCAGTCGAAATAATCACCCAGCGTCCAACAATAGGGTCTTTTCTTAGCTCAGGCAAAACAAAGTCCTTTCTCTACGGGCCGAGGCCGAATCTTTAACTTTATGCCACGGGGAAGGCATTCCTGAACAATTCGAATGTTGGCTGGTTGGGATCGTCCACATAATATACGCTGACCACATCGAAACGCCACTGGCACGAAGGTGGAAGATGCCGCAGGTATTCGCGTGCAACTCCCGCCAATTCTTGCTGTTTCGCGCGATCCACCGCGGCTTCCGCAGGCTTGACGTCACGGGAAGTGCGAGTCTTGACCTCGATAAAACACAGCACATCCGTATCCCATCCAATGAGGTCGATCTCACCCCGACGGCGCGGCGAACGAAAATTCCGCGCCACCATGACGTAACCGAGCCGGCGCAGGTAGAAGTATGCGTCTTCCTCTCCACGGCGGCCGGTCTGTTGGTGAGCGGGTCTGCCATCAGGCAAAGAAATGTGACGGATAATCCAATCGAGTCCTCGAACCGTAGCGTGAGTGACGCGGCCAGAAAACATGGAGGGCTGGTCGCGATGGTAGGAGGACGTTCTCTGCCGGGGATGTGATTACTGTCACAGCGACAGTGCGGCATGATCAAATTCGGGAATTAGAGTTTAGAGCGGGCGTCGCACCTACGCTCATTCGTCGGCTTCGGCAGGGCTCATCAACTCCGGCATGGGATGCTTCTGCTTGCCCAGGGTATTCACCAGCACCACGCCACCTAACGCGATCAGACCCCCCAATAGCGATAGGGCTCGGGGTACTTCGCCCAGCCAAATCCAGGCGATGCCGATGGCGAAGACGGGAATCAAGTAAAGCAGTGTGGTCGTGCGTCCGGCAGCGCCGTGCGAGAGCACGTAAGCCCAGGCTACATATGCTAGTGCACCGGGGAAAATTCCCAGGTAGATCACTGCCAGCGTGCCGGCAATAGGCGCGCTGCCGACGGCGTGCAGCAGGCCGCCACCAAACGGCAACATGAAAGCAGTTCCCGCCCAAATGGAATACGCAGTGAACTCCAGCGCGCTGTATCTGCCCAGGAAGTGTTTCTGGCTGACGATGTAGAGTCCTGAAGTTATGGCCGCCGCCAGGACAATCAGAGCTTGCAGCGATAGGCGAATGCCTTCCCCTTCGCCGCTCGCGATCAGAGCAACTCCGATGAAGCTGACGATCACGCCGCACCAGCCCGCGGGAGCAATGCGCTCACGCAGCGCAACTACGGCGAAAATTGCCGTCCATATCGGCACCGAGGCAATCAGTAAGCTGGCGGCTCCGGCGCTGACCTTCGTCTCGCCGTAATTCAACGCCAAGTTGTAGAAGGTGATGCCGATAATCCCACAAAAGACTAGAGCAGGGATGTCCCGCCTTGCCGGCCGACGGAAATGGGCCACCGCAGCATAGACCGCGAGCACGGCCGAAGCCACCAAAAAGCGTAGCACCGCGAGCTGTCCCGGAGAGAATGCTCGCAGGCCGGCGCGGATTCCGGCAAAGGCCGAAGCCCACAGCAGTAGCGTCGAGCCGAGAGCCAACAATACCCGCGTTGAGAGATAGGAGCGCATTGTTGTGTGCAAATTTCTACGGACTAAGAAGAGGTAGCGAGAGAGCGCCTAAGTCTTGAACTTGGCACCCACCCCAGAGGCGGATCATGAGACCCGCCTCCGGACGTCAGTGGTGGTTTTCAGGAAACGGAACTACGCTTCCTTGCCGACGATGGTAATTGCCTCTTCCAGGGCGTCAATCGCCACGTCAGCTTCGTCGGTAGTTACGACTAGTGGCGGCGCGATGCGCACGGTGCTAGGACCACAACCGAGGAACAAAATGCCGCGCTCGAATGCGAGCTCGACGATGCGGTCGCGTTCGGCACCGGCAAACTCCTTGCTGGCTTTGTCCTTGACGAACTCGACGCCGATCATCAAGCCGCGTCCGCGAACGTCGCCCACCAAGCGATGTTTCTTTGGCCAGTCGGCAATGCGTTCCAGAATGTAGTTGCCGACTTCGGTGGCGTTATCGAGCAGATGTTCGCGCTCGATGACGTCGATAGTCGCAAGGGCGGCAGCATTGGCAACGGGGTTCCCTCCGAACGTGGAGGCATGGGAGCCGGGGACCCAGTCCATAATCTGGGCACGGGTCAAGGTCACGCCAAGAGGCATTCCCGAAGCGATGCCCTTGGCGATGCACACCATGTCGGGCTGCACTCCCGTGTGCTCAACCGCCCACCATTTCCCGGTGCGGCCGGTGCCACTCTGCACCTCGTCCACGACCAGCAGAATTCCGTGATGATCGCAAATGCGGCGCAGTTCCTGCATGAAAATGGTGGGGGCAACTACGTATCCGCCTTCCCCCTGAATGGGCTCGACGAAGATGGCGGCGACTTCTTCCGGGGGAAGGGTGGACTTGAAGAGCCGATCTTCGATGAAACGGGCACACCCCAGGGCGTAAGCATCGGCATCCGGCGCCCCACTACGATAGACGTAGGGATAGGGAACGTGCGTGACCCCGGGAACCAGTGGCGCGAATCGGCGCCTCTGCTGGGGCTTTGAGGCAGTCAGAGAAAGCGCCCCCATGGTACGGCCGTGGAAGGCGCCGTAGAAGGCGATGATGTTCTGCCGCTTGGTGTGGTAACGGGCCAATTTGAGAGCACACTCGATCGCTTCGGCGCCCGAGTTGCCGTAGTACGCCTTGTGCGGGCCGGGCATGGGCGCGATCTTCGACAATTGCTCGGCCACAGTCACCATGCTCTCGTAGTAGAAGTCGGTGCCGGACATGTGGATCAGCTCACCGGCTTGCTTCTGGATGGCCGTAACCACGTCCGGATGACAGTGACCTGTAGAAGTCACGGCGATGCCGGCGGAAAAATCAAAGAATTCGTTGCCGTCCACGTCGGTGACAACAACACCGCGGCCGCTCTTTGCGACTAAAGGATAGGAACGCGTGTAAGAGGGGGAAACATACTTTTCATCGCCTGCCAGCACGCGCTTGGCATTGGGCCCGGGCAGGGCGGTCTTAATTCTGGGTGCGACCAGAGTTTTGGTTGCCATGGGATCCTCCGGGAATCGGTGGTTGATCGTTCGCTGTTTCCAGGCTTAAGGAGGTCCGCAGCAAACGGACTTCCGCCAAAAGCCGAACGAGACTGGGAGGATGGGAAATTAGTCGCTGCCGAAAAGACTGGGGCGAACACGAGAAGGCAGAACTGCTCGATACCGGCGCGGGCAGACGAGGAAGTTCAGCCAGCATTCGGGCAGATGCGAATTGGGATTCTTGCGGCGCATCGTGCACATTTATTATAACTTGAAGAATTTGGGTGTGGAACCCCCGACCTGCTGACCAGAGTGCCAAGCCAGAACACCAGGACCTCTAGCACGGCGATATAATCCAACTACTTAGGGTGCGCCTCATGCTTTTGCGTCTGTCTGTAGTTCTTCTACTGTTGCCCTTCAGGTCATACCTTCAGGGCCAAGTCTGCTGCAAGGAACCGGAGGCTGACTCGAAGGTAATCCTGCGACACGTTGTATTTGCACAACCTATGGAACTCCCCGTCGCCGATCAACACAGACTAGTGATGACGCTCCGGAAGGTAAACCTGCGGCTGAGCCGGGGTGAATCGCCGAATGATCTTGCGAGCGTTTTCGACGAATACGTGCGCCAAGCTTATCAGAATAGAGGTTACTTTCTTGCGGAGCCGAGGTGCGATGCGCTCCCGATCGCCGATAATTGGTCAAATTCACGGGGCAACCTCCTCGTCGATCTCTTCGTTAACGTGAAGGAAGGCACCCAATACCGCGTGCAAGGTATTCTCTGGAGAGGCCAAACCATTTTCTCTGAAGAAGAGCTTACCCACGCCTTCCCCATTGTCCCGGGGTCACTCTTCGACCGTTCGAAGATCACGGGAGGTCTCGACGCCGTGCGAAATCTTTATCGAGCACGCGGCTACATCAACTTCACTCTGGTGCCTATTACTAAGATCGACGAGGTTGATCGCACAATCCAACTTGATATCGAGGTAGATGAAGGCAAGGCCTACCACTGGGGAGGACTTCACGTCGACGGAATGAGTGACAGCGACAACCGCGTTCTCTTGAATGCATGGGAGCGCCTGCGTGGCCAGCCCTTTACCGGGCGGACTACGGAACTAGCAAAGTTTTTTGATAAGTACTTTCGCTCGATCGGCCATCGCCACAACTTGGCTGACTATGTGAAGACCTATATCAACGAATCTAAGGGAACAGTCGATGTCCAGCTGAAACTCAGGTCGGACCCTTCTCTTGTCAGGGACTTCACGAAGACACGCTTTAGTCCCAAAAAAAAGCCGAGATGAGTCGCTAGAACTTCTTGCCATTTGGTATCTTTTCACTTCTCGATTTCCCCATGCCCGAATCTCAGCGCCCAAGCCGGTTTGCGGTCTCCTTCGCGTTTGCGCTGGTGTATCTGTTCTGGGGCTCAACCTATCTCGGGATTGGTATTGCCGTAGAGCACATCCCTCCGGCGCTGATGTGCGCCACCCGCTTCACCATCGCAGGAATCCTCATGTTGGGCTACTGTCAGTTGGCCGGACAGGACATTCGCTACAGCCGGCAGCGGCTGGCTCAACTTGCGGCAATCGGCGTTCTGCTCCTGATGGGGGGGAACCTCACTCTGTCCTATGCCGAGCAATACGTGCCGACAGGACTGGCGGCATTGCTGGTCGCGATCACGCCTCTGTGGTTTCTCGTGCTTGATACGCTCCTGCTTGGGGACCACCGTATCGCACTTCGCGGCTTGGTGGGATTGGGCCTGGGGATTGTGGGGACGCTTGTCCTCATATGGCCGCAGTTAACTGCTACGGGAAATGTGGGGCGCAAGGAGTTGTGGTGGTCCATCGGCCTGCTGGGAGGTTCGTTCAGCTGGGCGTTTGGCTCGGTACTTTCGAAGCGCTGGCAGTCGGGTGCGCCGTCGTTTGCCGCGATCGGGTGGCAGGTGACTTTTGCGGGGCTGGCGAATCTTCTGTTCGCCGCGCTGCACGGCGATTTCTCGCATGTGGTGTGGACAACGCGTGGCCTGGGAGCTGTCCTGTACTTGGTGGTGGGAGGTTCGCTGATTGGATACACGGCATATATCTGGTTGCTCGGTCATGTGCCGACTTCGAAAGTCTCCACTTACGCATACGTAAATCCGGTTGTGGCGGTGTTCCTGGGCTGGCTGGTACTGCATGAGACCGTGGACCGCTTCACACTCCTGGGCAGCAGCGTAATCGTCGCTTCCGTGGTGCTCGTGACCAGTGCCGGAGTGAAGAGGAAAACCGTGGCGGAAGAAGTGCCCGTGGAGACGGTTGGCGACTAGCTTGGTTCCCGCACCAGTGTTCAGGGCCTCTGTCACGCTGCGTTCGACGTGGATGGGTCAAAGGCCCGTCCCCACAAGTGGTTCCACACTCCGTATTAGGGAAATGTCCCAGGATTTGACAATATCTCCGCGGGCAAAGACGTGTGGCGTTCGATGAAATCGTCTACAATACGCCTGATCTCTGTGGGTTCGTGCATGTCGCTTCCCCCCAAGGCCCGTACAACTCTTCTCGCCAGCTTCCAGTCTTACAGAGACATGGAAGAAGGTCTGTTCCGGCGACGGGCTCCCCGCGTGCTGGTAGTGGACGACAACCCCGACACCATGGTCCTGATGCAGGAGCTGCTCTCGCGACGCGGTTATGAAGTCACCGCCGTGCCGGATGCGGCACACGCTGAGCTGGAGGTGCAGCGTCAGCCTCCGGACCTCATCCTCTCCGATGTGGTCATGCCGGGAAAGTCGGGATATGAATTGTGCCGCGAACTGAAAGAGAACCCCACGACCCGGCTGATTCCGTTCGTTCTGATTACTGGCTTGAGCGATCGCGAAGACAAGCTGCGGGGCATCGAAGCCGGTGCGGACGACTTCCTGAACAAACCGATTTTTGCTGAGGAACTCTTTGCTCGCGTCAAATCGCTGCTCAAGCTGAAGGAATTTACTGACGAGCTGGAGACGGCGGAGTCTGTGCTTTGCACTCTCGGCCTGAGCGTAGAGAGCCGCGATCCCTACACCGAAGGCCACTGCGAACGCCTCGCCCAGCACGCGAGCGGACTGGGACGTTTTCTCGGGCTGGAGGAAGAATCGATCGTAGCCCTGCGGCGCGGCGGCTATCTACATGACCTGGGAAAGATCGCGGTTCCCGACGAGATTCTGAAAAAAGGGAGTAACCTCACTCCCGCCGAATGGGAAGTGATGAAGCAGCATCCGGTGACGGGGGAGAATATCTGCCGTCCTCTCAAGTCTCTGCGACTGGTGCTGCCGATCATTCGCTGCCATCACGAGCACACCGATGGAAGCGGTTACCCCGACGGCTTGCGGAAGGGCGAGATCCCGCTGCTGCCGCGCATCCTGCAAGTTGCGGACGTGTATGATGCGCTGCGCACGGCTCGTCCCTACAAGCCGGCGCTGAGTCATGAGCAGGCGGCCGTCACCATGCGCGAGGAGGCACGGGCCGGCTTGTGGGACGAAGAACTGGTAGCTGAGTTCTTTTCCATGCTGCGGAAGCAGCAAGTTGCGTAGGCACTTTTTGATCGGGCAGTATTTCCGGTAGTCGTCAACCTTGGATAGCGACAAGTCATCTTAAGAACCAATGAGTCCCGATGTGACATCTCCGGAGCTGGTGGCGGATCACAAAGAGCTGGGATTGGACATTCCCACCTACAGCATCGTCATACCGGCATATAACGAACGCGCGCGCCTGGGCGCTACCCTGGAGAAACTGCTGGCGTTTGTCGAACAGGAAGAATGGCACGCAGAGATTGTGGTGGTGAATGATGGCTCGTGCGACGACACTGCAGAAATTGTGCGCCAGCACATGGCGAGCGGCCGTCCCCTGCGATTGGTGGAGAATCCCGGAAATCGCGGCAAGGGATACAGCGTGCGCAACGGCATGCTGCACGCCGACGGCGAAGTGCTGCTGTTCACAGACGCTGATCTTTCGTCGCCCATCAGCGAGGCTGGCAAATTGTTGGCGGCGATCCGGGGCGGCGCTGACATTGCCATCGGGTCACGCTGGCTCGATGCCGAACTGCAAACCCGCAAGCAGCCCGTGTATCGCCAACTCTTCGGCCGCATCTACAATTTGCTGCTGCGCGTGTTTCTCGGTCTGCGCTTCAAAGACACCCAGTGCGGGTTTAAGGCGTTCAAGCGGGCCGCAGCTAAAGCCATCTTTCCCCTGCAGCGAATTGAGCGATGGGGTTTCGATCCAGAGGTGCTCTACGTCGCACGCAGGCTCGGTTTCCGAGTCGTCGAAGTGCCGGTGGAGTGGGCGCACAGCTCAGGAACCCGCTTAAGTCCTTTACGCGACGGTTTGCGAATGTTCGGAGAGCTACTGACGATCCGCTGGAACGCACTTCGCGGACGCTACCGGCAAATCGGGAACCATCCGTCCCATTAGGATGCACCTGTACTTGCTCACGCAATGGTCCTGACCATCACTCCAGCACCCTTCTCGTAGATGAGTGTCATCTTGGCAGCGCAGCCCGCACACAACCAGAAAAACTCCACACGTGACGGCGGCTTCTTGGCTGCCGGATTAACCCCAAACTCCGGCAGATTGCGTGGAAAGGCCTGAGTATCCCAGCGGAACAGCTTCCCGCGGTGCAAGTACAGGAATGGTTCCGTGCAGTTCGGATTGGCGCATTTCGACAGCATGCCACCCTCAATCGTGCACGAGAGATCTTCTGCTAAGTATAGATTGTAATTCTGTGACAAGTGGTTCGATGAGCGAAGACGGCTCTGTGGAAAACTTCCTTTTCCGGAAAGGGGACCATTCCTCTTAAGAAACCGAAATCGGCTTCAGCGTAGGAGCCAAGGCTTTAACCGAGCCGGCAACTTTAAGTCCCATTTCAGAAGTACTGATGGCGCTCTGGTTAGGTTTCACCAAGTCGCGGGAACGGTGTCCAGAATTCAGAACTTCCGAGACCGCAGCTTCGACACAGGAGGCTTCGGTCTGCAGTTTGAAGGAATGGCGCAACATCATGGCGGCTGAGAGAATCGCACCAAGGGGGTTGGCGATCCCTTTCCCGGCAATATCCGGCGCCGAACCGTGGACTGGTTCGTAGAGCGCAACCGGGCCGCCGACGCTGGCCGAGGCCAGCATTCCCAGCGAACCGACAATTCCTCCAGCCTGGTCGGAGAGAATATCGCCGAACATATTTTCGGTCAGGATCACGTCGAAATCCGCTGGATGGGCGACTAAGGCCATGGCTGCGGAATCCACGTAGGTGTGCGATAGCTTGACGTCGGGGTATTCCTGGCCGATGCGGGTGGTTACCTGCCGCCACAGGCGGGAGCAATCGAGTACGTTTGCTTTATCCACCGAAGTGACCTTACGGCGGCGGCCTCGCGCCAGGTCAAAAGCAACGCGCGCAATCCGCTCGATCTCGGGCTCCCCGTAAGTCATTGTGTCGACAGCGGTGCGTGCGCCCGCTGGGCCGTCGGTCCGGCGCGGTTGACCAAAATAGATGCCGCCAAGCAACTCGCGAACAATCAGCATATCTGTGCCCCGAACTAACTCGGGGCGCAGGGGGGAACAATCTTCAAGAGCGGGAAAACAGATCGCTGGGCGCAGGTTGGCAAACACCTTCAGCTCGCGGCGCAGCCGCAAGAGACCGCTTTCCGGACGCTGCTGAGGTGGGTACTTATCAAACGCCGGGCCCCCGACAGCTCCCAGCAGAACGGCTTGCGACGCCTGGCAAGCCTTCAGGGTGTCGTTGGGCAGGGGATCATTACTGCTGAGAAGCCCGGCGCCGCCCACATCCTTCTGCGTTAGCTGCAACTGATGGCCGAAGGCTTCCGCAACACTTTTCAGCACGCGAACCGCTTGATCAGTGACTTCCGGACCAATGCCGTCGCCGGGGAGCACGGTGATGTTTAAGTTCATGGGTTAAAGGACAACAAATATGAAAGTGGGCGTAGCCGCTCTGGCACGCTGGCACCCTTCACGAGGCTCCCCAGAAGGCGGCGCATCCGCCACTTCGTCATTGGATATGTCTGAGCGAGAGCACAAAGGCGCCCCTCGCTCCTATACGCCCCACAAGTAATCTTCCTGATCGGAGTGGTGCTCCGCCATAGGATTCACCGGAAGACTGGCGCTTGGCCGCGGGCTCGGCTTGGAAGCCGGAACGCTCGTGCTTTCGTGCGCTGCATGTTGGGGCGCCTCGGTACGAGCGACCTTGCCGCCGTCGGTCTCCCGTACCAGCTCCAGAAGGTGCTGGTCATGGACAATGCGGATTTCGTCTGCAAGCATCAGGAACCGGCGGTAGATCTCGTCGAGCTCACGGCGATCGAACTGGAAGCCCAGCTTCTCGTAGCGGGCGCCGAGGGCGTGCCGCCCAGAATGCTTACCCAGTACCAACGTCGAATCCGGCACCCCTACCGTCTGCGGAGTGATGATTTCATAGGTGAGCGGGTTCTTCAGCATGCCATCCTGGTGGATGCCAGCGGCGTGGGCAAAGGCATTGCGCCCGATGATTGCCTTGTTGGGCTGCACCGGAACGCCGATGATCTCGCTCAGCAGTTGGCTGGTCGGATACAGTTGCTCAGTAATCACCCCAGTCTGATAGGGGTACTGGTCGGCACGTACGCGGAATGCCATCACGATCTCTTCCAGCGCCGCGTTTCCCGCACGTTCGCCAATCCCATTGATGGCGCATTCCACCTGGCGGGCACCGGCTGCCACTGCCGCAAGAGTATTCACGACAGCCAATCCCAGATCGTTGTGACAGTGGGCCGAGATGATGGTTTTCTCGATTCCCCGCACTCGCTGCCGGATGGTCTTGATCAAGTCCCCGAACTCTGTGGGTACCGTATAACCAACCGTATCCGGGATGTTCAGAGTCGTGGCCCCGGCTTCGATTACCGCTTCCAGCACTTCGCACAGGAAGTCTGGATCGGTTCGAGTGGCGTCTTCGGGCGAGAACTCGATGTCCTCGCAGAAAGACTTGGCGAGACGAACTGCATCCCGCGCCTGTTCCAGACATTGCTGGCGCGACATGCGCAGCTTGTATTTCAAATGGATGTCGGAGGTCGCCAAAAACACGTGGATGCGGGGGTGAGCCGCGACCTTAAGGGCCTGCCAGGCGCGTTCGATGTCAGGTGTGCAGGCCCGCGCCAGCCCGGCAACAATCGGACGCCGAGCCCGGGCCGCGATGGCGTGAACCGCTTCGAAGTCTCCGTCTGAGGCGATCGGGAACCCAGCCTCAATCACGTCCACACCTAGTCGATCGAGTTGCGGCGCCATCCGCAGTTTCTCTTGCACCGTCATGCTGCAGCCGGGCGACTGTTCCCCGTCGCGCAGGGTTGTGTCGAAAATCACGACTCGATCGCGTTCCATGCCCCTACCTCCCCAATCGTTCCCGTCTATGCTACGTTTCGGCGGACCAGAAGGAAAATTTATAATTCTTCTGAAATAATTACCAATTCTTATATAATAAGAAGGGCTAATGGCATTTTGGATTGACTAAAGGGAAAACCGATGGAATTGGCTCATTTGGAGGTGTTTCTGGCAGTAGCGAAGGAAGGTCATTTTTCCCGTGCCGCGGCGAAACTCTATCGCACCCAGTCCGCCGTCAGCCAGACGATTCACAAGCTGGAGGATGAAATCGGCGAACCGCTGTTCGACCGCTCTTCCCGGGAAGGACTTCTTACCGACGCAGGCAAAGTACTGCAGGAATATGCCGAGCGCCTGTTGAACTTGCGCAACGACGCCCAAGAAGCTCTGGTCGAACTGCGCGAACTGCAGAAGGGAAAACTGGTCATCGCCGCCAACGAGTTCACGGCGCTGTACCTGCTGGCCGTTCTCGGCGAATTCCGCCGCCTGCATCCTATGATCAAGATCACGGTGCAACGCTCTCTGGGCAGCCACATCCCGGACGAGGTCTCGCGCCACAGCTGCGAACTCGGCGTGCTCACATATGACCCGCAGAATCCGGACCTGCAATCCGTTGTGGTGTACTCGGATGAATTGATCTTTGTTGTCCCGCCAACGCACCCATTGGCGCCCGAGCCGGAGATCAGTATTCGGCAGTTGGGTGCGGAGTCGTTTGTGGCGCACATCGTCTCTTCACCGTACCGGGAGAAAGTGATCCAGGCTTTTCAGAGGTACAAAACACCTCTCCACATGGACGTCGAACTCCCCACCTTACAGGCCATCAAGCGATTTGTGGCTATGGGCAAAGGGGTTGCTTTCCTGCCCGAAATCAGCGCCGAAAGCGAATTGGCGCGCGGTGAACTGGTGCGAATCCCGGTACGCGAACTGAATCTTCACCGCCAGCTGCGTCTCATCTATCGCAAATCTGCCAGCCTCTCCCACGCCGCCCGCGCCTTTCTGAAAGTTGCCGAGGCAATGGCGCAGGAGAGACAGGGTCGCTACCGTTTTCAGCGCGAGCGATGAGTGTAGCTTTTGTGGCTAAGCAATCGGCCGCTGCGTGGCGAGAAGCGCGTCGTCCAAGGTGGGATGAATCTCGAACACCGACGACAATTTCGTGATGTCCAGCAATTGGCGCACCCGCGGGCGGGGATTGGCCAGCCGGATGGAGCAGCCGGTGGTTCGCGCGAGGGTGAGAATGGCAACCAGCTCGCCCAAGCCGGCGCTGTCGACCGCTTCGACGTCACTAAGATCGAAAACCAGGAAACGCTCGCGCCGCAGCGTTTCCGATACGTGGTCAGCGAGCGCCGCCGCCTCGTATAAATAGGTGATACGCCCCCGGCAGTGCACCACCGGAATGCCGTTTCTCCTATCGAGTTCCAGACTCAACTTCAATTCCCGCTCCTTATAGTTCTGCCTACCAAGAAAAGCGTCGCACGAATCACAGGTGCAGATGGAATCCTCATTCATAACAGGCATCTTAAGGATTGGACGTGCGGTTGGGGTTGAGGAGACGTGAAATTTCGTTAAATATTGTGGCGAGTTTGGTGCAAATAGGAAGGTCTCACAGCTGCCCTGCTACTGTCGCTATCTAATTCACTACGCATGCCTTTGGCGTCGTTTGGTTTTGGAAACACGCGATCCGATGACCGAAACAGCGCGTCTGCATGAGCACGCCGGTTCCTGCCCTGCCATCGAATCGGCTGACGATCCCTCCATCCCCCGCGTCCAGGCGTGCCGCCTCGGTTGCGGACCCACGCCAGCGGTCTTCAGGACACCGAATTCCGCTCCGATTTCACCGCTGATCACGGGTTGTTCCAATTCTGGAAAAAAAGACAAAGAGTAACCGCCGCAGATTCTCCTGCCCGTTATTCTGCAGAAAAGCAGCGGTTTTTGAAGGCGCTAAAAACATACCAGCTATGGTCAGGGACAAAATACTACTGGTTGAGGATGAAGCTGACATTCGAGAGGCGATTCGGGAGTACCTGATCGCCAGAGACTATGAAGTGTTGGAAGCGGAGAGCTGTGCCGCTGCCGAGCAGCAGTGGCGCTCCGGCCGCCCGGACGTTGCCGTGCTGGACTACAGCCTGACTGACGGGAACGCTCTGGATTTGCTTCCCCGCCTGAAGGCCATCGACCCCCTGGTTCCAGTGATCATCCTCACTGGACATGGCTCGGTGGATCTCGCGGTGGAAGCAATCAAACTAGGCGCCGAGCAATTCCTGACCAAACCCACTGAACTGGCGACTCTCCTGCTTGTTATTCAACGCAGTCTGGAGAATCAACGAAACCGTCAGAAGCAACTTGCGGAGAAAAGCCGTTTGCTGCGGCAAGCGATCGACCCGTTTCTCGGTTCCAGCGTGGCCATCCGGCGCTTTGCGGAGATTGCCAACAAAGTTCGTTCCACCGACCGCCCGGTTTTAATCCAGGGCGAGACCGGAACCGGGAAGGGCGTGGTGGCCCGGTGGCTGCATCAGCACGGACCCCGAGCAGCGGAGCCATTTGTCGACCTGAACTGCGGCGGGCTGTCGCGCGATTTGTTGGAAACAGAACTGTTTGGGCACGAGCGGGGGGCGTTTACAGGAGCGGTGCAATCCAAGGCAGGTTTGCTTGAGATCGCACATAAGGGAACGGTGTTCCTAGACGAGATCGGCGACGTCGACCTTCAGGTCCAGCCCAAGCTTCTGAAGGTTCTGGAGGAGAAGCAGTTTCGACGCCTGGGTGACGTGCGCGACCGGAAGGTGGACATCCGGCTCATCGCTGCCACCCATCATGACCTCGCCAAGCTGGTGTGGGAGAAACGATTCCGCGACGACCTTTACTTCCGGGTCAGCACAATCCCGCTTACTACCCTCCCCCTGCGTGAGCGCGCCGAAGACATTCCGGTTCTTACCGCCTACATTCTAGAATCCCTCGCGGCAGAGCTCGGACAAGGTCCGGTCGGTCTAAGCCCCGGCGCGGCCGTGGCTCTACAGAGATATTCCTGGCCGGGCAACATCCGCGAGCTGCGCAATGTGCTGGAGAGGGCGGTATTGCTTGGAGGTAGCGGGGTGCTGACGGAAAAGGATCTCCATTTTGATCTGCTGCATGAGGCTGAGGTTCCCAGAAAGAGCGGGGTTCGGACCTTGGAAGAGGTAGAGAGACAGCACATTCAGGAGGTGCTGTTCCTCGAAGGAGGACGAGTCGAGACGGCGGCGAAGCGCCTGGGCATCCCCCGCAGCTCCCTCTACAACAAAATCAAGCAGTATGGAATCTCGCGCGCGAGCGGCAGCGCTGGCATCTCGACGCTACATTGAAGCTGCTTCGTTTCCGTTGAAGGAAGACAGCCGGTGGGGCGCTACTAGCTCTTGACGTCGGTCGAGGTCTTCGGGGCGTCGTCGGTTTTTTCCTTCATCCCATCCTTCAGAGCGCGGATGCCTTCCCCAATCCCTTTGCCGAGCTCGGGCAGCTTCTTCGGCCCAAACACCAGCAAAGCGATGAAGAAAATCACCAGCAGGTGCATGGGCTGGAAAAGACCCTCAAACATATAGGAGCCTCCTGGGCACAATACAGAATGCTCTAACGGTACCGAACTAAGATAGCGGCGTCAAATGCCTTGCCGCTCAAGGGCATGCCATCGGACCAACCTCTCCTTCAAATCGGGCTATTACTTTCGTGACCTTCCGGGCATTACCCAGAACTTCTATCGTGCCCTCGGAGGCAAGCAAAGCCTCCGCAATTCCTGCCAAAGGATTCCTGTGCAACGCAAGGGCATATTCCCCCTTTTCCTTCTCCTTTTGTGGTCTGCAGCGCCAGCCGCATCCCAACCCAACCCGGCGAAACCACTAGACTGCACGCAAATGATAGGGTGGCTGGCGGGGGGAGTCTCCAGTTCCCGCCTGACTCGCTTGGCTCAGAAGTACGGGATCGGATTCGCTGCCGATGAATCCGCCCTAAGAGCCATGGAAACAGCTGGCGCAGACGTGGGACTCCTGAAGGCCCTGGCTGCTGTTCCTGTAGTCGCGACTTCGCATGGCCTAGCATGCCCGGAAGAACTCACCCGGGCTAGCGCTTTTGTCCACCAGGATCACTACGACAAAGCGGAGCCGATCTTGCGGACGCTGATCGCGAAAGACCCCCAGAATCCAGCCCTGCACTTTGCCTTGGGCTACGTGCGACAGCAGCAGGAAGATTGGGACGAGGCGTTTGACGAATATTCAGAGTCGAAGGAGCTCCAACCCGGGTTTCCCGAAACTCACAGCCGGCTGGCACTCAATTTCTATCATTCTGGGGATGGCGACAACGCAATCGCCGAGGCGCGCACCGCCTTGAGCATCGATTTTCGCAATGCCGAAGCCTATCGCTATCTGGGGTTGGGCTTATTTGCGAACGTGCAGTACCGCGCCGCACTGCATGCTTTCGAGGAATCACTGGCTCGGGACCCCGGCAGCGCCGATGCCTATTACGACATTGGAATCACCCAGCGTACGCTTGGGAATGCGCAAGCGGCGGTAAATGCGTACCGCCAAGCTGTCCACCTGAATGCGGCGTTTTGGAAAGCCTACAACAACCTGGGCATCGTCCTGCACGACCAGGGAAATTGGAACGAGGCAGTGGCCGCCTACCAGCAGGCAAAAAACTTGGCTCCGGATGAGCCCTCGATCCGGAACAATCTGGGAAACACGTACTGCGACAAAGGCGACTATGACTCGGCCATCGCGGAATTTCGTGAGCTCTTCCGCATGAGCGCAGAGTGGGGCAAGGGGCACGGTTGTCTGGCGAAAGCGCTTATGGCGAAGCAGGATTACGTGGCGGCACTTCCTGAACTCCGGCTAGCCGTGGGAGAAAACCCCACGGGATCGGCCGAGCACCGGGTCCTGGGACAGGCTTTGCTCTTGTTGCACCAGCAACAGGATGCCGTGCGGGAACTGCGCCGGGCGGTCGAGCTTGATCCGGATTCCTCCCTGGCCCACCACTTTCTGGGAACGGCATTCTTTCAAACCAGCCAGTGGGAGGCTGCTGCCCGCGAATTCAAGCTGGCGTTGCACCTGGAGCCTTCGGCCGGCAACCACTACTCTCTGGCCGCCTGCCTGATCAGCCTGGGCCGTTACAACGATGCCCTAACGGAACTGGAAAGCGCCATCAGCCTGCAGCCGGATCAGGAACTGTATCGCTCAAGGAAGGAAGAACTGCTGCGTTTGTTGGGAGCCATCAATAGCCCCACGCGAACCGCCTCTTCCGGTCCACGAGGGCAGGTGTCCCACGGATTGAGGAAGTAAGAATCCCTTTTTGGGAAGGCAGCTGGCCGGATTTACGTCTCGCGATGCACCACTGGACAGTATCAAAGGATGAACTGCCGTGCTATCGGTAGAAGTAGGTATCAGCCCTAGAATGGCTTTGACCACAGGCGCTTAGAAGACGTTCTTATCACGGAGTAATCGGATGAATTCGACACAGCCCTCCCCCATTCGCAACGCGAACGCAGTTGCCGCAGCAGTTCTTGGCCCCGGCGCTGCCGTTCCTCAACCGTCGGGCGCAGCCATGCCCGGAATGCAGCCCGCGCCGAAGCGAAGTGGCTACGGTCTGCCATGTTCAAAGTGCCGAACCTATTACTCCGCTGATCTGAGCTCCTGCCCGGTGTGCAAAGCCAGAGAACGGGTTTCGCCGACCGCGGCTCCGGCTCCGAGCACCGTCTCACCAAGCGAACTTTCCCCGGAACTCGACGCCATCGAAGAAGAGCGCGAGCGGTTTCTGAAGGAGTTCAAGTCGCAGGTGTACGCCTCGCATATGCAGATCAATGCGGCGGAGAGTTTCCGCTGCAACCTGGACAAAAATCATCCTGGCGCTTTCGAAGCGGCAGCAGTATGTGAGGGTTGCTATAGCCGGGTGCAAGGGCGGATAGATCTCATGGAAGCAGCGCTGCACATGGACGTGAACGAGGCGGCGCAGATTGTGTATGAGGCGGTGTGGGCCGATCCTTCGGATCCCAACAAGACTTATCAAAATGCTGCCCGCGCGCTACTTGCTGAAATTCGAAAGCGCGCGGGCATTTCTGCAGTACTCGGCCCGCTAAAGCCGCGGGCTCACTAGAAGCTTTCTTGTATCCTCTAAAGTCCTCAGTCTCTACTCTGCTTTCAGACTGACCCACTTCCTTCCC
>Ga0335070_10000715_pt1 | contig 37678 bp, 35 predicted proteins | sample Lox_Sample_13_FD_206722 | JGI IMG/M metagenome (GOLD analysis project Ga0335070, IMG submission 206722) | Soil microbial communities from Loxahatchee National Wildlife Refuge, Florida, United States - Lox_Sample_1.3 | ecosystem: Environmental > Terrestrial > Soil > Wetlands | place: USA... | reverse complement strand
CGTGATCATGCTCGCCAAGCACCTCGAGCGGGTCGGCGACCACGCCACGAACATCGCCGAGGACGTGATCCTGGTCGCCGAGGCGCGCAACGTGAAGCACGCCGCCAAGCTCGCCCGGGCGGGCACCGCGCGGTGATAGACTCGCCGCGGGAGGACCCACCCATGGCGCGCATCGTCGGCGACCTCGTCCCCGAGGACGACTACACGCACCCGCTCGGCCCCGAGCCGAATTTCAACGAGTCGATGTACTTCAACTTCTTCGACCGCGCGCGCCGCGTGGGAGGCTTCGTGCGGCTCGGCAATCGCGCCAACGAGGGGCGCGCCGAGATGACGGTCACGCTCTACCTGCCGGACGGACGCGTGCTCTTCACCTTCGAACGCGCGTCCATCTCCCACAACGATGCGTTCGACGCCGGCGGCATGCGGTTCGAGGTGCTCGAGCCCACGCAGCGGCTGCGCACGCGCTATTCGGGCAAGCTGCTCGAGCTGCGCGAGCCGCGCGCCATGGCCGATCCCCGGCGCGCATTCGCCGAGAGCCCGCGAAAGCGCGTGTCCCTCGATCTGGTCCACGAGGCGGTGGGGCCCATGTACGGCGGACGCGCGGACCGCGAGGAGAGCGGCCGCGAGGCCTCTCAGCAGTTCGCGAAGGCGCACTACGAGCAGCACATGGCGGTGAAGGGGGAGCTCGCGATCGACGGCGAGGTCCTGCCGATCGACGGCTTCGGCCTGCGCGACCACTCCTGGGGGCCACGCTACTGGCAGGCGATCCACTCCTACGAGTGGCTGACCCTCAACTTCGGCCCGGACTTCGGCGCCATGGTCTCGATCATCCGCCGCGACGCGAAGAGCGAGCGCATACACGGCGTGGTGGTGCGCGGCGACTCGCTCGATCCGCTGAAGTCGGCGAGCGTGACGGCGGAGTACGAGGACAACGGCCTGTACCACCGTCGCGTCACGGCGCGCCTCGAGACCCAGGGCGGCGAGCGGCTCGACATCCGCGGGGACGTCGTCAGCTTCATCCCGCTGCGCAACCGGCGCGACGGCATGGTGACACACATCGGCGAGGGCATGACCGAGTGGCGCTGCGGCGACCGCGTGGGCTACGGGCTCTCGGAGTTCCTGCGGCAGGTCCAGTAGGACGCGCATGGCTGCGGGGCGGGAGGTCGTCCCCGACGCGCTCGCCGCCGCGCTGCGCAGGCATCTGCCAGATGTCTCGGGCGTGGCGGCGCTGCGCCGTCTCTCGGGCGGCGCGAGCCAGGAGACCTGGTCCTTCGACGCGACCCTCGAGGGCGCGGCGCTCCCTCTGATCCTGAGGCGCCGGCCCGGCGGAGCGCAGGACGCCGCGCCGGCGAGCGTCGCGCTGTCCCTCGAGACGGAGGCGGAGCTGCTGCGCCTGGCCGCCGCCGCGGACGTGCCCGTCCCGCGCGTCCGCTGCGTGCTCGAGCCCGCGGACGCGCTGGGCTCGGGCTACGTGATGGAGCGCCTCGAGGGCGAGACGCTCGCGCGGCGCATCCTGCGCGACGACGTCTTCGCGGCGGTGCGGCCGCATCTCGCCCGGCAATGCGGCGAGATCCTGGCGCGCATCCACGCGATCCCGGCCGACCGGCTCCCGAAGCTGCCGCTGGCCGACGCCGCGGGACAGCTCGGGCACTACCGCGCCGTGTTCGACCGCTTCGGCCATCCTCACCCCGTCTTCGAGCTCGCCTTCCGCTGGATCGGCGATCACCTGCCCGAGTCGGCGCCGGCGACGCTGGTCCACGGCGACTTCCGCAACGGCAATCTGCTGATCGATACCCGGGGCGTGCGCGGCGTGCTCGACTGGGAGATCGCCCACCTGGGCGACCCGATGGAGGACCTCGGCTGGATCTGCGTCAACTCCTGGCGCTTCGGCGCCGAGCCGCCGGTCGGCGGCTTCGGCCGCCGCGAGGATCTCTTCGCGGGCTACGAGGCGGCCGGCGGGCGCGCCGTGGATCCGGAGCGCGTGCGCTTCTGGGAGATCCTCGGGACGCTCAAGTGGGGGATCATGTGCATGATGATGTTCGGAATCTTCGAGAGCGGGATCGATCGCTCGGTCGAGCGCGCGGCGATCGGACGCCGCGCTTCGGAGACGGAGATCGACCTGCTCGAGCTGCTGGTCGGCTGAGCGGGCGCGCGCGCCATGTACGATCCGCCCGAGATCGCCGAGCTCGTCGCCGCCGTCCGCGACTTCCTGGAGCGCCAGGCGCTGCCGAAGCTCGAGGGCCACACCGCCTTCCACGCGCGCGTGTCGGCCAATGCGCTCGCAATCGTCGAGCGGCAGCTGCGGCTCGGGCCCGAGGCGGATGCCGCCGAGCAGAAGCGACTGCGCGCCCTGCTCGGACGCGACGGGAGCAGCGACGAGCTGAACCGCGAGCTGTGCGCGCGGATCCGCTCGGGGCAGATCGGCCTCGCGACGCCCGGACTCGCCGAGCACCTGCGCGCGACGACGCTGGCAAAGCTCGCCGTCGACCAGCCGAAGTACTCGGGCTACCTGCGCGCGCTCGCGAGGGCGGCAGACCAGCGCTGAAGAGCCGCTACGACGCGAGCGCGAAGATCAGGAAGTGCTGGCGGTCGATCAGGCCGTCGTAGTCGACGACGAGCCGGTAGCCCGCCGCGGAGAGCTCGTCCACGATCGTCTGCCTCGGCGTCATGTGGCCGAACAGCCGCGCGAACCAGGTCGCGCCGTTCAGCTCGAGGATCGCGACGCGACCGCCGGGCGCGAGATCGGTCCGCAGCCGCGCGAAGTACTCGGTGCGTCTTTGCAGGTGATGGTAGGTGTCGCAGGTAAAGACGAGGTCGATCTGCCCGTCGGGGAGCCGCGGATCCTCGGGCTCCGCGCGGATCACCTCGACGTTCGGCCGCTGCTCCGCGGCGACGCGGCCGCGCAGGTACTCGATCATGTCGTCGTCCACGTCGACGGCAAAGACGCGCCCCGACGGGCCGACGGCGTCCGCCAGGCGGAACGTGAAGTAGCCGCCGCCGGCGCCGAGGTCCGCGACCCGGTCTCCCGCGTGGACCCCGAGGCGGGCGATCACTTCGTCCGGCCGCTGCCAGCCGTCGCGTCCGAAGCCCTCGTAGGCGAAGCGCTTCAGTGTGCCGCCACAGCCGAGAGCCGCGGCGAGGCCGAGCAGCAGAGGTAGCGCGCGGATCCGCATGCTTCCTCCCGGGCGCGCGACGCGCGACTCGTAGCACGGCAGACACTGCTCGCGCATCCACTCGCTGCGATCGTCGTCCCGAGCGCTCCGCGGCTCGCGCGGCCTTGCGGCTACACTCGGGCCATGGCGAGTCGGTTGCTGCGCGTGGGGTTCCTTCTCTTCGCCTCGAGCTTCGCGTTCGCGAGTGCGGCCGCGGCGCAGATCCTTCCGCCGCCGCAGATCTTCTTTCCGCCCCCGGCCGATCCGCGCGTGCCGCTGGGCGATCTCCTGTCGATCGTCTTCGAGGAGCGGGACGTGATCGCGTTCTCCACGTTGGGAGGCTCCATCTCCACCACGCTCGAGATCGGCGAATCGGTGCGCTGGCACGACAGCCGGGGCGCCGTGGGCGTCGTGCTGACGGATCGGCGCATCCTGGCCGTCGGATCGGGCGGCGGATCGTGGCAGGCGCTGCGCTATCAGCGCGGGGAGGCGCCCGCCGAGGACGCGGAGCTCGGCGACCGCGTCGCTCTGATCCTGACCTCGCGGCGCGCGGTGGTGTTCGGCGCGCCGGGTACTCTCGTCGATTATCGGCTGGGACCGCACGAGAAGCTGCTCGGCGCGGGCGCGGGCAGCAACGTCGCCGTCGCGATCACCGACCGCAAGCTGCTCGGGTATTCGCCCTTCGTCGGAGGCTTCTTCGATGCGGACTTCGACGTGGGCGAGCGACTCGAGGACATCGCCCTCAAGCCGAATCTCGCGACGGTGACGACCGATCGACGCTTCGTCGTGTTCCGCGCCGAGACGGGAGTCTGGTCGGAGCTCCGGCGACCGCTCACCTGATGACCCTGTGAGGGATTCGCGCTAGGGCCGCCCGAACAGGCGCTGCCAGAAGCCGCGAGACGGTGAGCCGGCGTCCTGCACCGCCGGCGCGTCCCAGCCGAGGGCAGCCACGATGGCGTGGTAGACGTAGTTCTGCTCCTGCACGCCGTGGAAGAGCTGGGCGCCCGGGCCGCCGGCGTAGATCGCCACGTCCTCTCCGCCGTGCGTCTCGCTTGCGAGCGGCACCGCGCTCTCCTGCAGGAAGTCGGGGCCCTGCGTGTCGACCCCGCGCAGGTCCGGACGCCCCTCGCTCACGCCCTGCGCGCTCTTCGGCCGGTGCGGGAAGTGCTTCGCGCCTTCGGCCTGCTGGTCGGAGGCGCCGGGATAGCCGGGCCCGTTGGCGTAACCGAGCGTGGTGTACGGGCGCCCCGTGAGGTCGAGGGCGGGCCGCGCCGTCGGCGCGCCGGACGCGTCCGGGGAGACGACGAGCCCGAGGATCGGGTTGCCCCGCTGCGGATAGCCCGCGATGGTGAGCACGTGGCTGTGGTCCGCCGTCACGACGACCAGCGTGCTCGCGAGGTCGACGTGCTCCAGAGCGGCCTGGACGGCCTGCGAGAAGGCCAGCGTGTCGTGCAGGGCGAGATACGCGCTCCCGGCATGGTGGCCGTGGTCGATGCGGCCGCCCTCGACCATGAGCACGAAGCCCTTCGGATTGCGGCGCAGCAGCTCGATCGCCCGAGTCGTCATCTCCGCCAGCGACGGCTCGCCGGCGGCGTCCTGCGCGCGCTTCGCCTCCCACTGCATGTGCTGGGGCTCGAAGAGTCCGAGCACGTGCGTGGCGCCGCCCGCGTCGAGGGCCTCGAAGCCGGCTCGGTTCCAGACGTAGCGGTAGCCGGGGCCTCGGGCGAGCCACTCCGCGATCAGATCCCGGCCGTCGCGCCGCTCGCCGTGCAGCTTCGGGTACTCCGGATCGGGCACGCTCACGGGCTGGAACTGCGCGCGGCCGCCGCCGAACGCGACCTCGAGGCCGTCGCCGGCGCGGAACTCGACGAGCTGCCGCGCGAGGTCCGGGAAGCCGTCGGCGCGAGCGGCTTCCGACAGGGAAGCGTCGCTCTCCCAGTCTCGCTCCGGCGAGTGCCCGTAGCACGCCGCCGGCGTCGCGTGGGTGATGCGCGTCGTCGTGACGATCCCCGTCGCGAGGCCGCGCTTCTCCGCGCGTTCGAAGAGCGTCTCGAGCTCGTGACCCGCCACGGCCCGGTGGTCGCCGACCGGCACCGTCTGGTCGACGGAGAGCACGCCCGCGCGCGTCTTCGACCCGGTCATCATCGCGGTCATCGTGCCCGCCGAGTCCGGCACCTGCTGGTTGGTGTTGTACGTCTTCGAGAGAGCGACGTACGGCAGGCGCTCGAAGGCGAGCAGGTTCTCCTCGCCGGATCCTCCGCGCAGCTGACCGTCGAGGATGCGCGCCGCGGTCACCGTCGAGATTCCCATCCCGTCGCCCACGAAGAGCACCACGTTCTTCGCCGGGCCCGGGACCGGCGCGAGCGATCGCGCCTCCGCCACGGCGCGCCGACCCGCCGCCTGCCAGTCCTCGTCGGCGTGCGCACTCGCGGAGAGCAGCCCCAGTGCCGCACAGCCCGCTGCAGCGAGACGCGCGCGCATCGCGTGGCGGATCATCGTCGTCCTCCCTGGCTCGTGCACACCTCGAGCCTCACGAGCTCGCGCCGCGCGGCGCCGCCCCAGTCGCGCCCCGCTCGCGGATTCGCGGGAGAGGGATGCGGGATGCGTCCCACGCGCGCGCCGGGCAGGGCCTCGCGAGCTCGCTCCTCCGCGAAGGTGCCGATGCCGATCACCCACTCGGGCTCGAGCGCGCGCGCGATGCGCCGCAGGTGCGCGTCGCAGGCTCGGAACAGCGGCTCCCGCTCGCTCGCGGGCAGCTTGTCCGGGGTGCGGTTGCGGCCGCTCGCCTCGAGGAATGCGAGGGGGCAGTAGTTCGCGATGAAGTGATGGGCGAAGAAGTTCGCCGGCTTGCCGTAGTAGCTGGCGACCGACCCCCACAGCCGCGTCCCGCTCACCTCGCGGCGCGCGCAGGCGAAGCCCTGCACGGGTCTCTTCGGGTGCTCGTGACGCGGCCGCTCCACGCGTACCTCGATGCCCAGCCAGTCCCGAACCATCGGGACGTCCCCGAACGGCACGCCGGTCTGGACCATGCCGAAGGGTCCCGGGTTCATGCCGAGGAAGAGGACCCGCTTGCGGGCGTCGCCGTACGCCCTCACGTACTCCGCGTAGCCGCGCCGGGCGTAGTCGAGCGGGTCGTAGACGTGGGTCACGGGGCTGGCGAAGCGCAGCGGCCCGACCTGCCGGCGCAGCCGGCCGGCGGCAGCCAGCAGCTCTTTCGCGATGCGTCCGGTCACAGACCCGCCTCTCCGCGCGCCGTACGCTAGCGGCTCGCCGCTTCGCGGCCCGACTCGCCACGGCGCTTGAGAAATCCGTGTGACCGGCCGATTTAGGCGAGGTGTTGCCGCAATGGGAGGGGGGTGTGAGCGAGCCGAGCGCGGCTAACCTAGGCGGCCGAAATCAGCCGAAGCCCAGCGCAGTGTCCGCCGAATTCCGGATCCTCCTCGAAGACGTCCATCTGACCCTCGGCGGACGCGCCATCTGCCGTGGGCTCTCGTGCGGCTTTCCGCGCGGCAAGATCACCGTCCTGATGGGGGGCAGCGGCTCGGGGAAGAGCACGCTGCTGCGCCTCGTGGCGGGGCTGATCCGCCCCGACCGGGGTCGCATCCTCGTGGCCGGCCAGGACGTGACGCGGCTCTCGGAGCGCGATCTCTACAAGGTGCGCGAGCGCATCGGCATGCTGTTCCAGCACGGAGCGCTGCTCGACTCCATGACCATCTTCGACAACGTGGCGCTGCCGCTCCGCGAGCACACGAAGCTCTCGGAGCGCGACATCGGCGCCGAGGTGTCGCGGCGGCTCGTGGCGGTCGGGCTGCCGGACACCGAGGCGCTGCTGCCTCGCCAGCTCTCGGGCGGCATGCTGCGGCGCGCGGCGCTGGCGCGGGCCATCGTCAGCGATCCCGAGATCGTGCTGTGCGACGAGCCGTTCTCGGGGCTCGATCCGATCAACGTGCGCCGCATCGAGAAGCTCCTCGTCGGGCTGAACGCGAGCCTCGGCATCACGATGGTCGTCACCTCGCACCACATCCCGTCCTCGCTGCGCATGGCCGATCAGATCGCGTTCCTGATCGATGGCGAGGCGGTCTGCGGGACGCCCGAGGCGCTGCTCTCCAGCGCCGACAAGCGCGTGCGCGAGTTCCTCGAGGCCGAGCACGCGGCCGACGTCGAGAACGCCGGGGCCGTGTCGTGAGACTGACCGCCGTCGAGACCCTCGGCCTGCGCACGGTGAGCCTGGTCGCGCACCTCGGCCGCATCGCGCACTTCATCGGCCAGATCGCGCTCGATTCGGTGCGACCGCCCTTCCGCTTCCAGCGGCTCGTCGGGGAGGTCTTCGACGTCGGCGTGCTCTCGCTGGCGATCATCTGCCTCTCGGGCGCCACGGTGGGAGCCGTGCTCGGCCTCCAGGGCTACACGACGCTCTCGCGCTTCGGCGCCACGAACTCGCTCGGCGCGGTGGTCGGACTCTCGCTCGTGCGCGAGCTCGGACCGGTGCTCACGGCGCTGCTGGTCACCGGCCGCGCGGGGTCGGCGATGGCCGCCGAGATCGCCTCGATGGTGACGACGGAGCAGCTCGACGGCCTGCGCATGATGTCGATCGATCCGGTCGACTTCATCGTGAAGCCGAAGGCCCTCGCGATGCTGCTCGTGATGCCGATGCTGAACGCGTTGTTCATCTGCCTCGGGCTGTTCGGGGGCTACGTGGTCGGAGTCGAGCTGCTCGGGCTGGACGGCGGGACCTACATCTCGAGCATGGAGAACGCGATCACGTGGTCAGACGACGTGGCCGGGACACTGCTCAAGTCGATGATCTTCGGCGCGCTGGTCGGCTTCATCGCGACCTATCGCGGCTACACCGCGGAGCCCACCTCCGCGGGCGTCAGCGCGGCGACCACGGGCACCGTGGTGGTGGGATCCGTCACGGTGCTGCTCTTCGACTACGTCATCACGGCACTCTGGGGCGTCTGAGCGCCGCTCCGCCCAGGGAGGGGAATTCGCATGCAGCCTTCGCCGACGCGCGATCTGATCGTCGGGCTCTTCGTCGCAGTGGGCCTCGCCGCCATCGGCTACCTGTCGATCCAGGTGGGAGGCCTGAGCTACAAGGGGCCCGGCGGGCTGCGCCTGTACGCCGTGTTCAACGAGATCGGCGGTCTCAAGACCCGCGCGCCCGTCTCGATCGCCGGCGTCACCGTGGGGCAGGTCGTCGCCATCGATCTCGACAAGTCGATGCGCGCGCGCGTCACGCTGGATGTCGACCGCAAGCTCGTGCTCCCCAGCGACACGTCGGCGGGCATCCGCACCTCGGGCCTGCTGGGGGACCAGTACATCGCGCTCGAGCCGGGCGCCGAAGAGGCCCCGCTCAAGTCGGGTGACGAGATCGCCATGACCGAGAGCGCGCTCTCGATCGAGCGCCTGATCGGCCGCTTCGTCCACGACTCGGGGGTCGAGGAGAAGAAGTGAAGGCGCGCGGGCTCGCCGCCGCCCTGGCGCTCGCGCTCGTCGCTGCGCCCGCAGGGGCCGTCGAAGAGAACCCGGACGGCGGCGTCCAAGGGGGGACGCTCGCCGCGGACGAGGATCCGCCCGCGGCGGACCCGAAGGGCTTCGACGACCCCTGGGAACCCATGAACCGCAAGATCTTCGCGTTCAACGAGACGGTCGACCGCTTCGTGCTCGAGCCGGTGGCGACCGGCTGGGACGTGGTCGTGCCGGACCGCGTGCAGACCGCCATCGGCCACTTCTTCGATAACCTCGAGCTCCCCGTGCACTTCGCGAACGATCTGCTCCAGCTCAAGATCGAGCAGGCGTACGAGACCTTCTGGCGAGCTCTGGTGAACACCAGCATCGGTCTCGGGGGATTCTTCGATCCCGCCAGCTACTTCCAGATCAAGAAGAGCGACGAGGATTTCGGGCAGACGCTGGGCTACTGGGGCACGCCGCCGGGTCCCTATCTGGTGCTGCCCCTGCTCGGGCCCTCGAATCCCCGCGACACGGTGGGGATGGCGGTCGATAGCTTCGGTACGGTCTACAGCTACTTCGTCCCGTTCTGGGCGAGCGCTGGAGCGCGCGCCATCGACGTGGTGAATCGCCGCGCGGCGGTCCTCGAGACGATTCGCGAGGAGCGCGCGGCGGCGTTCGACTGGTACGCGGCGGTACGCAGCGCCTCCACCCAGTATCGTGAGAATCGCGTGCGGGATCGCGCGGACGAGAAGAAGAAGACGAAAGAGGCCAGCGATGAAGATCTCTATGGCGACGAGAATCAGTAGTGCGCGAGGCCGCGCCCGTGCCGGCGCGGCGCTCGGCGTCGCGCTGATGCTGGGCGCGGCCGCGGCGGCCGCCGACGACAGCCCGCGCGCGGTGATCCAGCACACCGTCGATCAGGTGCTCGCGATCCTGCGCGACCACGAGCGCGGCAGCAAGGAGCGTCGCGCCAGTCTCGAGGCCATTGCGCAGCAGCGCTTCGACTTCGAGACGATGTCGCGGCTCGTGATGGCGGCGAACTGGAGGAAGCTCAGCCCTCCGCAGCAGACGCAGTTCGTCGACGAGTTCACGCGCTTCCTCGCGAACGACTACGGCGCGCGGATCGATCGCTACGCGCAGGAGGAGGTCGAGATCACCGGCGAGCAGCCGGAGGCACGCGGGGACTGCACCGTCAAGACGAAGATCGTCGGCGGCAAGAACGACGGGGCCCTGGTCGACTACCGCATGCGCCAGAAGAACGGCGACTGGCGCATCATCGACGTCGTGATCGAGGGCATCAGCCTCGTGGCGAACTATCGCGACCAGTTCCGCGAGGTCGCGAGCAATGGCGGCCCGGCCGTGGTGATCGACAGGCTCCGCGAGAAGAATGCCTCGGGGGGCGCCGTGGGTACGGGCTCGGCCCCCGCGAAGATCTGAGGAGGGTCGCGCCATCGACCCCGCCCGCGTCGCGCAGCATCTGCAGGCGATCGACCGCGACGGCTTCACGATCGTCGAGGACGCGATCGAGCCGTCGCTCGTGGACGCGCTGGCCCGGGACCTGCTCCGCATCGAGCGCGACCACGGCGTCGTGCCCTCCCGCAACGACTTCGAAGGAGAGCACACCGTACGCATCTACAACCTGCTCGTGCACGGCAAGCTCTACGAGCAGATCCCGGTCCACCCGAACGTGCTGCCGATCGTCGAAGGGGTGCTCGATCCGGGCTGCCTGATCTCTTCGCTCTCGTCGATCGGCATCGGGCCCGGCGAGAAGGCCCAGCCGATCCACGCGGACGACGTGCTGCTCCCGATCCCGCGCCCGCACGCTGCGCTGGTGTGCAACTCGATGTGGGCGCTCAGCGACTTCCGCGAGGAGAACGGCGCCACCCGCATCGTGCGCGGCTCCCACAAGTGGGATCACGCGCCCGTCTACCGGCAGCACTACGACAGCGAGCCCGCCGTGATGCGCAAGGGCAGCGTGCTGATCTGGCACGGGAGCCTGTGGCACGGCGGCGGGGCGAACCGGACCGGCGAGCGCCGCGTCGGGATCGCCATGAACTACTGCGCCGGCTACATCCGCCAGCAGGAGAACCAGCAGCTCGGCATCCCCCGCGAGATCGTGCGCGACTTCTCGCCGCGGCTGCGCGAGCTGGTGGGCTACGGCATCTACCGCGGCCTGATCGGGCACATCGACAAGCAGACGCCCGCGCAGGCGCTGCTGGGCGAGGACCGGCCTCCGCGCATCGTGTGGGAGGCCTGAGCCGGAGTCGCCCTCAGCCGGCCGGCTCGTACGCCAGATTCGGACCCAGCCAGCGCTCGGCCTCGGCGAGCGACCAGCCCTTGCGAGCCGCGTAGTCCACGACCTGGTCGCGGCCGATGCGCCCCACGGTGAAGTAGCGGGCGGCGGGATGCGCGAGGTAGAGCCCCGAGACGCTCGCGCCGGGGACCATCGCGCAGCTCTCGGTGAGCGTGATGCCCGCCGACGGGGCGTCGAGCAGCTCGAAGAGGCGTCGCTTCTCGGTGTGGTCCGGGCAGGCGGGGTAGCCGAAGGCCGGGCGGATGCCCCGGTAGCGCTCGGCGATCAGATCCTCGTTCGTGAAGGTCTCTCCGGCTCCGTAGCCCCACTCGCGCCGCACGCGGGCGTGCAGCCACTCCGCGAAGGCTTCGGCGAGGCGATCGGCGAGCGCCTTCACCATGATGGCGTTGTAGTCGTCGAGATCCCGCTCGAACGCGCGGGCGAGCGCCTCGGCCTCGACGCCGGAGGTGAGGGCGAAGGCGCCGATGTGATCGCGGAGGGGGCTGGTCGCCGGCGCCAGGAAGTCCGCCAGGCACAGCTGCGGGCGGCCCTCCGGCTGCGGGGCCTGCTGGCGCAGCATGCAAAAGCGCGTGAGCTCGGTGCGCTGCGAGTCGTCCCGGTAGAGCACGATGTCGTCGCCGTCGCCGGCCGCCGGCCAGAAGCCGTAGACGCCGCGCGGGGTCAGCAGCTTCTCGCGCCCGATCTTCTCGAGCAGCGCCAGCGCATGGTCGTGGAGCTCGCGGGCCTGCGCCCCGTAGCGCGGGTGCTCGAAGATGCGCGGGAAGCGGCCCTTCAGCTCCCAGGCCGAGAAGAAGAAGGTCCAGTCGATGAAGGGAAGCAGCGCGTCGACCGAGACCGTGACGTTCCGGTGGCCGAGGAAGAGCGGCTGGGGAAAGTCCTGGAGGCGCTGCTCGATCACGAGGCGGCGCGCGCGCGCCTCCGGCAGCGGCAGGAGTCGATGCTCCTTGTCCGAGGCGTAGACGAAGCGCAGCCGCTCCTGCTTCTCGCGGTTCTCGGCGTCGAATCTGCGCTTGCGCTCGGGGTCGAGGAGCGACGAGACGACCCCCACGGCGCGCGAGGCGTCGTTCACGTGCACGCAGCTCTCGTGGTATTGCGGGGCGATCTTCACGGCGGTGTGCTGGCGGCTGGTGGTGGCGCCGCCGATCAGGAGCGGGAGATCGAGACCGCGGCGCTCCATCTCCCGGGCCACGTGCACCATCTCGTCGAGCGACGGGGTGATCAGCCCGGAGAGCCCGATCGCGTGGGCGCCGCGCTCGGCCGCCGTGTCGAGGATCTTCTCGCAGGGCACCATCACGCCGAGGTCGATGATCTCGTAGTTGTTGCAGGCGAGGACGACACCCACGATGTTCTTGCCGATGTCGTGAACGTCGCCCTTCACGGTGGCCATCACGATGCGGCCCTGGGTGGAGGCCTCCTCCTTCTGCGCCTCCATGAACGGGGTCAGATAGGCGACGGCGCGCTTCATCGCGCGCGCGCTCTTCACGACCTGGGGCAGGAACATCTTCCCGGCACCGAACAGGTCGCCGACGATCTTCATGCCGTCCATCAGCGGGCCTTCGATCACCGCGAGCGGGCGGTCGACCTTCCGGCGCGCCTCTTCCACGTCCGCCTCGATGAAGTCCACCACGCCGTGCACCAGGGCGTGGCTGAGGCGCTGCTCGACGGGCGCCTCGCGCCACGCGAGGTCGAGCTGCTTCTTGCGGCCCGCGCCGCGCACCGTCTCGGCGTACTCCACCATGCGCTCGGTCGCGTCGGGCCGGCGATCGAAGAGGATGTCCTCGACGCGCTGCAGCAGCTCCTTCGGGATCTCCTCGTAGACGCCGAGCTGACCCGCGTTGACGATCCCCATGTCCATGCCCGCGGCGATGGCGTGGTAGAGGAACGCGGTGTGGATCGCCTCGCGCACCGCGTCGTTGCCGCGGAACGAGAAGGAGAGGTTGCTGACGCCGCCGCTCACCCGCGCGCCCGGGCAGGTCGCCTTGATGATGCGGGTCGCCTCGAGGTAGTTCAGGGCGTAGCGGTTGTGCTCTTCGATGCCGGTGGCGATCGCGAGGATGTTCGGATCGAAGATCACGTCCTGGGGGTCGAAGCCCGCCTGCTCGACGAGCAGGCGGTAGGCGCGCTGGCAGATCTCCACCTTGCGCTCGGTGGTGTCGGCCTGACCCCGCTCGTCGAAGGCCATCACCACGACGCCCGCTCCGTAGCGCTGGATGCGGCGCGCCTTCTCCAGGAAGTCCCCTTCGCCTTCCTTCAGGCTGATCGAGTTGACGATGCCCTTGCCCTGGATGCACTTGAGGCCGGCCTCGATCACGGACCACTTCGAGCTGTCGACCATGATCGGGACGCGCGCCACCTCGGGCTCGGTGGCGATGTAGTTGAGGAAGGTGGTCATGGCCTGCTCGGAATCGAGCATCGCCTCGTCCATGTTGACGTCGAGCACGTTGGCCCCGCTGCGCACCTGGTCCAGCGCCACCTCGACGGCCTTCGCGTAATCCCCCTCGAGGACCAGGCGCGCGAAGCGCTTCGACCCGGTGACGTTCGTGCGCTCGCCGATCATCGTGAAGTTCGAATCCGGCCGGATCGTGTAGGTCTCGAGCCCGCTGAAGCGCGCGATGCCGAGCTGCCGCTCGGGAATGCGCCGCGGCGGGATGCCCTTCACCGCTTGCGCGATCTCGCGGATGTGCGCGTCGGTGGTGCCGCAGCAGCCGCCCACCATGTTGACGAGGCCGGCCTCGGCGAACTCGCGCAGCAGCGCCGCCGTCGTCGGAGGCGTCTCGTCGTAGCCGCCGAAGGCGTTGGGCAGGCCCGCGTTCGGATACGCCGTCACGGCGACCGGCGCGAAGCTCGCGAGATCCGAGAGGAACGGGCGCATCTCGGTGGCGCCGAGCGCGCAGTTGATTCCCACCGAGAGCGGCCGCGCGTGCTCGATCGAGGTGTAGAAGGCATCGAGCGTCTGCCCGGAGAGCGTGCGCCCGCTCTTGTCGGTGATCGTGACGGAGATCATCAGCGGCAGCGTGGCACCGAGCTCCTCCATCACCTCGCGCACCGCGAAGATCGCCGCCTTCGCGTTCAGCGTGTCGAAGATCGTCTCGATCAACAGAAGATCGACACCGCCGTGGATCAGCGCGCGCGCCTGCTCGGCATAGGCGTCGCGCAGCGCGTCGAAGCGGACGTCCCGGAAGGACGGATCGCCCACGTCCGGCGAGATCGAGAGCGTCTTGTTGGTCGGGCCGATCGCGCCCGCGACGAAGCGCGGCTGCTCCGGCGTGCGGGCGGTCCAGGCGCGCGCCGCCTCGACGGCGATCTCGGCGGCCCGCCGGTTGAGCTCCGGGACGACCGCCTCCATGCGGTAGTCGGCCTGCGCCACGCGCGTCGCGCCGAAGGTGTTGGTCTCGATGATGTCGGCGCCCGCGGCGAGGTAGGCCTCGTGCACGCCGCGCACCGCATCGGGGCGCGTGAGGTTCAGCAGCTCGTGGTCGCCCTTCAGATCGCGCGGCGGGTTCGGGAAGCGCTCGCCCCGGTAGTCGGACTCCGAGAGCCCGAGCGCCTGGAGCATCGTGCCCATCGCACCGTCGATCACGAGGATGCGCTGGCTCAGCAGCGCGGCGAGTCTCTCTGCGGCTCCCATCGAATTACGAACTCCGAATCGACGACCGCCCGGAGCCTCTGGCATCGAGGCTCCTGGAGGATCGGAAGGCCACGGAGTCTAATGAAGTATCAATTTATCTCAATACACTGATGGATCAGTCGCCCGTCGATTCCCCACGGGGATTTCCCTGGAGTCGGAACCCGAGGACGCCCTCCAGCTCGGTGAGCGCTTTGGATGGCTCGACGACCCGGATCGTCGTCATCCCGAGGGCTCGGGCGGCCTTGAGGTTCCGGCCGATGTCGTCGAGGAATACCGCCTCGGCGGGACGAACGCCCAGCGCGGCACAAGCGTGCTCGTAGATCCTCGGGTCCGGCTTCTGGAGGCCGAGCACGCTCGACTCGAAGAACGCGTCGAAGTGACCGCGCAGTGCGCGGGTGCCGTCGTCGCGCTCGGCACTGGACCAGTTGTTGGTGAGCGCCGCGGCGAGCAGCCCGCGCGCCCGGATGCGTCGGATCGCCGCCAGCATGGGCGCGCGCGGCTGCGCGGTCTCCGCGATGCGCTCCATCAGCGCCCGCGCCGAGAGCGCGCGCCCGGCCGCGGCGCAGTCCGCTTCGAAAGCCGGCACGAAGGCCTCGAGGTCCAGCAGCCCGCGCTCGAGGCGACCCCAGGCGCCGGCCGGCCCGGTATCCGCGACCACGCGGTTCACGAAGCCTGCGGGAATCCCCTGGTCGCGCTCGAAGCGAGCGATCGCGTGGAGCGGCGAGTCGAGCACGACGCCGCCGAGGTCGAACAGCACGGCGCGGAACGGCACGGCGCGAAGCGTAACCTTCCGAGCGTCGCTCGGCTGGGTCACTGCCCGAGCGCGACGCGCAGCACGCGATCGCCCGCGAACGAGCCGATGAACAGCTCGTTGCCCACGCGCAGGCCCACGGTTCCGGCGCCCATCGGTGCGCCCTGTCCGTGGTAGACGACCTCCGTGGCCATCGTGTCGGGATCCACCGCCACGATTTCGAAGGCGGCCGGGCACGCGCCGCTCTCGAGCGCGTTGCACGCCTGCACCTCGAGCATCGAGGCGATCAGCGACGCGGCGTAGAGCCGCCCGTCGGTGCCCCAGGCGAGGTTGTCGAGCCCGGGCAGGTCGGCCTTCGCCTCCACCTCGCCGCTCTCGAGGGAGATGCGCCGCAGTCCGTCGCCGAGCGACGAGTTGACGTACAGGCGGGTCCCGTCGCGCGAGAGCGCGATGCCGTTCGCGAACACCACCGCGGTGCCGGGGACCTGCTCGAAGCCCTCGTCCGGGGTCCAGCGTACGACGTGCCCGCTGGCGCGGTGCAGCGCCGCCGCGCGGAAGAACTCGAAGTACTGCAACACGCTCTTGCGTCGCGGCAGCATCTGGCTCACGTAGAAGCCGCCGTCGGGTGTGCCGACCACGTCGTTCCACCAGCTTCCCGAGGGACCCGCGACACAGCCGCGCCAGGCGAGCGCCTCGCCCCCGCGCAGCACCTCGAAGTACTCGATCGCCTCGCGCGCTCCGTGGTTCACCGCGAGCAGCGAGATCCCTCCGTCGTTGCGGCGCACGAGATCGATGCCGTGCGGACTGAACGCCGCGGACGGCGGGCCCGGGCAGCGGGGATCTCCCCAGGTCGGCTGTGCGTCGCCGGCATCGCCGCCGCGGAAGAGCACCGTGCGCGCCCCGCTCGCGATGTCGAGCCGCGAGAGCGCGCCGGGGAGCTCGCCGCCGATCGCGCCGAACTCGCTCACCAGGATGGCGTTGCCGCCCGGGAGCAGCACCAGGTCCTCGGGGTTCTGGAAGCCGCAGATCGGGCGCGCGTTGCCCTGGGGCTCGCAGGAGAGCACGGGCTCCACGGAGCGCGCGCAGCCGATCAGGAGCGGCGCGCACGCCAGCGCGAATCGCCACTTCATCGAGATCCTCCTCTCGCATGGCGAGGCAGGGTCATGCGTTCCCACCCGGAGCCGCCGGGCGCGGCATGCGTTGCAGCATCTCCCACGCGTAGAGCGCGAGCGCGAGCCACACGCAGGCGAAGCTGATCGCGTGCGCTCGTGTGAACCGCTCGCCGTACATCCACACCGCGACCACGAGGGAGAGTGTCGGGGCGAGGTACTGGAACATCCCGAGCGCGGAGAGGGGGAGCCGCTTCGCTGCGCTCGCGAAGGCGAGCAGGGGCACCGCCGTCACGAAGCCCGAGCTCGCCACGAGGAGCTGCGTGCCGGCGCCCGCGCGCGAAACGGAGCCCCCGCCGCGACCGGAGAGCAGCAGGAGGTACGCGCCGGCGAGCGGCGCCAGGGTCAGGGTCTCGATGCCGAAGCCGGCCAGCGGCGCGGCCGGTCCGAGCTTCCGCGCGAGACCGTACAGCCCGAAGCTCACGGCCAGCACCAGCGCGATCCACGGCAGCTCTCGGAGTGCCAGAGTCTGCACCGCGACGCCGAGCGCGGCGAGGCCCACGGCAAGCGCCTGAGCCCGAGTGAGCCGCTCCCCCAGGATCAGCATGCCGAGCAGTACGTTGACGAGCGGGTTCATGTAGTAGCCGAGGCTCGTGGCGACGATCTGGTCGTGTTGTACGGCCCAAAGAAAGGTGAGCCAGTTCACCGCCAGCAGGAGACCCGCGAGCGCCGCTGCGGCCGCGCCGCGCCGCGAGCCCATCGCGGCGCCGAGCTGCCTCCAGGCGCGCAGCGCAGCGAGCAGCAGCAAGGCGGTCGCGAGCGACGCGAGCACGCGGTAGGCGAGCAGCTCGGGCGCCGGAAACTCCTCGATCTCCTTCCAGTAGATCGGAGCGAGACCCCAGATCGCATAGGCGACGAGCGCGTACAACGCCCCCGCCCGTCGCTCGGCCGCCGCATCCCCGTCCGACAACGCCTTCGCCCGTCGCTCCTCTGCGGACCTGGCTCCGAGCGCCGCGAGCGCGCGAGGATACAATGCCGCGGGCCTCGAGCCGAGGGAGGAGACGATGGGGGAGCGCATGCGCCGCGGAATCGCGTTGTGGGGAGCTTCCCTGCTGCTCGCCTGCGCCGCGCCCGGCGTCGCCGTGGCGGAGGGGCCGGGGTCGTGCCCCTCGTGCGGCCCGCAGCACCGCGTGCGCTTCCAGGTCGAGAGCACGCGCGACGTGGCCAACGACTGGATCGTCGCGGTCGTGGGCGTCACGGCGGAGGACGCCAATCCCGCTGCGCTCGCGGACCGCGTCAACCGCGACATGGCCTGGGCCCTCGAGCAGGCCCGCGGGCAGTCGAAGATCGAGGCGAAGAGCGGCGGCTACTCGACCCGCCCGGTCTACGAGGAGGGACGCCTGCGGCGCTGGAGCGCGAGCCAGCAGCTCGTGCTCGAGGGCAGCGACGTGGCCGCCATGACGGCGCTGGTCGGCACGCTCCAGTCCCGCCTCCAGCTGGTGTCGTTCGACTTCTCCGTCTCCGAGGCGCGTCGCCGCAAGGTGCAGGAGGAACTCGTGACCGAGGCGCTCGCGGCGTTCCGCGCGCGCGCGGCGCTCGTGGCCAAGGGGCTCGACGCGTCCGGATATGCGATCGACGACGTCTCCGTCGAGACGGGCGCACCCGGATATCCGATGCCGATGCGCGCGGAGGTGATGGCGATGGCAAAGGCGAACGTGGCGCCTCCCTCCGTCGAGGCCGGCACCTCGCGCGTCGCCGTCACGGTGCAGGGGTCGATCGTCCTCGACTGACGCGAAGGGCGACGGCGCAGCCGAAGGCGGCGAGAGCCGCCAGCAGGGCACCGCTGCGCAGCGAGTGCGGCCGGTAGCGAAGCTCGATCTCGTGGTCGCCCGCCGGCACCGCGACGGCGCGGAAGGCCAGGTTCGCCCGCAGCACCCGGGCTTCCGCTCCGTCGACCCGCGCGACCCAGCCGGGGAACCAGGCGTCGGTGAGCACGACGATGCCGGGCTCCGCGCCGCGCGTGCGCAGCGCGATGCGCTCCGGTGTCTCCACCTCGATCGCGACGCTGCCCTCGGCGGGCCGCTCGAGCGGCGCAGGCCGCTCGGGAGGCAGCGCGTCCAGCAGGACGTGGCGCCCTGCTGTGAACGCAGGCTCGATCAGCTTTGCCAGCGCGGCCTGGAGTCCCTCGGGCTCGAGCGACGCGGCAGACACGCGATAGGCACGCGGCAGCGCGCCCGGGTTCGTGAAGGCGACGCCGGCGGGCAGCTCGCCGACGCGCGTGTAGCGCGAGTCGAGCCATGCCGGCGGATCGCTGCTCACGACGACCGACACCGAGAGCAGATCGAGGATGCCCGCGCGCAGCGGTGTATCGGGCAGGCCGATGCGGCCGTAGTAGGGCGCGCTCAGTGCATCTCCGGATCCGGCCGCGGGCACGCGCGGACCGGTCGTGCGGCTCACGGTCCGCGGTTGTCCCGACTCGAAGAACGTCAGCAGCTCCGCGCTCCGCGCGAGCGAGAGCGGCTCGAGATCGTTCAGCACGCGCGCGCGGTCGCTGGCGCGCAGGCGTCCGGACCAGCCGGCGCGGAGCACGCGCCCGTCGCCGTGTACACCGAGCGCGTCCAGCATGTCGGCCAGCGGGCGCGCCTCGGGCGCCGCGCGCGGGAAGGGGATCAAGGCGTTCCAGACCGGCCTCGTGGCCACCGCGAGCTGGAGCGCGAGCGCCGTGCATCCGAGGGCGAGGCCGAGCGTCCGCCGGGCCGCGCAGAGCGCGAGGAGCCGCGTCGCGCCGAGGCCCGCCGCCACCGCGAGCGCCAGGGTCGTCAGCAGCCGGTAGCGATACGGGAAGCGGAAGTCGCCGAGCACCGGCAGTCCGCGTAGCCAGCCGTACACGGGCGCGTGATCGGGAAACGACGCGAGCAGGCCGAGCGCGCCGACGAGCAGCAGGGCGCCGGCGCGAGTGCGGCCCGGACCGCGCAGGAGCGCGAACGGGGCGAGCGCGAGCGCGACGACGCCGGGGATCCCGTCGTTGAAGCCGTGCGCCCACAGCGCCTGCGCGAAGCGCGCAGGGTCGTGGGGCGCGCCGACGAACACGGCCTGCTCTTCGCGGAGCGAGCCGAGCGCGCGGCAGCTCTCGCGCAGCAGCTCCAGCGCAGGCAGGAGCTGCGGCGCGGCCAGCGCCGCGCCGACGCCGACGCCGGCGCCGAGCGTCGCGAGGGCCGTGAGGGGGACGCGGCGCTCGCGGAGCGCCTGTTCGAGGAGCCGCAGCGACGCGTAGAGGGCTGCGCCGAGCGCGGCGATCGCGACGCCGTAGGGCCAGCCGGCCAGCAGCGGCAGCGCGACCGATGCGCCGAGCACGACGGCGGATCTCGCGCCCGGCCGGGCCAGCGCGCGCTCGACCGCCCACCACAGCGCGCCGGCCCACGCGCTGGTGTAGAACGCGGAGGGGCTCCAGATCTCTCCCATCACGCGCAGCGACGTGGCATAGGCGAGACCGGCCAGCGCCGCGCCGAAGGCGTCCGCGCCGAGCGCCGCGGCGAAGGCGCCCGTGCCGATCACGGCGAGGGCGAGGTGCAGCATCGTGAGCGCGACGAAGACCGACTGCGTCGGCAGCAGCGCGTGGAGCCAGTTCGGCGGGTAGAGCGCGCCGGCCTGGAGCGAGGCCAGGAAGGGCTCGCCGGCGGCATGGCGCGGATCCCAGAGCGGGAGCTCGCCGCGCGCGAGCCGCTGGCCCAGATACTCGGCGTTCGGCAGGTAGTAGGAGAGGAAGTCCCCGGACCAGTAACGCGTGCCGATCAGCTCCGTCGGGAACGCCGCCTGGGTTCCGAGGGCCAGCCAGGCGAGGGCCGTCCCGGCGGCCGTGGCGGCGAGAGCGCGCCTCATGCGCACGGCGCCTTCACCGCGTGGACCGTGACGATGTCGAAGAGGTTGAGCGGCACCCAACATGCAGCGAAGAGTCGGCGCCGGCCCGGCCGCGGCGGCGCGCGCAGCAGCGTCTTGCGCAGGCGCTCGGCGAGATAGGCGAGGCTGTAGTACGACGGCTCCGCGCGCATGCGCTCGACGCGCAGTCCGTGCGCCGCGAGCAGGCGGTGCAGGCTCCGCCTGGTGTAGAAGAAGAGGTGCTCCGGCAGGCTGTAGAGGTGCCAGCGCGCGCCCGAGATGCGCGCGACGAGACTGCCGACGTCCCCGGTCGTGAGCACCAGACGGCCTCCGGGGCGGAGCAGGCGCGCCAGCTCCGCAGCCGCCGCCTGCGGGTCCGCGAGGTGCTCGAGCACGTCCCACGACGTGACCAGATCGAAGGTCCCGTCGGCGAACGGCGCGCGCAGCGCGTGTCCCACGGCGATGCGGCCGGGCGCGGCGTCGCGGGCGCGGCGCGCGGCCGCCGCGGAGATCTCGAGACCGCAGGCCTGCCAGCCGGCGCGCCGGGCCTCGTCGACGCCGAAGCCGTAGGCGGCGCCCACATCGAGGAGACTCGCGCCGGCTGGCGCGGGTCCGAGGCGCGCCAGCCGGCGCGCGAAGGTGTGGCGCAGCGCCGCCTCGAGGCTCGCGTAGTCGTCGTAGCCGCGCGCCGTGTGCGCGTCGTCGAAGTACGCCTCGTCGTAGAGCGCTTCCGGCCTGAAGTCTCCGTGCGGCGGCTGCCACCACGCCAGCCCGCAGGCCCGACACTCGAGAATGTCGACCTGCCCGATGCGCAGCTTCGTGCGCGCGGGCGCGCTGCCGCACACGGCGCAGCTCACCGCGCGTCGCGCCCCCGCACGTAGTCGATCACATAGCGGGGACGGCGCTTGACCTCCTCGTAGGTCCGGCCGACGTACTCGCTGACGATGCCGATCGAGAGCAGCTGGACGCCGCCGAAGACCAGCACCAGCACGATGAGCGAGGTCCAGCCCGGCTGGCTGATGCGTCCGGCGAAGAAGGCGGCGAGCGAGAACACGCCATAGGCGACGCCCGCCAGCGTGGTCAGCAGGCCGAGCAGCGTGATCAGCCGCAGCGGCACCACCGAGAACGCGAAGATGCCGTCGAGGGCGAGTCGCAGCATGGGAGACAGGCGGTACTTGCTGCGCCCGGCGAAGCGCTTCCCCACCTCGTATTCGACGCTGTGCTCCCGAAAGCCGAACCAGGGGATCAGGCCGCGCAGGAAGATGAAGTGCTCCTCGAGCGCGTTGAAGGCGTCGACGACGCGGCGGTCGAGCAGCCGGAAGTCGGCCCCCGCCGGCACCACGGGGATGCGCGCCACGGCGTTCATCGTGCGGTAGAACGCGCGTCCCGCGCGCTCCTTCGCCCCGCGGCGCGCGCCGGGCGGCAGGCGCCGGACCGTGTGGACCACGTCGCTGCCGGCCCGCCAGGCCGCCAGCAGCTCGGGCAGCAGCTCCGGCGGATGCTGCAGATCGCCGTCCATGCTGATGACCGCGTCGCCCCGCGCGTAGCGGAGCCCCGCGGCCAGCGCGGCCTGGTGTCCGAACGAGCGGGTGAAGCGGATCGTGCGGACCCGGGGGTCGCTGCGGCACAGCGCCTCGATCCGCTCCGGGGTGCGATCGCGGCTCCCGTCGTCGACGAACAGGAGCTCGTGCGCGACGCCCTGCGTCGTCATCACGTCGCGCACCCGGCGCGCCAGCTCTTCGATGCATTCCTCCTCGTCGAGGACGGGTACGACGACCGAGACGAGTGCGTGCGCGGGGCGCGGTGCGCTCAAGAGCCGATCCCGCCGCCGGAGGACGCCACCTGGACGGGCTCTCGCGCGGGTCGCGTCGCGACGGCCGACCAGCTGTAGCCGTGGCGGTCGTGCAGGCGGATCTCCACGAAGCCGCAGCGCGCGAGCAGCAGCTCCAGCTCGTCGCGGCTGTAGTAGCGGACGTAGCTCGGATTGAGCTGGTCGTAGAGGGTGAGGCGGCGCGTCTCGCGCGTGAGGCGCGCATACACTTTCTGCATGTACTCGCGCAGCGGCAGGTCGAACCGGCGACTCGCGACGAGGTAGAGGTCGAGGCCGCGGTCGAGCGCGCCGCACAGCGCGATCAGCGAGGCGTGAGGCAGGCGCGTCGTGAAGGTCCTCAGCGCGCCCACGGCGGCGTGCAGCAGGCGACTGCCCTCCGCCGCGTAGAGCCAGACGAGCAGGCGGCCGCCGGGCCGCAGCGCGCGGTATGCGGCGCGCAGCAGCGCGCTCGGGTCCGGCACGAACGGCAGCACGCCGATCGCCGTGACGAAGTCGACGCCGAGATCGGCGGGCAGCTGCTCGCCGGAGCACTCGAGCACGCGCACGCGCTGACCGAACTCGGCCGTGTTGCGGCGCAGCGTCTCCACGCCGCGAGAGGGCTCGAGCGCGGTGACGTGGGCGGCGCCCGCGGCGAGCAGCATCCGGACGATCCTTCCCGTGCCGCTCCCCACGTCGGCGACGCGCGCGCCCGAGAGCTCGGAGAGCGGAACGAGCGGGCCCACGACGTCGCCGAGCAGCTCGAGCGAGCCGTAGAAGCCGTCGTTGCTGGCATGGCTCTGCCACTGATCGCCGAAGTCGCGCACGATCCGCGCGGCGCGTCCGTCGGGGCGGCGTCCGATCTGCCGGGGCAGCACGGGCCCTTTTTTATCACCGCGCGCCGGATTCGCCTAGCAGAGAAGCGGGCTTGCGCCCGGACGTCCGCGCGGACCGGGGCATCCAACCGGCACGCTACAGTGGCAGTCCCATGTCCGGGACGGACCTGCGCTTCGAGACGAGCCGCGTGCAGGATCTGCACGTGCTGCACCAACCCGGCGTACCGGCCGCCGTCGTCGCTCAGGCGATCCGGCTCCACCGCGCGAATTTCGAGCGCGGTCGCGAGGCGTGCGAGCACTGGGGGCCGGGCTCCTCCGTGAGCCACGTGCTGATCCGCACGCCGGTGGGGGCCCTCGACATGGCCGTCAAGTGGAACCACTGGCGCGGCTGGCGGGGCGCCCTGTCCGACGCGCTGCACGGGTCGCGCGCGCGGCGAGCGCTCGAGTCCTCGCGCCGCCTGGCCGGCACGCCGGTCGCCCAGGCGGAAGTACTGGCGCTGGCCGAACGTCGGCGCGCCGGCGTCGTGCGCGAGAGCTTCCTGCTGACGCGCTTCGTGGCAGGCGCCGATCCTCTGCCCGTGGCGCTGGCGCGCCTGCGCGAGTCGCGCCGCGAGCGGCGCGCGCTGGCGCGTGCCCTCGGCGAGGCGATCGGCCGGCTGCACGCCGCGGGTCTGGACCACCGCGACCTCAAGCACTCGAACCTGCTGGTCGACGCGCGAGGAGGCATCGCGCTCCTCGACCTCGATGCGCTGGGCCGGCTGACGCCGTTCGCCTGGCGACGTCGCGTCCGCGCGCTCGGCCAGCTCGAGGCGTTCGCGCGGGATCTCTACGCATGGCTGCCCTCCAGCGATCACGCGCGGTTCCTCTCCGCCTACCTGCGCGTCCAGCCCGGGCTCGCCGCGTCGAGGCGTCGGCTGGTCCGGGACGCACTGCGTTCCGCGGGCCGGCGCGTGGAGCGCTGGCGCCGGCGCGAGCCCCGTCCAAGCCGGCACTTCCCCCTCGCGCCGCGCGACACGCGTCCGTGTACGATCGCGGACGGCGAGGCCGCGGGCCCCGCGCCCGCCGCGGCTTGGCAGCCTCGCGGCGGAATGTCATGATCCGGCCCTCACGGAGGACGCAGCCCCCCGACGCTGCGCGAAGCCACGAGGCGATGGAGCTGGAGCGCGCCCTCGAGATCCTCGGACTCGTTCCCGGCGCCCGCGCCGAGGAGATCGAGTCCGCGTACCGCGCCTTGCGGGACGAGCTGGACGGCCGGATCGAGCGGGTCCATGCCAGCGCGCTGCGCTCCCACTACGCGCGACTGCGGCAACAGCTCGATCCGGCGCGCGAGGCGGCGCTGGCCGGTGTCGGCCGGGAGAGCCCGGGCGCGGCGGAGCGCCGGGCGGACGCCTTCGGCACGCTGGGCCTGTCACCCGGCGCCTCCGCGCTCGACGTGGCGTCCGCCTACGTGACGCTCTGCGAAGAGCTCGAGCGGGAGGTCGCGGCGGCGACGAGCGAGGCGGTGCGGCGCGCCTGCCTCTCGGCGCGCGCCGAGATCGACGCCGCCTACCAGCGCTGCGCGGCTCAGCCGCTGCGCGCCGGCGAGGGTCCGCCGGGCGGGGACGGCGCGTCCGGGCTCTACGAGACGCACCTCGCGGCCGAGCCCTTCGAGGTGGCGCGCGCGACGCCGTCCGAAGCGGGCGCGACGCCGTCCCCGGAAGCGGCTGCGCCCCGCGCCCTCCCGGACGGGACTGCCCCGCGGCGACCTCGGCGCGGGCGGCGCCTGGCGTTCGCGCTGCTCGCCGTCGCGGCTCTGGCGGGCGGCATCTCGTTCGTCGGCCTGGACCGCCTGCAGTTCGGCCTCGCTCGCGTCGTCGCGCGCTTCGCGACGGCAGGGCCGCCGCCCGAGCTGGTCGAGGCGCGCAGCTCCGCGGAGTACCTGCGGCGCCGCATCGCCGACGAGCGACGTGAGCTGCAGGCTCGCGTCGAGGAGAATCGCGCACGCGTGACGCGGCTCGAAGAAGATTGGACCTCCGCGCAGGATCCCGCCGACTACGACCGCATGGCCGTCGAGATCGGGCGCGCCCGCGCCCGCGCCGAGCTGACGGAGGAGATTGCCGTGCTCGCGGAGAGCCACGTCTTCGAGAGCGCGGACGTGGCCGTGGCCTACGGAAAGATCGAGCTCGGCAACGAGCTGATGGCGGGAGGCGACGCGGAGGAGGCCACGCAAGCCTTCGAAGCCGCCTGGCTGGGGCTCGACCAGGCCCTGAAGCGACTCGATCTCGCGGAGGATGCAGTCGGCGCGCGCTCCGAGGCGCAGGCCGCCCTCGAGGCGTGGGAGGGGCTCGCACGCAGCGCCACGCTCGAGGAGGGCGACGAGGCGCGGGCGGGCAGGGAAGTGCTCGACAAGGGCCGCAAGCTGCTCGAGGAAGGCGCCTTTGCCGAAGCGGTCCCCGAGCTGCGCGACGCGGCGCGCCACTTCGCCGTGGCGGTGGCCGACGGTCGCAAGCGCATGGCCGAGGCGCGCGCCGGGTCGGTGGGAGAGCGCGCGGAGCGTGCGCCGGCGCAGGCGACCCCGCAGCCGGCGGCCGCGCCGGGTCCGCCGCCCGTCGCGGCGCCGCCGCCGGATTCCGCGACGGAGCGCGAATCGTCCCACCTGGCCGATCGGGACGTCGAAGTCCGCTAGGGATCCGTGTTCCCCCTTCGCGACGACAACCCGACGTTGGGCACGTCCGTCGCGACGTTCGCGATCATCGCACTCAACGCCGCGGCCTGGATCTTCGTGCAGGGCATGGGCGCCGAGCCGAAGCTGTCGGCGTCGGTCTGCCAGCTCGGCGTGATCCCCGGCGACCTGCTCGGCCGGCTGCCGGCGGGCATGCACGTGCCGCTCGGACCCGGTCTGCACTGTGTCATCCAGGGGAAGCCGAACTGGCTCACTCCGCTCACCTCGATGTTCCTGCACGGAGGCTGGTTCCACATCGTCGGCAACCTCTGGTTCCTCTGGGTCTTTGGGGACAACGTCGAGGACTCCATGGGCCCCCTCCGCTTCGCCGTCTTCTACGTGCTCTGCGGGCTCGCGGCCGTGGCCGCGCAGTGCTTCGCCAATCCGTCGAGCGCGGTGCCGATGGTGGGCGCGTCGGGTGCCATCGGCGGCGTGATGGGCGCTTACGCGCTCCTCTACCCGCGCGCTCCCGTACACATGCTCGTGGTGCTCGGCTTCTATGTGGACCGCATCGCGATTCCCGCCTTCCTGATGCTCGGCTACTGGTTCCTGCTCCAGGTCGTCGGCGGTCTGCCGTCCCTCGCGAGCGAAGGCGGCGGCGTCGCGTTCTGGGCGCACGTGGGCGGCTTCCTGATCGGCCTCGCACTCGCGCCGATCTTCCGCAATCCGGAGCGCGTGGCCGCACACAGGGCCCTGCTCCGTCGCCGCGCCGGGCGCGAGCTGTTCGACTAGGGCGCGCTCGGGATCGACTCGGGCTACTAGTGGAGCGGCGCCGCGTCCGCGGCGCGCCGCTCCGGAGCGGCCGCGCGCAGTGCGGACGCGGCCACGCGGCGCGTCGGCAGGAAGGCGGTCAGCAGCGCTCCGCGTCCGGTCTCGACCTGCGCAGACAGGTCGCCGCCGCCGCGGCGCAGCAGCGCCTCGAGGCGTCCGAGCGGCAGGGCGGATCCGGCCATCGGGGCGGACTCTGCGGAGACAGCTCCGGCCGCGAACGCCCGCGCGAGGCCCTCCGCATCGACGCGGCTGCTGCGCACGCGCACCGAGAGCGTCGCGAAGGCGTCGTCGGACGCCGCGCCGCGGCCGGCCGGCAGCCCGGTCTCGATGCGGAGCGCGCCGTCCGGCGCGAGAGCGTGGGCTGCGACGACCAGACTCTCGACCAGCGCTGCCAGCGGCAGCTGGGGAGGGCGCAGCGCCGGCAGCGCCTCCGCCAGGGATACCTCGAGAGTCGCGTCGGCGGCGACGAGCGAGCGCAGGCGGGATTCGACGCGACGCACCGCGGCGTTCAGGTCGTTGCGATCGCGGAGGGGAGGAGCCGCCGCGCCCTCCTCCGGGCGTCGCGGCGGCGGCTCCGCGCGCGCGCGCAGCTCGAGCTCGCTGCGCAGCCACTGCGCCATCAGGCCGAGCAGATCCTTGTCGGTGGCGGTGAAGGGCGCGCGGGGCGAGCGCGCGCCCGCGAAGCCGAGCACGAAGGGAGGCTCTCCCGCGATCCGCACCGGAGCGCCGAGGAAGTCCGCCAGGGACGCAGGCGTATCGGCGGTATCGCCCTGCCACGCGACGGGCCGCGGCGCCGCCGCGACCAGCCGCAGGCGCGGGGCGAGGGCGCTCGCCAGCGCGGCCCCTTCGAGTCCGCCGGCGGGCGCGATCGACGCCAGGATCTCGGGAGGGCCTTCCCCCAGGCGACACGCGATCGCGTGGTCGAGCTCGAAGCGCGCCGCGCCGAGCTCGAGCACGCGGGGGATCTTCTCGGCGATGCCGGCGCCGGGCCGTGCGGCGAGCTCGCTCACCACGCGGACCGCCTCCATGCTGCCCCAGTGCAGGTCCTCGGCGCGGTCGCGTTCGCGCGTGGTGCGGCGCAGCGACCCCAGGGCGACGAGACCGGCGATCCCCGAGCCGAGCAGCGCACCCTCGCCGAGCAGGATCGGATCCGCCGGGAGCGGCCACGCGGTTCCCGAGAGCAGCACGGCGGCCTCGCGCGCCGCGCCGAGCGCGAAGAGTGCCGCGAGGCCCCCGGCCGCGGCGCCACCTCGTGCCCACACGGCGAGCGAGATCGCCAGTCCGAAGCACATCACGGTCAGGTTCGCGGCGCCGAGCAGCGTCAGTTCGTGGTCCTCGGGATCACCGGGTACGCGCGCGGGGGGACGCCGCGGCGAAGACGTCGGGGCGCCGCGCCAGCGTAGCGGAACGCGGCCTGCTCCGGTAAGCACACACGCCTTCGGAGGTGGCCGGTGTCGCGGATCCGCTCGGCGTGCGTGGTCGGGCTCGGCCTGTGCGTGATCGATCATCTATATCTGCTCGAGGCGGGCGACCCGGCCTCCGTGCGCAGGCGCTACGTCGCGCGGCAGGTGGCCGCGGGCGGCATGATCGGGACGGCGCTGGCGCAGGTCGCGCAGCTCGGCGTGACGGCCCGCGTGCTCTCCCTGGTCGGCGACGACGCGGACGGTCGCGCCGTGCGCAGGACGCTGCGCGCGAAGGGCGTCGACACGCGCCGGCTGCTGCGATCGACCGCGCTGCCGACCACTGTGGCGGTCGTGCTCGTCGACCGCGACACCGGGGCGCGCCGCTTCGTGGTCCCGGATCGTCGCGCCCTCGAGCGCCGCGCGCCCGACTTCGACCTGACGCCGATCCGGCGCGGCGCGGTGCTGCTGGTCGACGGCCACTTCCCGGCGCAGGCGCTGCGCGCCGTGCGGCGCGCCCGCGCCGTCGGCGCGCGCGTGGTCGCCGACTTCCACCGGCCGAGCCGGAACGCCGAGGCCCTGCTCCCCTTCGTCGACTTCGCGGTCGTACCCGGCGAGTTCGCCGAGGCCTGGACCCCCGGCCGGATCCGCGACACGCTGGTGCGCCTGCGCGAAGAGTACGGAGCGACGCCGGTGGTCACGCTCGGCGCGCGCGGGGGCCTCTGGCTCGATGGCGCGCGGATCCGACGTTTCCGCGCACCGCGCGTGCGGGTGCTCGACAGTACCGGCGCAGGGGACGTCTTCCACGGCGCCTTCGCGGCGGGCATCGCGCAGGGACTCCCGCTCGAGCGCACGATCGAGCGCGCGAGTCGCGCGGGGGCGCTGGCCTGCACCGCGCTCGGGGGCATGGGGCGACTGCTGCGCGAATCGCCGCGTCCGGCGCGCTAGCGGCCCGCCGGCGCCTCCTTCGCGTCGGGGACCACGTAGCCGAGGCCCTCGAGCCGCTCGCGCAGCTCGGGGTCGAGCGCGGCCGGGCTGCTCTCGTGTCCCGCAGGGCCGTGCAGGTAGCCGTCGACGAGCGCCTGCGCCTTCGCGAGGTCCTCGCCCGCCAGGGGCTGCGGGGAATGCTCCAGCGCGTCGGCCTCCAGGTCGTACCGCTGCGGGGGCGCGGCCTCTCCCTCCGTCGGGCGGTGCACCAGCAGCTTGGCGTGCTGGGAGCGCGCCGCGATGAGCGGCGGATTCCAGGCCTCGCGCAGGAAGGGCAGGCGCCAGCGGCCGGGCGCGGTCGCCTCGGCGAAGAGCGTCCGGTCGGGGAGGACGGCGCCGCGCATCGCCGGCAGCAGGCTCTGGCCGTCGAGGCCCGCGGGCGGCGCGACCCCCGCGAGATCGAGCAGCGTCGGCAGCACGTCGATCAGCGAGACCTGCGCCGCGACGCGGCGCCCGGCCGGAATGCCCGGCCCCGCGAAGATCAGCGGAACGCGCAGCGTCTCCTCGAACAGCGCCGTGCCGTGCTGGAAGTAGCCGTGCTCGCCGAACTCCTCGCCGTGGTCCGAGAGGACCACCAGCGTCGTCGAGCCGCGCAGCCCGTGCGCGTCGAGGGCCTCGACGAGCTCGCGCACCTTGCCATCGACGAAGCGGATCTCGCGATCGTAGTCGTCGTGCTGGCGGCGCAGCTCGGCGGACGCCGTGCCGGGCTCGCCGTCGTCGTGGAAGAGCCCGGCCGTCTCCGCAGGCGGCCGATAGGGGGAGTGCACCTGGTAGGTGTGAACGAAGAGGAAGAAGGGGCGGCGCTGGCTGCGCGCGAGCCAGTGCTCCGCCTGCTGGAAGGTGATGCGCGCGTCGCCCGGGACGGCGCGGGTGTAGCCCGGGTTCTCGCTGTACTCGCTGAAGCCGTCGCCGAATCCGAGCGTGCGGATGATGTAGCCGTCCTCGGTGAACGCCGCGGTGTGATAGCCGGCGCGGCGCAGCAGCACGGCGACCGGCGTAGCCTCGGGCGCGCGAGGCTCCATCCCGGTGCGCATGCCGTGGTGCACGGGGTAGAGCCCGGTGAAGAGGCTCATGTGCGACGGACCCGTCGTGACCGAGGCGGTGATCGCGTTCTCGAACAGCGTGCCCGACGCGGCGAGCTGGTCGAGGAACGGACTCGTGTCGCGCGCGTAGCCGTAGGCCCCGACGTTGCGGGCGCGCAGCGTGTCGATCGAAACGACCAGCAGGTTGGGCCGCTCCGAGCCGGATCCGGCCGAGTGCAGCGTGGGCTCCCAGAAACCCGCAACGGGCGTGGCGAGACCCGGATCGGGCTTCATCGCAAACTCGAGCTGAACGGGCCGCCCCGAGTAGGCCGAGAGATCGGCCCGCGCATCGAACCAGCGCCGGTCCTGCGGCTGGGCCGGATCGAGGCGGCGCTCGAACAGCACCTCGCGGTTTCCGCCATCGGGCACCAGCGAGAGAGAGAGGGTGACGGGCGCGAGGCCGCCCGGAGGCAGCCCTTCCGAGGCGCGGATCGCCCCGCTCACCGCGTAGCCGAAGGAGAGCTCGGCCTGTGCGGGCAGCACCGCGGGGAAGCGGGCGGCGAGGCGACCCTCGTGCAGGACCAGCGCGAGGCGCGTCTCGTTGCCGACGCGCAGCGGCTGCACGTCGTCGCCGGCGAGGCGCATGGGCTCGCTCTGGATCGGCGCGCGCGGCGCACAGCCCGCGAGCGCGAGCAGAGCCGCGACGCACGCCCCGAGGCGGCGTCCGCTCACGGCACCTCGGTCTGCAGTCGGTCGATGGCGTGCACCGGCGCCGCGTCGCCCTGCATCAGCGGGGCGATGGCGCCGTACACGAGCTGCTGCTGGCGCAGGCGGCTCTGGCCCGCGAAGGCGGCGGAGACCACGCGGATCTCGAAGTGCCCCGGGCTCCCGGCCGCCACCTCGACCCGCGCGCCGGGCAGGGCGGCGAGGATCGCGCGGCGGATCTCGTCCACGAGACCCTGGGGCGCGCCCGGCGAGCTCAGGATGCGCAGTGCCATCGCGGCCGCGCTCAGGTTCCGCGCCGCGACAGCTCGACGAGATCGGCGAGCACGTCGAGCGCCTCTTCGAGCTGCGGCGTGAGCTTCTCGTCCTCGCCGGCCTTCGGCGCGCCGTCGCCATCGCCCTCGGCGGAGACGGTCTTCACCGCGCGCTCGGCCTCCGGGGTGCCGGTCTGCTTCGCCTCGGCGCGCTCCCGCATCAGGTCGGCGAGGCGCAGCGAGCCGTTCTCCGCGCGTGCCTTGGCGATCTTCTCGCGCACGTCCTTGAAGACCGGGCTGGCGTCGACGCGCGCCTTGGAGCGCTTGGCGAGCTCGGTGATGACCGCCGAATCCACCTGGCTGAAGCGGTCCGTCGGGCCGATCGCATTGGCGTAGCTCGACAGGAACGGCGGGATCTCCTTCGAGGGCAGCGCATACTCCTGCGTGTTCTCCCCGAAGTCGTCCGCCGTGAACATCGACGGGATCGCCACGTCCACCGAGACGCCCTCGTTCTGCGTCGACCGCCCCCCGGGTCGGAAGAACATGGCCGTCGTGATCTTCAGCGCTCCTTCGCCCGGCGGCAGCGGCGTCACCGTCTGCACGGTGCCCTTGCCGAAGGTGTGGTCGTCGCCGGTGATCACCGCCCGGTGATAGTCCTTCAGGGCGCCCGCCAGGATCTCGGAGGCCGAAGCGCTGACGCGCGAGGTGTGGATCACCATCGGGCCGCTGTAGAGGATGCGCTCGTCCTGGTCCGCGAGGACCTGGAGCTGGTCGCGGGAATTCTGCACTCCCACCACCTCGCCCCGGCGCAGGAAGTACCCGGAGATCTCGACGGCGTGCTCGAGCAGTCCGCCGCCGTTGCGCGAGAGGTCGAGCAGCAGGCCGTCGGCGCCCTCCGTCTTCACCTGCGCGAGCAGCCGCTGCATGTCCTCCGTGCACTGGCGCCGCGTGGGATCCGAGTCGCCGTAGAACGAGGAGAGATCGATGACGGCGAGCTTGTAGGTCTTGCCGTGGAGCTCGCGCTTTTCGAAGCGCAGCTTGGCCGCCTGCTCGGCGAGATCGATGGTGTCGCGCTCGATGGTGATCGGGAAGCGCTGCGTCTGCTCGCCCTCGCGCAGCACCGTCAGCTGCACCTTCGTGCCCTTCTTGCCGCGGATCAGGCTGACGGCGTCGCGCAGCGGCATGTCGATGATGTCGACCGGCTTCTCGCCCTCCTCGCCCACCGCGATGATCTTGTCCTCGGGCTCGAGGCCGCCCTTCCCGATGCGGTCCGCCGCTCCGCCGGGAATGACGCGCTCGACCACCGAGTAGCCGTCGCGCTCCGAGAGCGCGACGCCGATGCCCTCGAGCGAGAGCGACATCGAGATGCGGAAGTCCTCGAGGACGTCGGCGGAGAGGTAGTTCGAGTGCGGATCGAGCGAGAGCGCGAACGAGTCGAGGAAGCCCGAGAGGATGTCGTCGGGCTTGAGCTCGGCGAGGCGGCGCGTGCGCAGCTCGTAGCGGTGGACGAGGCGCTTCTTGGCCTCCTCGAGCGGCTCGTGGGCCGAGAGGTAGTTCGACATCTGGAAGTGCACGAGACTGCGCTGCAGCGCATCGCGCTCTTCCGCGGTCTTCGGATTGCCCCGCTTGTCCGGGTCGAGGACCAGCGTGACGTTCTCGTCCAGGGCGTAGTCGGGTCGCATCACGAAGGCGCGCACGAAGGCCTCGAGCGCGGCGTTGTGGGCGACGAGGTCCTTCTGCACGGCGATGAGCGGCTCGCAGTCCCCCTTGCGCATGTGGTCGAAGATCCCGGCGAGGGCGGTGCGGTCCGCCGCGGCCTCGCCCTCGAGGAGGACGCTGCGCGACGCGTCGAGGCGCTTGACGTAGTTGGCGATCGCACGGGTTTCGAGCTCCGGCGTCAGACGCTTGTACGCGACGTGGGCGCGCAGGAACTCGGCGGCGAGCTGGGGGACCCTCGCGCAGGTCAGCTCGGCTTCGGCGGGGCGGGCAGCCCCGAGCAGGAGGGCGGCCGCGCACAGGGCTGTGCAGAGAAGGTCCCGGACTCGCATGCTCATGGTCTATCGGTGCAGAGCGGCTGCGGGCTGACGTCCGTTTTCGATCCGTCGGGTGCCGATCCGTCTGGATGCGGCACGCGCCCGGCCGGCGCGCGGACGAGTAGTCTAACGGATGGAATCCGAGGGGAATCCCTGGCGGCTCGGGGGGGGCCGGGCCCGGCGCGCTCAGTAGCGGTAGTGGTCCGGCTTGTAGGGGCCCTCCACCGGGACCCCGATGTAGCTCGCCTGCTCCGGCGACAGGCGGGTGAGCTTGACGCCGAGCTGCCCCAGGTGGAGCCGCGCGACCTCCTCGTCGAGCGACTTCGGCAGCACGTAGACCTGCTTCTGGTAGCGGTCCGGGTGCTGCCAGAGCTCGAGCTGCGCCAGGACCTGGTTCGTGAACGACGCGCTCATCACGAAGCTCGGATGACCGGTCGCGCAGCCGAGGTTGAGCAGCCGGCCCTCCGCCAGGATCAGCACCGAGTGGCCGTCCGGGAAGATCCACTCGTCGAACTGCGGCTTGATGTTCTCGCGCCGGATGCCGGGCACCTTCTTGAGCCCGGCCATGTCGATCTCGTTGTCGAAGTGCCCGATGTTGCCCACGATGGCCTTGTCCTTCATGCGGGCCATGTGCGCGGCGGTGACGATGTCGCGGTTTCCCGTGGCCGTGACGAAGATGTCCGCGCTCTCGACGACGTCCTCGAGCGTCGTGACCTCGTAGCCCTCCATGGCCGCCTGCAGGGCGCAGATCGGATCGATCTCCGTCACGATCACGCGGCAGCCCTGGCCGCGGAGCGCCTGGGCGCAGCCCTTGCCCACTTCCCCGAAGCCGCACACCACGGCGACCTTGCCGCCGAGCATCACGTCGCTGGCGCGCATCAGCCCGTCGGGCAGCGAGTGACGGCAGCCGTAGATGTTGTCGAACTTGCTCTTGGTGACCGAGTCGTTGACGTTGATCGCCGGGAAGAGCAGGGTGCCGTCCTTCTGCATCTGGTAGAGGCGGTGCACGCCCGTGGTCGTCTCCTCCGAGACGCCGCGGATGCGGGCCGCCACGTCGCGCCAGCGGCGAGGCTTGCGGATCTGCTCGCGGCGCAGCGTGTCGAGGATGATCCCCCACTCCTCGGGCTCGACGTCGGGACGGAAGTCCGGGACCTTGCCCGCGTTCTCGAACTCCACCCCCTTGTGCACGAGGAGCGTGGCGTCGCCGCCGTCGTCCACGATCAGGTCGGGGCCGCGGCCGTCGGGCCACTCGAGCGCTTCGAGCGTGCACCACCAGTACTCCTCGAGCGTCTCGCCCTTCCAGGCGAACACGGGCGTGCCCTGCGGATCGTCGGGCGTGCCGTTGCGGCCGACCACGACGGCCGCCGCCGCGGAGTCCTGGGTCGAGAAGATGTTGCACGACACCCAGCGCACGTCCGCGCCGAGGTCCGTCAGCGTTTCGATCAGGACGGCGGTCTGCACCGTCATGTGCAGGCTGCCCATGACCCGAGCGCCCGCCAGCGGACGGCTCTTGCCGTGGCGGGCGCGCAGCGCCATCAGCCCGGGCATCTCCTGCTCGGCGAGGCGGATCTCCTTGCGCCCGAGCTGGGCCAGATCGAGGTCCTTGACCTTGAAGGCGGGTCGGGGAGTGCTCATGGCGGTCCTTTCTTCGGGTGCGGCGGACTATCTATTCGTGCATCCGGATGCAGTGTTTAATGGGAGCCGAGGCTGCCGTCAACGGGTCCCCGCGAGAAAAGGGCTCCGTCCGATGGCGAATGGGGGCGTGGCCGATCCCGGAAAAAGCCCGCGATCTCGAGGAGTCATCCCGGATTCTCGCGCCTCCAGGAGCTCAGCTCCGGCTGCGCCAGGCGCGGTTGCCGTACCGATCGAGCGACGTGACCTCCTCGACCGGGCGCCGGGTCGTGGGTCCGTAGCGCCCGCGCGGCCAGCCGAGCGGGATCACGGCGCACGGCGTCACGTTCCAGGGGCAGCCGAGCGCGCGCCGCGCCGCGAACGTGCTCCAGAGCGGCATGGTGATCAGCGCCGCGCCGAGCCCGGCGGCCCGCGCGGCGAGCAGCAGGTTCTGGACGGACGGATGGATCGAGGCGTAGTAGCTCGTCGCGAACACGGCCGGGAACGGCAGCCGCAGCCCCTTCAGACAGGCGACGACGAGGACCGGGATCTCCTCGAAGTGGTCGGCCTGCCACTGCACGGCGTCGAGCACGCGCAGCATCTTCGCGTCGCCCCGCACCAGCCGCCGGCCGATTCCTCCGTAGACGCGGAACATCATGCGGTTCAGGCGCGCGAGCTTGCGCTTCACCGCGGCGTCGCGCACGACGATGAACTCCCAGTTCTGCGCGTTCGAGCCGGTCGGCGCCTTGAGCGCCAGCTCGATCAGCCGGCGCACGAGCTCGTCGTCGACGGGATCCGCCTTGAGCCGCCGGATCGCGCGCTGCGTCTGCATCGCCTCTTCGAGCGGCATCCTCAGCTCGTAGCCCATGTCACTCCTTAGTGTATTGCGCCGGGCTCGCGCAGCTCGAAGCGCGCGATCTCGGCGTCGAAGCGCACCCCGCTCTGCGTGACCATCTGGTAGGTCCCCTGCATCGAACCGAAGGGTGTGTCGAGCGGACAGCCCGACGTGTACTCGAAGCTCTCGCCGGGCTCGAGCACCGGCTGCTGACCGACCACCCCGGGCCCGCGCACTTCCTCCACTCGGCCCGTCGCATCGTGGATCACCCAGTGCCGCGAGAGGAGCTGGCAGGACTCGGCTCCCTCGTTGGTGATGCGGATCGTGTAGAGGAAGAACCACTGGTTCGCCGCCGGGTTCGAGTGCTCGGGCGAGTAGCGCGCCTCGACCTCGATACGCAGGCCCTGCGTGACGGCCTCCGAGCGCGTCACCCCGGCGCTCATCCCGCGGCCTCGGGCAGGCTCGCGAGCTCCGCACTGACCTCCCAGAGGCGACGCGCGGCGGCGGCGTCCCGCCCGGCTCGCGAGCAGCGCGCCTCGCGCCCCCGCGCGAAGTAGGCGCCCGAGACACCGGTCACGTCGGGCGAGCTCGCCAGGAAGATCGAGGTCTGCGCGCCGTCCGTCGGAGTCAGCATGAACGGGCGCAGCAGCGACGTGACGACGCGCCCCACGGCGCCGTTGTTCGCGCCGAGCCGCGTGGCGACGGCGCCCGGATGCAGGCAGTTGGCGGTGACGCCGCTGCCCTCGAGGCGCCGGGCCAGCTCTCGGGTGAACAGGATGTTCAGGAGCTTCGAGGTCCCGTAGACGCGCATCGCAGAGACGAGGGGAAGACCGCGATAGCGGCGCTCGGACTGGAGGTCGTCCCAGTCGACCTGGCCGAACTGGTGCGCGTCGGAGGAGACGCTGACGACCCGCGCGGGCGCGCTGCGGCGCAGCAGATCCAGGAGCAGATTGGTGAGCGCGAAATAGGCGAGGTGGTTGACGGCGAAGGTGGACTCGAAGCCGTCGACGGTCAGCTCGCGGCGCATCTGCACCACGCCCGCGTTGTTGACGAGCACGTGCAGCGCCTCGCAGCGCGAGCGCACCTCGTCGGCGAGCTTGCGGATCTCGCGCAGCGACGCGAGATCCGCCAGCACGAGCTCGACGCGGTCGTTGCCGGTCTGCCGCGCGATCTCTCGGCGGGCTGCCTCCCCGCGCGCCGGGTCCCTGCCGACGATCAGCACCCGCGCGCCCTCGCGGGCCAGCCCCTTCGCGGTCTCGAGCCCGATGCCGGACGTCGCGCCCGTGACGAGGCACGTGCGGTCCTCGAGCGTCCAGTCGCGAGCGGCCATCGGTCCTCCGCGGACGGCGCCATTCTACGGCGGCGCTCGCGCTCCTCGCTACGCTGCCGCGCGTGAGCGACGGGGCGCGCTGGGTGTTCGGCTACGGATCGCTGCTCTGGCGCCCCGACTTCCACCATCTCGAGCGCGTCGTCGGCTGCGTGCGCGGCGTGGCGCGCCGCTTCTGGCAGGGATCGCCCGATCACCGCGGCCGGCCCGATGCGCCGGGCCGCGTGGTCACGCTCGTCGAGGATCCCGAGGCGCTGTGCTGGGGCGCGGCGTATCGCGTCGACACTTCGCGGTGGAGCGAGATCGCCGCGCGCCTCGACGAGCGCGAGAGCGGCGGCTTCGAGCGCGCCCTGCTCGAGGTGACGCTCGCGGGCGGACGGGGCGTCGCGCGCGCCCTCACCTACGTCGCGCGCCCCGGGAACCCGAACTTCCTCGGTCCGGCGCCGCTCGAGGCCATGGCGGCGCAGGTGCGGAGCGCAAAGGGGCGCAGCGGCACCAACGTCGACTACGTGCTGCGCCTCGCGGAGGCGGTCCGGGCGCTGGGCTCGCGCGACGAGCACGTCTCCCTTCTCGCCGACCGCGTCGCGCCGCCTGCCTAGCTCGCGGACGTCCTCCGCAGGCCCTCCGCGCCGGATCGCAGGGCGTGGGACGCGCCGCCTCGCTCATCGCTCGGCGACCCAGCGCACCAGCGTCTCGACCGCAGCGACATCGGGCAGCCGGTGCGTCGCGAGGGTCGGGCGTTCGGCGCGGCCCACGCGAAAGGTGACGCCGAGCCCCTGCAGCGCCCGGAACGCATCTTCATCGGTATCGTCGTCACCCGCGTACACCACACGTACCTCCTCGCTCCAGCCGGGTCCGTGGAGCGAGCGAAGCACGTGCAGCACCGCATGGCCCTTGTCCCAGCCCGTCGGAGCGCGGGCCTCCACCGCGCAGATCGCGTCGCGCGGCTGGAAACCCGCCTCGCGGACGATCCGGCGCGCGCGCTCGGCGATCGCCGCGTGCCGGTTCGGCGCAGCGGCCCGGTAGTGGACGGTGAGCGACGCGCCCTTCTCCTCGACCCAGACCCCGTCTTCGGCGCCCTCGGCGAGGC
>Ga0335070_10000714_pt1 | contig 37752 bp, 26 predicted proteins | sample Lox_Sample_13_FD_206722 | JGI IMG/M metagenome (GOLD analysis project Ga0335070, IMG submission 206722) | Soil microbial communities from Loxahatchee National Wildlife Refuge, Florida, United States - Lox_Sample_1.3 | ecosystem: Environmental > Terrestrial > Soil > Wetlands | place: USA... | reverse complement strand
AATCGGTCGGCGCATCGGGCACTGTGTAGCCGTGGAAACCCACGCCGACGCCCAACACGTTCACGCCCACCATCGCTGCAACGGGGGCAAGTGACTGCTGGTTGGCTTGCTGCTGCACAACTCTGGGTACCATCCGATTGCCGTATCCGAGCTGCTTGATCAACTTCGGTCTCAGAGCCGGACTGGCGTCGTGATAGCCGAAAACAGAGACGGGTTGTGATGCTATGAGATCGCGTAGCGGGGGTGTCTTAGCGAAGGCGACCGGACGACTGAAATCTGTTTTGGTGAGTACGCCAGCCTGTGGTGCTGCAGCCATCTGTGCACATAGCGATCCGCACAGAACCAGCGTGAGACACAGCACAGCGGCGCCAAACGAGAGGGAAATATTTCGATTCATCGAGCCTCTCCAGGTGATTTTTGGTTGTCTAGAAGTTGTTCCTCGCCAGTGCGAGCAGGTACTGGCCGTTTGGGGGACCTGTGAATTTGTACCATTACTTCGTGGCGTGTACAACTATTTTTGTAGTAGCGAACTGTAAATATTCTGCCTCTGACCGAGTTATTCGGAGGCAACCCTGCGGTTTGTGCAGCGAAATCGACAATTTAATGCAAAATATTGCAACATTTCGAGTTAGCTCGGTTAATGCGACAGTTAATGGGAGCTGCGGGCGGCAGAATTGAATATGGAGCCTCTCGCGAACTGCTTCGACTGTCGCGTTGCCGACTTGCAAGATGATTTACCGCGTGGCCTCCTCCGATCTACTGCGCGGCTCCGACCGAGCAGAACTCTACCGCGATTCAGTCAGCCAGTTCGTGCTAGTAGAATGGTGGCTGCCTTCGACAACAACTCGACGTGGAGGATACTTTGCGGCGCCACCAACCGATGCGACAATATTCAACCCTGTGCAGCGTAATCTTTCTCGTCGCTTCATCATCTTTATTGCTATTTGCACAGAAGACGGTGGTCCACGATGCCGGCCCTGGTCTTAAGCAGGAATTCGATTACGATGCTGCGGGGCGCGTCGTACAGAGCCGTACGGTCACCACCGCTGGTAAGCTGCAGGTAAAAGTCGAGTACGTTTACGGCCCCCGGGCCCAAGCTACGAGTCAGATCAGCACGCACTACTGGCCCGACGGCAAGTCCGTTCAAAAGATCAGCCAGGAACGCTTCGACGACAACGTCAATTTCACGAGTGAGATCATCGAGGACTTCGATCAGACAGGCAAGCATGTGTCGGGCCACAAGCTGTTTCACGATCCCATGACGGGCATCTACCGCTGCCTCGACTGGAAGGTTGCACAGCAGAAGTATGTGGCCATTGACTGCCCGGCCTCGGAAGAATCGCGCGAGGGACCGAGCGAAGTGCGCAAGGTGACCCGCGAGGAAGTGATGCAGAACCTGGCCGCGGCGCGACAGGCCGCCCAGACTGAAAGGAAGTCGCGTCACATGAAGGCCAAGCCTCCGGTTGACGCGGCACTAACGACAGTCAAGAAGGATGTAGGAATTGTCCTGCCGGCGCAGATGCGTGCCGGACAGCGCGTATCCGGCAGCGTGGTGGAAGACCCCGACCGGTTTGCCGGCGATCCTGATCTCTCGGTCACGCGCGTGACCCTTCCCTTCCAATCGGAAGGCGACGCTTCGAAGTTGAGCGGCTGGACGTTGGAGCTGAGCGGCGGAAGCGCACAACCGGCAGATGAGGGAGTCAGCTTCGTGGTCCCTGCTGACGGGCCTACCCAGTTCACCCTGCGGCAGGCTGGAGATTCCTCGATCGCCGTTTCGGGCGCGGTGCCAGGCGCGAAGACACCAGCGCAAAAACCTCCAGCCCCCAACCGTTACGAGGCACCCGCTCTTTGCTTCCGGCAGGGCTTGTGCGTCGTGACGGGCCGCTTCAGCGGAGACAGCCGGAGCACATTTGCGGCATTCGACCAGGTGCCCGGGCGCATTGTCGCCGAGACAGAGTCCACCGCCTTCGTTGAGGTGCCGAGCGACGCGATCCTGGGACCGACGGCGCTGATCGTGGCCGAGCCGCGCACCGTGGCGGTCATGATGATGGTGGTTGGTGAATTCACTGTGTCGCCCAACCACATCGAAATCACGCCCGGACAGGACCGGCTCAGCTATTTGCGTGTCAATGGGGTGAGCGAGCTAGCGGATGAGCAGTGGCGCTACGGCGTTTATCCGGCGAGCAATCTGGAAAAGGCGCGTGCGCTGCTTCCGGGATTCAATCCCGCCAAAACCGTCGAGCAGGTGCGCGAGCAGCAGGAGCGTCAGGACAAACGCGACGGCTATGTGAACAAGGATGAGAAGCAAGAGGAGTCCGCCGGCATGGTGCTGGTCGTGCTGCGCAATGCTACACCCGAGCTGGTCACGCTGCGCGGCTCCGAACAGAACCAGTACGTCTTCCACTTCACTCCTGACTCTTTCAGCCGGGGCGACTACCGGTTCTGCTTCGCGGTGGATGCGTCGAAGCCGGGAGTCTTCGCGGTGCATGCGACTGCCATCCCGTTCCTTGCCCCGGTAGAAGCGCGAGTGTTCGACGGGGATAACACTGCCAAAAATTGAGTTGCCAGGCCCCAGCGAGCTCCGGCGGGTTGACCCGTCGGGTTGTGACGCGCGTCCTTGATTGCGGGCTCCTGCTGACGAACACTCGTTATGAAGGCAGGAACTGCGATGGCAGTGGCGATAGGCGAAACCCGAGTGGTGGGTCATTATCGTCTGCTGGAGAAGATCGGCTCTGGCGGAATGGGCGAGGTTTACCGCGCGCACGACCTGCACCTTGATCGCGACATCGCCGTCAAGGTGTTGCCTCCGGCAGGCAAGGGTGGTGCCTTCGACTCCCGCGCGCGGCGGGCCCTCCGCCAGGAAGCCCTGACGCTCTCCCGCCTCAACCACCCCAACATTGCCCAGGTGTACGACTTCGATAAAGAAGGTGACACCGACTTCATCGTCATGGAGCTGGTTCCGGGCGAGTCGTTGGCGCGCAAGCTGGCGGCAGGGCGGCTTTCCCCGGAGGAGTCGCTCGCCATCGCCAGCCAGACCCTCGACGGACTCGCCGCTGCTCATGCCCAAGGCATCATCCACCGCGATCTGAAGCCGTCGAACCTGCAGCTCACTCCCGAGGGCCGGATCAAGATCCTCGATTTTGGGCTGGCGCAACTCGTGCGCCCCAAAGACTTCGATCTCGGAGCCGCCCCCACGGCGACTACGGTGGAGGGTTTATCCGGCACCCTGCCCTACATGTCACCGGAGCAATTGCACGGCGAACCGCTGGACGCGCGCAGCGACATCTGGTCGCTGGGAGTGGTGCTGTATGAGTTGACGACTGGCCATCTGCCGTTCTGCGGCCGGACAGCCGCCGACACTGCCGACGCCATTCTGCATGCGCCCGTCCCCGCGATAGGCAGTGGCTCCGGGCAATCGGCGCTGCGCCTCATGCTCGAGCGCTGCCTCTCGAAAGACGTGACGCAGCGCTATCAGACGGCCGAGGAAATGCTGGCCGATGTCCGCCGTGTGGCAGCGGGCGATGCAACCCTGCAAGTCAAGGCCGTGCAGGCGCAACGTTCGCGTCGGCTCATCCTCGGCGTGGCTTTGGCGCTGCTGGCCGTCGCCGGTCTCATCGCCGGCACATGGCGGTGGAAGTCCAGACACGCCGCCACACCAACCATTACTTCGGTGGCGGTTTTGCCACTGGCCAATCTCTCCGCCGATCCCGCTCAGGAATACTTCTCAGACGGCATGACCGACGCCATCATCAACGAACTCTCGCGCGCCGGTTCGCTGAAAGTCATCTCACGCACCTCGGTGATGCGCTTCAAGAACACGAAGAAGCCGGTGGCGGACATCGCCCGCGAGTTGAAGGTCGACGGCATCATCGAGGGCTCGGTGCTGCACGAGGGCGACCGGGTGAGAATTAATGCCCAACTGATCGACGCGACCTCGGACAAGCAACTCTGGGCCGACACGTTCGAGCGCGATGAACGCAATGTCCTCACCCTGCAAAGCGAGATCGCGCACGCCATCATGCGGCAACTGCGCGTGCGGCTGGGCGAAGCAGACCAGTGGATGCAGCCAGCCAGCGTCGATCCCGAGGCCTACGACGCTCTGCTGAAATCTCGCTTTTACACCTACCGTGGCACGGCCGCTGATAACGCCAAGGCGGAGCAATTTGCCCGTGAGGCCATTGGCCGCCAGCCCGACCTCGGCGAGGCTTATCACATTCTGGCAGAGATCCTGTGGTTTCAGGCCATGACGCTGGGCAATCCCTCCGTGGCGGAAGCACGCAGCTTGTTGCAAGAGAGCCTTACGGCGGCGGAGAAAGCCATCTCGTTGGGCGCCAACGCTCACTCCACTTACGGGCTGCTGCTGTTCAACACCACCGGCAACATGGCCTCCGCGGAACGGGAATACCGCCGCGGCATCGAGCTGCAACCGAACATGTCGTCCGTGCACGGTCACTACGGCGTTTTTCTGGCGCTTGTGGGGCGCTGCGGAGAAGCCCGTTCCGAACTGCTGCGCGCCGTGGAACTCGATCCCACGGGAGAATTCGCCATCAGCATCGCCGGCGAATTTCTCGCCTACTGCAAGGACCTGCAATCGAGCGAACGGTATCTGCTGACGGCGATGAATCTCGATCCCAGCTACCAGCGCGCCCACCGCCTCGCTGAAATGGTGTACATGCTGCAGCACAAAATCCCCGACATGCTGGCGCTGGTTGAGAGTTCCGACCGCAGTGACCGGGAGAAAGCGGAGATTCGGCGCGTTTTCGCTACTGGCGGCGAGACCGGTTACGAGCACTGGGCGCTGCAACGCGTGCTCAACGACCCGCTACAAAACCAACGCGCCATCAACCTGGCGTCGGCTTACGCATTCGCCGGCGACCGCGAACAGGCGCTGCACTACTTGAAGCAAGCCTACGAGCAGGGTGATCCGCGATTGAGGTGGGTGCGGGCATATCCGCAGTACTGGTTCCTCTACGGCGATCCCGAGTTCAACGACCTGTTGCAGAAGCTCGGCTTACCGCCCACCACCCGGTGAAGACAACCGTGGCCCAAAATTGCCGGAGGGTGGCCCACTTGTTGCTTCATCTGGAATAGGTGGGGAAACGGGTTCCCCAGGTTCACGCCCCTCTTTCGGGCGCAAACCTGGGTTGACCGCAGCTACGCCGCCCGAGTGACTCTCATGGGACCGGCTAACTCGGCTTCCGCCTTCGTCCAGTCGTCCAACTCGCGTCCCGGTTCGGCGCCGCGCGCCTCATACAACTGATACGCGCGCTGGCGGATCCGTTCGCGCAGTTTCTCGTCCAGCAGATCCTGGGAAGTTTGCTGATGTTGCTGGGTGGTGGATTGCATCTCAATTGCTCTCGACATTTCTCCTCCTTCTCGATCGGTTAGGTTCGGTTGAGGTTCATCGTGCGCCGCGCCGGACGAGTCACGCGGCGAAAGCGCTGGCGAGTGGGTCCTGCGCACCCGGACGCACATCCAGCCCCACGCCGGACGCGCAGGCGCCACTCACAGGTGAAGCAAACTTCGACGATGTGGGATGCCGCAGCTAGCGAAGAGGCGGGGGCCGGAGATGAGATTCCCGATTGAATTCGCCAGAATAGTAATGTGGAAACCCGCACACCGCGGCCATGACCACCGCGCCGCGGTTCGCTGTTACGCGAAGTACGGGAACAACAGCCACGCTCCACAGCAACAGCAGAGCCGCCAACGTGAGTTCCAGCCGCGTCTCGTCGCCATCGAGGTACGATTGCGCCGTCGCCAGCTTTAGATTGCTCCGTCCCCGCGAATACCGCGCCAGCCGGGCATTACCGCAGAAAATCAGCAGCAGGGCGCACAACACCCACGAGCTGAAGTCTCGAATGCCGGTTCTTCCATGAGCGCGCGGACTGAGGACCTGAATGGCAGGAGGCATGAGAAGATCTCTCGCTGCTTTGTTCAAACCCCGTTCTTGGCACGCAGTTTCGCGAAGTTATTCACACCTCGGCGATCTGCAGATGCGCTGCATGAGATGCTGGATTTGCGGGCCGACCGCGACCACGCACGCGGCCCGCCAATCTTCAGTGCCACGACTGAAACGTCCAGTCAATCTGGCCGGTGTTCGCATTGCGCGTCACTCGAACGAAGTAGGTTCCTTCCGGCCCTGTCGCCCATTCGTCGTTCTTCGGATCAGGCTGGCTGTTGTCCCCGCAGAACCATTCGAAGCGCTGGTTGTCCACCTCGATCAGCGCGTTGCCTCCCTTGTCCACCGGGACAAAATTGCCACGCTGATAGTCCCAGATCCAGATCCTGCTTTCTCCGCACTGGTCGCGCGAGGTATCGAGCGTCTTGCGGGCGACGACGCGCGGAACCGCGGGCCGCGGGAAAGTGCAGGTATCGCTGGCCTGCAACTTCACGCAGCCCTGCACCGTACCCAGCGATGCGTCCAGCACCATCGGTGTTCCCGCCGGCGCCGGGATCTGCTCCGAGGCCTTTTTCAGCGCGTCATTCACTTTGTCCTTCACGTCCTTGGTGAAGTTGTTGGTGTTGGTTTCGACCGCGTGGATTCTCGACTTGGCGAACGCCGCCAGGAAGTCATCTCCCGTGCTGGCGCCGTGCAATTCGAAATGATGCACGAACGCCGTGGCGCGCTTCGCCTGCACCGGAAGTGTCTGCGGCCGCGGCAGGAACATCACCAATTCAATGTCGAAGGTGGCGCGGAAATTCACCCCGCTTTTGCTCACGGCCGCCGTGTTCTGATGCACCACGTATTTCACTAACACGTTGTCCTTGTTCTCGCCCACCCGCAACTCGGCCTGCCCCGACGGCGAAAGAGTAAGACTCGATATCGTGAAACGTTTGTCGCCCTGCAGCGACTTGAGAATTTCGGCCTGCACGTCTTTCAGATTTGTGTCCCAGAACGTGTCGAGCTGCTGCTTCAAAAAGCCCGGCAGGGGCAGTGTCTTCTTCACGGCCGGCGCCTGAATGACGATGTCGCCCGGGACCATATCGACATAGTTGCCTGTGCTGTCGTCCTGCACCGACATGGTGCGGTAGAAATACCACTGGATGGCGCCGTTGCCCGCGCGCTCCGCCTGGATGAAGTCAAAGGCGTTGGGATTGGCTACGCGCTCTTTGCTGTCGCCGCATTTCCACGATAGCTCGCGTGTCATGGTCGGCAATTCCTTGAAGACGCTCTGCCCGGCCTTGAGGCTAACCGGCCCGTCCTTCGCGGTGAAGGTGACCACTCGCGAGGCATCGCAGGCGTCCCTGCTGTTGCCCAATTGCGTCTGCGGGTTGTCGGAGGCCTGTGCCGCCACCTTAAGAAAGGTCCACTGGATAGCGCCATTGCTGGCGCGCGAAATCTTCACCTTGTTGAACGGTGTGTCGTTGGCGCTCCGTTCCCGGCTGCTCCCGCAATACCACGTGATTTCACGCGTCAGCCCCGGCAAGTCGAATTCCTTGCCTGACACATTGGGCGGCACCGAGGCCGTGCCCGAGCTGGTCTGGAACTTCACTCGATTGCTTTTGTCGCAGGCATCCTTCGTGTCGCCTACCTTGGTTTCGGAGGCCGAAACCAGTGACACTGCTGCTGCTCCCAGCAAAACTACCCACAGAACCACGGAACGTGTGTGCATGAGGTCTCGTTGGGACGGATGCGGTTCGCCGCGCTCCGTCGAGTCGAATATCTGCAACCGGGGAATACTGAAGAGCCCAAGACTCCAGGAGAGAGGTGGTGAGCGTGAACTCGGACCCTGGACCGCGTCACGATAAGGTCTGCACTCTTCCCTGAGTGCCAACCGGCGGCCGTTACTAGCGCCAGATCGGTAGGCGAAATTCCCGAAATCATGCCAGCACTGAAGTGCTGTGTCAATCCCAAAATTCCACTGAAGCGCCGTGCTTGTAGCATCTTGGTCGCATATGCTCTGACGCGGAATCGCACCCGTCCGGCTTCATCTTGCCGTTGGTGCCCAATGCCGCAAGGCTCATGCTGAAAGGCGTGGTCTGGGGATTCATTCCCTCGGCGCTGATGCTGGTTCCGATTTACCTGGCGGGGGTTGCACGTTCCACGGACTCGCGCTCGACGGCCGCGAATTTCTGTTCTATGCCGTCGCCTGGGCTGCGGCGATGTTGGCCCCCGGGTTGCCGAGGAGTTCCTGTTTCGCGGCTATGCGCTCAAGGCACTCGCCGAGGGCATCGGCTTCTGGCTGGCGGCGATCTTTCTTTCCTCGATCTTCGGGCGGGTCCACCTCATCTTCAAGCCACACGAAGACTGGATCGACCCGATCAGCGTCGCGCTGTATGGCATTTTCTGGTGTTTAACGCTGCGGCGCACCGGCAGCCTTTGGTTCGCGGTGGGCTTTCACGCCGCGCCCGACTACGCCGACATGATCGTCTTCGCCGGACCTAACTCGGGCGATGACGGGAAGCCGATCCCGGGGCGCTTGCTCGATCTCCGATTTCACGGGCCCGACTGGCTCACCGGAGGCCCGCGCGGCACCGAGGCCAGCTTGCTGGTCTTCGTCGTTCTGGCAGGACTGATCTACTTCATCAGCAAGGCTTATCCTGTCCGCGGAAAAACCAGCAGCAATCCCGTCGCCCCGGCCTGAATTCTTGATGCCCCGTTGATTGCGCACAAAAAACCGGAGCGTACGCTCCGGTTTCGCAATTCCCCTTGCGAGGACGTCTAAAGGTTGAACTTCCGGCGCGCGAGTCCGGCCAATGCCAGCAATGCGGGTCCGGCCAGCGCCAATGTGCACGGCTCCGGAATCGTCCCCAGCATCACGTTGCCGCCGAAGAATCCCCCGCCTACGCCCTGACCATACCCATCTGTCGTATCCGGGAAGTACAGCGGATTATTTGACGAATTGCCGAGATAGATCCAGGCATCCTGCAAAAATGTGATCTGAGGCGCAACGGTCATTCCGTTTGTGAACCAGGTGTAACCTTCGCCTCCCTGTGAACCGACCACATACGTTTGGCCGGCCACCAGGCCGACCGGAGCGATCGAGTGGAAGCGCCAGAACCCCGTCAGGGGATCAGTATTGCTGACGTAAGTCGAAGCCAGCAGTACCCCGCCCGACGTCCACAGTCCAACCTGCTGGTCCTGGGCGAATCCGTCCAGGTTGTAGTCGAACACGCCTAGGCCGATGACGCTCACGTTCTGGCTTGCCGTGAATGAATAGCCCAGGTTCCACACGCTGGCATTGTTAGTTGAACCCGGTGAGGCAAAGTCCACGCCGATGGTCCCGGCCATGGCCATCCCCGGAAGTAAAAGTAGCGCAACTAGCCACTTGGCCATACACACCCTCCTAGGTTGGGTTATCGGGGGAGAGCGCGGTAAAGCACATCCACGCGCTTGCAGTGTAAGGCGTAGCAGGTTACTTCACGCGATTCTGCGAAAGGAATATTTTCGCTGCTTCCCAAATTGGAATTGATGTGTTGTGAAACGCCCGCGAGTACCCCACCCTTGTCCGCAGATTCTGCGGGAAGAGGGTCGCAAAGGTTGGATGACTTGGGTTCGCGCCGCGCGCGGGATGCGTCAGGCGTGCGGCATGCCTGCGGTTTGCTCGCGTCCTTTGGGCGCTAACCCGGGTCCCTCGGAGTGGCCCTCGATATTCGCCGGTTCAGCGACACACGGAACTGACCGGACCGCTATTTCCCTCCGCCCCAAATTGATTGCAACGGCCACATTCTGAGCGAAACCACCTTCCCCGCTCCTCCCGTGGAGTAGACCTCAATCTCCGTGCTCTCCGGCGGCGGGTAGATACGGTCGGTCACAACCTTCTCGCCGTCGTTCGCGAACACCTCGACGCTGGAGCGGTCCACAAAAATGTGCAGCTTTACTCGCTTCGTGCTCGACAGTGTGGTGGAGAAGCGCCCGGGAAAATCCTTGCTGAAGGAGACGTCGCCTGACTTGGTGCGATCGACGAACAGCGTGCTGGTGGCAGGCGTTACGCCGACCAGCGTCTCGACGTTTTCTCCCTTGCGCAACCGCACACCGATTTCGCTGGCGCTGCCCGGCTCCAGCTCTGCTTCGATCTCGTAATTCTCACCCTTGATCGCCGCCAGCTTCTGATTTGCCTGGGTGATCGACACCCCCTTGAGTTGCATCACCGGCTGCCCACGCAGGCTTTGCAGCTCGCGCACCGGCGCCTGTACCATCAGCAACTCCGTGCCCATGGGTGGCCCGTCCTGTCCCTTCTTTTGGGACAGGGTGGGATCGACAGAGTTGAGGTTCATCACCCACCTCAACGTCAATGTCCTCGGAATCGACTGTGCCCCGCGCCACAGCACGGTCGGCTCATCCTTCGCGTACAACCAGTTGCTGGTCCATCCCATCCAGATTCTGCGCGTATCGCCCCTCGGCATGTCGTTAAACGAATTCGTGGCGTAGAAGTCCTTGCCGTAATCCGCCCACAGCTTCTTGCCAGCGCTTTCCTTTTCGGTAAAGGTGGTTCCGTCGAAGTGCCCAATCAAATACCGCACTCCGGTTCCGGCCGCGGGCGCGCCCGGATTGCGGTTGATGATCAGCACCCCGCGGTGCTCGTTTGAGCTTTCGATCTGCAAATCGAGCAGGTCGGGACACTCCCACTGTCCCGCATCATCGCCGGCGGGTCCGAATTCGCTCATCTTTGTCCAATGCTTCAGGTCGGTGGACGAAAAAAACAGCGCTTTGCGACGATCCGCCAGCACCGCCACCAGCACCCACTTCGTCTGCGGCTCGTACCAGAACACCTTGGGATCGCGAAAATCTTCCGCATCCACATCAATTACAGGATTGCCCGCGTAATTCGTCCACGTCCGCCCGCGATCGTTGCTGAAGGCGATGTGCTGCTTCTGCCGGTCCTTGTAGGCCGCGGCGTAAATCGCGATCAGGCAGGAATGGTCCTTCGGATCCGGGTTCTTGCACAGGCCGCTGGAGTTGTTCCAGTCCACCACCGCGCTGCCGGAGTAAATCATGTAGTTCGGATCTTCCGGAATCGCCAGCGGCAGATGCTGCCAGTGCACCATGTCGGTGCTCACCGCGTGCCCCCAGCTCATGTGCCCCCACACCTGCCCCTCCGGGTTGTACTGGTAGAACAGGTGATACTCACCCTTGTAAAAAACCATGCCGTTTGGGTCGTTCATGAAGTTGTGCGACGGAGTGAAGTGATATTGCGGCCGCCACGGCTGGTCGTACGAATCCTGCGCGAAGACAGCCACCCCCATCGCGCATAGGAGAACCATCAACGCTACCGCTGCTTTGCCACTGTCCATAGGCTTTTCCCCGATCACGAATTGCTATTTACCAGTTACCTGACTCCCACCGCGTCATTCACCGCCGCCACCCGCTCTGGATGACAAAAAGGAACGGCCTATCGGCACGACGGAAGCCGCGCTCTGACGCAGACTCGTTAGCAACGAGCTTTTCGACAACCACCTCGGCCCGAGCGGGAGCTGACTTCCGAACTCGTGCGGAAATGCTCTATTCGCCGATCGTGACGTCCGCCGGTTTCCCGCCGGTCGAATCCGGGGCCACCCAGACCGTCAACTGCGCCGGCTCTACCACATCTTTCATGTCGATGTTCCAGAATCTCAGCTCGTCACGGCCGAGCGCGAATTGCACTGCCTGCGAGGCGCCCGGTGCCAGCGTCATTCGCCGAAAGCCCTTCAACTCCCGCACCGGTCGCACCACGCTGGTGTTGGTCTGGCGGATGTAAAGCTGCACGACCTCGTCCACCGCGCGGCTGCCGGTGTTCTTCACTGTGGCTGTTACCGTCAGCTTTGCGGTGCCCGCGTTCACCTCCTTCGCGCTCAGACTGGTCGTGTTCACCGAGGTCGACGAATACGTCACGGTGCCATACGTCAGCCCATAGCCGAAGGGGTACAGCGGAGAGTTCTGCTCATCGACATAGCGCGACATGAACTTCTCGGCAAAGGTTTTCGGCGGCTGCGTGAGATCGTTGTTACCGGCCGGTCGCCCGGTGTTGAAGTGGTTGTAGTACAGCGGCTCCTGCCCCACGGCGCGGGGAAAGCTGACCGTGAGGCGACCGCTCGGGCTGGTCCTGCCCAGCAAGACGTTGGCCAGCGCCGGCCCCGCCTGCACCCCGGGGAACCACGCTTCCAGGATTGCCGGCACATGCTGGGCTGCCCAGTTCAGCACCAGCGGACGCCCGCTGAACACCAGCAGCACCAATGGCTTGCCCGTGGCCGCCACCGCCTCCAGCAGCGCCTGTTGGTTGCCGGGAAGGCCGAGATGAGCGCGCGAGCCCGCCTCGCCGGTCATCCACCAAGCGTCTTCGCCGAGGGCGAGCACCACAATGTCGGATTTCTTGGATGCTCCTACAGCGTCAGAGAAACCCTTGTCTGACATTGTCAGAATGTCTGTACCTTTGGCGTAAATTACGTGTCCCTGAGTGGCTTCCACCTGCCTGGTCAAAGCGGAGCGCAAGGTGACAACGTCCTTTGCATCGCCCTTCGCGGACCACGCACCCAGCATCTGCCGGGCATCGTCGGCCAGCGGGCCGATCAGGGCAACGGTCTTGCCGGTCATATTCAGCGGCAGCAGGCCGCCCTCGTTCTTCAGCAGCACGAAGGACTCTTCCGCGGCTCTGCGCGCCAGCTCCGCGTCTTCGGGAGCGATGCCTTCGGCTGCTTTGCTGGGGGCATAGGGATGTTCGAAAAGTCCCAGCGCGATCTTGATCCGCAACACGCGCCGCACCGCCTCATCCACCTGCGATTCCTGAACGACCCCCGACTTCACCAGTTCAGCGAGGTGCGGGCCGTAGGCGTTGCTTTCCATGTCCATGTCCACGCCGGCCAGAAACGCCTTGGCCGCGGCGACCTTGTGGTTGGCCGCCACTCCTTGCGGAATCAGTTCGCCAATCGAGTTCCAGTCGCTGACCACAAAGCCCTTGAATTCCCACTCTTTCTTTAAAACTTGTTTCAGCGTAGAAGCGTTGGCGCTCGCCGGTACGCCGTTCAGCGCCTCGAAGGCGCTCATGAAGCTCGCGACGCCAGACTCGACCGTCGCCTGGAACGGGGGCAGGTACACCTGCCGCAGGGTGCGCAGGGAAATTTCCGCGGTGTTGTAATCCCGTCCGCCCTCTGCCGCACCATAGCCTACGAAGTGCTTGGTGCAGGCGGCGATGGAGTCCGGGGCGCTGAGCTTGGTTCCCTGATATCCGCGCACGTAGGCAACGGCCATGGCTGAGCCGAGGTACGGGTCCTCGCCTGCGCCCTCGACGATGCGGCCCCAGCGGGCATCGCGCGCGATGTCCACCATGGGCGAGTAGGTCCAGCGCACGCCCGCGCGGCTGGCCTCCTTCGCCGCCACACGCGCCGTCTGCTCCACCAGCGCCGGGTCCCAGGTGGCCGACAGCGCCAGAGGCACCGGGAACTCCGTGCGGAACCCGTGAATGACATCCAGCCCAAACAGCAGCGGGATGTGCAGGCGCGACTTTTCCACCGCGATCTTCTGCATCGCGTTGGTTGCTTCGGCGCCGGTGAGATTGAAGATAGAGCCTAACCGCCCGCTGGCGACCATTTCCTTGTAGTTGCTGCGGCCTGTTCCAGGACCGGTAGGCGCGCCCTGTGAGTAGGTGACAAGCTGCCCGATCTTCTCCTCGAGCGTCATCTGCTTCAACAGATTGTCAATACGGGATTCGACTTGCGGATCGACGGTCCAGGAAGGCGAGGCGGATTGTGCCGCCAAGGTGCCAAGCAGAACCAGACAGCACACCACAGTGCGGAGCGTACGCATGCGCGAGTCCTTCACGACCATAATCACTTAACCCTGAGCATTCTAGACGCTAAGTGCCGCAGGAAAGCGCGAGAAGTTCGGAACCGTGTTGTCGAAGCGAGTTGTGGGGGATAGAATCGCGGGTTCCCGTAGTCCAATTCCGTCCGGTGCTGCCCGAGCGGGTGACGCACGCGCACCGGCGAAGATTTATCAGGGGCCATATGAATCGGCTGGCCGTTCTGCGCGGAATTGCAATCTTGATGCTGGTGATATGGCAGGGGCTGCCCTCCTTAGCGCAGGCCGGCCGCGAGGGAAAAACGCCGGATGCGGCGCCTGAGAAGTCTTCGGCTGTGGCCACTGTCCCGGCTGTAACAGCCGAGCATCCGGTCCCGCTCAAGGCCGATACTCCGGCCTCCACCTGTCTGGAGTGCCACGGCGATCTGCAGAAAGGCAAGTACGTACACTCGGCGATGGAAATTGGTTGCACGGCCTGTCACAACATCACAAATCAGAACGGAGCCACGCACGTCACGCTGACGGCGGCCAGCAATCAACTTTGCCTGAGCTGCCATACCCTCTCGACTGACAAGGTGCTGCATGGCCCCTACCGCGAGGGCCTGTGCGTTGCGTGCCACTCACCGCACTCCAGCAATTTCCCGGCGCACACCTGGGCATCGGCGCAGGACATCTGCCTGGGTTGTCACACCCGCGAGCGGCTGAAGGTCGATGATGCCAAGAAGGTTGTTACCACGCCCTGGGGACAGACCCTGACACTGGCAGAAATGAAAGGCTGGCAGTATCTCAACCTCGATGCGACGTTGACGCACAATCATCCTGTGGCAGGACACCCGGTTTCGGGCGCGAACACCTCGCCCAAGCTGGCGGTGGTGAGCTGCCTGTCGTGCCACGGCCAGCACGCCTCAAATTTCGAGAGCCTGCTGCCGGTCGGAGCGCCGGCCTCCATGCCCGACTGCCGCACCTGCGGGGTGTGCAAGCAGTGCCACGAGAACATGTACTGAGCCGGGCGCTCGCTGATCCGCACTGCGGGAGCGGTACCGCGGTCACTGGATGCGGGCGAGTTCCTTTGAGTAAAGCTGGTTGCGGGGAAACTCGTTGGCCAGGCCCGCCAGCAGCACGCGGGCGGTGTCCATGTCCTTGTCGCGCAGGGCGGCGACGGCGAGTAGCAGGCGGGCGAAGGGCGCGAGGTAGTATCCCTTTTCGGCGGTTAATTGCAGGCGCTTGATGCCCTCGTCCTTGTCGGTCTGCGATCCGGTAACGCGCAGCACCCAGCGTACAGGCGCCGGAGTCGAGCCCAGCAGGTAATTCTCTACGCCAATGGCGAGGAACGCGTCGTAGCACGTGGGATCGACCGCCAGAAGTTGCTGGGCGGTGATCCGCGACGTTTTCATGTAGCTCAGGCTTGCCAAGTTGCGCTTTTCGATCATGGCGGTGTAGTCGCCGCGAAGCCCGTTCGCCAGCACACGGGCAAACAGCGCGTTGGCGTCGTTAGGAGACTTTGACAATGCCGTCTTCACCAGATCGTCGCTGCGAGCCAGCTCGGCGTCGAAAGCGGTCTTAATCGCCGGATCGGGCGCCTGCTTCGACCGGTTGTCCCAGCGGTGGTCGTCGATAAAGAGATCGGATTCGAGGATCTGCAGGCGATTGAATTCCGCAAAGAGATAAGCCGCAGCGTCGGCCGCGTAGCCCATAGGATCGCCGGGATTGAGCTTTTGATAGACGTGGAAGGTATCGTGTGCACTGGCGAAGTCAAGGTTGTACATTTCGCTGAACCCGTGCTGGAGCTCCGGCTGGGGAATGACTCTCGCCGCCTCCTGACTAAGACCGAAGTGGGCGCAAGCCAACAAGAAGGTGGTGGTGCGCAGCAGGATGGTGATTCGGCGATTCAACGGCCAGACCTCAAACTCGATAATGGCGTGACCCCATTGTCAGCACAGCGGCGTACCGCCGAGCCGTGGACGGTGCACATGATTCCTAATCCACAGGCGCGCCCAACTTTAATGTGGAGCGTCAATGGGTTGGATTCGGATGTCCGGGAAACGATTGCATTCGATCATAGTCTTTTGCGAATTTTTGACAAATCAAGGAATGCGTCGAGCCGAGCCGTGTGCCTGCAGCCGAGGTGGGGCGCGGCAAGCACCACGAAAAGGGGGCTGCCACCCCGGACGATGGCAGCTAAAATAAAGGTTAGCGGAAAAGTGGATCCAGGCGCGGCGATCTGGACGATTCACAAGTGCGGCCGAGTCTGCACAGAAATAATTCTCGACCCGCGAATTGCTCAACAGAGCGTTGCATGATGGCTTTGGAGACGCGGAGCATCCAAAGTCTTGCAACACCTTCAACCGTTGCCGAGTGGATGAGCAGTTTTCCCAGCAGGCGTCCGAGGAAATCTGCCACCCGCACAAACCCGTAATTTCTGAAAACCAATGTTGCACTTCGTCGCAATGCGATTGCGGCTTCGCCGTACGGGCCCTTGGGTCCGGCAATGGGGGCCGCTTGCGCGGGTTTGCGCTGTTGTTATCCTGGCCGGCGCGGCACTGGCCGCTGATCACCCAGCTAGCGTGCAGATTTCCGTTGTGGACGAGAAGAACCAGCCGGTTTCCGAGGCAAGTGTCGTCGTCACCTGCGGCGGCAAGCCGGTGACAACAGTGGCCACTGACGCGGGCGGCAAAACGAACCTGGACCTGCCGTCGGCCGGCAGCTATCAGGTGAGCATCCGTAAACCGGGATTTCTCCCCAATGAAACCACAGTTGAAGTCTCCGCCAATCGGGAGACTCTGCCGGTTGACGTGGTGCTCAGCGCAGTGGAGCTGAGCCAGCAGAGCGTGGACGTGAAGGGGACTGCGGACAATCCCGTGACCGATGACAGCGGCATGGCGCAAAGCCTGCCGACCGCGCAGGCCAAGATTTCGCCGACCCGGCCGGTTACGCTGAACGATGCGCTGCCGCTGATTCCCGGCATCGTACGCGGGCAGGACGGCAACGTGAAGATCGCAGGCTTCGGCGAGGACCACAGTGCGTTGCTGGTGAACTCGGTGGACGTCACCGATCCTGCGACCGGCAACTTCGGACTGAGCATTCCGATCGACAGCATCGAAACCGTTCAGGTCACGGTGATGCCCTACCTGGCACAGTACGGGAAATTCACCGCCGGCGTGGTGACCGCGGAAACCCGGCGCGGCGGCGACAAGTGGGACTTCAGCCTGAACGACCCGTTCCCCGACTGGCGCATCCGCAGCGCTCACCTCGAGGGAGTGAAGGACGCGACCCCGCGCTTCAACGCCAGCGGTCCTATCGTCAAGGACAAACTGTATTTCCTGGAAGGCGCGGAATACCTGCTCTACAAGTACGAGACGCGCACGTTGCCGTATCCGGAAAACCAGTCCACGTCGCAGGCGATTAATTCGTTCACCCAGGTGGATTGGATCATCAACAAGAACCAGACGCTGACCGCCAGCCTGCACTGGGCGCCGCACAACCTCGGCTACGTCGGGCTGAATTATTTCGACCCGCAGCCGGTTACGCCCAACGCGGACTTTCACGAAGACACGGCGACCATCATGCACCGCTGGTCGCTGGGGGGCGGGCTACTGCAGAGCACACTGGCGGAGACCAGCGTCAGCAGCAACGTATCGCCGCAGTCCTCCTCGCAGTTGATGGTGCTGCAACCGACAGGGAATTCAGGCAACTATTTCAGCCAGGAAGCGCGGGATTCCAGCCGCTACGAGTGGATTGAGAATTACACAGTGAAGCCGTTGCACTTCGCCGGCGAGCACACCATCCAGATCGGTTCAGTGCTTGGCCACAGTGAAAATCAGGGACAGTTCTATGCGCGGCCAGTACTGATTCAGAACGCCAGCGGGCAGATGCAGCAGCGGATCGATTTCGTGGGCGGCAAGCCGTTCGATCTATCCGACACCGAACCCGCATTCTTTGTGCAGGACCACTGGGTGCTGAACCCGCACCTGGCAATCGACGCGGGCATTCGCTACGAAGCACAGACCATCACCTCGACGACGCGCACCGCACCACGCGGCGGGCTGGTGTGGTCGCCGGATAGCGGAAAGACGACTATTCGGGGCGGTATGGGCATCTTTTATGATTCCGTGCCGCTGGATATCTACGCGTTCAACAGCTACCCGTCGCAGCTCATCACGACGTATGGCCCAAACGGATTGCCGGTTGGCCCGCCCATCCACTACATCAATCTGACCGACCAAGCCGTGCAGTCGAAGTTCCCCTTCATCGACCGCAGGGACAAGACAGGCAACTTCGCTCCCTACAGTGTGGCTTGGAACGTCGAGACGGAGCGCGTGGTCAACCGCGCGCTGACGGTGCGGCTGAAATATCTGCAGAGTTGGGAAAACGGCACGATCACGCTGCAGCCAGAGGTTGTGGCCGGCCGGAACGCGATGGTGCTCGGCTCGGGCGGCTCGGCCCAGACACGGCAACTGGAGTTTACCTCTCGCATTGGCTCGGAAGCGAAGCGGCAGTTCTTTTTCTCGTACGTGCGACAGTACGCTTACGGCGACGTGAGCAGCGCCTCGCAGTATCTGGGCAACTTCCCCTATCCGGTGGTGCGCAGCGGTCTGGTGGCGGCGCTGCCCAGCGAGATCCCTAACCGCTTTCTGCTGTGGGGAACGTATGCCCTGCCCAAGAAATTCATGATCAATCCGCACCTGGAGCTGCGCAACGGCTTCCCCTGGCAGCCCACCGACGTGCTGCAACAGTGGGTGCAGACCTACGGTCCGCAGAGCCGCTATCCCCGCTACTTCTCGGCCGACGTCGCCGTGGCCAAGGACTTTACGGTGCGCCAGGAACACGCCGTGCGGCTGACCCTGACGGTGCAGAACCTCACCGACCACTTCAATCCGTTGCAGGTCCACTCCAACATCGGCGACCCGCTGTACGGCCAGTTCTTTGGGAACTGGGACCGGAAATATATGCTGGACTTTGATTTTCTGTTCTGAGCTTCACCTCTGCATGGATTGAGCCGCGGCGAATTCGCGGAAGAACGAGCACTCTGCGCGCAAGGGGCAATTGCCGCACAGTGGCGTGGTGCGCTTGCAGAGTTCCTGCCCGTGGCGGCGTAGAAGCTGGTGGGCGCGGATGAGCGCGTTGCAGTCATTTGGTAGTTGCCCCGCCAGAACGCGTTGCACGTTCCTATACATCGTGGAGTAGTTGCGATGCTCCGGCGCATAACCCAGCCGCACCAACGCGCGCAGGCCGTTGGATTCCAGCGCGAGGACGGGATGACGTCGATTGAAGAGAAGTATCTTCTCCGCGGCCGGTTCGCCGATTGCAGGGAACTTGCGCAAGTCTTTCTTCGCCGCGGCCAACGGCTTGTCGAGGATGGGGGCGAGATCGTCGTTGAATGAATCGTGCGCAATCTCGGCGGCGCGGCGCAGCTTCTCTACCGTGTTCCCGGGAACGATGCCTTTGCTCGCAATGGCGAGCAGCACGTCGTCCTTCGCCTTGCGGATTCCCTGCGGTGTGAGGCCGGTCTTTGCCTCTAATTCGGCGAAGGCTTCAGCGCGTTTGGCGTCATTGGCGAGATAGGCAACGTTCTCCCACAGGATCATCGCGAAGGGCTCGGTCACGGCGGGCGGCGCGGGTTCGCCGTAGAGTCGCGCAAGCCGGTTGATCATCTTGGCAAATGGAAGCGGGTGGGTCGGCATCGCCAGAGATTATCCTCCACAAAGTGGTCGCTCTGGTGCAGTGCAATGCACCCGCGACGGAAATTGTTGAGTCCCGCTGCGCAAGCGGATAAGCTGCTGGGAGCTTACCAACTCCGCACTCATTGGAGAACTGAATGTCGAAACGCCTTGGTGTATGGATCGAGATCGTATGGTTGATCTGCGTGCTGAGTAGTTTAAGTGCGTTCGCGGAATCCGCTCAAATTTCCGGCCAGGGCAACGCCGCGCGCCTGAAGCCCGCCTACCGTTTCGAACGCAACAAGTGGATCTACGTCCACCTCGAGGGCTCGCCCGCCGACATCGGATTTCAGCACGGCTACTTGCTGTCGGCCGAAATTGCCGACGGATTCAACACCGTCAAGTTCATCGACACCCGCCGCACCAAGCGCGACTGGGAGTTCTTTCGCAAGACGGCTGAAACCGTCCTTTGGCCGAAAATTGACCCCGAGTATCAGCAGGAGCTGCAGGGCATCGCCGACGGCCTGAAAGCCAAAGGCGTCCAGATGGACCTCTGGGACGTGGTGGCACTGAATGCGATGGAGGAGATTCCTGACTACTACGTGCCCTGGCTCGATCGCCAGCAAAAACGCGTTGGCGCTCCCAGACTGACGGCTCCCGGCAACTGCAGCGCGTTCGTCGCCACCGGCTCCATGACGAAGGACCACAAGCCGGTCATCGCGCACAGCAATTGGACGAACTTTCCTGTCGGCAGCCGCTGGACCATCGTCTTCGATATCGTACCCACGCACGGCTACCGCATCATTCAGGATGGCTTCCCCGGCATCATCATCAGCGATGACGATTTCGGCATCAACTCCGCCGGGCTGATGGTCACGGAGACCACCATCACCGGCTATTCGCTCTTCGATCCCAACGGCAAACCGGAATTCGTGCGCGCGCGCAAGGCGCTGCAATATGCCAGCTCCATCGACGACTACGTGAAGATCATGCTCGACGGCAACAACGGAGGCTATGCCAACGATTGGCTACTGGCCGACAACAAAACCGGCGAAGTCGCGCGCTTTGAGCTGGGACTGAAAATGCATCGCGTATGGCGCACCAATGACGGATATTTCGTGGGCTCGAATTTTCCCAGCGATCCCGAACTGATTAAGACGGAGACGAACTTCAATCCCACGAACATGGCCAGCTCGATGAACGGTCGCCACGTGCGCTGGGACCAGTTAATGGACCAGTACAAGGGGCAGATTGACGTTGCGATGGCGCAGAAGTTCCTGGCTGACCATTGGGACAGCTACGAGAAGAAAGAAGACCCCGACGAGCGCACCTTGTGCGGACATGGTCCGAACTCTCCGCGCGGCGTGCCCGAGTGGGACGATCCGCCCCACCATCCTGGCGGCGCCGTTACCTCACAGGCCGCCGACAGCACCATCGCGAAGAACATGTCGTTTATGGCGCGCGCCGGCTATCCCTGCGGCGCGGACTTCCTCGCGGAACCATTTCTCAAAGAGCATCCCGAATTCGATTGGCAAAAGCCGGTGCTGCAGGACATGAAGGGCAACCCCTGGGCGGAGTTCAAGGCGGGGGAGATGCAGGCGAGTGCACTGGCGGCAGGAAAGTAGCGGCCGAGAATACTATGAGCATCAGTACTCAGGCGGTTACAGTTATCATTTTGATGACGACGTGCTTCGTCGTGGGCAAAGCACAATCAACGATGGCGAACTACAAGGTCTATGACGTAGGTGGCAGTGTAAAAGCGCCTCGTCCATTATCGACACCCATGCCGCCCCCTCCGGATTCGATAAATAAAGCGCTAAAAGTCTTAGTGTCTTTCGTTGTCGCTCCTGATGGCTCAGTGATGGATATCAAGCTGGTAAAATAATCGCCGCCCGACTTCGATGACTTCGCGAAAAGAGTCGTCAGCAAGTGGAAGTTCGAGCCTGCAACAAAGAACGGTATACCTGTCGCCGTGCGCCTGGAGTCTGAATTTCGCTCTCATTGAAACGTAGCGGACAACTTTTGTGACGCGCGTCATAGCCGTCGTTGCTTCACATAGGTAGTCTGAGGGCGCGGGCCTTCCTACCTCAGGGCCGCCGGAGTCCTTGTGAAACGAACCGCCATCCTCCTCGCACTCGTCTTGTCTGCCTTCACATTCACCGCGCCGGCCCAGAACAGCGGCTCGATGCCTCCCGGCCACCAGATGCTGGCGTCGCCTGACGCCTTTGCCGACGGGCACCTGGCCGCTCTCGACAAGCAGGTCGGACTTTCGGCCGAGCAGAAGCTGCAAGTGCGAGCTGTCTTCCTGAAGGAGGGCAAGAAGCTGTTCGCCGTCTTTGGTGATACCACATTGTCAGACACCCAAAAGCAGGCCCGCATCCAGCAACTCCACGTTGCCACGCAAAACAAAATCTGGAACCTGCTTACGCGCGAGCAGCAAAAGGCAATGTCGGAGCCCCCTCGCCCTGTAACGTAGTCCTCCATAAGCCTCTGAACACAAGGTACTTAGTACTTGGAGCGCCCGGCCGGCCAAGGCATTTTCCTGCCCTCCGCAGATTCTTTTGCAACTTATGTGTTGTCACAACATCTGTTGAAACGACAAGTGGCGGCCGGGTTGCTGCAAGCGCCCGTCGCCACCATCGCAGAACAAGAGTTTTCGTGTTTGCTGAAAGGAACAACTCATGTTTCGTAGGCTGGTCTCAACCTCGAATGACTTCACCTATACCATCGTCCGCCTGGTGCTGGGCGTGGTGTTCTTCGCCCACGGTGCACAAAAGATGCTGGGCTGGTTCGGCGGCTACGGCTTCTCCGGGACCATGGGTTTCTTCACTCATGCGATGCACATCCCGGCGCCGCTTGCCTTTCTCGCCATCTGTGCCGAGTTCTTCGGTGGCCTGGGACTGATCGTCGGATTCTTGAGTCGCGTAGCGGCGTTCGGTATTTCGATAAACATGTTGGTCGCAATTTTCACGGTGCACATTCACAACGGTTTCTTCGCCAACTGGACGGGCCAGCAGAAGGGCGAAGGAATTGAGTATCACTTGCTGGCGCTTGCGCTTTTACTCGTTGTAATGATCAAGGGCGCGGGTGCACTTTCGGTGGACCGAGCACTGAGCAAGTGAGCGACCCCACCACGGTCGATGGAGAATCTGGTGGCCAACCGAATCCTGGAAGAGCTAAGACAAACCAGGCCGCTTGAGAGCCGTCAGCAGGAGGCTGTGCTGAACATTTTGCGCACCGCCGATGCCCTGAAACGCGGCCTGGAGCTGTTACTGAAGCGGCATGGCATCAGCTCAGCGCAATATAACGTGCTGCGGATCCTGCGCGGTGCGGGCGAGCGCGGACTGCACTGCAGCGGCATCGCCGAGCGCATGATCACTGCCGAGCCGGACATCACGCGCCTGTTGACGCGCATGGAGCGGCTGGGCCTGCTGGTGCGACATCGCAATGGCCGCGACCGGCGCATGGTAACGGTGATTGCAACCGAACGCGGACTGCAGTTACTCGATGAGCTGGACGGGCCCTTGCGTGAGCTGCAGGAGCGCCAGTTTGCGCTGCTAGCCGCGGACGACGTCGCTGAGCTGATCGGCGGTTTGGAGAAGGTAAGGGAGTCGATGGCGCGGGCGGGGTGAGAGGCTACCCGTTGTCGGTGGTATTTGGTCGACGATCGCCGGTTCATTGTGGCATCCACGACCATTTGCCCTCCTCCAATCCTGCGGGGCGCCGATGGCAGCGTAACCCTGCCGTAACAAATTTGTGTGACACTGGGGCGGCATCCGCTTCTCGTCCGTTACCGATCGGAGCGCAGCGGCACCGCCGCCGCGGCAGACGCGCCTGCAATAATGCCGTCTGCGACTGAAGCGGTCTGCGCGTGTAGAGGTGTCCGGCCGAACCGCAAGCACCAGGTGTAGCCGTTGAGACCGAGAAGCACATTACGGCGCATTTTGCGGGCCAGGCTAAGCCGCCGGTTCCGGCGGTCGCTCGGCTGTGCGATTTGGATTTGGGGTTGCTTAGCACTGGTGACCATCAGCACGCTCGCGCAGGACGCACAGCCAGACAGCACCGTGCCCGACACACCTGCTCCGCGAGACACGTTTTTTGAGCACTCCAACACGGCGAAGTGGTGGGTGTCGGGGCAGGCGAATTTTGTCTTCCAGGTGCACGGCGGTTTTTATGCGGCGTACAGCGGCCCCAACAGCCTGAAGGATACGTCGGAACACGCGACCTCGCGCGTGCTGACGCTGTTCACCGGCTACGAGTTCACGCCGAATTCCATTCTCTATCTGGACGTCGAAGAGACCGGCTGGGGAGGCATCAGCGGCGCGCTGGGGCTGGCGGGATTCACCAATCTCGATGTTGTGCGCAATCCTCAAGTCGGCACTGCGCCTTATATCGCACGGTTGATGTTTCAGCAGATCATCCCTTTTTCTGCAGAGAAGATCGAGATTCCGCGCGGGCCGCTGACTCTGGCGACGCAGGTTCCGGTGCGTCGGTTGGAGATTCGGTTTGGCAAGTTCTCCATGGCGGACTTCTTCGATAACAACGTGGGCGGATCGGACAGCCACTACCAATTCCTGAACTGGACAGCGGCCAACAACGGAGCATGGGACTACGCTGCGGACACGCGCGGCTACACCATCGGAGCGATTCTGGATTTCGAAGACCGCAACTGGGGCTTACGCTTCGCTGAAGTCTTGATGCCCAAAATCGCCAATGGGCCCAATCTCGATGCCGACGTGGCGCGTGCGCGCGCCGAAAACATTGAGTTCGAACTGCGCTACAAACTGCTGAAGAACAAAGACACGACCGTTCGTTTCCTTAACTACGTCAATCACGGCAACATGGGCAGCTACCGCGAGGCGATCGATAACTACCTCGCGGACCCCACGCAACCTCCTGATGTCATCGCTACTCGCAAGCAAGGGACGGTCAAGTACGGCTTCGGCATTAACTTTCAGCAGGAGGTGTCGAGCGATGTGTGGGCGTTCGGCCGATGGGGATGGGCCGACAGCAAGTACGAGTCGTTCTGCTATACGGAGGCGGAAAGCGTCCTTCAGTTGGGTGTCTATGCGAAGGGTACGCGTTGGCATCGCAGTCTCGACCGTCTTGGCGCAGTCTTCCTTTCGAATGGAATTGGCGCCTACCATCAGACCTACCTCGCAGACGGAGGCCTGGGATTTCTGCTGGGCGACGGCGGACTGAACTACGGCCGCGAGACTATTGAGGAAGCCTTCTACACTGTTCATGCCTGGCGAGGCCTGTATTTCGCGGTCGACTATCAGCACATCAACAATCCCGGCTATAACCGCGACCGCGGCCCCGTGAGTGTGCTGGGACTGCGGCTCCATCTGGAGTTCTGAACACTCTCCCGATCGCTGCTAGAATCGATATCGTGATCCTCCCATTCGTCCGCGATGTGTTTGCGGACGTGGAAAAGTCCCCTGCGTTGCAGCGTGCCATTGCCCGGCTCAAGGGCGGCGCGGGGGGAATGCGTGTATCCGGACTCACTCCCACCGGCAAAGCCCTTTTCTATCCTTTATTGCAGCGCGCCACATCTCGCCCCCTGCTGGTCATCGTCAGTGACAACCGCGCGGTGGACGAGCTGCTACCGGTCGTCCGCTCGCTCGCCGAGCTGACGGGTGCCGTCCCACCCGAGTCGATTCTCGGCCTCCCCGCCTATGACGTGCTGCCTTTCGAGAACCTGTCGCCGCACCCGGAAATTCAGGAAGAACGTGCCACGGCGCTCTGGAAGATCGCGACCGGCGCAGCGCACATCGTCATCACGCCGTTCGTCGCGGCCAGTATGCGCCTGCGTGACGCCGCGTTTTATGCCGCACTCGCCCGAGTTGTGCGCCGGGGAGAGATGCTCGATCCCGAGAAATTGGTCGATCACCTGCGACTCGCAGGATATGCGCAGGTGGACGTTGTTGAGATGCCGGGCGAGTTTGCGCATCGCGGCGGCCTGATCGACGTCTATCCGCCCGAGTCGGACCGGCCGGTGCGTATCGAGATGTTTGGCGACGAGGTCGAGTCGCTTCGCAAGTTCGATCCCACAACGCAACGCTCGGCTGCGGCCGCAGAAGAAATCGCACTACTTCCGCTCACCGAAACGCCGGTCGACGAAGACACGCTCGCAGCCATCAACGCGCGCCTCAGCGGCAACCGTCTCGCGGGCGCCGATGGGGCGGTCGAGGAAGCCGTCCGCTACTCCGGTGTCAGCGTCTTTCCCGGCTGGGAGCTCTACGCCCCGGTTGCGGCCCCGAAACACACTCTCTTCGAACTGCTCCCCGCTGCAACCGTCGTGCTCGACGAACCTGACATGCTCGGCGGCGCCCACGACGCCTGGTGGACGAAGCTCACCGATGTGCACGAGCGCAGCCTCATCGGCAATCTGGTGCGGCCCGAGGACTTGTACCTAAGTCCCACACAGTGGGACAACGAGCTGCGGCGCTGTCCGCTTCTCGCCATCGAGCAACTCGGCATTGAAGACTCGGCGGACGGCGAGCACATCATCCTGCAGACGCAGCCCACCATGCGCTTTCATGGCTCAGTGGCGGTGATGACGGAGGAGGTCGGCAAGCTCACCAGCGAAGGCAAGCGCGTGATGTTCGCCGTCTCCAGCACCGGCGAAGTGGAGCGCCTGGCCGACGTCTTCAACGAGTACAACCTGTCGTTTCGCATCGGCAGCCGCACCCCCAAGCCCGGCATGGAGGTGTTCGTCGACGAGTCCACCTACTTCGCTGACGACGTTGCCGCCACCATCATCGTGAAGGCATACGTGCCCGAAGGCGTCGCGCTGCCCGAAGCCAACCTCATCCTCTTCGGCTCACACGATCTCTTCGATGAGCCCGAAGTTTCCCTCGGGCGTCCCCAGCGGCAGAAGTCCAAAGTCTCGGCGTTTCTCTCCGACTTCCGCGACCTTGCTGTCGGCGACTACGTGGTGCACGTCGAGCACGGCATCGGGCAATACCAGGGGCTGAAAGAAGTCCCGCAGGAGGATGGGGCGCCCGCCGAGTTCATGGTGCTGGAGTACGCGGAGGGCGCGAAGCTGTACGTCCCGCTCACGCGCCTCGATCTGGTGCAGAAGTACCGGTCCTCGGAGGGCGCGAAGCCGGTGCTGAACCGCCTGGGCACCGCGCAATGGCAGAAGACTAAGGCGCGGGTGAAGAAGGCCATGCAAGACATGGCCGATGAACTCCTCAAACTCTACGCCGCCCGCAAGAATGCCGAAGGGCACGCCTTCGCCGCCGACAGCGAATGGCAGCACGAGTTCGAAGACGCCTTCGAGTTCAGCGAGACCGAAGACCAGATGAACGCCATCGTCGATGTCAAGCACGACATGGAAGCTTCGACGCCCATGGACCGTCTGCTGTGCGGCGACGTGGGCTACGGCAAGACTGAAGTCGCCATGCGCGCCGCGTTCAAGGCGGTGCAGGATGGCCGCCAGGTCGCGGTGCTCGCGCCCACCACCGTGCTCACCTTCCAGCACTACAACACCTTCAAACAGCGGCTGGCAGCGTTCCCGCTCAAGATCGAGATGCTCAGCCGCTTCCGCACACCCAGGCAGCTTAAGGAATCGCTGGCGAAACTCGAGGCCGGTGAGCTCGACATCGCCATTGGCACCCACCGTCTGCTGTCGAAGGACGTCAAGTTCCACAACCTCGGCCTGGTGGTCGTGGACGAAGAGCAGCGTTTCGGCGTGCGCCACAAGGAGCGCCTCAAGCAACTGCGCAAAGAAGTGGACGTACTCACGATGTCGGCCACACCGATTCCGCGCACCTTGCACATGTCGCTGCTCGGCCTGCGCGACATGAGCGTCATCGAAACGCCGCCCAAAGACCGCATGGCGATTCAAACCGTCGTCGCCGCCTGGGACCACAAGCTCATCCGCTCGGCCATCGAAAAAGAGCTGGAGCGCGGCGGGCAGGTTTACTTCGTGCACAACCGCGTGGAGAGCATTTACGACATCTCCGAGAAAATCCGCGAGATGGTGCCCAGGGCGCGCATCCTCGTCGGCCACGGGCAGATGCCTGAGACCGAGCTGGAGCGCGTGATGCTGGCCTTCATGCGCCACGAGGCCGACATCCTCGTCGCCACCACCATCATCGAGAACGGGCTCGATATTCCGCTATGCAATACCATCATCATCAATCGCGCCGACCGCCATGGCTTGTCGGAGCTTTATCAGTTGCGCGGACGCGTCGGCCGCTCTGACCGCCGTGCCTATGCGTACTTGATGATTCCTCCTGACCGCGACCTCACCGATCTGGCGCGTCGCCGTCTGGCCGCACTCAGAGAGTTCAGCGACCTGGGCGCGGGCTTCAAGATTGCCGCGCTCGATCTCGAACTGCGCGGCGCGGGCAATCTCCTCGGCGGCGAGCAGAGCGGACACATCGAGGCCGTCGGCTTCGAACTCTACACCACCATGCTCGAGCGCACGGTGCGCGAACTGAAGGGCGAACTCGAACCCGAAACGCCGGAAACGCAACTCAACCTCGGGCTCAACATCCGCATTCCCGCCGAATACATTGCCGAGGAGAACCAACGCCTGCGCATGTACAAGCGCGTCGCCGGAGTCGAAACCGAAGCCCAGCTCAACGACGTGGCCGCCGAGCTGGGCGACCGCTACGGCCAGCCTCCGCCGCCGGTGCGCAACCTGCTGGAGTACGCCGAACTGAAGCTCCTCGCGCAGCGCGTGGGCGTAGCGCAAATCGAGCGCCGCAAGGACGCCGTCAGCATCCGCTTCACTGAGAAAGCGACGGTTGATCCCGAACGCCTGTCGCGCTTCGTCCACGCCGAACCCGGCAGCCAGTTCACCCCCGCCGGCGTGCTGAAGTTCACGCTGAAGGAAAAGCAGCCCGAGGTAATCCTCACGCGCCTGAAAGCGCTGTTGGAGCAGTTGGCAGGCGAAGAGCTCGTGGTGCAGTAGGGTTCGCTACTCCTGCATTGCCCGTCGACGCAGGAGCGTTACAATTCCAGGAATCGAGCGCAGACTCACGCCCAGCAACCCGCCCATCACATAAAGGATTGTCGTAGGCTCAGGAACCGCACCGACCTCCACGCGCAGGCCCGTGGGATTGACGCACTGCGGACCGCAGTCGTCATTGGTGACGACAAAGTCCAGCCTATTCGTTCCGGTGACAAAGCCGCTCCCAATCTGAAAGGAGGTGAAGTTCTCGAAGCAGCACGCTGGGCCACCGGAAATGCCTATGCCGGTATCAACTCCGTTCAGAAAGATCTCCGATTCATTGTCAGACGCTAGCCGGCCGGTGAGTACAAATGTGCCGACATTGTTGGAGGTTAAATCAAACGTGGTCTCGAAAGTATAGTTCCCCGGAGGCCCACCAACCGCATCCAGTCCATTGGCAATCGGTCCAATCCATTTCGAAGTTGCAGTGTTTGGCAACCATACGGGATCACCTGGAAAGAATGGGACGAACGGAAACTGCCCATCGATTACCACGAAGGCCGCCGGGCCAAAACCATCGGGACTCGATACGATCGTGTAATGAGGGTCAACTGCACCAGAGGGAAGCGGAATTCCGCTATTGTCTACGCCTGTGTTGAAAATGATTCTCGCGGAGGCCGACGCAGCAAGAACCACGGAAAGTGCAATGAGCGTCGCAGTTCGCATATACACCTCGCTCGCTGAAGAGCGGCTCTTGTATGGACGTAATCGTTACCGATATTAGAACTATCGCGATATCGCAAACATTCTAGGCCGCTTTAGGGCATCCATAACGAGAAAAATCGACGTCAAATCGAAAATGGGGAATAAGGCGCTATCCGAATATCTGCCAAAGAACGGTCAGTAGCCAAAGAGGAAAGTCAATTCCACCGGTGGGAAGAGCAGTTGGTGGGGTAGGCGGCGCATCTTTGTCGGCCAGATTGTGGCCAGATGAGCCGGCATCATCCACGTAAGCTAGATACACTACACCCCTCGCGCCAGAATCCAAGCTTAGACTGGCCGGATTGACCGCTGATCGTACCGCACTCACACTCATGGCAAAATCCACACTTGCAAACTTGATTAGGGGGAGGTTGACTGAAATGAACCGTAAAGAACATCAACTCATCATCGAAATGTTTAAGCGGCAGACGATGCTTTACCTCGGCCTTGTCGAGCTTTTGAGGAGCCGCGACCTTTTGGATAAGGGAGACTTGCTTGCTTTTGATGCCGCAATTTCTCCTTAATTTCGCGAAGCCGCTGAGGGGTACGTCGAGGCAGATTATCGAGCAACTGCAGCAATGCTCGGCGTGACTGATCTCCCAGAACTTTGAGTCGCCTTCACTGCGCTGTCGCATCCATACCTACACAACATAGCAAATTCCCACGAAAATCAAATTACTTAGCATTAAAGTGATGTAATTGAAACTAAAGAAAATAAGGCACTTAGATAGACAGGCACAACACTAAAGTTTGGTGGAAAGAAAGACCTTGTGGTGTTTTATGTATATTATTGCCAGCTATCCCCATCAAAACAAAGAATTTGTAGATAAGGGGGCCTGGTCGTCAGCGGTTCCCAAATCGAAACAGGGCGAGGCTTCACCCAAGCTCAATCTGCAGGCTCACCACTGCCGCCGCCGGAATCGTCACCACCACGCTCGACGCTGTCGCTTTTACTTCGCCCGGGCGCGGCAAGACGACGTTGGGCTGCGCAAATGTGTTGTGCGCGTGGATGTCGGGAGCGGTGAGGACGGTCATCGTGGCTGATCCGGGTTTCGCGCCGCGCACCATGATCTCGGTTTCGTGCGCCTGGGTGACGTGCGGGTTTGCGACCGTAAGCACGAGTGTCTTGTTGTGGAGCGACGCCGAGCCCTGGAGGCCCCAGAACGTGGCCGGGGTTCCGTCGCGATCGTACTTTACTTCCGGCGCATCGAAGACGGCGCGCACCGACTGGCCACCCTGGTGCGCGGCGTAAAGTTCAAAGACGCGGCCAACGGGTGTCACCACGAACTGGTCTTCGTGCGCGAGGTAGAGGCTGTTGAGGCAGTTGATGAGCTGGGCGCAATTCGCCATGGCGACTTTCTCGGGATGGCGATTGAAGATGTCGAGCGTCATCCCGCTGAACACAGCGTCGCGCAGCGTAGGCATCTGCTCCAGGATGTCGCCAGGCGTAGCTTCGCTGCCGGGCCGGTACCACGGGCCCCACTCGTCGACAACCAGCTTGACGCGGTGCTCGCGATCCGTCTGGCCCATGATCTGCCAGTGGCGCTCGATCAGGGTCTCGATCTTCTGACCTTCGCGCAACAGTTCGTACCAGTCCGTCGCGTCGAAGTTGACGGCGTCTCCCTTGCCCTTGTCCCAATCGGAGGTGCGGCCGCGGCTGAGGTTCCAGGCATACATGTGCAGGGCCCAACCCCAAGGCGTGTCGAGGTGCGGGTCTTTTTTAGCCATTGCCTCGAAGAATCCAGTGGTCCAGTTGTAGTTGTCGCCGTCAGGGCCAGAGGCAACGAAGCGGAGTTCGCGACCGAAGCCGGGGACCCAGGTGACGTAGCGGCGAAATTCCATGGCGTACTGCGAGGGCTCGAAGTTGCCGCCGCATCCCCAGGATTCATTGCCGACACCCCAGTACTTCACGTTGAACGGTTCGCTGAATCCCGCGGAAGCGCGGGTGTCGGCGAGCGTAGTGCTTCCCGCGGGCGAGTTACAGTACTCCACCCATTGCACGAACTGCTGCGCGGGCAGGCTACGCACGTTGGCGGCGAGGTAGGGCTCGGCGCCGACGAGCTTGCAGAAGTGTACGAACTCGTTGGTGCCGAACTGGTTGGGATCGTACTTTTGGCCGGCAGGCTGCTTGGGATCGTAGTTGGCCCAGAAGTTGGTGCGCCGCGGACGCTTGTCGCGCGGCCCGATGCCGTCGCGCCAGTCGTAGCTGTCGGCAAAGCATCCGCCGGGAAAGCGCACTACGGGCGCCTTGATGGCGCGCATGTGGTCGATAACGGCTTTGCGAATGCCGTTGACGTTGGCGATCTTTGAGGTCTCGCCGACCCAGATGCCGTCGTAGATGACGCCGCCAAGGTTCTCGGTGAAGTGGCCGTAGAGATTGGGAGAGATGGTGCCGAGTGGCTCGTTGAGGAGTACTTCGATGTGGGCGTCGATGGTGCGCGACTGCGCCAGCGTGGATACGTCGGAATAACGCGCGAACGCCAATCCTGCTATGCCTAGTGTGGAGTTGCGAAGGAAGTCGCGGCGACGGATCATGGGACTCCTGAGTACCCTATGGTTCAGTTGCCTAACTATACGGTGTTGCGGGGACCGCAAGTGCGGCCAGTTGTGGCGAAATCAGCGCCCTATGTCCGTGCGGAACAGGGCGCCAGATGTCACGCCAACCAACTGTATTCGAGGCGGTCAGCTCAGGCAAAACCCTCTAATCGCAAGCAAGCGACACCCAGGCAAGACCGGCAATCGTAGTCATGCGCGGCCGACCTCACCCGTAGTAGCGGAAATCTTTCCAGAACGCCGGCCAGCCCGCTGTGGGAGGACCGCAAACCCAGATGTCGGGGTGGTCTTCGGTCTCCTCGTTCTTGATGCCGTACTGGTTCCAGGTGTGTCCGGCGAGGCGGCACGATTCAAAGTGCTCGTCCACGAAGTGGCGGCTCAGGCCCACCACGATCAGCGTTTGCGGGGGCGGGTCGCCGTAGCCGCGGTACCAGAAGGAATTGATTCCGCTGATGGCGCGCGGGAGGCCATATTCCGGGCCGTAGACATTGAGCGCGCCCGCTTCTCCGTAATTCGCGCCGATGATGCCAAGGTGCGCGCGCTCCTCGGGCGTGAGGGAGTCGCGGATCTTCGCTACTTCCTGCACCAGTTCGCGCCAGCCGATTTGCTCGCGGAAGTCGCCTTGGACCTGGTTCGTGATGGCCCACCAGCGAGAGTTGAGGGGCGCAGCGGGCAGCCAGAAGGCGGTCGTGAATACGAACTCGAACGCCAGCGCCGCCCACACCGCCCAGCGAACTGTCATAGCCCGGCCACGCTGCGCGGTGGTCAGCCATTGCTCGCCCCACACGGATCCAGCGGCGTACAGCATGGGATAGGCGGGCCCCATGTAATACCAGCGGCCCTTGGCGACAGTGAACAGCAGCAATGTGACCACGAACATCCAGCCGATCATGCGGAAGCGCTTGCCATTGGGTGCAAAGAAGCCAAACCATAGGCCGGCGAGAGCCAGCGGAAAGCGCAGGCCCGTCATCATCAACTGCTGGGGCAGGAAGTTTGCCGTGCGACCCTCGCGCATATCGCGGGCGTGAATGTGGCTGAGAAAATCGAGCGAGACGAAGCTGTGCTGCCACTGCCACAGTACGTTGGGCAGCCAGATCACAATAGAGAGCGCGACGCCCATCCACAGCCATTTGCTCTTCAGGTAGCGGCGCGCATCGGTGAGCAGCACGCCCGCAACGATGGAGAGGGCAAAGAATCCCATGGTGTACTTGCACAACATGCCGAAGCCGATGCCGACGCCGATGCCAAGCCACCAGCGCGGGTCCTCGGTGCGGAGCAGCTTGATCACGAAGTACGCTGTCAGCACCCAAGCGAGGGCATCGAAGGCCACGTATTGCATCTCGTATCCGCCGCCGAGTACGAATGGAACCGCCGCGACCGCGGCGACGAGCTGCGCTCCGCGACGCGCCCCCATCTCGCGGGCCATGAGACCTGCGAGCACAACCGTGATGGCTTGCGCTACACCCGCAAAGAAACGGAAGCCGCGGACTGACAAGCCGAACAACTCGAGCGAGATGCGCCCGAAGAAAGGCGTCACCGGCGGGTATGCAGGATAGCCCCAGGCCAAGTGTCGCGCATCTTCGAGCGTGGCTAACTCGTCGCGATGCCACCCGTAGCGATAGCCAAGGATGAGGTGAACGACGACGGTCACGAGGGCAATGTAAACCAGCAGGGCGTTGTCGCTGCGCCAAAGCGAGGGCGAACCTTCGCGGGCATGGGTTGAGGAGGCGGCAGGCGTTTGCATGCGTGCTAGCTAGTTTGACCGAGCGGGGAAGCAAATGCAATCAGCGTGCTCGCGCGGGTGCAGCTCGACGGAGGGTGATGCGCGGTGTGGTCACAACGCTCGTCCTGCTACGATTACGCTGTGTCCGGGCTGCTGGAAGTGCAGAACCTCACTGTGGATTTCGCCACCGCGCAGGGCAGCGTGCGGGCGGTGCGGGATGTGAGCTTTGCCATCGCGCCCAGCGAAGTTCTTGGTCTCGTGGGCGAGTCCGGCTCGGGCAAGTCGGTTTCGTCGCTGGCGATCCTGCGCCTGCTGCCTCCGCAGGCGCGAGTGAGCGGTCGCGTCGTATTTGGCGGTGAGGAACTGCTCTTGCTGCCCGAGGAGCGCCTGCGCGCGATCCGCGGGGCCGGCATCGGCATCATTTTTCAGGAGCCGATGACCGCACTCAATCCGGTGATGCGCGTCGGCGACCAGGTGGCGGAGGCGGTGCTTGCGCATCCGGAGGCCGCGACTCGATCCGCGCGCATGACAGGCCCTGACAATGGCCCCAGACCGCGCGCCGGAAAAGCAGAAGCGTGGCGACTCGCCGTCGAAGCCATGCGTACGGTGGCGATTGGCGAGCCGGAACGCCGCGCCCGCGATTATCCCCACCAACTTTCCGGAGGCCAGCGCCAGCGGGTGATGATCGCCATGGCCATCGTGAACCGGCCGCAACTGCTCATTGCCGATGAGCCTACGACCGCGCTGGACGTCACCATTCAGGCGCAGGTGCTCGATCTGCTGAACGATTTGCGCCAGAGGTTTTCCCTCGCCATGCTGTTTGTGTCGCACGATCTGGCGGTGGTGTCGCAGGTCTCGCACCGCATCGCGGTCATGTACGCCGGCAGCTTGGTGGAAACCGGGTCGGCAGTCCAGGTGTTCCGGGAGGCGGTACATCCGTACACGCGTGGATTGTTGCAGTCCGTGCCAACCCTGCGCAGCAAGCGCGATCAGCCCTTGCGGACCATCGAGGGCACGGTCCCCGCGATTTCCGCACCGCCTCCGGGATGCGCCTTTGAACCGCGCTGCGAATGGCGTTTACCTTCCTGCGCGCAAGCGTTACCATCGCTGGTCGAGGTTGCGCCCGGACATTTTGCGCGCTGCCCGGTACTGGCGGCGGAACAACGGTAAACATGCGTCTTCTTGTACTGAGCGACATTCACGCCAACCTGGAAGCGTTTGAGGCCTGCATGCAGGCAGCGCCGGCATACGACCGTGTGGTGAACCTGGGCGACGTAGTGGGCTACAACGCCAGTCCCAATGAAGTCTGCGAGCGCGTGATCGCCATGAACGCGCCCATCGTGCGCGGCAATCACGATCGCGCCTGCGCCGGTCTGAGCGATTTGAAGGAATTCAATCCGGTAGCGGCGATCTCGGCCTACTGGACCCGGAGCACGCTGAAGCCGGAGTACCTGGAGTGGCTGCGAGCCCTGCCGCAAGGGCCGCTCCGTCGCAACGATCTGTCCGGCATGGAGTTCGTGCATGGCGCTCCGCTGGATGAAGACGAGTACCTGCTGAATACCGCGGCGGCGGACGACAACCTGGAATTGCCGGGACACGCGCCCCTGATCTTCTTCGGCCACACTCACATCCAGGGCGGCTTCCTTGACGAGGAGGGGGAGTCGCGTCCCTTCCGTCCCGAATACGCCAGCCTGGCCGGGCCGGTGCAGTACACCATGTGGCTCACGCCCGGCGTACGCTATCTCATCAATCCCGGATCGGTGGGACAGCCGCGCGACAGTGACTGGCGCGCCGCCTTCGCCGTCTTCGAGAAGTCCGGCGGACCGCTGGCGAGCGTCACGTTTTACCGCGTGCCCTACGACATCCAGAAGACGCAGCAGCGGATACTCTCGGCGCAGTTACCTGACCGTTTGGCGGCACGTCTGCAGCTCGGGCGGTAGTAGCATTCCTTCAGCTGCAACGCGGGACATCTCGGCGACATCAAACAAGTGGAATACACTATTGGCCATGGCAATTCGACCGTTTCCCGTAAAATCAGAATTTCGCAGCAAGGAATTTTTCGGCGGGCCCAACTTGAGCACGCCGTTTGGTTATCTCGTGGCGCACATCGATGGCGGAGCGCGGGGCAATCCCGGTCCTGCAGGTTACGGCGCTGTCATCGAAGACGAGATGGGCCGGCCGGTGGCTGAATTAGCCGCTTATCTGGGCCACCAAACCAACAATTACGCCGAATACGCAGCCTTGCTGGCCGCGGTCAGTTATGCCACTCGCCATGGTTTCAAAGCGCTGAAGGTGTTTAGCGATTCCGAACTGATGGTGCGCCAGATCAACAGCCAGTACAAGGTCAACAACCCCGTGCTCAAGAATATGCACTCCAGGGCGATCCACATGATTGAAGACATGGACGCCTTCGAGATCAATCACATACCGCGCGAGAAAAACCGTAAAGCCGACTGGCTCGCTAATCGCGCCATGGACCACGGCGTGAAGGAAGAGACGCAGACCGTCGAACAGACGCCCGCGTCCGTACCGGTCGCCGCGGTGCAGGAACTGAGCGGAATCGTGCGCAATGGAGTCGTCGAGTTTGTAGGTCCGAAGCTTCCCGACGGCACACCGGTAATTGTTCGCGCGGCCAAACCGTAATCCGCTATGCGGATGCCGCCGCGGGCCTTCGTCGCTGCGCCGGCTTTCCTCCCGACTTGATCTGCGGCGGCTCGAAGACCTGCAGCGTCTCCGAGGGATTTTCTACAGCCCAGGCCAGGGTTTGCGTCATTTGCTCCAGCGTGACCAATGCGAGCCGATTTGCGCCTTCGCGCGTCGCAGGAAGCGCGCGCGCCAACGCATAAAACGGCGTCAGCACCACGGGCCAGCTTCTCCCCGGACCAAGCACGTACCATGGCCGCACAAAAGTTGCGGGAATTCCCGACCCGATCACCAACTGCTCGCCTTCGGCGCGAACGGCCTGGTATGCCTTCATCATCGGCGCGGGACGGGCGACGCTGAGATAGACAAAGTGCCTGATCCCCGCTTGCTTCGCGGCTTGCACTGCCTCGCGGCACGAACCCAGGTCGATGGTGCGAAACTCATCCGCCTTACTGGGGCTGGGATGGGCGACACCGATGAGGTGAACCAGCGTGTCGGCAGGAGCGATCTGGGCGGCATATGATTCTGCGCGCAATGCGTCGCCTACGGCGCACTCGCATCCTGGAACCACGCGCGACTCCGAGCCGCGACGAACTAGCGCGCGAACCTGGTGGCCGCGGCGCAGCAGCTCGGTGGCAAGGCTGCGCCCCAGGAATCCGGTACTGCCAGTCAAGAAAACGGTGCGTTGTGCCATGATGACCTCCGCAGCGGCGGCATCAGTACCCTGCCACGCCGTGTGATGGGAAGTCTGAGCGGGCGTGGCAGGGTTGTGTTTCGCGTTGCTGGTAATACGCCTCAGCAGGCAGTTTCGGATTTTACGATGCCTTGCTCAGCACTGAATTCGGAAAATTCCTACCGCCCCAGCAAGGTGTGGAGGGCGTCATCCAACCCAGGGTAACGGAAGGCGTAGCCTGCGGCCTCGAGTTTGGCGGGCGTCACCTGTGCCGAGGCCAGCAGCAGGGTCTCGCCCATTTCGCCGAATAAAGTACGCACTACAAACGCAGGCAGAGGAAAGAATGCTGGCCGATTGAGGGCCTTGGCGAGCGCACGTGCGAATTCGGCATTCCGCACAGGTTGAGGAGCGACAGCGTTCACGGGGCCGCGCAGGCTGTCGTTGGTCAGGGCGAAGAGAAACGCTCCGACAACGTCGTCGAGCGCGATCCAGCTCCAGTACTGCCGCCCATCGCCCACCGGTCCTCCCAGGCCAAGACGAAAGGGCGGAAGCATCGCCTGCAGCGCGCCGCCGTGCTTGGCCAGCACTACTCCGATGCGCACGTTTACCACGCGAACTCCCGCCTCAGAAGCGGAAGTTGTGGCCTGCTCCCACTGCTGGCAAACCTCAGGCAGGAAGCCGGAGCCCGGCTTGCTCTGTTCGGTGAGTTCTTCGTCGCCGCGGTTGCCGTAGTAACCGATCGCGGAAGCCGCAACGAATACCCGAGGCATGCCGCTCTTGCGAAACGAATCCGCCGCCGCCGCGGCGAGCGTGCGCGTTCCCAAGACGCGGCTCTCCCGCACTTCGCGCTTGAATTTCTCCGACCAGTGTCCCGAGATGTTCTTGCCCGCAAGGTGAACGATGGCGTCGAAGCCATTTAGCTTTTGCGGATCGAGCGGGGCCGCGGGGTCCCATTCCACCTCGTTGTCAGCCGGTGCGCGCCGAACCAGCGCTGCCGTCGCATCACCTGCAGCATTGAGTGCGGGACGAAGTGCCTTGCCGATCAAGCCAGAAGCGCCGCTGATCAGAACGCGCATACTTTCTTTCCCCTGCGAGGCTGGTTGGCATAAGACGTCCTCG
>Ga0335070_10000713_pt1 | contig 37766 bp, 30 predicted proteins | sample Lox_Sample_13_FD_206722 | JGI IMG/M metagenome (GOLD analysis project Ga0335070, IMG submission 206722) | Soil microbial communities from Loxahatchee National Wildlife Refuge, Florida, United States - Lox_Sample_1.3 | ecosystem: Environmental > Terrestrial > Soil > Wetlands | place: USA... | reverse complement strand
GTTCCATTCCGAAAATGCTGAAGACTAGGGCTAAGAAAGCGGGGTAACCAGGCAATCGGATATCGGTAGGGACAACGCGTCCGGCTTCCGTGAGACCGAACACTCCATGTTGAAGCCAGTTCTTCGCGATATCGCCGTAGAGGAAGGAGTCGTTGCTGACGCTGGGAAACTGCCGCAGAAAGACAAGACGGAGCGCCAAAGCCGCCAGCGCCGCGAAAAGAAAGAACTTTGGGGATTTGCGCACGAGGTCGCGCACACAGGGAATATACGCCTTTCAGCGGGTGATCCCACTCCCTAAACCGCGGGAATCTGCGTTGACCCTCAAACTCGGCCAGCTTAGGATGGTGCCAGTCCTCAGTATGGCGCAGCAGATTTTTTACGATCCCCGCCAGGCCCGGGGGAAGCGTCTCCGCTCGTTGCTCGACATCGTCAGCATAGTGGCGATGCTGTTGGCGGTCTTCTTCGTCTACAAGGCGCTGCGGGGGGAACAGCTTCCTGAGCTGTTCTGGCCAACGCAAAAGAAACCCTATCGCGCGTTAAAAGAGAAGGAAAAGGCCAAGGAGCGCCGCCGCCTAGCCGCCCTGCGCCGGGGGCATCGCAAGTCGCGACTGGCGCCCTCCCAGGTGCAGCTCAACGCTCAGGAAGGCATCCGGGCCGCGTTCTATGTTTCCTGGGACGCGGCCAGCTTTTCCTCGTTGCGTGAGTATGCCCGGCAAATTGACTTGCTCTTTCCGGAATGGCTCCACGTGCTCACCCCGGACGGCCACTTGCAGAGTATAGACACCACCACGTACAGGTTCTTTGACGTTGTACAAGGACCGATGGTCCGTTCCGTGGACGACAAGATCATGCCGTTTCTCAAATCCGAGGATACGGGGACGGAAGTCTTTCCGCTGGTGAACAACTTCGACGGGCTGAATTGGATTGACATTACTGCGTTTCTGAAGGACCCAGAGGCGCGCACCCGCTTCCGCCAGCAGATGATCGCCTTCCTGGCCAGCGATAAATATCGAGGTCTGATGGTGGACTTCGAGACCTTCCCGAAGAGCGGCCGTCGCGGATATCTGGCGTTGCTCAACGAACTTTCTTCCGATCTGCACGCAAGAGGACTGAAGCTGTATGTGAGCGTGCCGGCGCGTGATCCGGACTGGGACTATCCCGCTGTTGCCGCTGCTGCGGACGGCGTGGTGCTGATGAATTATGACGAACACGATCCCGGGGATGTGGCCGGGCCCGTCGCTTCGCAGGACTGGTTCGTCGAAAACCTGAAACGGGCGCAGAAGGCGATACCGCAGGGAAAGCTGATCTGCGCCATAGGCAACTATGGCTATGACTTCGTCCAGAAAAAGAAGAACGGAAAGCTGCCCGACTACGAAAAAGACAAGAACCAGAGCGTGCAGGATGCCTGGCTCGCGGCTCGAGATTCGGAGGCCGATGTCGATTTCGACGGCGACAGCATGAATCCTCACGTCACTTATCTGGACGAGCACGACCGGCAGCACGACATCTGGTTCCTGGATGCTGTGACCGCGTTGAACGAAATGCGCGCGGCTCAGGAGCTCGGCATTCAAACATTCGCCTTGTGGCGCCTCGGATCAGAGGATCGCTCGCTGTGGCGCGTGTGGGATGTGCCCGGGGACCCCGCGGCTCCCGACAAACTGAAAGATGTCCCCCCGGGACAAGACGTTGACATGGAAGGAGAGGGCGAGGTTCTGCGCATCGAAGCGCAACAGGCAAACGGCGCCCGCACGATCACAGTTGATCCGAGTACGCAACTGATCACGGACGAGAGCTTCGACTCCTTGCCGGAGCCGTTTCGTGTCGCGCGCTACGGTGCCAGCAATAACGAGGTGGCAATCAGCTTTGACGACGGACCGGACCCCCAATGGACGCCGAAAATTCTGGATGTTCTCAAGCGTGAACACGCCCCGGCCACGTTTTTCTTGATCGGCATCGAAGCCGACAAGTATCCTGGTATTACGTCGCGCGTTTACCGCGAAGGACACGAGATCGGCAACCACACCTTTACTCACCCGGATATCAGTAACATTTCGCGGGGATTTATGCGGTTCGAGCTGAACCTAACGGAACTTCTGTTCGCCAGTCGTCTGGGCATTCGCACCGTTCTTTTCCGCCCACCCTATTCGATCGATCAAGAGCCCGACACGGAAGATCAGGTTCGTCCGCTGGAACTCACGCAGGAGATTGGTTACGTTACGATCGGCGACAAGATCGATCCCAACGACTGGCGCGACAATCCGCGCCATTCTGCCGATCAGATTGCAGCCGATGTGCTGGCTCATCTGCCGCCTTGTACGCCCGGGGACTTGGGTTGCGGGAACATCATTCTGCTTCACGACGGCGGTGGGAACCGGCAACAAACCGTACTCGCCTTGCCCAAGATTATTGAAGGCATCCGCGCCAAAGGTTTGCAGATTGTCCCGGTTTATGAACTCCTGCACAAGACCCGCAGCGAAGTCATGCCGCCTCTGCCCGCGAACCAGCGCTGGAGTGCGACACTCACTTGGATTGGCTTTTGGCTCTTCGGCGTGGTGAACACCGGGATCGCCTGGGTTTTCTTCGTGGGCGACATTCTCATGACCGGGCGCCTCTTCTTTGTGGGCACCTTCGCCATCTTTGACCGCTTGCGTCATCATTACTACGGCGCGCCCGCAGAAGTGGACTCGTACAACCCCAAGGTCGCAGTGCTTATTCCGGCCTACAACGAAGAAAAGGTCATTCGCAGCACGATTCTTGCCGCCCTAAACTCCACTTACCAGAAGTTGCGCGTGATCGTGATCGACGACGGCTCCAGCGACAACACGCTGCGCGTAGCGCGGGAGGCGTTCCGGGACGAGCAAGCTGCGGGCCGCGTTCTGGTACTGACCAAGCCAAACTCCGGCAAAGCCGAAGCCCTGAACTTCGGCTTACAGCACCTGCGCGACGATGAAGAAATTTTTGTCGGAATCGATGCCGATACGGTGATCGCTCCCGACGCAATCGCCCGCCTGGTACCGCATTTCCTGAATCCTAAGGTGGGGGCGGTAGCGGGCAACGCGAAGGTGGGTAACCGGGTGAACCTGTGGACGCGCTGGCAGGCGCTGGAATACATCACCAGCCAGAACTTCGAACGGCGCGCTTTGAATACGCTAGGTGCGGTGAGCGTGGTGCCCGGCGCGATCGGCGCGTGGCGGACTTCTGCCGTACGTGAAGCAGGCGGATACCACACCGATACCGTTGCCGAGGACGCCGACCTAACCATGGCGCTCTTGCGGCGCGGGTATCGCGTTGAGTATGAGGACCTGGCGCTGGCCTATACCGAAGCTCCAGTCAACGCGAATGGATTGATGCGGCAGCGTTTCCGCTGGTCTTTCGGAATTCTGCAGTCGGTGTGGAAACACGGCGAAGTCTTCGCACGCAAGGGAGTGCTAGGCTGGGTCGCCCTGCCCAACATCGTTGTGTTCCAGATCTTGTTGCCGCTGGTGTCTCCGTTCATCGACATCATGTTCGCGGTCGGAACCTTGTGGTACTTCGTGCAGAAATACTTTCATCCAGAATCGACCGATCCCGCGAGTTTTCACCGCCTGGTCCTGTTTTTCGGGGTTTTCCTCGTCATTGACTTCATCGCTTCGGCAATTGCATTCATGCTGGAGCGCCGCCAGCCGGAAGCGCGAGAGGATGCGTGGCTGCTGAGCCAGGTGTGGCTGCAGCGCTTCGCTTATCGGCAACTGTTCTCCATTGTTCTTTTTAAAACGCTGAAGCGCGCCGTCGAAGGCCAGAAGTTTGCGTGGGACAAGCTGGAGCGCACCGCTGCCGTGCGCTATCAGCCGGTAGAAGATCGCGATTCTGTCGAAGTGCGGTAACATTTCGGAGAGGCACGGCTTGGCCCGAACTATCATCGAACCCTTTCGCATCAAGAGCGTTGAACCGATCCGCTGGACTACACGAGCCGAACGCGAAGAGCTTCTGGCCGCAGCCCACTACAACCTGTTTCTTCTTCCCGCCGAAGACGTGCTGATCGACTTGCTAACCGATTCCGGCACCGGCGCAATGTCCACTCGCCAGTGGGCCGCCGTGATGGAAGGAGACGAAAGCTACGCCGGCAGCAAGAGCTTCGTGCATTTTCGCGACTCCATCCAGAGCATCTTCGGATACCGGCATGTGATTCCCACACACCAGGGACGCGCCGCTGAACGCATCTTGTTCAGCGTGATGTGCAAGAAGGGAAGCGTGGTTCCCAACAACACCCACTTCGATACCACGCGAGCCAACGCCGAGTTCGTTGGTGCAGAGGCCGTTGATCTGCCCATTCCTGAAGGACGGCAGCCGAGTTTGGTGCATCCCTTCAAAGGAAACATGGACGTGCAGGCGCTGGACGACTTGATTCAGCGCGTAGGACGCGAGCGCATGCCCCTGGTTATGCTGACTGTTACCAACAATTCTGGCGGCGGGCAGCCCGTTTCCATGGAGAACGTGAAGCAGGTCAGCGCGGTGTGCCGCCGCCACAGCATCCCGCTGTACTTCGATGCCTGCCGCTTCGCCGAAAATGCCTACTTCATCAAGCTGCGGGAGAAGGGATACGAGTCGAAAAGTCCGAAACAGATAGCCCAGGAGATGTTCAACTACGGTGGCGGCTGCACCATGTCGGCCAAGAAAGATGGCATGGCCAACATCGGCGGCTTCTTATGCACCAACAATGATCTGCTCGCCCAGCAGGAAAAAGATCTGCTGATTCTGACCGAAGGCTATCCCACCTATGGCGGTCTGGCGGGGCGCGATCTGGAGGCAATCGCTGTCGGGGTGCAGGAGGCCCTGGAAGAAGATTACCTGCGCTATCGCATCGCTTCCACGGCGTATCTGGGCAATCACATCGCGGAGCGCGGCGTGCCGATTGTGCAACCGCCCGGCGGACACGCTGTCTACCTCGATGCCCGGGCCTTTCTGCCGCAGATTCCCGTCGAGCAGTTCCCTGGCGTCGCGTTAGCCGCCGAGCTATATCTCGAAGGCGGCATTCGCTCGGTGGAGATTGGTTCTCTGATGTTTGGCGCCGCCGCCAAGATGGACCTGGTACGCCTCGCCATCCCTCGCCGGGTCTATACCCAGAGCCACATCGACTACGTGGTCGAAGTGATTCTGGAGGTCTGGAAGAAGCGCGACCAGATCCGCGGACTCAAACTCGCCTACGAAGCGCCGTTCCTGCGCCACTTCACGGCACACCTGGAGCCGGTTTCCTAGCTGTCTGAACGTCTCGTAAGTGGTGTTGGGGAGGGCACGGCTTCCAGCCTGTCACCAAGGCCCGCGAAACAATTGGGCGTCAGCCTTGAGGAAAAATCGATCAAAGTTGTCCAAGACTTACTTCTTGGCATCGGAAAGCAACAACTCGATCACGATTCCCAACGTGCTGGTTTCTATGTCGCGGGCTACGATGGCGTTCAGAAGCTATGGTGCCGAAGAAGGGACTCGAACCCCCACACCCTTGCGGGTACATGGACCTGAACCATGCGCGTCTGCCAATTCCGCCACTTCGGCAAAAGTGACTCGGTCGCAGCGTCGAATGCCGCCTGCCGGAAGGACCACCAATATTTTACAGGGGCGGGGCAGGCTGTCAAACCAGCGGCTAGGGTGCAGATGCAGAATTCGGGGTGCTGAAAGCTGGGTGCGGGTTCGCGAGTTCTTTGCTGCACGTTGCGGTTAGAGGCCGCCAAGGATGCGCAAAGTGCGCAGAGAAAACCTTGAGCGGTAATGTGAGATCAGCGAGTCTTCTTTGGGAGCGTTGCGGGTAGATTTACCGCAAAGGACGCAAAGGCTTCGCAAAGTACCCGGAGGAAACCCCGGACAGAAATTCAACATCTGCCTCTGCTTATTCCTCACCGGGATGCAAAAAATCCCGCAGTGTGTTATTGAATAGTGCCAAGAGTTTTTGCTGTTCCCGCCGCTTCGCGTCCAGAAGCAGACCAGGCAGCAGGCTATCTATGTATACGCCAGCGCCGTCCAGCCGGGAAAGAGAGCAACGCCGTGAAGTGGAAGCTGAGTAGAAGCGCACACGCAAAATCCGGCGAATTGCCGGGCGCGTCGGTTCGCCACCTGCGTGCCCTGGCCCACGATCTGAGCAACTCGCTCGAGACGGTGCTGCAAGCTGCGTATCTGCTCAAGCATTCGGCATCGCCGGAGCAGAACCAGCGGTGGACGGAAATGATCGAGGACGCGGCACAGCGGGCGGCTCACATCAATCAGGAACTCCGCGCGGTGCTCGGCAGACAAGCCGGACTTCCGGCGGCCGAGAGCAAAGAGCTTCCTGCCACCGTAGCAGACGCGCTCGGAAAACCGTCGCGTGCCAAGCCGGCGGTCCCGCAAGCAGAGCCTGAGGCCTGACCGCCTAAGCCTCCAGTTTGGAAGTCATGGTGATGTTAGCCTTCAGCACCTTCGAAACCGGGCAGCCGCTCTTGGCATTGTCCGCCGCCTTTTGAAACGCGGCAGCGTCCGCCCCGGGCACACGCGCGGTCACGTCAAGATGCACGGCGGTGATGGTCCACCCCGCGTCGAGTTTTTCCATGGTGAGCGTGGCGGTAGTGTTGATGCTCTGCGGCGTCAGGTTGGCTCCGCCCAGTTGCGCGGAGAGTGCCATGGAGAAACAAGCGGCATGGGCCGCGGCAATCAGTTCTTCCGGATTAGTCCCAGGAGTGTTTTCAAAACGGGTGGTGAACGAATAGGGCGTATTCGACAAAACGCCGCTGGTCGCCGAAACCGTACCCTTGCCGTCCTTCAGGCCGCCTTTCCAAACTGCACTTGCTTTGCGTTGCATTCGTCTCTCCTCAGGGATGTCGTGTATGCTGCCGCGCTTTATTGTAGAGGGCGCGGCGGGTGGGTGTCAGCCTGGCAGGAACTTCCCGCGGTTGTGCGCATCTGTCAGTAAAAATCCGAGCAGCTCAGATAGAAGCCACAGCGCGGGCAACTCAATTTACAGTGATGCGGCACCAGTTCCGTCGAACAGTTGGGGCAGAAACGAGAAGGATGCAGGGATGATGGCGCTGTGGCAAGAGACTTCCCCGCATCTGGAGTTGTGCACGCAGAAACAGGAGTTTCGTCGGACACAACATCCATTTTGGCGGCCGGATTCCCGACCCGTAATCGCTTTCTGCGCTGCATCAGCGCATGGGCAGATTGCTGCTCCAGCAATCCGCCGTCAACAGCCATACGCCCAGCCGACGCCACGCTCGCACGTATTTCCCGCGATCGATCAGCGTCACGCCGTTCGCCTGCAGAGCCACGGTATAGCGGCCGGTTTCCACCGCCATGTCTCCCGAGTGGTCCACACGCATGGTCTCAAAGCGCAAATCCTGGTATCCCGACTCACCGAGCTGACGTAATGCGCGCTCCACGGCCTTGGGTCCCTGGGAAGAATCATGATGGGAAGGCATGAAAGAGCCGTCAGATGAAAACAAAGCCGCCACCTGGTCGTAATTTCCGGTGTTGAAGGCGGTGCAGAAATCCTGGGTCAATCCGCGTACCGTCGATTCGACATCGCGAAACGTGCCAGTACTGGGAACAGCACTGGCGAGCTGTCCATACATCTCATAGCCTCCTGAGGGGGGAAGCCTCTGGACGCGGCTGGTTGGGGCACGGATGACACAACTTCTGCCGCGAATTGGGCCCATTGTAGCGCAAAACGCAGAATGTAAAACGGGAAGTTTTCCACCGTTGTCGGGAAACCCTGTGGGCTGGAAATCGGCCACAGAAGCCGCATTTCGCGTTGTGATTCGCAACAATGCGAGTGGTGCTGTCACGTTGCACCGCGGTGTGTGCAAGAGGTTGGGCGACGCCGGTGAGCTGTGAGGAAAGTTGGCAGGCTGCTGGCGATTGTGGGAAACTGAAAGGCGAACGACAGCGTGCCGCAGCTCGGCACGCCACCGCAAACCGGCCGGGATGGCGGAACTGGCAGACGCAGCGGACTCAAAATCCGCCGAGGTTCACCCCTCGTGGGGGTTCAACTCCCCCTCCCGGCACCAAGAAGTCATTTCCGTTCCTCCCGATTCAGGAAAAAGTAGCCGGAATCGGAGGGTTGTTCTTCCGAGCTCATGATCCATGTTTAGCAGCTGCCTTCGCAGGCGGAGCAGGGCTCGCTGGCTGTGCGGGGTTCTGTGCCATCATGGCGAATTCATTCTGGGGCAGAATGAAGCTGGACCCGAAAGCATAGGACAAGATTTGAAGTAATTGGCGCCTTTGAAAGCTCATTCCATCCTCCTCCCCAGACTTTGAGCGAGCTCATCTACGATACCTGCGGGGATGGGGTTCTGAAAGTATAAATAGCGGGTTCTGGGACAGGGCGGACGAGCGGCGGGCGACCCCGCGAAGGCGAGGGCGAAGAGGATCGATTTCATGGTGATCAGGGCTTCAGGTGATACGACGCGGCCATCGGACCGGCACCCGCCTGGTATTTTCGGGCGCGGACCAGTTCCGCGACCTGTCGAATGTGGCCGAGATCATGAAGCGCCCACTCGTTCAACATCTGGGCGAGCGTGATCTCGCCGAACTCCCGGTGTAGCGCGAGACGGTCACGTGCGCCGTCCGGCAGATCGCGGAGAAATTCGATGTTGGCCTCGCGCTGCTCTTCGAAGTGATCGAAGGCCTCCTCCGGATCGGCACCGCGGTACAGGTCGAGGTACATTTGCGCATCGTCGGGCTCGATTTCAGGACGTGTTTCGGCCATGAACCGGTCGAGGCGCATCCGGTAGCAGTGGCTCTCGGAATGAGAAAGATGGGCCAGCACTTCGGCGACGGAGAAGCGTTCGGGCGCCGGTTTCCAGCGCGCATCTTCTTCGGTCAACTCGGTCATCAGACCGCGCAGAATTCCAGGGGTCGCCTCCAGAAGGCCCAAGCAAGGGAGTTCATTTTCTGCCATGACCTCATCCTACACTTCGCCTAAAGATTACGGTGGTCTCGTGAAGACCGATTGAGCGAGCTCATCTACGATAGCCAGCAACTCTGGCGAGCCTACCAGTACGTTGACGCGGATACGTCGCGACAGCAACTCCCGGGCATGAACCGCGCCAGCGCCACCGCCACGAACGACCTGGGGTCTCTCCCAACGCGTTCACTTTGGCATTCAAGGGACTGGATATTTAGACGGTCTTGTCATACTCGCACTTGGCCGCTTGCCGGTCATCTACGCACCCCAGCGCAGCCCCCACACCTTTGGGCGACGTGCGTTACATCACAGACCCCAGATCTGCAGAATGTTAGATTCCGAGCCATGGCCACGGCTTTCGAACTAGGCCAGGCATTGGTTCTTGGGTTGGTATCCGGACCAGCCTGCGTGGCCTCGTGCGGACCCGTGATCGTACCTTCTCTGCTCGCCGAGCAAGGCGGATTGCGGCTGAATTCGCGCTATCTCAGCCTATTCCTGGCAACGCGACTCTGCGGCTACCTGCTGTTTGCTACGGCAGCGTGGGAACTGGGGGCGCTGGTACCGCTGCTATCACCCGCCCGCAGCTTGCTTATCGCCTTGATCCACCTTCTGCTCGGTTGCGCGCTCCTTCTGTATGCGTATTCAGTTGGCCATCCTGGTCGCTGTTCGTGCGCAGGCTCACAACTGGTGACCATTGGTGCGGCCGAGAAACATCGCGTTCCTGGTGCAGCCGTACTGGGATTGCTAACCGGCCTGAGTCTCTGTCCTCCGTTCGTGGCGGCGGGCGTACGAGCCGCCGAGGCAGCAAGTCTGGCGGCGGCGCTCCTCTTCTTTATGGTCTTCTTCGTTGGGACCTCGATCTGGTTCGTGCCATTTGCCGGGCTCGGCTGGATACGGCGCAGCGAGGCTGTCACCATAGTTGCACGGATGACCTTGGTGTTGATCGCCGTCTACTACCTTTATGCCGGCCTATCCGCATTGATCGGGAGAAGCGCAAATGCCTACTAAGGCGGATAGGCTCAGATCCCGAGAACCACGGAGTGTGGGCCAGTCACTTCTCCTGACTCTGCCCATCGCCCTCTGGTCGCTCCTGATGTTTACAGGTTGGTTTCGGCGACCGAACCTTTCTCAACAGATTGCCGGCTCACTCACCATCGTTTTCATGGTTCTCCTCTTCTTCATGATGATGCGGACGTGGAGTACCTATCGCTGGCGCCGCTGGTTCTTTGTTGCTTTGGGGCTCCTGTTTCCTGTGGGTTTTATCCACAACGTGATTGCGATGCGGGGTACGATGGGCATCCCGATCGAGGAAATGATCGCTGGCCGAACCCCGTTTTGCTACATTCCAATCCCGATGCTCATCCTTCCGGCCGCGTTCACCAAAACCGTGGTTTTCTTTGGATCTATCTTGCCCGGCGGGGGCATGTCAGGCATGGGGATGGCGGCCATGGCCGGCCTGTGGCTGGCGATCACCATCGTGGTGGGCAAAGGATGGTGCAGCTACGCGTGCTTCTTCGGAGGGATCGAAGAAGGGATGGCATCGGTTCCGGCCAAGCCTCAAATCCGCAAGATTGATCCTCGCTGGCGCTATGGCCCATGGGCCGTACTGCTGGCCATGGTTTTGCTGTCCCTCGCGTTGTTTGAGCCGGCCTACTGCGTGTGGCTCTGCCCCTTCAAGGCAGTGTCGGAATATATCGCCGCCCGGAACACTGTGGGGATGGTACAGAACGGAATGTTCATTGCCTTGTTTGCCGCATTGGTAATTGCTCTTCCCCTGCTGACCAAGAAGAGGACGCAATGTGCTTTCTTTTGCCCGTTTGGGGCGTTTCAATCGCTTTTCAACAAAACGAGTGTGTTCGAGGTGAAGATCGACAAGACGCGTTGCACGCCCTGTGTGCTCTGCCAGAAGAGCTGCCCGACTATGGCGTTGACCGAGGAGTCCATCGCGAGGGGCGAGACACTGATGTCGTGTACGAAGTGCGGAGCATGTGTGGATGCCTGTCCGAAAGACGCAGCCGTGTGGCACATCCGCGGAACACATGTTGCGGCGAAGCCGGAACGCGCGCGACTGATGTTTTTGTATGCTGCCTGGGCTGTGGCCGTCATGTTCGGCGGCAGCATCATCGCGGAGGGTCTTGCGACCATTTTGCACGTCTTCGTTTGAATTGATATCAGGAAATGCGGGTGGACGGAAAAACCGCCGTCGGGCTCAATATGACAGATGATTGATTCTGGAGATAAGGATATGATCGACATCGAATCAAGTGTCGATTGCCAAGAGATCTTCCGGATTACCGAAGAGGAAGCTAGCGCCATAGAAGCCGGGGATATCGAGATGTATCTTTCTCTCCTTAGTCCCGAGGCAGTGTTCATGCCGCAGAACGTTGCCGAAAAGACGGGAGATGAATTGCGAAGCTGGCTGCGCGATTTCTTGAAACGGGCCTCGATAAAATTTCACAATTTCGCTCACGGCGAGACAGTCATTCGCGACGATTTCGCATGCCACGTATACAGTTGCAGTTGGACAGCCGCGCCAAGATCGGGCGGACCAGGAACTCTGATGTTTTTCAAGGGGATGCATGTCCTTCGTCGCCAGCCGGACGGCGCTTGGAAGATCGCTCGAAACATATGGAATAGTGACCCGAAACCAGAGAACTAAGGTTGAAAGATCGAAATGAGAATCCTGGCGCCGAAACTCGGCTTCACTGCGGCCGGCCTGACTATGTTGGCGGCGGCTCTCGTGCCGTTCGTGCTATGGGGAGCGTTCACCAAGGGGTTTTCCAGTCTCGGCTTGCACGTCGATGAGATGTATACGGGAGGGCCGAAGATACGCACAATCCAGGCCGCCGGATACACCATCGAGATCCATCGGGAAGTATCTCCGCATATGCTGCAGCGAGAAAAGCCATTTGTGCAACTCGATTGGAAACCAGCAAGCAGCCTCCCCTCACACGTCTCGGATCCAGTGGACATCGACGCTGACGGCAAACCCGACATTCGCGCCGATTTTGATGTGCCGAAAGATCCGAAGACGCCACTACACGTAGATGTGGAGTCACTCAATCCGCACTACGAACCTATGCGGAACGTGAAGAAGGAGAAGTTCTCGGCCTTGATCGTGCGCGTGGACAACACAGTACTCGTTCGAATCCCGGTGAAACGGTAGACTACTCGTCGCTCCGGCACGCGTGCCGTCGCACGCTGGTCACAAGTGCCCGGCTCAGGTGCCTGCCGCCGGGCGCTGCGGAATAGTCCGTCTGGACAGGCATCCTTTGTCTGGCAAATGCATTTGATCAGTCGCACGGGAGAAAGGTTCGAAGGCTTCACGCGAAGAGACTTACCGGGACTTCGGCTTCGAGCTGCTCTCAGTCGAGCCCGGAAGTCTAGTGGAGCGGGTCAGCATAATCAAAGCGGCAATTCGTTAGTCAAAGCGGAAAATACGATTCAGTGCTGCTTTCCAATGCAGGCGTCAGTTTCTGCCGGAGAGTCGGGCTTTCGGCGCCGCGCTGCTCGGGCAAAGCAATTCCCACTGCGCCGCCAAGCCGAGTCCGTTGCTGGCATTGTCTCGGCCGACGATTCTGCCGTCCACGCCACGGAATTTGGGCTGGCCTTCCCCGATGTCGTCTCCGTTCCAGACTTCTTCCGTGTGGGTATAAGAGGCACCGTCGTAAGAGGTGAGCTTCCCCGCCGGGCAATTGGCGGAGATGCGGTACACGGCGCCATTTTCGCTGGCGAGTTGCTCTTTGGGACAGGACTTGTTGTCGGGCTCCCAACTGGCGCACCACTGTTGAGTGTCTTTCAACGTGACTTTGCCTTCAGCAACGGCGTGATCGGTCCCAAGGCCTGACTTGGAGGTGATACTGGGGGTCAGGCACTTCGAGCACAGAGGGATCCACTGGTTAGCAGCAACATGGTTCTGTTGTGCTGCCAGGGGAAGTGTCAATGTCAGAAGGGGAAGGACGTAAGCGACGAAATTGCGGTACAGCTTCATGGTGCGGCTCCAGGAAAACTAGGGGTGGTCTCACAAATAGTGCCCTCAGAGGCTAAAGCCTCCATATCTTCGAGCCTCGGATCGCACGGCTAAAGCCGTGCCGTACCCAAAACCGTTTACAAAACAGCCAGTTCTAGAAAATTCGGACTGTGACTGGGAACGGTGCAACTTCTTACTTGCGCGCCAGGGCGCCCACGGAGCAGCGGGCATTCTTTGGCGCAAAAGCAGGGCCGCTGCTGGTCATCCCGGTGAAAACCCGCCCGGCTACATCCACAGCGCCGCTGCCGGTGAGCGATCCGTTGGGTTGCACCGTAAACGGCACCAGCGCACCACCATTCTGGATGCTGACCAATATTTGTCCTCCGGAAGCCTGCACCGAATAGGGCCGAGCGGCGTGAGCTTCGCCGCAGTCGAGGATTGCATCAGCAATCTCAAAAGCTATTTTTAGTCCTCCCTGGCCGGCGTACTCTCCTCCAATTCGAAGCCCGGGAGGGGGTGCCTGGTCGCGCGCGGTGTCGATGGGCTGTCCAAACATGGAGAGCGTCGCGGCGGTCGCGCTTCCGAGGGTGACCGACGACCCTGTGGGAGCTAGAACCCCGATCTGGCAACGCTCGGTTTTTGGAGCATAGATGGCCACACTGCTGTTGTGCGCCGGAGTTCCGTAAGGCGCCGGATCGGGAGAGGCCGGCACATAGACCGTTCTGTGGCCGACCACGACTTTGCCTTCCACAGCAATTATTCCTGGCCCTGAGAGCTTGCCGTCCGGACCCATCACCAGCGTGAAAGGCTGCGGATTGCTCTGAACGTGGATCAGGATTTGACCATTTCTCGGTTCGACCGAATATGAGTGACCATCGCTGACTAGTTGGCCACAACTGCTCAGTTGCAGGTCGTTCTCGAAATCGATGACCGGACCATTGATGGCTTTGTAGATCCCGGTCATGCTCAGGCCGGGTCGCAGGTGGGCGCGGCCCATGTCGAGACCGGTGAAGGATGACAGCCCATTGATGAACCCTCCCGTGGCGCATTCCATGGCGCTGTGTCCGAGTTCGAGGCAGCGACGCGCGCCCGCGCTATCTTTCATTCCGAGGATTTTGTTGACGATTGCCAGGTTGGAAGGTGACATCAGGCTGCCCGGGCCGGTATCCGACTGCGCCGCTTTGAAACGCGCGTCCTCCTCGGCCTGTTTCTTCAGGAAGGCCTCGTGGACCTGGCCTTCGCGCGTGAGTTCGTCTGCGAGTTTCGCGCGGATGTCGACGGGGAGAAGTTTCTGGAACAGTTGTGTATCAGATCCGAAGCGCGGGTCGGAGGGCCAGTAGTAGTGATCGTTGATACCAAGGCTGAAACGCTTCCAGTTTCCTTGCGGTCCCGGCCATGCTTTGTCGGAATCGGCAGCGATCTTGTTCTGGGCGCTGCGATAGGCAGCCATAACGTGGCCTTCGTCTTGCGTCAGGTTGCGAAACTGGCGGGGACCGGCCAGGACTCGCACCAGCTCGTATAGTTCGCTGAGCGCCGTCATTTGGAGCAGGGCAGTCAGCTTGGGGTCGCTGGTGGTCTCTGCAGTCAGCACCTGCTCCACCGAGGGAAATTCTTTGAGATATGCGGGGTTCTGGGCTTGAGCCGCAGGAGCAGGAGTCTTTTGGGTTTGCGCCGAAGCACCGACAGATGTTCCCAAAATCAGTGCTGCGAGATAGGCAATCGCTTTCGCATTTCGCGCCATATGGCCAAGCATTCCATCCTCCCGTTGCGCTCACAGAGAAACTACAACTGCGGTTCATCAATGTTCCTAAAGTAAAGCTGACGTCTCCTCCGGCACGGCTGGGAGACGTGCTGTGCCCAACCTATTTATGAGATACCGTCTCAGCATTCCGCTGGTTGTAGAGGTCCAGGGTCTTCTTCTTTTGCTCGTTCGCCGCTCTCGCTTCCTGAATCTCCTCATAGAGTTGCTGTGCCATCGAGCTGTTTCTAGCCTTGAGGGCAAAATAGACCCGCTGAGCGTCGCTGAATTTTGTCTGTGCAGAGTAGGCGATCCCGAGATTGAGAAGTGCCGGGTCGTTGTCGGGCTTTAGCCACAACGCTTCCTTGAAAGCGGCCTCAGCTTCTGAGTACTGCACTCGGCAGAAGTGCGCCCTGCCCATATCGTTGTAGGCAGCGCTGGCTGGGTCAATCGCATTGGCTTTCTTGAAACTCTCAATTGCTTCCGCGCACTTCCTTACATCGAGGTAGCGATTTCCTTGCCGCCAATATTGCTCCGCCAAGCCGGATTGTGAGTCATTCGACTCAGACGTCGCCAACTGGGTGATCAAGTTGGAGAGTTGTTGCGCCAGCTGCTGCACAGCCTGGGCCGCGACCTCACCGTTGTCCCGGGTCCCGGAGGTTACCTGCGCGGGAGGCTGGGTCCGCGCCTGAGTCGCCGCCTGGCTTCTGGCAACAGCGCGGGCATCAAACCGGCCTTTCGCCTGAAGGTATTGGGTGCGGAACTGAGTCGAGCAGAACCTTCCCAGCAACTCGTCACGGAATCCGTCGTCAGTTTCGTAGAAGGAATGCAGCTTGTTCCACGTGGGCTTGTCCGGGTGGGAAGGCGAGTTCTGGATGTAGGCATAGGGCTGGGCTGCTGCCTGATATGCAGTGTAGTACTGTCCCAGGAGCCGCTGTTCGTCCGGTGTCAGTTGATTGCGCCAGAGCCGCGGGCCGGCCAGGTTCTTGATGATCTCCTGAAGTTGCCAGAATGCACCCATCTGCCGCGCCGCCGTGTCCATTGCGTCCGCGCCCTTGAGCTCACTCTTTACCCGTTGTGCTGATGGCATTTCGCGCAGATAAGCGGGATTGGTCGTTTGCGCCTCTGCAGCGATAACGAGAAGGGCAAGCGCCCAAGAAAGACAGGGAAGACGCGGGCCACAGTCCAACGTCGCTACCGGCAGACATCGCGTGTGCCATCGCGTCTTCATCGCAGTGGTCCTCACCGAGCCGTGCACTTACCGGCGATCACTCCCCCGTCCAGCGTCTTGCCGGAGTGGGTGAACACAGTGGAGTCGCCGTTAATGGTGATGACGACTTTGTCGCCATCCACCGTGTAGGTTCCGGCCCTCTGTTGTTTCATTCCAAACATCGTGGCGCTGGCATACGCTTTGCCGCCTGATTCCAGGCTGATGCTGTCCAGCAGTCCTCCTTCGCAGGTGTACACACCCTTCACGCCAGGTGTGCAACTGGCAAGCAGCAACGGCAGGAATGCGCAAGCCAGCGAACGGATCAAGCAACCCCGCCAAGTTTTCATTTCCGGCTCCTTCTTTTGACTTGGTGCGTTGTGTTCTTGGGTTACAGGGTTATGCGGCGGCCCTCTCAGGCTTCTTGTAGGCTTCGGTGGCGCTGCCTTTCGCCGCCAAGAACTTCATGGTTCCGATGCCGGCAAAATAGAGACTGACCAGGATCGAGAGATACACGCCCATGCCCAGGGAGATTGCCTTCATGGCTTCCTCTTGCATCTGCTGGCCCAGGCCGGTCGCGTCGTTCCCGGTTCCAAAGGCGCTCTGGATGCTGCTGCGGACCGCAATCCCGACGATCACCATGAACACCAGTGGAGCTAGGCCGCCGAGAAGTGCGCGCTTGTCTTTCCATACGTACTGAACGAAGGGGCCGGCCAGCGCGACGATGCAGAAGAAACCGTAGATGCCGGTGCTGGGATGGCTATTGCGCTCAAGGGATTCCAGCACATTGCTAGCGTTCAGGAATCCCAGAATCTGCCAGAAGGTGTATTCGAGCTTGCCCAGAAAGGGCAGTTGCACGGTGACAGTAGAAAGAAAGAACCACCCAATGATGAGGAGTCCGCCCGCCACCAATTTGGGTACCCCGACGATCGCTACGATCTTGCCTAGCCATTGGCTGCCCTTTTCACGTGCGGCTGCCATGGCTGCTTCGGCCTGCTCCTTGGCGATCTGGGACTCGGCGACGACAGTGATGCCGAGGACTTGTCCACCTTGATCAAACTCGACGTCGACCGGCAGCCCCGGCCTGGGCGGCGCCTCGGACTTCCAAACACCTTCCAGCGTGAACTGGTGCTGCTGGCCTTCGACCATGAGCAGCCCCGGCCCAGCGTGCGGATCCCGCAATACTTTGCCTCGCTTTGTCATTGTGTTTCCTCCAGATAAAGTTGAAGAGCCGGCGGAGGGTGGGCGGAAGAAAACGGCAACCGCCCTGGTCCCACCACGCCCCTGAGTTCTTTTTGCTGCGTACCCCTATGCCTGCCGGATGGATCGTGGCAAAATATCCGCACTCCCCTTGCAGGCTAGTGGGGCAAGCCTGCCGCATTACCGGCTTTCGTGTCCTGACGGAAGTCTCAAGAACTCTAAAGAACGCTAAGCGCATGAATTACAACGGGCAGATTACGGATGCTCCTGAGGTTTCAGGTCGTCTCTGGCGTTTTGCCGAGTGCGAGTTCGACGAATTGCGCCGCGAACTGCAGGTCAAAGGCAAGACCGTCGAGCTGGAGGCAAAGCCGCTGGAGGTACTGCATCAGCTATTGCTTCATGCGGGCGAGGTGGTGACCAAAGAGGAGTTGCTGGAGTCGGTCTGGCCCGGACTCATGGTGGTTGACGGATCGCTCGCGACCGCCATTTCCAAGCTGAGAAAGGCGCTGGGAGACGAAGATTCGCACATTATTCTTACCGTGCCGCGAGTGGGATATCGCTTGGCAGTTCCGGCGCACTCGAAACCGCTAGCCGTGCCGGGGTGGGCGGACCTTGCATTCAAAGCCGGCGATCCGGTTCCCGGGCGCGATCAGTGGCGGCTTATCCGCCAGTTGGACGCTTCGGCGTCCAGCGAGGTGTGGCTGGCGGCGAATCCGAAGACACGAGAGACGCGAGTTTTCAAGTTCGCGACCGATGGCCTGCGGCTGAAGAGCCTGAAGCGCGAGGTGACCTTGGCGCGATTCCTGCGAGAGGCGCTGGGGGAACGGCCGGAGTTCGTCCATATCCTCGAATGGAATTTCGATACTGTCCCGTTTTTCGTGGAGAGCGAGTACGGCGGTCCCAACCTAGCGGAGTGGGCGGAAAAGCACGGCGGTCTGGACAAGATTCCGCTCGAGAAACGGCTTCGCCTGCTGGTGGACATCGCGAAAGCCGTGGCGGCCGCGCATGACGTGGGCGTCCTGCACAAAGACTTGAAGCCGGCGAATGTGCTGATCGCGCCGGTTCCTCCCGATAGCTGGCAGGCCAAAGTTGCCGACTTTGGCAGCGCGTCATTGGCGGAACCTTCGCGGCTGCAAGCGATGGGAATCACCAACCTCGGTTTTACCAAGACGGAATCCGCAGACCTTGGCCAGTTGACGGGCACGATCATGTATCTAGCCCCGGAGGTCCTCGCCGGGCAATCCCCGACGGCATCAGGCGATGTCTACGCGCTGGGCGTGATCCTTTACCAACTGGTGGTCGGGGATTTCCGCAAGCCGCTCTCGCCGGGGTGGGAGGCGGAGGTCGAAGACCCGCTGATCCGGGAAGACATTGCGGATGCCGCTTGCGGGGATCCTGCCAAACGTCTGAGCAGCGCAGCGGAGTTGGCAGAGCGACTGCTCACGCTTGAACAGCGCCGGTCCAGACGCGAAGAGCTTGCGCGCGCCGAAGAACGCGCGCGGATTGCCGAGCAGAAACTGTCCGAAGCCAAGGCACGACGTCCCTGGGTCATGGTGGCGGTGATGGCGCTGGCTGTGGGACTCGGCGTCAGCCTGGTCCTCTACCGCAGAGCTTCTCAAGAGCGCGACCACGCCAACCGGCAGACCGCCATCGCCGCGGCCATCAACCAATTCCTCGCGGACGATCTGCTGGGCCGCACGAATCCATTCCTGAGCGGAAAAGCCAGCGAGAGCCTGTTGGAAGCAATCAAACAGGCGTCCCCGAATATCGACCGCCAGTTCAGAGATGCGCCTCTAGTGGCTGCAAACCTCCACCAGACCATCGCGCGGGCGCTCGATAGCAGGACCAACTATGCGGATGCGCGCCGGGAGTATGAGCGGGCGGCAACAGGATTCAATCAGGCGGAGGGACCACTGTCGCAACAGGCGATCATTGTTCAGGTGCAGCGGGCCGCCATGGAGGCTAGGAGCTACGAGCAGGGATCGCTGCTGCTGGCCAAATCCATTCTCGCAGAGCAGGAAGCATTGATTGCAAAAATTCCTCAGCCCCGTGCCGATCTGGCGGTTTGGGTACTTTCCGCCCACGGAATGATTTCCCTGATCGAGAACGACGCAAAATCTGCGGCGCAGAACTTCCAAACAGCTCTGGACAAGGCAGAAACTCTGCCATCGTTCGACGAGAGCGCGCGGCTTACCTTGAAACAACGGCTAGGGTTTTCCTACATCCGGCTGGGAGATGGCGCAAAGGCCGAGCAGACATTCCGCGAATTGATTCTGGCCTTCACCGCCCTAAACGGGCCGGAAAATCCCAATGTTCTTCGCGTGCGACTCAACCTTGCCCAGGCGTACATGATCCAGAACAAACACGCCGAGGCAATTAAGGAGGCCAACAGCATTTATCCTGCGTTCTACGTCGGGCTTGGCGAGGATCACGAGCTGACCATGCAATTGCTGACGACGCGAGCCCAGTCTGAGGGCAGCTTGGGTCTTTGGGACGATGCCATTCGCGACGATATGGCTATCTACAAGATTGCAGTGCGCAAGCAGGGGCCAATGTCATTCTTTGCCGTCGCTACGCTCTCGGATGCCGCGTTAGCGCAATGCCGGGCCGGGCGCTATGCCGAGGGCGGCACTAACGCGCTCAAGGCTTTTGAGGCGTCGCGCAAGGCATTTGGGGAACGAGCAGGACTAACCGGCGGAACTGCCTACACGCTGGCAAGCTGCTTGATCGGACAGGGCAATTTCGAGAGGGCTTCAACGCTGTTGGAAGCTGTCGACACCGACGCTGTCGCTCAACTGACCGGCATTCCCGACTGGGGAGCCAATGTGACCCTGGCCAAAGGCGAAATCGCCTGCCGGCGAGGAGACTACGCAGGGGCTCGAAAGCAGGTGCAGGCTGCGGCTCCAGCGTTTACACGGCCAGATGCGGAAGCTTATCAGAAGCACAAGCTGGAAGCGCTGACCGCGGAGATCGACAAGCACGTGCGGGCAAACTGACACGCCACTGTGCTTTGGTGTCCGGTGATCGACAGGAAGACCTTTACCACAGAGGACACAGGGTCTCACTAAGAAGCGACTGCATTCGGGAATCCCATCCGGCAGCCCAGATTCCGGAAAACCACCAACCCCGTTTCTTCGAACTGCCCGCTAAACGGGGCCAGCAAGGCCGCAATTCGCCGAAAGTACATACGTCACAACCGCCTATGACGCTCGTCATAGACCCATGGGTCATCGAACGCCAGAATCGAAAAGGTTCTAGGGGAAAGGATGTGGCCTATGGCTACCGCGATCAGTGTGAAACCGGAGATGTTGCGCACCCTTCCCGGTGACGCAGTGCGCCAGATTCAGTGGCATTTCGCTGATCGTTACGACCTGCAGATGCTGGTGCAATCGGCGCGGGCGGTGGCTCGCGGACCGGTGGCGCGGCTGGTAGCCGCAGGCGGCCGCAACTCGCATGAATGGACGCCAGCCAAGGCCGAGTTGCTGGAAGCTTTCGACAAGTCGGGCATCACCGCAGTCTTCATGGAACCGGAACATGGCGGTTTCATCGTTGGGCCCAAGAACCTTGCTTTGGCGCTGGTGGCGTTCGAACTTGCTTGGGTGGACGGTGGCGCAGCCACAGCCAGTTTGGCAGGTTGCCTTGCGCTGGCTCCTATCCACGAGCGCGGGACCCCGGAGCAGCAGGAGCACTACATGCGCCTGGCGGCGGGGGAGAATCGCAAGCGCTGGCGTGGGGCCTTCTGCCTGACCGAGCCCATTCCTTATGTAGGCGTCGACACCGGAATGCTGAACGGCAAGCTGCGAATCGCGGAATGGCAGCCCGGCCAGGAGCCCGTCCTGCAAGTGGAGAAGCGCGGACGCTTCATCACCAACATTGGATTCGCCAATTTCATTACGGCTGCGGTCGATTCCGGGGACGAGCGGATCAAGGGCAGCTGCATGGTCATTCTCGAAGAAGGGGATCCTGGAGTTTTCGATCGCGGAACCCCTACGCGCAAGATGGTTCACCAACTTTCATCCACCGGCGATCCCATTTTCAGCCTGCGCATTCCCGCCAGCCGGATTGTCGGCGGGTATGACATCAAAGATGGCGTCATCGTCCCGCGTTACAACCACAGCGAAGTGATTGAGGCGGTGTTCCGCCGCACACGAGTGACGGTGGGTGTCATGACAGCGGCGAAGCTGCTGTCGGCGGTCGAGCCGATCATTCGCTACCAGCGGGGGCGCTTTCGTGGCGCGGAAACTGCGACGCCCGGCTCGGTGCGGTACGAGCTCGGTCTGCAGGCGCGGGAAGATTCTTTGCACCGCTTAGTGGATGTGTGGGCCACGGGAGAAGCGAGCGCGTCGCTTGGGTTCGCGGCCGCACGGCTGTTCGACGAACTCGATCCGCTGGAAAAGGAAGCCAATCAATTGCTGGCGGCGCGCGGGATCCAGGGCGCGAAGGCTAGGGCAAAAGCCTTGCGGGAGGCAGGAGAGCGAGCCATCGCGCTGTTGAAGCTGCCGGCCGCTGATCCCCAACGGAAGCAGATGGAGTCCGAGCCACTGTTACGCTTGGTTGTGAAAGATTCGCTGGCCGATGTGCTCTGTCCGGCCACAAAGCTGTGGAACACCGGTTGGGGCACGCAAATGATGCGCGAAGCCGTCAGCCTCATGGGCGGATACGGCATCACCGAAGACTGCCCGGGATTCCTGGGCAACAAGTGGATGGACGCGCAGCTCGAAGCTACCTACGAGGGGCCAGAGGCCGTGCAGCGACGTCAGCTCTCGGTGACCATCACCAATCCGGTATTTCAGGCACAATTTCGCGAGTGGATCAAAGAGATGCGCGCAGTCGCCTCTGAGCGCCCAGGCACGGGCGCGTGCACACTGGCGACAGCGATGACCATGTGGCTGTGGACGCTGGACAAGCTCCAGCGCAGCAAGGACGCCGATGGCATCAAGCTGTATCAGAGCTCACGTCAGGGAGTGACATTCCCGCTGGCCGATGCGCTTTGCTGGCTGCTGGCCGCACGCTGCCAGGTTCTTGATGTGCTGGAACTGGAGCAGCACGGCGCCCAGGATGCAACCGTGGCTGAGGGCCTGGCGGGCCTGGTGAACTTCATGAGCGATCTTTGCCACGTGCAGTCAGCACGGGCGAGCGGGGAAGCGGCGCGTATTTGTGCCGAGCTGGTATTCGGTTACAACCGCCACCCGGCATGGGACGAAGAGGGATATCGCGGGTGCTTCCGGGAAGACGAACTGGACGAACTCGAAGGCTTTATCCCCGGGATTGCAGCCTGCGCAACTGACGTGATTGCGGCGGATGGTTCTCACCCGCGAAAGGCTGGTCCATGCGCGAAGTGCGACGGCGCCGAGCCATTTCTCCGGATGCATTCGAAGTTGGACACGTGTATGACCGGGGTGCGGCTGGCCAAGGACCGCGCTGCGGAAGCGATTTCAAAGCTCATGATTCCGGAAGCGCTGGACTATCCCGCGTGAGCCATGAAACCCAAGAGGCCGCCGCCACCGCTAAACGCCAGCAAATGGCGGTCGATATTGCCTGCGTTGGCTTTGGGCCGGCGATGGGCGGGTTTCTTACTACACTTTCCAAGAACCTGCTGAACGAAGACGGTACCCCGCGGCTGGAAAGCACTGCCTCTCCGGGCATGCCGCTGCAGGTGATCTGCTACGAACGCGCCGATGGCCTGGGCTTCGGTGTTTCTGGAGCGGTCACACGGGCACGGGGAATACGTGCGAGCTTTCCTGGGATCGATCCGGCGCAGATTCCCATGGCAGCTCCAATAGATCAGGAGAAGCTGATTTATCTGCTTGATCCCATCGGAGCCAGCCGGCGATCGCTGGCGTTACGCGCGGCTGACAAACTGATCCGCACCTTCGGCTCCGTTCTGCATCTTCACGATCACGCCCTGGAGCTTCCCTATATTCCATCGTTTCTCCATAAGAGCGATGGTATGGTGCTGTCGCTCGGACAGTTCAATCAGTGGGTGAGTGAACAGATCACAGCTTCCGGGATGGTGCAGATCTGGCCGGGCATGCCGGTTTCGGAACCGCTATTCAAAGACGGTGCAGTAACGGGTGTTCGCTTAGCCGATCAGGGCACCGATCCGCAAGGTATTCCTCAGGCCGGGTACATGCCGGGGATGGACATTCAAGCGGCACTGACGGTGGTCGCCGACGGTCCCGTGGGCGTAGTAGGCAGGCGAATCGATAGTCACTTCGGTTTGCCGGAAGGTCACCAACACCGCGAATGGGCGTTGGGTATGAAGATGGTGATGGAGGTCCGCGAGGACTGCGGCCTGGAGCCGGGTACCGTCCTGCACACCATCGGATTTCCAGAACCGGAAATCTTTGGATTTCTGTACGTGCATCCAGAGCGGCTGGTTTCTGTTGGGATCTTTGTTCCCTCGTGGTTCCGGAGCCCGGTGCGGACGGGCTATCGCTATCTGCAGCATTTCCTGATGCATCCCTACCTGTGGCGGTACCTGCAGGGCGGAACACTGAAGTCTTGGGGCGCGAAATCCCTGCAGGAATCAGGACGGCACGGCGAACCCAAGCTAGTGGGCAACGGCTACGCCCGCATCGGGGAGGGCTCCGGCAGTACCAATGTACTGGCGGGTTCTGGCGTGGACGAGGCGTGGACCACCGGTGTGCAACTGGCCGAGGCGGTGATCGAGCTTATTCAGCAGAAACGTCCGTTCACTCACGAGAATCTGGAGCAGACCTACGTTCGCAGACGCCGGGCCAGTTGGGTGGATGCTCAGTCGCGGGTTGCGGCAGAGTCGCGCAACGGCTTCGAGCTGGGCGTGGTCACGGGCATGGTGGGCATGGCGTTGGCGGGACTGACCGGAGGAAGACTGTTTCTCGATTGGCCGGTCAAGCCGCTGCACAAAGCGACTTCCACACTCGGACATTTTTGCCGATCGCGTGTTTTGCCGGACGAGCTAACGAAGATGCAAGAAGAATGCGTAGCCAGCGGCGCGTCGCTGCATGACCGAATCATGACCTGTTGCGGCTGGCCGGAGATTCCGCTGGATGGCAAGCTACTGATTTCTCACCAGGACGCCTTGCTGATGGGAGGAAGCGTGCAGGCTCCTCCGGGCTATGCCAATCACGTGGTTTTCGTGCGGCCGGAGCTTTGCCGCGAGTGCGAACCCAAGCTCTGCGTGGAAATGTGTTCTGGACAGGCCATCACCCGCGGCGAAAATGGTGTGCCCGCTTTCGATCGCGAGAAGTGTGTATATTGCGGAGCGTGCCTGTGGAACTGCCGTGCCAGCGCCGACGGAGAAGGTGGCAACATTGACTTCCGCGCCGGGGCCGGCGGGCTTCATTCTGCGTTGAACTGATTCTCAAGCGAACACACAAGTTGAAGGACATCACATCAATGGGTTCTGAATATCACATTGTCGTGTGCGGAAGCATCGTTCCTGATCCGCTGCAAACCTTGGAGCCGCTGGCGGGTCCGACGGGACCGGGACTGAAAAATGAAATGATGCTGCCCGCCGTGTTGGACCCTTGGGCGGCGCATGCTTTGTACGAAGCGGCCCACCTGGCGGCTGGCTATCCGGGAAGCAAGGTGTGGCTGGTCAGCGTGGGACCGAAGGCCAAGCTGCAGCAGGTGATGATGACGATTGCGCAGAAGGTGAGTTTTGAACTCGTGCCGGTGGATGGTCTGGCCAGCGGTTTTGCTGACTCGCACACAACGGCCGCCGTGCTGGGGAACGCGATCCAATCGATTGCCGGACTCGACCGTTCGAAACTGCTGGTGTTTGGCGGCTGGGAATCGGCAAGTCGCGGAGCCGGCGTCACCATGCAGCTAATCGGAGAAAGGTTGGGAATCCTCGATCAATTTCACGGGGTCGATCAACTCTCGGTCCGTCCTGACGGTTCGCTGGAAGTTCTGGAGCGCATTGAAGGCGGGCGTCACCAAGTGTCAAGTTGCGCCGGGCCACCGGCTTTGTTCGGATGGGCGACAGGCAACCTGCCGGAGCCGCCCAACAGCCCGCAGATCGGAATGGCAAACATGCGAACCATTATGCCGGCAATTCAGCGGATGAAGCCGGCACTTCTGGCCCAGACAGGCTTGCGCTACCTGAGCGTCACGCCGCCGCGCCAGCAACGCCAAACCCGCATCGTGAAGGACCTTTCGGCGGAGCAGGTCGCGCAAGAGATTGTTGAATGGATCGCGAAGGATTAAGGCGGCAGGATACCAAAGGCAAGAGGAGTGCATGACGAATAGCATCTTGTTTCTGGCGCACGTGGATGAATCGGGCGCGTTGCTCCCCAAGGCGGCTTACGAAGGGCTGGGCACTGCCCTTGAGCTGAGCCGGCAGACAGGAAGCCCGCTGCTAATCGGCCTGATTGGCGATAACGTTCAGGCGGCGGCGCAAACCATCGCGGGAGCCGGTGCGACGCGCGTTCTGGCCGTGTCAGGTGCAGATTTTGCTCAGGCGCGCTATGCCACCGACGCCGCTGCGGCCGAAGCGTTGGGCCGCGCGGCTGAAGCAGAAATCGTGCTTGCTCCGGCGACTTCGCGCTTCCTGCGCTCCGTTCCTGGGCTGGCGCAGCGGTTGAACGGGTGCGTTGACACGCACATCACCTCGCTTGATGTCCGCGAAGGCAAACTGACAGCAACGCGCTGGTTTTACCGCCAGCGGCTGGAAGCGGTCATCCAGCGAAGCGAACGTCCATGGATTCTCTTGCTCGACGGCGGATGTCACCAGCCGTGGAGTGGAGCGGCAGGTGTAGTGCAGATCGAGGATGTTGCGGTGACACTTGCGCCCGAGGCAAAACGCACCACTGTCAGCGGTGTACGCACGCCCCAGTGTGATGCCCAGACAATCCGGCCTGAGGCCAGCCTGTTGTTCGTCGCCGGGGCCGGTTGGACCAAAAAACAGCCGGACGGCAAGACCCATCCCGCCGAGGCGGAGGCACTCATCCTGGAGTTCCTGCGGGCGTCAGGAGCGTCTCTGGGGGGCAGCAAGTCGCTGGTGGACCAGAGCAGCGAACAGCAAGCAGTGCTGCGCTTCATGACTCACCTGAACCAGGTGGGACAGACAGGATCGACGCCGCGCCACCCCAAGGGGTTGTCCACATGCTGCCATGGTGAAGAACCGCATGTTGTGGGCTGGCGCTTCATCAATGAACGGCGCGCGGTGAATCTTGATCCTAATTGCGGATGGGCCCGCGGCAAGGCAGATGTTCTCTATGTGGCGGACGCCTTCCAAGTGATGGCGCAGCTCAACCGGTTGCTTGCGGAGAAGGCTTCGGCCAAACCTGAGACCGTCGCGGCCGGAAATCCGTAGCCCCACACGGAGCACTCCTCCGCATTCTCCTTGAACCGCATTGGGAGAATAGCCTTATATTGGAGGGGATGAAAAAGGTCGCCACTTTCTCTTCCGCTCTGTTTGTTGCTGGGCTCTTGTTCGCCGCTGCCGCTCCGAAGCTGGACCCTCTGCCTGTGCCTCTCTCCGGTAATGTGGTTGTCAGCCTGAAGGCGCACGGGTCACTGTTGTATTACTCACTGATGGGCATCGGCCCGAAAAAGACTTGGGATGCCGTGACCAACGCGGCGTACGCGCTCGACCCGGAAACAGGGAAGTGGTCGCAGGTTCGACCCGTGCCAGGAACTGCAGGCCGGCTGGGAGCCTCAGCTGTGGCAGCGCGCGAGCAACTTTTTCTGCTCGGAGGGCTGGTTCTGGACAGTCAAGGCGGGGTGTCGGTTGTTCCAGACCTGAATGTCTACGAGCCTCTGACTGATCGCTGGTACCGGGGTTCTGATCTTCCGGTGCGCGTGGCGGAATCGGTCGCGGGAGTTTATCGCGACCGGTATGTCTATGTGATCGGGGGATGGTCGAGCGGGAAGGGAGTGACTGACGTGCAGGTCTACGATGCCGAGAAGGACAACTGGCTCGGGGCAAGTTCTATGCCCAGCCAGGGCGTGTTTGGGCACGCGGGAGCGATTGTGGACGACACGATTGTGTACGTTGATGGCGCCTACCGGAAGCTGGGCGAGCCTGGGTATCTGACCTCCGACGAATGCTGGATGGGAAAGATCGATCACAAAGATCCCACCAAGATTCAGTGGACGAAGCTTCCAGGCCATCCTGGGGCTGCGCGTTTCGGGATTGCGGCGGCAGGCTCGGAGAAAGACCGGAAGATCTACTTTCTGGGCGGCTCCGGAACCGTTTACGGGTTCAACGGCCTTGCCCGGGACGGCACGCCGGTAAAGCCTTCTCCGCTGACGTTTGCTTTCAATTTGCGCGATGGGAAATGGGAAGTGATCAATGCGGAGACGCCAAATCCTGCCATGGATCAGCGAGGGTTTATTGTGACCTCGCAAGGTTTGGTAACAATCGGCGGAATGGAAGCAGGGCAGAAGGTCTCTGCGGCGGTCAGGATCCTGCCAAAGCAGAGTAGATCGCAATAGTGTTCGGCAATCCTGCCTGTGTTGACAGTGCTTCCCGGATGACATAACCTGCGTTTCTCGCACCCGGTGTTGTCATGACGCGCGCGAAATGGGCACTTCTCATATTCGAACTGGCGCTGTTCGCCGTCATCCTGATCCTGCCGCAGGTTGACCTGCCTGACTTCACATTCCACCGGGGCACGGCTCCAGTAGTAGCTCGCGCCCGCGTTTCGGCAGCACCGGTTCTGTCTGGATTGGCTCTTGGGCCGCTTCTCGTGGTGCCAGTCTCAATTCGGATGTCTGGCCCGGCCAGCCTGCAGATGCAGACATCTCCTCGTTCTGCCGCGCGGCTCTCCTTGCTGTGCGTGCTGATCTGCTAGAACCTCGGCTTTTCGCAATCACCCTGTTGCCAATTTGAAAACAAGTTTGCTCCGCGCGGGGCGTGCCTGCTTTGCCATTGCGGGTGCGCGGGGCCTCGGAGCAGCCGCTCCAGGTGAAGACCGGGTTTCAGCAAAACCTGCCATCTTCTTGCTGTTGAGCAGCTGCTCCGATTTGTTTTATGAGGATAGGTCTATCGCGCCCGAGCCAGCACAAGCGTCACGTCATCGGGCTGCTCATTGGCGCCGATCCAGTCATCGACCGCCGCGGTCACGAGCTCACTGATGCGGGGCAGAGGCAGATGGCGGTTTTCCCGCACCAGGTCTAGTAGGCGGTCTTCACCGAATTCCCCGAAGTCGTTCTCGGGTTCAGTCACGCCGTCGCTATAAGCGAGGAAGAGTTCGCCGCGGCCGAGTTGAACACTCGCTTCCTCGTAATTCTGATCTGCAAACAATCCAATTACCATGCCGCCGCGGTCGAGCCGGCGCACGGAACCGTCTTCGCTGAGTGCGAACGGAGGCAGATGTCCGGCGTTACTGTACGTGAGCTTTCGCTGGACGCCGTCATAAACCGCCAGAAACATGGTCGCGTACTTTTCCATAGGAGTGCTGATATAGAGCTGATGGTTGAGCAGGGACAGGAGCGTTCCCGGCGAATGCTCCACGCCCTGGAGCCGAGAGGCGAGCAGCATGCTTTCTTCTGCGCGAGACCCAACCGCCACCATCTCGCGGACCGTGGGAATGCCTTCAAGACTATAGGCACGCACGGCGGAGTGGATGGTCGCCATCAACAGTGCCGCGGAAATGCCCTTCCCACTCACATCTCCGACGGCCAGGATCAGGCGGTCCGAATTTATGCTTAGGAAGTCGTAGTAGTCGCCACTCACGGTTCTGGCCGGACGGCAGAATCCGTGAACTTCCAGCGAAGATATCTGGGAAATCTCTCTGGGAAACAGCTGCGCCTGGACTTCCTGGGCGATCGCCAACTCGTTCTGCAATCTTTCTTTTTCCCGCTGTTCCTGAAGCAGTCTTTCCAGCGAAGCGGTCATGGAATTGAACGAGCTCGCCAGGGTAGCCAACTGATCGCCGGACTTGATGGGAATGCGGTGGCTCAAGTCGCCGCGATTCACGTGGATGGTGGCCTTGTAGATGTCAGCGACCGCTCCGGTGATGCTGCGCGTGAGATAGGTGCCGACCAGCAACGCGATCAGTTCAATGATGGCAAAGAAAATAGCGACGAAAAGCAAGGAGTATTCAACACCCCGTGCAAAATCCGCCAGCGCCGCGAACAGGCGGGTATACAGAATGGAGGGTCGAGTTTGCACTCGGAGGCCACCTACCCGCTCTTGGGTTCCAGTGGTCCAGTCAACCACTGGCAGGGGCGCCGCAAACGTGATCTCGTGATCAAACAGACTGGCTGCAGGAGGCAGCGTGCCACTGACAAAAGTGGGGTGCAACCCAGTTTGTGAGCTTGCGCTTTCGGGCACCTGGCGCTGCGGCGTGGTTCGCGGCGAATTGGCTGGCGGCCCGGCGGGCTGAGACTGCAGCTCAACCCCGGCATACAACGTCACTTCTCCAAGATTGGCTGCAATGCTTTCCAGCAGTTCGTGGTCCAGGCTCTCGCTGGAAACCACGGTCAAACTTCCGGTATTGACCTGCAATTTGGTCGCAGCGCGCAAAAACAAGGCGCCTTCGTCGCGAACGATCGCCCCAGACTGCAGCTGAGGAAACGACGCGAGCACAAACGGCGCATTCTTCTGTCCGTCCTTGCAGAGAGGTAACGGCGCGTCGTTCTGCCAGGCGCAGACTTTACGTCTGGCCCAGACCGGATCGCGCTTCTGAAGGCCGGCGAGCGATTCCGCAGTAACCGCCTCATGGCGTGTCAGTCGTCCTGCCAACTCGTTGGCTATGGCGTCGTTCACCGACGCCAGGCTACGCAGGCGAGTGTCGAGCTCAGAAGTAACCACGAAGTTGGCGAACTGCCCGGCGAACAGATAAAGGGTGATGAACGTTATCGTGAGCAGCAGAACCACGGGGATGACCCCAATGAACATGTAGGTCACGATCAGGCGGTTTCGCAGGCGCCACAGAAGTTTGCTTTTGAGCCAGCGGAAGCCCAATAAGGTGAACAGAACAATGACAACAAAACTGAGAAATGTGACCCATCCACCTAGACTCTGCGCATAGGAACTTCGGAAGAGACCAAGGAGTTTCTGCAGCGCCAACAGGAGCAGGTCGAGTGCAAGCAGGTACCAGGCGAGACGCGCGGTGCGGCCCCGGGGCAGAAGTCCCGCCTGTGCCAGCCGGAAGCGCAAGTAACGGACCGAGACTCCCATAATGCAGACCCGATTATAGATGGAGATTCAGACAGCAGACGGAGAAGAAACCGCGGTTCCCGGCTTCGCAGACAATCGTCCGGCAGCTCAAATCTCCGGGTAAAAGTCGAAGAATGCTTCCAAGCTGGTCTTCAACTGCTTTTCGATCTCTTCCTTACTGCCTTCAAGGACGTGCATAGTAACACGCGCTTCGCGTCCGTTTTTCAATTTCACCGGCGCGTCGCCGACCTCCGTGACTTCCTCCGCGGGCAAAAGGCGCAATCCATAAACCAAGGTGAGATTTGCCATAATTTCATTCTAAGCTCCCTGTTGTAGAACCTGTAGCTCATCATCAAAGGGCTGGTAGAATGCCGACGTGCTCCGAAACACCATCGTCTTGCTCGTTCTGGGGTTGCCGTGGATGGCTGCCGCCCAGCAACAGGCCCAGCCACAGGTGAAAGTGAACGTCCTGAATGTGTGCTCGCCCTCGCCCGAAGAGCAAACAGAGATCAGTGCGGCCCTGGCGAAGGTACCGAAACAGCCGCTATTCGGCGCCGATTTCGAAGTAGATCGCGGCCGCTCGACGCTGGAGGACAATCCGAACTTCCTCCAGCCTGGCCAGAGCGCGCAAATTTATTCCGATCCCGCGGTCGCCACCTGGGTTCGAATCAGGCGCGAGTTCTCGGTTCAGTCCCTGTTCTCGACGGTGCAGTACTCGTTCAGCGTGGATCCCAAGTACATGGTGGAGACGTTGGTTTTCCGGGTCCGCGATGCGAAGGACCTGATGCAGCTTTCCATTGAAGACTCGGCTTCGAACGTGAGCACGCCCTCGGCCATGTTGACTGCAAACACGCCCGCTTCGCGGATCAAGCTGGAGCGATTCGGTAAGTCCTCGGTTGTGTTGGCTAGGTGTCAGGCATCGGAGGCCGGTCCCGCACCGGATCAACGGGCGTACGAACCTCTGTTCCAGAGTGCCACGGAGGTTGTTTCCAATTACCGGCGCCTCCTTGGCGTGCGATCCACCATTCCCGAAGAGTTAGCGCGAACCAACGCGATGAGCACCAATCGCGGCAAGATGCCGGTGAAGGGAACACCGAAGACACCGCCAGAGAAACAAAAGTGACTCGGCAAACCCGCGGTTGCATCCGAATGTGAAATCGGTAATCTAATCTGATTCCTATGGATAATGTGCGCAACGTTGTGATTATGGGCTCCGGCTGCGCCGGGCACACGGCCGCGCTGTATACCGCGCGCGCCAATCTGAAACCCCTGGTGCTAGAGGGCCACGAACCCGGCGGCCAACTTTCTCTTACCACCCTGGTGGAAAACTTTCCGGGGTTCCCGGAAGGGATTCAAGGCCCCGAGCTGATCGACAACATGCGCCGTCAAGCGATGCGCTTTGGCGCGGAATATCAACATGGACACGTTACCAGTGCCGACCTGAGTCAGCGTCCTTTCAAGCTTCATGTTGGTCATCAGGTGATTCACACGCAAACGCTCATCGTGGCGAGCGGCGCATCGGCGCGGTGGCTCGGCTTGCCCAGCGAGCAGGCGCTCATTGGCCACGGAGTCTCTTCCTGCGCGACGTGTGACGGATTTTTCTTCTCAGGAAAAGAGATCGTGGTCGTCGGAGGCGGCGACTCGGCTATGGAAGAAGCATTGTTCCTTACGCGATTCGCCGCCAAAGTGACGCTCATTCATCGCCGGGACCAGTTTCGTGCGTCCAAGATCATGCTGGAGCGCGCGCAGCGCAACGAAAAGATTCACTTCCTCACCGATACCGTCGTAGAGGAGGTGTTCGATCCCAGAAAGAAAGAGGTTACCGGGCTCAAGCTGCGGAACCTAAAGACCGGCCACGTCTGGGACTTTCCGACCAGCGCGATGTTTTTGGGCATTGGCCACATTCCGAACACCAAAATGTTCGATGGCCAGCTCGACACCGATCAGGACGGCTACCTGAAAACCCACAACTATGTGTTGACGCGAGTGCGGGGTGTGTATGCCTGCGGCGATGTACAGGATCGCCGCTACCGCCAAGCCATCACCGCGGCAGGAACGGGATGCATGGCCGCTCTCGAAGCCGAGAGATTTCTTGAGGAACACGGAGACTGAACGGGCAGGGCCGCCACGTTGAGGGCCACAGTCCGGTCTCCGGTCAGGATCATGGGGCGCATTCACGTTCTCTCAGAGCAGGTCGCCAATAAGATTGCAGCCGGCGAAGTAGTAGAACGGCCCGCGTCGGTTGTGAAGGAACTGCTGGAGAACGCTTTGGATGCGGGCTCTACGCGCATCAAGATTCACGTCGAGGCGGGCGGCAAGAAGCTGATTCAGATCACCGACGATGGCTGTGGTATGGTGCGCGATGACGCCTTGTTGGCCTTCGAGAGACACGCAACCTCAAAAATCAAGAGTGCGGACGACCTGCTGAGCGTGGCCACCCTCGGCTTTCGCGGCGAAGCGCTGCCTTCCATTGCCTCAGTTTCGCGGCTACGGCTGGAGACGCACGCTGCCGAAGAGTCTTCCGGAACAGTCGTTGAAATCAACGGCGGCAAGATCCTAAAAGTCGAGGAAGCGGGCCTTCCCGCAGGAACGTCGATTGTGGTTCGCGATCTCTTCTTCAATACCCCGGCGCGGAAGAAGTTTCTGAAATCCGAATCGACCGAACTATCCCACATCGCGTCGTTAGTCACGCACTACGCGCTAGCTCATCCTGAAAAGCATTTTGAATTGCACTCAACGACGAATGCCGTGCTGGTTGCCCCGCCGGTGGCGGGATACAGCGAGCGCGTCTATCAAGTGTTCGGAAAAGAAACCCTGGATCAGTTGATCCCGGTTGCAGCAGTGCAGCCGTTGGAACGCATCGGACTGCCGCAGCCACCGCCCTGGCGGCGTGAGGAAGACGAAGAAGAACACGAGAAAGCAGCGCCGGGAGAATTGCGTGCCCACGGGTTTGTTTCCAAGCCGGAGATTCAGAAGCTGAATCGCAATTCGATCTTTGTTTTCGTAAACGGCCGGTTGATTCGCGACCGGCTGATTCAGCACGCAATCACCGAAGCCTACCGGAATATCCTACCGCCGGCGGTCCTCCCGGTTGTGTTGCTGTTTCTCGAACTGCCCAACGGGGAAGTTGACGTGAATGTGCATCCCTCGAAGACCGAGGTGCGTTTTCGCCAACAGACCGTGGTGCATGATTTTGTGCGGGACGCAATCCGGTCTGCATTGATGAAAGCGCGTCCAGTGCCACAGTTCACCACCGAGATCCGCGCGCATCCCACGGCGAGCCCAACGCTTTCGCCGGGCACACGGGCCCAAACCATCGACATCGCTGCTTGGCGTTCACTGAATGCGCCCGCAATGCCGCAAGGGTTCTCTCTGCAAGCGCCAGTGCCGCCTCCGGCAACGGAGCGGCTTCAGTTTGGCAACGACACGATCTCGGTCGAAGCGAATGCCGCCGTGCCTGTGGCTCGCCTGCCGCACGAAGTTATTCCTGCTGATGGCTGTACGCCTCCGGTACCCGACGAACCGGAAGCGTCGAGCGATCTGGCGCCATCCTTGAGTTCGCTGAAACCCTTGGGACAGATTCGTGAATCGTTCATTCTGGCAGTCAGTCCTGAAGGTCTGTGGATCATCGATCAGCATGTTGCACACGAGCGCATCCTGTTCGAAAGGGTCCTGAAGCAGCGGGCGGCGCAGAAGGTGGAGAGCCAGCGACTGTTGATGCCGCTGGTCATCGAACTGACGCCGGCACAGCAGGCCGTGTTTGCGGAAATCTCCGACGAGCTCAATCAAAACGGATTTGAAGCCGAACCGTTCGGCGCCCGCAGCATCGCAGTGAAGATTGCCCCAGCAGGAGTTGATGCAGGGGAGGTCGAACGCATGCTGCATGAATTGCTGGAGCAGTTTGCCCGCGAAGAACAGAGCCTCAATCTGGAAAAAATTCGCGCCCGAATTGCGGCATCCATCGCCTGCCACGCTGCCATTAAGGTGAACATGCCGCTGGAGCAAAACAAGATGGAATGGCTGCTGGCGGAACTGGCCAAGACGGAATGTCCTATGTCTTGTCCCCATGGGAGGCCGGTGGTTCTGCGGTACTCAATCAAAGACATTCAACGGGCTTTCAAGCGAATCTAGAACTGCCTGTCTGAGGTTCCGAGCTGCCGCACACTCTGTGATTTAATGCTCTAATGACCGAACTGGAACTGGAACAGTTCCGGCGGGAGAAGTGGCGGCTCAACGGCCAACCTGTGCGGACGATCGAAGAGGCGCGAGTCTTTATCGAGTCAGCGGGGTTTTGCCTGATGTATCCCCTGAAACCGCCAGTACTGGCGCCCACTTTCATCGGTGCGTGGGTGGGAGCGGACGACAGGCTGCCCACTTGGCAGCACGCCTTTGAGGATCCCCGCGCGGCGGAAGCCACTGACTTAATGGTCCGCCTGCTTCGGGAGCGCGCTGCCTACGAGGCCAATCTTTTCGACGAGAACAATGCGTTCCTGGTCGCGGGATCAGTTTTTTCGTATTTCTACGCGCTAGTCGGAGAACGCAACCCCAAGCAATCGCCCAGACCTGGTCCCCGCTCGGAATATTCGCAACTTGCCTGCGACGTGTACGAAGCGATACGGCGTGGCGGTCCGATTTCAAAACAAAAGCTGCTGTCAATTCTGGGTGGTGGACTTTCCACCGCCGCCCTCGACAAGTCGCTGGCCGAGCTTTGGTCGAAACTGCGCATCACCCGAGTTGATTACCGGGTCGGCGAGGGCGCGTTTTGGGATGTGCTCTACCGCTGGTCGCCCGATGCCGTGCGGGAGGGTATCGGCCTCTCCGTCGGCGAGGCGCTGTCCGCCCTGCTTTCCAAGTATCTGGACTGTGTGATCGCCGCTGATCAGCAAGAACTGGAGACATTCTTCGGCAACTTTGTGTCGAGGTCGCGCGTGAAAGAAGCGGTCAATGCACTGTTGGCCGCGCGGGAACTCATATTTGTGCACGTGGGCAACCGGTCGCTGATTCAAATCGCACCACCCAAACCGGCACCCAGGGACAGGGCTCGCGGCGAGCGTGCCCCTCATCATCCCTCTCACTAGACAGGCACACCGGACTTGCAGAGGTACCTCTTGCCGCGACGGCAACAACAAACCCCGGTTTAGAATTCAGTCACGATCTTCATGTGCGTAGCTCGAGTGAAGAGGTGTTTCATGAACACAGGCTCGCGCCGCTTGGTTGCGGAGGAACGCTCCCAATCCCCAATCGCTTACAGGGCTCTGCGATGGCTGCTGTGCGGGGCATTTGCGCTGGCCGGCCCGCTTACTGCCTCGCAGGCGGCACCCGAAACTCCGTCTCGCCCGCGCATTGGTCTGGTGCTCGAAGGCGGAGGCGCACTCGGTCTGGCTCACATTGGCGTGCTGCAATGGTTTGAGGAGCACCACATCCCGGTGGACTACGTGGCCGGAACCAGCATGGGGGCACTGGTGGGAGGATTTTACGCCACGGGAATGAGCGCTACGGATGTCCGCAGCCTGGTTGAGCACGTGAACTGGAACCAGGCACTGAACGATGAAGTGCCGTACCGCGACCTGACTTTCCGGCGCAAAGAAGACAAGCGCGCATACCCGAACTCGCTGGAGTTTGGCATCCGGCACGGCGTTCGCTTTCAGGAAGGTTTCAATGCCGGACATCAAGTGGGATTGCTCCTGGACCGCACGACTGTCGCCTATTCGACTGTTCCAAGCTTCGATGACTTGCCGATTCCATTCCGTTGCGTCGGCACAGACATGCTGACTGCCCGGCCGCACGTCTTCAAAGATGGGCCATTGAACGAAGCGCTGCGCGCCAGTATGTCAATCCCCGGAGTGTTTGCGCCCGTCAAGAAAGACCGCACGGTATACGTTGACGGCGGCCTGCTTGACAACTTGCCAGTTGACGTCATGAAGGGGATGGGCGCGGATGTGATCATTGCTATTCATCTGGCGGTTAACCGGCTGGAGGTTGACCAGCCGCTTTCCTCTCTCAGCGTCATTGCCGAGTCCCTCAGCGTAGCCGTCGCCAACAATGAGCTGCGCAGCATGGAACTTGCCGACGTTCTGGTCAGCGTCGACCTGCGCAAGTACTCGTCGTTTGACTACGACAAAAGCAAAGAACTGATTCAGCTGGGATACGACGCGGCTCAGCAGAAGGCGGCGGTGCTTTCGAAGTTTACTGTTAGCGACGCGGAATGGCAGGAGCATCTTGCGAAGATCGCGGCACGGCGGCGATCTGCAGGCCAGCCCGAGTTCGTCGAAGTGCGGGGGACTTCGCCGATCCTGACGCGGAAGCTCGCGAAGCAGCTTTCCACGTTTGTCAACAAACCGCTTAACTCCGGCGAACTCGACTCCGATCTGACCCGCATCACCGGCATCGGGCGCTTCAGCAGCATCGACTACCGGTTGGCCCAACGCGATGGCGCAGATGGCCTTCTGATCGTAGTGCATCCCAAGGACTACGCGCCTCCGCTTGTCAATCCGCTGGTGCTCATCGACGGCACCGACTACGCGAACGTGCGCTTCAGCGTCGGAGCGCGAATCACAGCCCTCGATCTGGGCCAATACGGTTCGGAGTTGCGCACGGACTTCATCGCCGGCGCCAACTATGGGCTTGCCTCGGAATATTTCTATCCGCTGCGTCCTCTGTCGCACTTCTTTGTCGCGCCACGGGCGTTTGTCAGCACCGATCCGCTGGAACTCTATTCCGGGACGGATCGCATCGCCGAATATCGCGAACTTCGCGCCGGCGGCGGCGCGGATTTTGGCTACGAATTTGGGCGCAGCAGCGAATTGCGCATCGGTTACGAATCGTCTTTTCTGGGTCTGACCCGGCGTATCGGAAACCCGACACTGACAAACGTCAGCGGGCGAGTCGGCATTTCACAAATACGGTATCAGCTCGACCTCCGGGATGATCCCGTAATTCCCCGATCTGGGGTGGTGCTGAACTTTGCCGCCCGGTGGTTCGACGCGAACCCGGGCGCGACGACCGGGTTTCCGGCTACGCAACTGAGCGTTGGGTTCTTCAAACGAATAAGTCCCGCAGGGTCAATTCTGGTCAACGCCGCCGGGGCCAGCGCCTATGGAAGGAATTCAGGCATCCCACTCTTCTTGGTGGGCGGGCCTCTGCAGCTGAGTGCCTATGGCGTTGACGAACTGCGCACCAATCAGTTCTTTCAGGGCAGTCTTGGTTATCTGCGGGAAATCGGCACGCTGCCGCCGCTCGTAGGGGGGAAGATCTACGCTATCGGGGCCTACGAACTGGCGCGGCCCTACGGAACTCAGACTACCTCACGTTTTCCGAACGACGTGGCCGCGGGCCTGGTGGTGAGGACATTCGTCGGCCCGGCAGCTATCGGTTTTGCCATCGGCGACAACGGGCACCGCAAGGTCTTCTTTAAGGTAGGACGAGTCTTCTGACGATTGCTGCCGGATGCCGCATCCTGAGGACTTCTCGAGATTTCACTCGGCCGGTATCAATTCAAACGCCGGATAGCTTGCCAGGTAAGGGACGAAGGCCTCCGGCGGGGATCCGGCGGGAACGGGGAAGTAGCGTTGGACCTCACGCTTGAAACGGTCGAGGTAGGCTTTCAATATTTCCGATTTGCGGTTGTCGGGAATTGGCTGCAGCCGGAAC